>VYMD01000006.1_pt1 | contig 161736 bp, 156 predicted proteins | sample 5115311 | NCBI WGS metagenome assembly VYMD01 (sample SAMN12291779, study PRJNA351875) | freshwater metagenome | isolation source: freshwater lake | place: USA: Michigan, Wintergreen Lake | collected 2013-08-08
TACCTTTAAATCATAACGGCTATGAGACCCAGCTCGATAATCCATGCCTCCAATATACTAAAGTTCCCGCCTAAAGGCGTGGGATTTCAACCATCCCAATATGTGTAAATTAAATGTGATCTTGTTTCCTGGGTAGTTTTCTTGATTGAACAATACAAATGCAGTTGCCAGTGTAGCGTGGCCACAGAGATCCACTTCCACGGTAGGCGTAAACCATCGGATGCGCAAACCCTCTTTTTCGTTGACATAGAAAGCGGTTTCTGCCAAACAGTTCTCCATGGCAATATTTTGCATTACTGAATCTGGTAACCATTCTTCCAATGGGCAAACAGCAGCTGGATTTCCTCCAAATACCTTGTCTGTAAACGCGTCAACCTGGTAAATTTTGATTTCCATTTTACTTAGAAGTTGTGGTGGTGAAATTTTTGAACGTTGATTTTATTTTAGAAAGAGGCTTTATCGGGTTTGTTTTGAGTTGATATCCTCTATTAACTAAATTGATACCGGCAACGGTAACGATAATAGCCAGCCCAATTTGAAAGTTTAACTTCTCATTAAGGATAAGCCAACCTAAAATCACAGCAACTATTGGGTTAATATAGGCATACAATGAAACTAAGGTCATTGGCAACTTCTTAATGGCGTAGGAGTAACAGGCATAAGCGGCCACCGAGCCTATCAAGATCATGTAGATCAATGAAAAAACAACTTCGTTGTTCCAATGAATCGCGGTGTAATCATCTAATAGCAAACTGATGGGGATAAGGAACAAACCACCAAACAACATTTGCAATCCGGCATTCAAAAACGGATTGGAGTTTTGGTTCTTCTTCTTAATCCAGATGCTACCAATCGCCCAAAAAAGATTAGCCAAAAAAGTAAGCACGATTCCCTTTGTGTAATTGGCATTCGAAAACTCTGTCAGATGCTCTCCAAAAATCATCAGGATACCTGCTAGTCCGGTCGCCAATCCAAGGAGGATTAACCAATTAGGTTTCTCATCTTTAGTGACTAGCACATTGATGAGCACTGTCCAAATTGGCATCATGGAACATATGATTGCCGCCACTCCACTTGAAATGTAAACTTCCGCCCATCCCACCATGGCAATCCCCAATGTGACCATAAACAGCCCAGACACGGCTTGGTCAACAAGTATATTGCGTTCTGGCCATTTTGCTTTACCAAATGTAAGCATAAACAAAACTAAGATTGGGCCGGCCGCTAAAAACCGCAGCATGGAAAACAAGAATGGTGGAAACTGAGTTACCCCAATTCGCAACGCCAAATAAGTGGTGCCCCAAATCACACAAACGGCCGCTAATGCCAGATAGGCAATTAAATTCTTGTTGTCTTTCATCGTCTATTTCTTCAAAATTCTCTTCGCTCGCTTTACTCTTTAATGGCTTGTTTGCCAACTTTTCTGGTCAGAAAACTATTTGTTGATATCGAAGCATTAACGCAATGGCTCGAACAGCCGCACCAAAAACTAAAAATAACCTATGCCACCTATCCATCTATAATTTCGACTTCAAAATTGATCTTATAACGGCAATAAAACAGTTTCAGTTTTAAGTATTTTAACCAGATCAGTTAAAATATAAATACCTATTTTGTGGTATTGTCCGTATGGCCCGCAAGACCGATCTTTGAAGATTACAAATTGAGTCCATGCGCTGCCTATTTCTTCTGTCCTGTCTATTCATTTCATTTAGTAGTCTAGCTCAAGAATGGCTGACTCTTTATCAGAAGGCGCAGACGAGTTATTCAAGCAACCAATTTGAAGCAGCCTATGTAGAAGCTGGTCAGGCACTTAAGAGATATCAGGAGGAAGATGGGGCTACCAATGACGCCTACGCGTCCATTCTAAGAGTACTTGCAAATGTCTGTTTTCAACAAGAAAAATTAGAGGAAGGACTTGGGTACGCCCAAAAGGAAATTCAGATTCGCGAAGGAAAAAAAGACCTGGTGCTGTCTGCTGCTTTTGAGAACACGGCTCAATTTCATCAAGAAATGGGCGACTATCAGAAGGCCATAGAACAGCTGGCTCGATCAAAAGAGGTGCTGTTAAATTTCTACTCTGTTGATGAAAATCCGATTGTCGAGTGTGAATTAAACATGGCCATCAATCATTACCTGGCAAACAATAACAACCAAGCGTTACTTCTTTTCAAAGATGCTTTCGCTCGCCTAAAGTCTGAAAAGATTGAAACATTACAATCAAAGTATTATTTCGGCCTACTGAATTTAGAGATGGGCAACGCTGAAACTGCTTTGACAGTCTTTTCAGAAACACAAAAAAAATATCAAGACAGTAGCATTACAGAAACAATCGACTACGCGCTTGTAGTGAAGGGATTGGCAGAAACACAGCACCAACTGAAAGAGTATGAAAAAGCAGAGGCTGCGTATCAGGTAAGTCAGGTCCTATTTGAAAAATTGGAAGCTGTCAATGACGATGAATATTTGTATTTATTGAACAGCCGCGCGATCAATTTAGAACAACTGGGTAAGAAAGAGTTAGCGGAATCATTATTTGGAATCGTGGCCAAACATCCAGAAGGAAGACTTCCTTATGCTGCCGCTCTAAACAATCGAGCCGCTTTGCTCCAAGCGAAAGGGGAATTTGAATCCGCACAAAAACTATATGAAGAGTCGATCTCTAAACTTGACAAAACAAAAAAAACAGAATCCCTTTTGTATGCAGAGACGTTGCAGAATTTGGCTTTATTACAGGCCGAACGAAAACAGTTAGAAAAGGCGATTCAGTTTATTGATGAATCATACTCGATTATAGCCGGAACGTTGGGAGAGGTTCACCCCAGCGCCATTAACTCGCTGAATAAAAAAGCGTCTATCCTGTACAAAGCAAATCAAACACAACAGGCCAAGAGAGACTATGAAAAAGTGATCAACGCACTTGCCTCTAAACCTTCTCATGAAATGGCCGTTGCCCTGATTGGTCTCGCGCAATGCATTCAGAAGGAAGCAAAATATATTGCCGTAGACTCAATATACCGAGTTGCGATTGGTTACTATGACGCAGGCCAATTGAACAAGGATGATCAATTTATAACAGTGCTGGCTAGCTACGCATCCCTTTTACAAGAACAAGGTCAGCTAAAGGAAGCGTCCGCTACTATGCAAAAAGCACTTGTTCAATTAAAAAAAACCAAGGGTATGCAGCATGAATACTACCCCATTTTACTTGAAAATATTGCATCTCTCCATTTACGATTAGGAAACCGAGAGTTAGCCAAAACTGAACTTGATTCAGCCGAAGCCTTTTATAATTCCGAAAAAAAGAAAAATACCGAGGCATACGGTGCTATGCTGTTGAGAAAAGGGCGATATCACCAAGTCTCGGGTGAATATCAAAAAGCAGAGATGTACTTGCGAAAAGGTACAGATTTGTTTTCGAAATTAAGTGGAGAAAGAAGTGAATCGTATGCGTTTGCTATTAATTCACTAGCCCTCTATTATCAGACAATGGGGAATTTTCCGGAAGCAGAACCCCTTTTTACGAAAGCATTGGCTATTAGAGAGCAGACAAACGGCAAGGTGTCAACAGAGTACGCCACGGTATTGCAAAATCTTGCTTCGCTTTATCAGTTACAGGAAAACTATCAAAAAGCAGAACCTCTATTGCAAGAAGCCAATAAAATAGATGAAGCCGTACTCGGCAACAAGAATCCACAATACCTGGTCTCGCTTCAAAACTTAGCTACACTCTACCAAAAGAAAAAAGACTTGGAAAAGGCTGCCTTTATGATGGAAACTGTCCGCTCGCTCACGGAAAAAATAGTTGGAAAAAATCATCCCTCTTATGTAACGGTGATAAGCAATATCGCCTCTCTTTATCAAGATCAAGGAAAATATGCCGAATCAGAAGCGTTGTGGAAAGAAAGCGTGAACCTTAGAAAATCGATGTTGGGAGAAGATCATCCAGATTACGCACGATCACTTTATGGATTAGCCGGTGTCTATTACGCGACCGGAAGATTTGCTGAAGCAGCTCCACATTTTACGTCTGTTGTTGAGAAATATCAACGTCAGATAACCACCTATTTTGACGCATTGAGTGAAAAGGAAAAGAGTGCCTTCTACAATCGAATTAAACCCGTGTTCGAATCTTATCAGGATTTTTGTGTACAGCTCATCAACCAAAAATCGGCAAACGAAGGTGTTATCGAAAAACTGTATGACATCCAGTTATCCACAAAAGCTATTCTCTTAAATGCCTCGAATAAAGTAAGAAATGCAATTATGAACAGTGGTGATGTGGAGTTGCAGCATCTCTTCCGCCAATGGCAGGCTACAAAAGAAGAACTGGTTCGTTCGTATAGCCTCACTACAGAGGAGCGCACACGCTTACAGATCGATTTAGTGAAAGAGGAAGAAAAAGCAAATGACTTAGAAAAGAACCTATCTGCACGCTCCTCCCAATTTGCCCTTGGGAAAAAGAATGTCACCTGGAAAGAGGTAAAGGCCAGCCTGAAGCCGAACGAGACGGCAATAGAAATTATCCGGATCAAAAAGAAGTATGTACCTGATTCGATCTACTATGCCGCCCTCATCGTAAGTGCCACTAGCGAAAAACCCCAATTGTTTATTTGGCCGGAGGGTGATAAGTTGGAGAACAGGTGGTATAAGTACCATCGGAATGCTATTAAATTTCATTTTAGAGACACCATTTCATTTAACCATTTCTGGGGCCCGTTGCTCACCATGCTTCCTGCCTCTAAGACACTTTTTATTAGCTGCGATGGCGTGTTCAATAAGATCAACCTCAACTGCATTGAGAACCCCAACACTAACAAATGGGCCATTGATGAATTTAACATTCGGTTGGTAAGCAATACCAGAGAGCTCACTGAATCCCACCCAAGCATGAAAATATCTTCCAATCAGGCAAGTATTTTTGGGTATGCCGATTTCAACCTGACGGCCGCCAACCAAGTCATTGCCAGCACGGGCAGCAAACGTGCTTCCCGATATGGATTTCAGGGAGAAGAAATTCCTATGCTGCCTGCCACTAAAAAGGAAGTTGATTTACTTAACGAGGCCCTAGCTGCCAAAGCATGGAAAACTTCATCCTTCACGCTGCTTGATGCCACTGAAGAGAATTTCAAAAAAATTAATAATCCTCAAATTTTGCATATTGCCACCCACGGCTTTTTTCTAAATGATGTAGATGTAAATGATGATTTGGAGTCTAACGAAGAAAGTCAATTGGCAAAAAATCCGCTATTCAGATCGGGTATTCTTTTAGCAGGCGCGGGGTTGCAACAGACCGGAACGCAAGAAGACGGAGTATTGACTGCATATGAAGCGATGAACCTGACACTCGACAATACCGAATTGGTCTCTCTTTCTGCTTGCGAAACGGGGTTAGGTGATGTTCGAAATGGTGAAGGTGTGTACGGATTGCAACGCTCTTTTCTTGTTGCCGGAGCACGCACAGTAGTTATGAGTCTATGGCAAGTTGATGATGAAGCCACCCAAGAATTAATGAGCACTTTTTATACCCAGTGGATCAATGGCATGGATAAGTTTCAAGCCTTTCGGGCAGCACAGCTGGCGATCAAGGAAAAACATAAACTACCCTACTACTGGGGTGCATTTGTGATGATTGGAAATTAATGGTTGTTCGAAATGCATTTTATTATTAATGGATTGTAAATTTGAAATCGTTTTATTGACTAAAGAGTTTTATGATTTATCGATTGCTTTGTCTGGCTTTTGTATTGTGTGGGGTATCTCTTTCGACAGCACAAGTAAAACCACCAACCGCGACTACATCTCCCGCGCCTGTAGATTCTATGGTCTACTATGGCAACACTAAAAAGCCAGCGATTAGCGACCCCATCCAAATCGAATACGCACCGACCATTCAGGCCGATGGACGCGTAATTATTTTTGAGGCGCAAAGCAAAAGGTCGTACCAGCTATTCCAGACAAGAATAAGCGATGGCAAATGGCAAAAACCGGAATCAATCACACGCATCAACGAATCGGGCGACTCGACCGCATTAATTGGTGGGCCAAGCTTAAGCTTTGATGGTAACGAACTCTATTTTTTTAAAGATGCCACCGGAAACTCGGAAATACTTTTTTCCACCCGACAAAAAGACGGCTGGAGTAAACCGGAATTAATTGGATCACCCATTAATAGCGCAGGATACGAAGGATTCCCTTCCATCAGTGCGGATGGTTCTACATTGTACTTTGTAAGGCAAAATTTTGAAGGCCCCACATCAAAAGAACTTAAAAAGGAAGCCCAGTTTTGTCTCGGAATTTATAAATCGGTTCGTGACAAAAGTGGAAAATGGGGTACACCGGAAAAACTGCCATGGCCTATTAATCAAGATTGCGAAAAGGCACCTAAGATAATGGCGGATGGGCGAACACTTATTTTTTCATCCAATCGCCCGGGCGGGAAAGGAGGCTACGATATGTATCAGTCGAAGTTAAATGATCTTGGCGAATGGGGAATGCCCGAAAGCCTTGCTTTTGTGAATACTGACAAGGACGACCAATTACCCTGCATTTCTGCGGAAGGCGACCTCATGTACTATACGTACAATAACAACGATATCTATTCGGTGGTTATTCCACCCAAGCTGCGCCAATTCATGAATAACATTGTGCAAGGATACATTACAGATGAGGACACAAAAAAAGGGATAGGTGCTGAGATTGTAGTCACCGATGCATTTACATCGGAGGTCGTCCTGCGTACCGAAAGCAATTCGGATGATGGTCGGTACACGGTGGTATTGCCGGTCGGTCGCAGTTTTAATTTTGAATTTCGTAAGCCTGATTATTCTAGCTACACCTATTCACTAGATATTCGATCAAAGAAAAAATACGAAGAGATCACCTTGAATATAAAATTGTTTAAAACAGTTCGTCTCTCCATCAATGTAAGCGATCATGAATTTTTTGAGCCCCTCCTAGCCGAAGTGACAATTCAAGAAAAAGGGCAAGACAATTTCATTGTTGACAAGAAGACAAACGCTTTGAACGGAAGACTAACGGTTGACTTGCCCCTGGGTAAGGAATACTTAATCGTTGTAAAAGCTCCTTACTTTAAACGCGAGGCAATACCATTCAATATCTCAAGTCTTGTGATTTATCGCGATTTTGAAAAGTTCATAGAACTTGTACCTGAGAAAGTGGAAGTCGCGCTGAACGTGGCAGACATGGTTAACAACTCAAAAGTGAAATCGAAAGTGTTATTGAAAAATAAAACCCGTGGCGAGGTGATTGAAGTGGATGGCAATCAAATGGTGTCACTTCGTGCGGGAGATCGTTACGAAGTAGAAGTTACTTCCGATCAGGGGTATGCTTTCAACTCAACCGCTATTGACTTAACTACTGGCAAAGTAAATTCTATCGATGTAAAATTGATGAAACTTGAGCTAAACGCACAGTTAGCTTTGAAAGATATCAATTTTGAATCCAATTCGGATAAACTATCAGATGGTTCATTTATTGAGTTAACCCGAGTAATTACTCTGATGAAAGAAAATCCCACCCTAAAAGTTGAGATTGACGCTCATACCGATGACATTGGGTCAGACAATTACAATCTGATTCTGTCTAACAAGCGCGCTAAAAGTGTGATGGAATATCTCACACAGAACAATATTCCTGTAGAACGTTTTTCAGCCAAGGGATATGGCGAAACACAAGCCAAGTTTAAGAACGATTCGGATGAGAATAGAGCCAAAAACAGAAGGGTAGAATTAAAAATCTTAAGCATCTAATTCATGAAGCGCATTGCATATATTTTATTTTTTCTTACACCTCTCCTGGTCAATGCACAACGAGTCAAATTCCGTGATCTGGTTCCGCTTTTGTCGACCTATTCGGCTGAACGTCAAAAAAATGAGTTAAAAGAATACCTAACTGCCGATCTCGATCACCCCAATACCAACTTCAGGTTGGCGCTGTTGTATGAAGCGAATTATAAAAATGCAGATCCCTTAACAGAGTATGCTTTCGCGATGGCGAATGCGGAACAGGCAACAAACAGATACATAAAATCAAAACAATTAGTAGACGAGCGGGAAGTGAACCGAAACGAAGAATACTATGCCCCGATCTTTAAGGCGTTCGATGCGAAAGGAAATCCAGCCATTCAGTTCCCCCGAGTATCCGCAAAAATTACCGGTGGCTATGATTCAGCTTTACTGTTTAAAGCAAAAATGCCTTCTATCTACAAAGCATTTACAAAGAGTGTAAATTTTTATGACCAGTCTGTTCGACTATTTGCCGGTGTCACCGAAGAATTTGCAACCATCGAAGACTTATACCTGATGCATGATGAGTTGGTAGATGCGCGTCTATCCAAAATGAAAATCAACTATGACTCATCGGTCTTCTACCTCAACAAGTATTTAGATCTCATCAAAGAATACCCCATTAAAGGCCATCGCCCGTCCTACAAAGTTCGTCCCATCGTAACGTATCGGTTGGATGGATTGTTAACCAACATCAACTTTCTGACCGACCAGATACAGCTTTGGGACTACAGTGCGTGGGTAGCTCTCGTAAGATCAAAAATCAATGGGGAAGTCGCTGACCTCCGAAAAAAGATCACCTCGAGCAATCAAAAAATGGACGATAATCTTTCTAAGATTGGATCAGTTTTTAGCAATTTCCCGGCAGTCGTAAAAGTTGATAAACAATTGACGTTCAATTTGAACAATTTAGATAGGCAATCGATGGTTCTTTCAGTGCTTGACTACAAAGCCTATAAGCAAGATCTGGAGATTCAATCGAAGTCAAAATCATTGGATACGTTACCTACTTCCAGAAATGCAGAGGTTTTCAGTCAATTGATCTACTCTAACAGAAAAGCAGATACACTTGTAAAAGAATTCAAAGCCAGAATCTCTGACGTCATGGCAAAAAAACACAGAGATTTTGTGACTAAGTCTTTTGGTGGCCTACCTGGTTTGGAAAAATATGCTAGTTCAGAACAAAAAGGTATCAATGATTCTTATGCAGAATTTGGAATGGAACTTAGAAACAATATTCTTGGACTCAACACTGCAGACAATAGCTACACAAACAAAGAAGGGTTTTTGAAATCCGGAAGGTTTACTGTTCCACTACTACTTCAACCACCTACCCCAGAAGGTCTTGACTTGGGACTGCTGTTTACAAAATTCAATCGAAAAAATCCAGACGGCAGCGCTTACCTGGCAGGTATTTACAAACCCGACAAGAAAAAAAATCTCGTTAGTACTTTTGTTATGCGGATTAATCCTGATGGTAAACCCGCTTGGTTTAAGGATGTTACTGCTTCAGTGGACAGTACGGCTATTGGCGATGCACATGCCTACTTGGGTCCTCTGGTACTCACTCAAGAGGGAAGCGCGTTAGTCATTCGCTCCATCCACGCAACCCGCGGTGATGTGTTGAATACGTTCGTCTACATTAACGAAAAGGGTGAAGAACGGCTTCGCAAAAAATTAGATAACAAATCATTCCCTCGTGCATTGCTGTATGCTGAAAAAAGTAATTCCTTCACCCTTGTGCTGAAAGGTGTTGAGCAAAAAGAAAAATATAGCTCAGCAGAACCGATTGACATGCTAGGTATAAACGTATTAGGAGAAATAACGTGGAAGAAAGAAAATATTTCTTTGACGGGTACATTAACAGAAGTTATAAGTCTTTCTGACGGATATCTTTTGGCTGGAAACTATTTCATCCTAAGCGACCAAACAGGAAAAGAAGTAAGAACCAAGATGAGTAGTGGCGAGTGTAGTCCCTACCTTATTAAGCTAAATGAACGGGGAGTGATCCTCTTTTCGAAACCAATTACAACAAATGGTTCATTCTATTTACACCGCGTGGTAAAGATCAATGATATGTCTATTCAGCTCCTTGGTAATTCTGAGACTATGGAAATGGGTATTTCCGGGGTGCTTAAGCCCAACGAAAAGTTTTTGCATATCATGACCAACAAATTCGGGCAGCAGATAAGTACCAATTTTTAGTAGAGTGGAAACCACGATTTTAATCACCACAAAATATCACTCTGGATTTTAGTACATTTGACCATATCAGTTTTACGGTATGGAGACAAGCACACGCGAGCACATCTACCAAGAAGTAGCCGATCGAATTGAGCAACTCATTGAAAAACAATCCTTAAAAGTAGGAGATAAGCTCCTCTCGGTTCGATCGCTCAGCAAAGAACAAGGAATTAGTTTGAGCACCGCTTTCCAGGCATACTATCATTTGGAGAGCAAGGGGTTGGTAGAGGCCAGGCCACAATCCGGCTACTACGTAAAATTTTCCCCGAAGCATAATTTTGCCATACCCACGAGTTGCGAGCCGACAGACGAAGCATTGCCCGTCACATTGGACGAAATGATCACCAGCGTTTACAATGATCTGCGGTCAACCAAGCTTACTTCATTTTCATTGGGCGCACCCGATTCCAGTCTGCTTCCAGCTGCGAAATTAAAAAAGTCGGTGCTGCATTGTTTGAATCACTCCCCTGACCACTGTCTGGGCTATGAGCACATCCAAGGGAACGAACATCTACGTAAACAAATTGCTCGATTTAGTTTTAACTGGGGCGGCACATTAAGCGAACAAGACATTGTAGTAACGGCTGGTTGCATGGAGGCACTTTCTTTTTGTCTGCAGGCGGTAACGAAACCAGGCGATACAGTTGCCATCGAAAGCCCGACCTTCTATGGAATCTTTCGAGTCATGCAAAGCCTGGGATTGAATGTGGTGGAAGTCCCCACGGATCCTATCACAGGGATCGACCTGAATTATTTAGAGAAGGCCATCCCAAAACTAAACATCAAAGCTTGTTTGTTCGTGCCCAACTTCAATAACCCTATTGGGAGTTGCATGCCAGACGAAAAGAAAAAAGAATTGGTGAAGATGCTTGCTAAAAAGGAAATTCCATTGATCGAAGATGATATATATGGTGAACTCTATTTTGGCAAAACAAGACCCAAAACCTGCAAATTTTTTGATGAAAAAGGCCTTGTATTACACTGCGGGTCATTTTCAAAATCGCTGGCTCCCGGTTATCGAATAGGTTGGGCGGTGCCCGGGCGATTCAAAGAAAAAGTATTGAGTTTAAAACGAATGAACAACGTTGCTACCAACACGCTGGCACAATCTGCCATTGCGCATTTTCTGCAAAATGGTCGCTATGAACTACACCTGCGGCACCTTCGCACCGCTCTTCATACTCAATGCCTCAGATATCTTCAAGCAATATCCGAATACTTCCCGGATGACATTAGAATTACGAGGCCTCAAGGCGGCTTTGTTTTATGGGTGGAAATGAACAAAAAGCTGGACGGTTTCAAGCTCCACAAACGAGCATTACATCATCAAATCGGGATTGCGCCTGGTCAAATCTTTTCATCACAAGGGCAGTTTCATCATTATTTCAGGCTTAGCTACGGTGCACCTTGGAGTGAAAAAATTGACAAAGGGCTAAAAACGCTTGGCGAATTGGTAAAAAGATACTAGCTATTCAAAGTTCAAAATTTGAAAACTCGAAGTTGGACTTATAACAAATAGCGAATTGGTTCCTATATTTGGAATGACAAAAACAAAACATCTAAAATCAAACATACTATGGCCTTTACACTCCCGGCACTACCTTATGCATTCAATGCATTAGAGCCACACATTGATGCACGCACAATGGAAATTCATCATGGCAAACATCACAATGCATATGTTACTAACCTTAACAATGCCCTTGCTGGCAAACCAGAGGAAAATCTAAGTATTGAAGAGATTTGTGCAACCATTTCAAAACACCCAATGCCCGTTCGCAACAATGGCGGTGGTCATTATAATCACAGCCTGTTTTGGATGATCATGGCACCCAATGCTGGAGGTGCGCCAGCGGGAGCATTAGCAGATGCAATCAATGCTGCCTTCGGAAATTTTGAAGACTTTAAAACGAAATTCAACACCGCAGCCACATCTCGGTTTGGTTCGGGTTGGGCTTGGCTCATCAAAGGCGCAGATGGTAAACTAGCCATTACGTCAACCCCCAATCAAGACAACCCATTAATGGACATAGCCGAAGTAAAAGGCACGCCAATACTGGGTCTTGATGTTTGGGAACATGCCTACTATTTACACTATCAAAACCGTAGACCGGATTATTGCACTGCTTTTTGGAATGTGGTGAATTGGAATGAGGTAGCGAGACGATTTGCCTAGAAACAACCACAAAAATATCATCAACTCAACTTAAAAAGGTCTGGCTTGTTACCAGACCTTTTCCTTTTAACCAAAACAACTTCTGGGTTTGTCGTTCTATACCATTAACGTTTTTACCTCGTCTGCATCAATTACGGTATCGCCTTCTCCAATTTCGTCAAAGGGATTCTTTAGGTGAGCTTGAATATTTTCCAGGCTCACAAGTATGAAACTATAAAGAATGAGCATCACCTACTCTAATTGAGCTGAGTACTCATGAAACGTACTGGCAAAAAAATATTGTGCATAAATAATTGAAAACACATAAATGAACACTTTGCTGTAGGTGCGCAACGTTACGGGTGTACGATGGGTGTGTATAATTTTCATATTGTCGATTGCTATAATTATTTTACTCACGTACTGACTGACTCTGGATATCGCGCCACTTTGCAAACCCAACTCGCTTAGTTGCATGGAAAGAATTGACTTTTTTGAGAAAGGTGCATACATCTCTTTCTCTCTGCTTCTAAACTCATCGGGCGTTAGCTTCAACATCAATTTTGTTTGGCGTAGTAGATCTTGTACAAGCTGGCTCGGCTGTGATGACAACGTGTTGTCTTTCGAAGAAGTCCAATTCCGGGTAGCATAGTAAATGGATCTCGCCTTTTGCCATTGGTATGCCCATGGAGCATGATTCGATAGCTGGGGCTATCCTTCATCATTTGCAACCATTTATTTAACTCATACTTGAACTCCGGCAACATCACAACTGCATCATACTGAAATACAATTGTACAAAGTGGCTATATTGCCCTTCACTATGCGCGAAAGATCGAACTTGACCATATAGAGATTACCGATCAAATCGATAGCTTCTTGCAATGTGTCTGCTTCGGTATTGTGGTAATTCATCTCGTGTTGAATTTTTTGAAACCCGAATGCACTGCCGATCAGTGAGAGTTTTCCAGATTTACTTATAGGATCGGGCACAGTGAGGGAAGAATTAGCCTTCATTTTAGAAAGTAGCGTGGCTCTCTCGGTATCAATTACTTCTACCTCACGATCAAGAACTAGTCCATTGGCAGCATTATAGAGGCTGAAGAAAGCCTGCGTGTTTTTTAAGGTTTGTGGTATATAAACTGGGTCTGCTTTAGGATTTTCTACTACTTCCGTGGCAACGGTTGCTGGCGTTTGCTCATTTATTACCAACTCTGTTGGAGCTGCCGCTTCCTTCACTTTCTGCTCGACCACTTCCGCTGGCCTTGCAACCTCCTCTTCGATTTTAGCCGCTGATGGTCTTGGTGCTTAATTTTTTACCTCTACTGGGTGTTTTGTTCCGTCTTTCATGATCCGAACCCAGGCTTTTCTAAAGCCATCTTCTTTTCGTGTGTTCAACATTTTTTCTTTAGAGGTAGAAAAATCGGTGTAGAAATCCAGATATACCTAATAATAATTTCGCACGGCATCAAATCCATGGCTAGAATGCCGACCTGCTTTATTTAACTCAGCGGAATATTTTTTTGCAAATTTTTCCTGGCCTGATAAATAGAAGGCCACAACAATATAATACCCATTAGGCAAGGTTGAAGCTGATTGGGCACTAACAGAGTTTGCCATTGAGCATAGACTAGTTGTGCAAAAAAAGAAGGCAGATATGCGCAGTCGCGTCATATAAGTTTATCTTTGGGTTAGAACAGTATCGCTCAAAAAATGGGAAAAATCAAATAAAATGAGTGATCTATTGTTAGTTAACCTATTTTTTGGCTTGTAATAATTTCAGCTTTTCAGCAAAAAAACCGATACCGTACCCGATCAATTGTACGAATAGAGCAGGAACAGACAACAATGCCACCGTACTACTTTTTGTCCTCTTCAGCCCGTCCAACATGACCAGACATACATAGGCTAAATAGCCAACTCCAACCACTAGCGCAGCTGGTGAATTGAACAAAAACAAAAGGCCCAAAGAAAAAAGACCCAACAGGAAAAAAGTGGGAAACCAATGCACCCATTTAACCTCCCCGGCATGTAAAGCACCTATCCTTGCTCTCCCTTTTCCGAAGTTAAAAACCTGTTGGTAAAACTGAAAGAGCGTTGCTCTACGTTTATGAAAAACGTAGGCGTCTGGAATGAATACGATAGACAATCCCAATTGGCGCATTCGAATACTAAGTTCAATATCTTCAGCAAAACGATCGAACCTAAACCCACCCGTCAATTGAAAAGTTGACCGACTTATGCCCATATTAAAACTGCGCGGCTGATAATTGCCAACCATCTTTGCACCACCACGGATGCCGCCCGTTGTAAAAAACGAAGACATCGTATGGCCCATCGCCCGCTGTAGAATGGTGAAGTTTTCGTGGCCCCGATCTGGACCTCCCCAAGCATCCACTTTTGTCTGCCTTAGAAAAATCTCAACCGCCTCAAAATAGGTTCGGGGTAAAATGCAGTCACTATCGAAAACTACAAAATAATCGCCTCGGGCTTTTTGAAAACCAACATTTCTTGATGGCCCAGGACCTGTATTTTCTTTGACGAGATATTCAATAGTTAGATTGGCTCTATATTTTTCAACTACCGTTTGGCTCTGTATCGAAGACCCATCTTCAACTACAATTACCTCAAAATCAGAAAAAGTTTGTTGAACCAAGCTATTCAACAACTCCTCCATCTCGTCCGGGCGATTGTATACTGGTATGACAACGGAATACTTTGGCGCTTTCATCAATTCATGCAAAATACTACTTCTTCGAATCTTTCAAATGCAACAACCAGTTCTCGTCATAGTAAACCTGTCCCGCATCCACCGCTTCACGGAGGACTTCAACAAAAAGGTCTTTCTCTTTCGGAGCTACTTGCTGTTCTAATTCCTCTGGCGACATCGCATGATTAGTGAGTAGATAGATAATTTGGGTTTCATAATCTTTTGTGGTAGTCGAATTCAATTGCTTGCTTTTTTCAATACACACGTCACAGATACCGCAGGTGCTATAGGTAATCTCATCAAAATACTCTTGAATCAGTTGCATGCGGCATCGTTGACTCTGTTCAGCGTATTGGATTATTGACTCCATTTTGCGCAAATGCAAGTTTCGCCTTGTTTCCAGTACCATTCGATCAATGGGCAATCGCTCCGCATCCTGGCGCGGCAAGACAAATGTAATCCGTGCATTGTCTATAGAAGGTTCGTAGGCTAGTAGTTGTAACTCGTGAAGTTGTTGGAGTTCCCCTTTTACTTGTGGTACTGATAATTTTAATGCGCTTGACAACTGCGCTTCAGAAATCGTCATAAAATCCGCATAGAGTTCTCCGCCATAAAGTCGCAACAACGCTTTTAAAATGGAGTCGAACCGCGCATGGGCTACCTGAAATTCATATATCTTCTTTTTGTCAATTGAAAAATGAACACGAGAGGGTCGATAGAAGCTTTCGTTAAAAGTTATTAGGCCGGCTTCTTCTAGCTTTTTTAGGGCTGGATAAACTGCCGCAGACTTCAAGGAAAATTTTTTACAGAATTGATCCAAGTCGAAATCATAACTTTCTCCCTGACTGCTCCCCATTGCGAGTTGAAAATGGTTTGCCAGCGCCTGATATACTTTCTGCAAGTATTCGACTTGAGGCTGTGATTGTTCCACTTTGTGGCGCAGCGACTGTACATCGGCCTCGTGGAAGATCAGCGTTGCATACGCTTTCTTTCCATCACGCCCCCCTCTACCTGCCTCTTGGTAGTAGGATTCAATGTCCTCAGGAATATCAAGATGAATGACCAAGCGCACGTTGGACTTATCGATACCCATCCCAAATGCATTGGTTGCCACCATCACTCGGCATCGATCGGCAAGCCAATCTTGTTGGCGATTCGTGCGGTCTTGATGGCTTAAACCGGCATGATAAAAAGCTGCGCTAATTTTATTGCGTTGAAGCAGGCGAGCAATTTCCTGGGTGGCTTTTCGAGAGCGCACATATACAATGGCCGACCCAGAAACCTTTCTAAGAATCTCTAAAAGTTTTTTCTCTTTTGTTTCGGTCTTCCTTACAACCAACGAAATATTTTCGCGGGCAAAACTAATTTGAAAAACGGCCGGGCTTTTCAATTGCAGCTTCGCAACGATATCCTCTTTCACCACGCGTGTGGCGGATGCTGTCAATCCAATAATCGGGACATTCGGCTTCACTTCTCTCAGCTGTGCAATTTGTAAGTACGGTGGCCTGAAATCATATCCCCATTGCGAAATGCAATGCGCTTCGTCCACAGCAATAAGATTCACATTCATTTTTTTGAAACGCGCCTGAAATAACTCGGTTTGCAAGCGTTCAGGGGACAGATAGAGAAATTTCTGTTGTCCATAAATACAGTTATCCAGAAGAATGTCAATAGCTTGATGGCTCAATCCTGAGTGGATAGCGATAGCTGCAATACCTTTCTGTTTGAGTTGCTCCACCTGATCTTGCATGAGAGCGATCAATGGGGTGATCACCACGCAAAGGCCTTCCATGGCCAGTGCAGGCACTTGAAAACAAACTGATTTGCCTCCACCCGTTGGCAAAATGGCTACCACGTCTTTTCCCCCTAGAACGGATTGAATAATCTCTTCTTGCGGAGGTCTAAACGAAGTATGGCCCCAATATTTTGTGAGTATTGAATCAGGCGACACCCTGTAAAAGTAAATACGATTCGCGAACAGTAAGCCATACCGAACGTAAATACTTAGATGTAAAGTCTATTTGGTTGCCGATTGCAAAAGTTTAACACCAATTTCGCCTAAGTGCTTTTTTAAAATACCCTTGTATTGAGGGGAATTCATATAGCCTCCGTTTGCTTTGAAAAACTCGTCCATCACTGGAAACCAGTCACTATTGAGGCGCATGGCAAATCCAAACTGCTCCGATGCCTTATTGCCTATGGGATGACGTTTTAGTGGCTTATGCTGTTGCACGGCCTCGATATAGCGTTATGGAAAAATAATCGCTTACCAAACAATTTCTTCCTTGTTTAAAAAAGCGGCAATTCCCTTTTTGCAGTCGGCAGAGCCACGCGCCAGAGCATTCAGCTCGACTGCATGTGCAAGGGCTTCTGAGAGAGGCATTGATTGCACCTCTCCTATCATCTGCTTGGTAAGCGCCATGGACTGACCCGAATTGTTTTTGATGAGAAACTGTGCAAACGAATTGACTCGTTGCGCTAATTCTTCTTTTGCAAAAAGGTAGTTGACCAACCCCATTCGAACCGCTTCCTCTCCCTTTATGAGGTCACCGCTTAATAAAAGTTGTTTTGCTTTTTGCTCACCAATCTTACGAATCAAGAACACACTCACTAAAGCTGGGATGAATCCGATCTTAACTTCGGTGTAACCAAATTTTGCTTCTGGAGTAGAAAAGACAAAGTCGCAGATCGTTGCTAGCCCGCACCCTCCCGCCAAAGCATGACCTTGAACGTTTGCAATTACCACTTTCTTTAATTGGTAGATCTGTTGAAACAAATCCTTTAGATGGTTAGAATCCAGCAGGTTTTCTTCAAGCGAAAATTTTTGTAGTTGCTGGAGGTAGGCAAGGTCTGCCCCCGCACAAAAAGCCTCTCCATTGGCTTTTAATACAATCACCTTTACTGTTTCATCCTCTTCTGCTCTCGCAAACGCGGCCTTCAATTCGGTGACCATATCGCCACTCAACGCATTTCTTTTTTCCGGGCGATTGAGCGTGATATACCCAATACGATCCTGAACAGTATAAATTACCAAACTCATTGTCTAATTGGTTAACGTAAAAGCACCTTCATCGAGAACGGAATAAAAAGGTATCTTTTTTTCCATTGCAAAGTTACGCATCTTGTTGATGTAAGTTCGTGAATTGCTTCCGTCCACAATCAATTTCCCAATTTTTTCTGAGCCCGTCCATTCCTTATCGAATGCCAAAGAATTGTTGCTCACAATCAAATAATCCACTTGAAAGTTGAGTGGCGTGTTGTTGCCTTTTTCTGAAATGTGCGCAATGGTTTTCGCCTGCCACACAACCATCAACATGTTTTTTGTCCATTTGGCCGCAGGAAGTGATTCCACTCCACTTACACGAGCCACCCCGTTTAGTAACCGATTGGGACGAATATGAAAACGCTGACGGTCGTTGTCCTCCAACAATGCAGAATCTGATTGAAAGTATGATTGGCCATTTTTTGTAAATTCAAATGCATGATGACCCGACACACTATAAACAATAAATTGGCTCCTGTTTACCCTATTAAAAAAGTGATTCCATTGTGCGTAACAAAAAACAATGACAAAAATAACTGATGCAAAAAGCCATCGGGCCGAACGAAACTCAAACAGAAAAATCAAGCATAATAAAAACGCCATCAGTAGCCAGCACTGCAGCGTAGTAATGTGAATGTCGCTGATGAGACTGAAGGGTAATTTTTCCGTAATAAAAACTGTTTCATTCAAAAGGTAGATTGTTCCCGTGAGCAATTTGCCAAGCATAATTGCAAGGGGAGAAATGAAACTGAACGCAAGCACTAAAATTCCCAGCACCAACACAGCCGTGGAGAGTGGAATAACAAACAAATTTGAAATCAAGAAGTAAACAGGAAATTGATGAAAGTACAAAAGCCCGAGTGAAAATGTCGCCACCTGAGCTGCGATGGACACACAAGTGATCTGCCAAATCCAGTCACCCAATCGATTTTCTACTTCCCACAAGTTATAGATAGGTCTTTGCAAATAAACAATTCCCAACACAGCGAGGTAAGACAGTTGAAATCCAACAGACATAATCAAATAGGGATTGTATAACAAAAGCACAAAAGCGGAAGCCGCCAGTGTGTTATAGATATTCGTTCGTTTGCCAAATGGGCGAGCAATCGCTACAAACGAGAACATTACAACTGCCCGAAGAACTGAAGGCGAAAGGCCGGTAACAAAAGCAAATACCCAAAGACAGACAAGGCTTATTGCGGCCACCGCCCATCTGCTCCAGGCAAACCGGTTAAGAGGCCTTAAAAGCACCAGGAGGATTCCATAAATGATGCCCACATGCAATCCTGAAACGGCTAAGACATGCATCGCTCCACTTGCTGCATACGCGTTTAACAAATCGGTATCGATTCCATCGGTTACTCCCAAAACAAGTGCAGCTGCGATGGCTTGTCGCTGCTCTTCAGCTACGTATTTATTTAATTTCGATTGGGCCCACGCGCGAGCTTGGTGAGAGTAGTAAATAAATCCCCTGCGATCTGCCGGTGCTATCCACCGAACCTGCTCCGCCCGAACAAATTGCTGGTGATAGATGGATTTGAAACTGAGGAATCTCTTAAAATCAAACTCACCGGGGTTAGCAGGAGGTTTAAGTGCTTGAGGACTTCCTTTTATGAGCAGCTGATCACCATATGTCCACGATACTTCGCCTATATCTTTTGAAACGTAAAGAAGTACCCTCCCCTTTGCTTGTCGCCATCGCGAATTTTTTAGGGCGGCTACTTCCACTTCAAACTTCCAACTTTTGGCCTTTGACTCCGGAGAACTTCGAACAATGGCCAAATACGCTTTTGTTGGCTCGTCACCTGACTGCAAAAGAGTCCGGTCTCCCTCGCCTGTTCGAATCAACACAAGCACGTATCCTAGAGAAGATATAGCCAAAAGTCCAACCAGTCCCGATGCCAACCCAGTTTTTCGCCCGCGAAAAAAGGTAGTGATAAGAAAATACACAAACACTAAAATGGTGGACAGAATCACGGCTTGTTGCAAGCCAAAGGCACCAGGAAAATAAATCGCTACCAGGATACCTGCTACCAGAAACGCAGCTATCCGTACCATGGCATATGGAATCCATCTCAGCACAGATGAAAGATACTAGATGGCAAATCGGTTTACAAATTGTAAGCTCTAACTGGTTTCGTACCACAGAAAACGAGCCTCTATTCAAAGGTAATTCCCTTTAAAAAGAAGAAAAAAAGAACGTTAAAACCAGTATCTTTGAAAAACAAATTTTTGCAAATTATGGACATCAACATAGAGCGTTCTCTGATCATCAAAGAGCTTCAACAAATCAATGATATCTCACTTTTAAAAGCAATAAAACACCTTGTTCACTATGGACTAAAAAACGATGGCCACATCAGTATAGAGCAGTACAACAAGGAATTGGAGGAAGCTGAAGCAGAAATAGAAAGAGGCGAGTTTGTTAGCCATGAGGACTTAAAAAAACAAATGAAGGAATGGTGAAGAAAGAAAAACCCGTGGTTGTATGGAACATACGGGCTTCAATCTATTTTAGGAAAGCCTACGAATATATCAAGGACGAATCATACACGAACGCAGAGAAAGTAAGAAACGGCATTGTCAAAGTAATTGACAATCTTCCCACCAACCCGGGTAAATATCCACTTGACAAATTTAAGAAAAACAACCAGGGCAACTACCGTGCATTTGAAAAATACTCCTATCGAATTGCGTATAAGCAAACGGACAATGAGGTTCGGATAATTCGCATGCGGCACGTGAAGCAGGAGCCAAAAGAATACTGAATCATTTGCGCTAAAAAAATGCAACTGATTTAGTCGATCGCGCTGGCTGAGAAAATCTATCTCAACTATTCCGTTTCCGAAAAAATTAACTCAACTGCACAGGAAGACAAGATTAAATTCCTCTCAAAAAATGTTCAATCCGATATTAAGGCAAATAAAAATCAAATCCCATTTCATTCATGCACTTAAAATGTCCTTTGGGGCATTTGTCGAATCCTATTTTTGAACAGGGTCTGCAACCCAACCGTGTATTTTCTAACACGGTAAACTTAGTGCGATAGGGATACATGCCAAAAAACGGAATAGTGCTACCCCAGATGCTAAATATTTCTTTTTTCAATGCGGCCGCGATATGCATTAGTCCGGTATCATGGGCAAATACGTACCGCGCTTGTTTTATTAAACTGGCCGATTGATTGAGATTATACAGTCCACACGCATTATAAACAACTGTCTTTTTTCCTAAGTCATGTAAGCCTTGTTCGAAATCGCTTCCTTTTGCCGAACGCTCAAAAAACTCTCGAATAATTTCTCCATTTTGAAAGTCTTCTTTGCCACCTAGCAAAATAACCGGCTTATTTATTTTGTCGCATAGCTCAATCATTCTCTTTACCGGCAACTTTTTTGTTTCGTGCTGGGCGCCAATAGCGTAAGCTACGTAACCCTTGCGGTGTGTTTCCGGAATCCAGTCTAAAGGAACCTCGTCTTTTTCGGGAATAAAATAATCTAACCCCAACGCATCATTCTTGACTTGCAACGTTTGGACGGTTTCCAGGTACCGATCTACAATATGCAAAGCAGGGAGTTTATTAATCTTAAAATTAACCAAGAGCCACTTTTCTATATTCAGTTTGCGAAAACCAAACGACTTTACATTCAGCTTCCATTTTAGGATTCGGGTACGAAGGTTGTTATGAAGGTCAATGACATAGTCATACTTTTCAACCTTCAACTGCTCGACCAAGTCATTCAATTCTTTTTCCAGGCAAAAAACCTTATCGATATAGGGGTTGTTTTCCACCAGCATTTTGTACTGTAACTTTGTAACAAAATGAATTTCAGCCTCGTCTAGTTGCGTTTTTAAAACACGCACCACAGGCGTGGTCAAAACAATATCTCCAATAGACGAAAACCGGATGACCAAAATCTTCATAGTGGGGGTAAAGGTAAGCTTGATTTTAGAGATGAAAAATACCAACTGAATTTACTACTTTAGAAAATAAAATTAGAACCTCTATGAATTATTGGCTCGTAAAGTCAGAACCGGACGTATACTCTTGGGACGACCTGATGAAAGATAAAAAAACCACTTGGGATGGCGTGCGCAATTTTCAAGCACGAAACAACTTAAAAGCCATGAAGAAAGGTGATTTGGCACTTTTCTACTATAGTAATGAAGGCAAGGCGATTGTCGGTATTGCCGAAATCAGCAAAGAATCATTTCCTGATCCGAAGGATCCTAACTGGGTGGCGGTAGAACTAAAGCCAAAGACAAAGCTGAAAAATCAGGTAGAATTAGCAACTATTAAGAAAGACAAACACTTAGACCGAATGGTTTTGGTAACCAACTCACGTCTTTCTGTGCAGCCTGTTAAGCCAGAAGAATTTGACTGGATATTGGCTCTTTCAGAAAAATAACACATCCATTCAGGTGAAAAGAATTCAAGAAATACTCCAGCGACTTGCTCAAGTATTGAGCGCACAATCGACACCACTATTGCTTGCATTTTTCTTGCTGATAGCAGGAGTCACTACCATGGCTCAACTTTCTCAACCGGCACGATTTGAAAAAAAGAAGAAAAGTGGCGATCATGACTTCACTGTTGTTTCAATGGGTGAAAAAGGAATTGCCTTAATTCGCGATCAACAAAAATATCAGCGAGGAGATAATCTATGGGAACTAATTATCGTGGATTCTACCCTGCAGGAAACCTGGGCAAAAGAATTGATCATCGAAAATAGATTCAACCTGATCGGACATGAATACCGTGATGAAGTATTGTATTTTCTTTTTCGCGTGGGTGAAACGGAGCAGGGAAAATTGAAAATCATCAAAGTCGACTTCAAGGCTGGCCAAACTGAAGAACACAACTACGAACCAGAACTCAACATTCGCCTTACTCACTTCAATGTTGTCGCCAATCAGGTTGTACTCGCAGGCTATGTTTCAAACCAACCAACCGTTCTGCTCTACGACCTATCGAACGATCATGCGAAAATCATTCCGGGCCTTTTGCTTGACAATGCTGAATTGCTTGACGTGCGCATCAATGTGAATAAAACATTTAACGTGCTCATTGCTGAGCGCGAATCAAAATTAAAAAAGCGCCTGATCTCTAAAACGTTTGACCAGGCAGGTGCCATGCTCCTCGATGACGTTATTGAGGTGGATCCCGACAAAGTGATACTTAGCGGTTTTACAAGCACGCTGATCCGCGATGAATTAATGGTCGTTGGCACGTGGGGTGAAGGCACCTTAAAGCAAGCGGCAGGTGTTTTTACGGTTTTAGTAGACCCCTACACCGAGCAAAAAATCAGTTACTTCGACTTTGCTCAATTCAATCATTTTCTAGATTATCTAAAACCGAAAGCAGCCGCTAAAATAAAAATGAAGTCCGAAAACAGAAGAAAGTTGGGGAAGATCCCTGAATTTAAGGCCAACGTTTTACCAGCTCGCATCGAAGAAACAAAAAATGGTTTTCTGTTTTACATGGAGGCTTACTACAGTTCTGCAAACGTTAACAATAACAGGTGGAACAACAACCCGTATGGCAACTACCCCTACTCACCTTACAGCTATAACCCGTACAGAAGTTTTAACTCACCCTTTAACTATGGGTATGGATACCCTTATACGTTTGGAAACAACAACATGCCCGACACAAAAATGCTCCAAGGAAGTCTGGCTGTTTTCAATGAAAAGGGAGAATTGGTCGCTGACCATGGACTCAAATTGGACAATTTAAAAATGGTTTCTCCTGAGCAAGTTTCTGACTTTGTGTATGCGCCAACAAAATGTACGTTGATCTATTCCAAAGAAAAAGAAATACGCTATCAGGTTAGTCAGTTAGATGGCGTAGCACTAATGGACGAGAAAATAAGTATTCAACTAAAATCACCTACCGAATCGGTTCGTTCGGATGATAATGAAGTAAGTCTCGCTCGTTTTTGGTACGGATCCTTCTTCTTCCTTTTTGGCAATCAAACGATTCGAAGCAGCGAGGGAGAAAATCGGGACGTCTTTTACATAAACAAAATAAAGATTGAATAAGACAGTTTTCATTATCGCCAGTTTTTTTTGTTTTGAGCTGCATGGGCAGGTTGAACAAACTGGGCGATGGGAACAAGGCATGTTGACCGAAGACAATGAGACCTACCGAATTGCTGTTGATAGTTTGGGACTCACCGTATACAGTCAGTTAAGCAGCAAAGAGTTTGATCAAATTGCGTTGATTCGGCTCGACACTTCCCTACGCCAGAAATGGGAAGGGTTTGTACCAATAGATAGAGGGTTTGTTATATCTAAGGCCACCACCCGGAAGAACATTCTCTATTTGTTGCTGCGTAATCCTCGCTTTGCTGGTTTTTTGTTAATAGATCTGAACATCAACTCAGGTTTGTATAATACGCACATTATCAAAAATGCGATTCCTTTTTTGCCCACTGAGTTTGCGGGTACTAACAATGCCGTCATGATTGGAGGTTACTACAACTACAGACCGCTAGTGCTGCACTATTCACTAACGCTTCAGAAATCGAAAGTCCTTCCGGGCTTTTTTAATGAACCTGGTGAGCTTACCCAAATGAACGTAACCGAAGATGGATCCATTGACATCATCGTGAGTGCAAAGAATTATGAAAAGCGGAATAGTTTGTGGATTAGAAATTACAATGCAGAAGGAGAGCTAATCAAGACCACAGTGCTGGAGTCGCGCGAAAAAAGAAACCTGATTTTCGGAAGGTCGATCAAAATGCCAAACAATGAGCAAGTCGTGGCCGGTGTCTATGGACGAAATACCGAATACTCGCGCGGCATATTTATAGCAACTATTAGTCCGTATGGCGAATACACAATACGGTATTACAACTTTGCGGATCTACAAAATTTCTTTCATTATCTACGTGCCAACCAAGAACGTAGAATAAAAAACCGCATCGAGCGGAGAAGGGTAAAAGGAAAAAATACAAAGTTCAATTATCGATTGTTGGTGCAGGAGTTGATTCCTTATAAAGATCAATTTGTGATGCTCGGTGAGGCTTTCTACCCTCGGTATATTTATCAGAGTCGGCCAGGGGGTTCATTTAATAACAACTTTGGCCAAAGTTATGCTGGTGGATCTGGCTATCGGACAGATTACATTTTCGATGGCTATCAGTATACCCATGCTGTTGTTATAGGTTTCGATGCGAGTGGAAAAGTGAGGTGGGATAATAGCTTTGAAATTAACGATGTGAAATCTTTTCAACTGGAACAGTTTGTGAAAATTGCCCCTGGTGACGACCACATCGATTTAATTTACCTGTTTGAAAACCTGATTCGCACCAAAGTGATCAAGGACAATCAAGTGCTTGAAGGAAAGGCTTCCAATGAACTGAAACTATTTAGCGATATGGGTGTAACCACCAAGGAAGACGCAAAAAAAAACCATTTGGATTACTGGTACAATAAGCATTTGATTGCCTCGGGCGTCCAAACTATCCGCAAATCAAAAGAAAGACGTGAAGAGCCATTTAAAAAAGTGTTCTTTATCAACAAGATCAGGTATCGCTAGCAGAGAAATCGCAAAATCGTACTTCAGAAGTCGTAATTCGTACTCTGTTTTTACTTACCTTCGCGCTGGCGTATGCAGAAAAAACTCGTACTCGATTCAAATCAGCTGGATATCACCCTCGATCGCCTTTGCCAGCAACTCATTGAAGCCCATTCTCATTTTTCCGATTCTGTCATCTTGGGGATGCAGCCACGGGGTATTTTTTTGGCGGAATTGATCCATGCAAAACTCGAGAAACTAGTCAAGAAAAAGATTCCACTGGGATATTTGGATACTACCTTTCACCGCGATGACTTTAGACGAAGGGAAATTCCTGCAAAGGCCAGTGAGACTCGCATCGATTTTGTGATTGAGGGCAAGAACGTGATCTTGATCGATGATGTACTTTTTACCGGAAGAACGGTTCGTGCAGCGCTCGATGCGATGATCGCATTCGGTCGTCCGTCCAAAGTGGAGTTGTTAGTACTGGTAGATCGAAAATATACCCGCGACTTACCTATTTCTGCAGATTATGTCGGCCGCTATGTCGATACGCTCGAATCTCAGCGTGTATTGGTAGAATTGGAAGCGCGAGGCCATCGCCAAAATAAAATCTGGTTGATCAACAAGGATAAATAGTATGTCAAAGCTCAGTCAACGGCATCTGCTCGGAATCAAGAACCTTACTCGCCAAGACCTAGAGCTTATTTTTGAAACTGCCGACAACTTCAAGGACGTCATCAACCGGCCCATCAAAAAAGTGCCTTCGCTAAGAGACGTTACAATTGCTAATGTTTTTTTTGAAAATTCAACACGCACCAGGCTTTCTTTTGAACTGGCAGAAAAGCGCCTTTCTGCCGATGTCGTAAACTTTAGTACTTCCACAAGCTCTGTAAAAAAGGGAGAGACATTGTTGGATACGGTAAATAATATACTAGCCATGAAAGTGGACATGGTGGTGATGCGACATGCCAGCGTGGGCGCTCCTCATTTTCTAGCAAAACACATCAAGGCAAACATCATCAACGCGGGCGATGGAACCCACGAACACCCTACTCAGGCCTTGCTCGATAGTTTTTCAATCAGAGAAAAACTGGGTGCTGTGGAAGGAAAGAAAATTGCGATTATCGGTGACATTCTTCACTCACGAGTGGCACTGTCAAATATTTTCGCGCTGAAGAAACTGGGTGCAGAAGTAATGGTTTGCGGACCGCCTACCCTGCTTCCAAAATACATCTCTTCGTTGGGCGTAATGGTGGAATGGGATGTCAAGAAAGCATTAGCCTGGTGTGATGTAGCTAATGTACTTCGTATCCAGCTAGAACGGCAACAGATTAAATATTTCCCTTCTCTTCGCGAGTACTCGCTTTACTACGGTATCAACAAAAAGATACTGGACGATTTAAAGAAAAAAATTGTGCTCATGCATCCCGGTCCGATCAATAGGGGTGTGGAGCTAACTAGTGACGCAGCCGATTCGCATCACTCGATCATCCTCGATCAAGTGGAAAACGGTGTAGCTATCCGAATGGCAGTGCTTTATCTTTTGGCAGGTGCTAACTAAGTAACTTTCACTGGTGATCCTACAGGATGATCTTTCTCAAATTCTTTTACGACTCGCCCACCCCAAGTGCCTTGGAATCGCTTCCAAAGCCCTTCTCGATCTTTAATTGAAAACAAAGAGCGCTTGAAAACCAAATACAAATAGTACGGGTGTACGACAGTTTTGCTTAGGGTGGATAGCTCAATGGTGTACTTTGTGCAACCTTTTAGCACTTAGTGGCTTGCATTTTTACCACAGGGAACTCAAAGAAACCACAAGGGTCACGGAGAAATGCAAAACTGTCGTACACCCAGTACCGTTCTTGTTTCGATCTTGCCAAGAACTAAGTATAGATAAAAAAACCGCCATTACACCAACGAAGATAAAATATCCTCGGTATGCTCGCCAAAATGCGGAGGTGGTGCCAAATCCGAAGTTGGCAGTTTGATGTTAGAAACTCTTCCAACAAAGCTTTTCACACCAGTTAGCTCTGTTGATCTAATCAGTATTTCATTTGCTTCTTGTGTGGAAAATGCCTCTGCCACGTCTTCAATTAATCCTGCCGGAATTTTTAGATGGTAAATTTTACTCATTAACTCTTTTGATTCAAATTTCACAATGGCTTTTTGTAGTAGCTCATTCAACGTCAAACGATTTTCTACACGTTGTTGATTCGACAAAAATTTAATTTCCAACGCCCATGCTCCTAGATCAAGCACATGATCACTGATGCCAAGAGTTGCAATCAAATCTTTGAACTGTCTATCATTACCAATAGCTAGCAAAACTCGCTTGCCATCCTTGGTCAAAAATGAATCGCCATAAGGAGCTATGTTCGGGTGGGCAGACCCCTGCCGTGTGGGCTGCTTCTTTGCTACCAGCCAATTGGTGGCTTGGTTGGCAAGTGAAGATAACGCAGATTGAATCAAAGACACCTCCACCAAACTTCCCACTCCAGATCTTTCTTTCTTCAACAAAGCAAGCAGCAATCCCTCTTTCAACTGATGCGCTGCCAAAACATCAATCAATGCTACGGGCATTTTCGTGGGTAGTCCATCTTTCTCCCCATTCAAGTCCATAAAACCAGACTCCGCCTGAATTACTGCATCGTAGCCGACACGATCATCATCGCTTCCGTAGCCAGTGATTTGGCCATAAATTAGTTGGTCGTTATCCATTGATAACTGTTGGTAGGAGACACCTAGTTTCTCGGCATCACCCGGCTTATAACTGGCAATAATGATATCGGATCGCTTTGCCAGTTTCTTTACTATTTGCTTACCCTCGTCCGTGGTTAGGTCAACTGCAACAGATTTCTTTCCCCAATTACAGGAACAAAAATAAGCGGAACGGTCGTCTGTCTGCTCCCCTGCCCCCTTCCAACTGCGTGTGACATCGCCACCAGTTTTTAGATTTTCTACCTTAATTACCTCTGAGCCTAACTCAGCGAAAAACTGTCCAACACTAGGGCCGGCAAGGACCGAGGCCAACTCGAGTACTTTCAAATTTTGAAACATGACTTGGATGTTAGTTAGTATTCGTTGGGTGTTCGAACAACCAACAACGAATCCATGTAAAGGTCAACGAAATTAGAATCATTTGTCGCATTTTTGTGTTGTAACTCAAAAATCAGCGGATCATGCGAATTTTAAGCCTTGTGGGGGTCGTTTTGTTGTGTATTTCGTGCCAGAAACAAGCAGAATTGAAAATCGGAAACTGGCGGGGCATTATAGAAATGCAGGGACAAGAGCTCCCGTTCAATTTTGAAGTCACTAAAGAATCCGGGAAGTACCAAGTATACCTGAAAAACGCGGAAGAAAAGCTGCCGCAAGATGAGGTGACCATTAACGGTGATTCCGTCAAAATAACAATGCTCATTTTCGATATTGACTTGATCGCAAAAATCAACGGAGACAAGCTGGAAGGTTACTACATCAAAAATTATGACCCCACCTTTAAACTCCCTTTCAAAGCCCAACATGGAGAGGACTTTCGGTTTCCTCATACCGAAAAATCAACGGTAGATTTTTCCGGCAAGTATCAACTCAACTTTTTCTCCGAGAAAGAATCTTATCCATCTATTGGCTTGATTAAACAAATTGGCCACGAAGCAACGGGAACCTTTTTAACACCTACTGGTGACTATCGCTACTTACAAGGTAATGTTGCGGATGGTCAACTTAAGCTCAGTACGTTTGATGGCAACCACGCGTTTCTTTTCACTGCCTCTTTCGAAGGCGATTCACTAAAAGGCGATTTCTTCTCAGGCAAACTCTCCCATGAAGTTTTTAAAGGAATAAAAAATGAAAACGCGGAGATGCCAGATGCAGAGGCTCTTACGTTTTTGAAGGAAGGGTATGATAGAATTGCTTTTAGTTTCCCAGATGAAAATAATAATCGGATAAGTCCGTCAGACGAAAAATATGCCAACAAGGTATTGATTCTTCAAATCTTCGGTACGTGGTGCCCCAATTGTATGGATGAGACAAAATTTCTAACCCAATGGTACAAGCAAAATCACGAACGAGGGGTAGAAATACTTGGGCTCGCCTACGAGCGCAAAGATGATTTCGACTACGCCATCGGTCGGGTGAAAAAAATGAAGGAGAAGCTACAAGTGACCTACGACTTTGTTATTGCGGGAACGAACGACAAAGAGAAGGCTTCACAAAGTCTGCCAATGCTTAATAAGGTAATCGCCTTTCCTACCACTATTTTCATTGGCAAAGATGGAAAGGTGAAACACATTCGAACCGGTTTTGAAGGTCCTGGGACAGGAATCTATTATGAGAAATTCAAAGAGCGATTTAATGAAATCGTGAATGAACTTTTAAGTGAGAATTTAACTCCAAAGAATTGATAAAATAACTATTTGCGCTGGGCTGTAGGTTGCAAGTGGAAGTTGCATCACCTGAGCCTTGGGGCATGTAGCCTGTGTCTTTTATGAAGAAAAGAGTTGTAGTCGGTCTATCCGGAGGCGTTGATTCCAGCGTAGCTGCCTACTTGTTAAAAGACCAAGGCTACGAAGTGATCGGCATGTTCATGAAAAACTGGCATGACGACACAGTGACAATCAGCAACGAATGTCCATGGCTGGATGACAGCAATGACGCCATGATCGTTGCACAGCAATTGGGCATCCCGTTTCAAACGATTGACCTAAGTAGTGAATACAAAGCCCGGATTGTTGACTACATGTTTGCCGAATACAAAGCCGGGAGAACTCCAAACCCGGATGTGCTCTGTAACCGTGAAATAAAATTCGATGTATTTCTGGACGCAGCATTAAAATTAGACGCTGACTTTGTGGCCACCGGGCATTATTGCCGAAAAGGGGTTTTAGAAAAAGAGGGGAAGCAAATTTTTCAATTACTGGCAGGAAAGGATCCGAATAAAGATCAGAGCTATTTTTTATGCCAGCTTAATCAATCACAACTTTCAAAAGCCTTGTTTCCTATTGGAGAATTACTAAAACCGGAAGTTAGAGCTATTGCGAAAAAGGCAGGACTCGATACGGCTGAAAAGAAAGATTCACAAGGATTATGTTTTATAGGCAAAGTTCATTTACCCGATTTTTTACAACAACGGCTTGAACCCAAAAAAGGGAAAGTAATTGAATTGCCATTTGACTCAAACGCATTCAGCAATGGTTTTGCGGAAAATGATCTCCTTACTATTTCTCAGCCCTATCAGTTAAGACCTGAATTAGGTGAAATAATAGGTGAACACAATGGGGCACACTATTATACAATTGGCCAGCGTAGAGGTTTAAACATTGGCGGGCATGAAAAGCCTTTGTTTGTGATTGGCACTGATACTGAAAAAAATATTATTTACACTGGCAGTGGTGACGATCATCCGGGACTTTATCGGAAAGGGTTATTCATTCCTAATGAAGATGAGCATTGGATTCGCACCGATTTGAAACTATCTATTGGAGAATCTAAAAATTATATGGCACGCATACGTTATCGCCAACCATTGGAAAAATGCACCCTGCATAAAAAAGAGGAAGGCCTCTACATTATTTTTGATCGACCTCAACGCGGAGTAACACCGGGCCAATTTGCGGCATGGTATCAAGAAAAAGACTTGATTGGATCGGGAGTGATTAGTTGACAGCTAGGCAGACAACGCGGACACTTGATTAAAAGAAAAATTTGCTATCTCAGTTTGGTTTGCAGCATGCTCGATTGTCATACTTACAACATTTCCTTCTTTATCCAACTCTAAAAGTACGTTTTCACTTAGGTCTTTTGTTTCATATATCTCCCTGCTGTTAAAATTTACAAGGAGTGTATCTGTATCTTTGAAATAAGTAATTTTCATAGCTTACTATTTAAATGACCTGTCAAAAAAAGCATTGTGAATTGTTATTCCGTCTTCTAAAACTATTACTCTCAAATATTTACCAATTTCATCAATAAACCTCCATCTCCTTATTCTTCCATCATACTGAATAACTTCCTTCTGCGGAAAAAGATATGTCCTTTCTATCCAATCCATTTCAATGCCACCTCTATCCGCTCTCCTACGAGTTTCAACAAAATAGTTTGAGAACTTCATCCGCTTGGTAAAGGTACAAAAATGACCACAATCTATTTCTAAACTTCCCTACGCCCCAACCTGACTAAACCCACTCACTCCTCCTGAAATAATAAACTTCATTGCAATTGGCCCGGGGATATTCAATGGCTGAACATTCTCGCGAGGCACCACAAAATGGTCTCCGGCTACCGCATAAGATTGAGGAAAGTAAACAACTATCATTTCTGGAAGCCCCAACTCACTTAAATCTTGTTGTGTAATAAAACCAATTCTGTGTAACTGATTTTCTTTGTTAATTCGAACTAACACGGGGCGATCAAATTTTTTCTTATCTCCAACAAAAGCGGCCAATAAATCTTTGATGGATGAATAAATTAGTTTAACCAATGGAATGCGGTTTATGCCAAGGTCAAACCAATTTGAAAATGTCTTGAATGCAAAATTCGAAGTGAAATAACCAAATAATGTTATCACACTTAGTATGATGACAAAGCCAACACCCGGATACGGCAAATTCAATCGACTGTCCAGCCATTGAAAGGAAACAATGATGAAATAGACAGTTGCTACCAACGGAACAATAAAAAGGGTACCATTAAAAAAGTACCGAACGATCTTTCCAGCAAAGCCTTTCATACACGTTTTGTTAAATCAATTTACCTATCAAATGCCTACCAACAAAAAAGGCTTCTTGCGAAGCCTTTCTATTTATTGTTCGCCAATTTTTATAAAGAGAAGCCGAGGAAGCTCAAAAAACCGAGCGACATCAGCCCTACTAAAATAAATGTAATGCCCAGTCCTCGAAGCGGAGCAGGTACATTTGAATACTTCATCTTTTCTCTAACCCCTGCTAACGCAACGATAGCCAGCATCCAACCTATTCCTGAACCAAGTCCAAAAACAGTTGCTTCTGTCAAATTGTAGGGGCGACCCACCATAAACAATGCAGCACCTAATACTGAACAATTCACCGCAATCAAAGGAAGAAAAATTCCCAGCGTGCCATACAATGCAGGTGAAAATTTCTCAACCGCCATTTCGGTCAATTGGGTAATAGCAGCAATTACTGAAATGAATATAATGAACTGCAAAAAGCCCAAATCGATATTTTTAAAATCGTCACCCAGCCACGCCAAACTTCCCGGTACCAACACACGGTTTTGAATTAACCAATTGATAGGAACGGTTATTCCAATTACGAAAACAACCGCCACGCCAAGGCCAATGGCAGTTTTTACTTTTTTGGAAATGGCGAGGAACGAGCACATTCCCAGAAAGTAGGCGAATATCATGTTGTCGATAAAAATCGACCGGATACCAATATTTACTAAATTTTCCATATCAAATTAGTTTAATGCGTCTCGCGATGTCCGTTCAAGGTACGCTGTACCCAAATAATAATACCTACCAATATACAAGCACCCGCTGGTAACAACAGTAAGCCATTGCCGGTATAGTGAACGCCCATTGATTCAAATACTTTAAATCCAAAAAGGCTACCGCCACCAAACAACTCACGAACGAAGGCGACCATCATCAGGATAATGCCGTATCCTAAACCATTCCCAATTCCATCTAAAAATGAAGGCCAGGGCTTATTACCCATAGCGAACGCTTCCAACCTACCCATCACAATGCAATTGGTTATGATTAGCCCAACAAACACTGATAGTTGCTTAGAGACGTCATAGACATAAGCCTTCAAAATCTGATCTACTAAGATCACCCATAGCGATACAATAGCCAATTGAACAATGATTCGAATACGGGAAGGAATTGAATTTCGCATCATTGAGATCACCACGTTGGAGGAAGCCGTTACCACCATCAATCCGATGGACATAACAAAAGCAGGTTTCATCTGAGTCGTCACTGCCAAGGCAGAACAAACACCTAAGATCTGCACCGTGATTGGATTATCAATGTCAAGTGGATTTGTAATCAGCTTTTTGTTTTTCTTAGAGAAAAGCGGTTCTGCTTTTTTCTCCACCACATCTACTTCCGCTGTTGCTGTGCTCATAGGTTTAGCGATAAATTTTGTTGATTCTTCTTTAAATAATTTTTATAGCAAGAGAAATAATCCGCGAGCATATTGTTTACACCTTTTCCGGTAAGGGTTGCTCCTGACATGCCATCTACTTTGTGAGGATCAGCAGAATAATCCATGCCCTCTCCTTTTTGCATTTGAACGGACATGATCTTGTCTCCTTCAAAAACCTTTTTTCCTTTGTATCGAACTTGTATATCATCAGAAGTAATTCGAGCACCCAAACCGGGCGTCTCACCGGCATGCTCAAACTTTACACCCTGCACGGTATTCAAATCAGATTGTAGCGCAACAAATCCCCAGATGTTATTCCATAATCCATATCCATAGACGGGCATTACCGCATTTTCAATTTTCGTTGAATCGGTCTCATTTCTAAATTCATAAATAGGCAATAGGCGTTCCTCTGGCTTCAGCTTGTATTGTTCAGCAATCACCACCTGACTTGCTTTCATGCCCACTTTTACATTACCCTGAAAATCAATAACACTTTCTTTCACCCGCGAAGCATACAGCTTTACAACATCATCTCCGTCTTTCAACTCCATTACTGTAGCGAGGATATTCTTCTTGCGTTCCAACTCGATGTTAGCATCTTGTAGGGGCTTTAAAGTTTGTGAAGCAATTGCCAATGCTCCGCCACACACGATGGTGATGGCCGCAGCATATAAAACGATGTAAAGGTTAGACTGTCGCACGTTGTAATCTTCTTTTTTTGTTTGCACTAACTACAAAATAATCTATGAGCGGGGCGAACACGTTCATCAACAATATCGCCAACATGATCCCCTCGGGGTAGGCAGGATTAAATACCCGGATCATAACAGTAAAGATACCAATCAATGCCCCATAAATCCATTTCCCTGTTTCTGTTTGTGAGGCCGTTACTGGATCTGTCGCCATGAAAACCGCGCCAAAGGCTAATCCGCCAATTACTAAATGATAATGGGCGGGCATTTCTACAAAGGCATTTCCGCCAATCAGGTTTAACAGTAGGCCCATTGCATAAGCACCTCCAAAAACACTCACTATCACTTTCCAACTTCCTGCACCGGTGGCCACCAAAATAAAGGCACCCACTAAACACATTAATGTGGATGTCTCGCCAATGCAACCTGGTATAATACCCATAAACATATTCCAGAACGAAAATACACCTTCATTCCAGCCAGCACCAAAAGAATTGAGGGAAGTAACTACGTTAGTTCCTGTTGTGGCTGCATCTGCGGCTAAAGACAAAGGCGTTGCACCAGAGTATCCAGCGACTGTCTTTGCCTCACCAATATAAGTCCAAACGCTTCCCGAAATATCAGTAGGGTAAGCAAAGTACAAAAAGGCGCGAGCCGTCAAAGCAACATTCATCACATTCATGCCCGTTCCACCAAAAGCCTCTTTACCAATAATCACGGCAAAAGCAGTGGCCAAGCCAACTTGCCAAAGTGGTACGTCAGGAGGCATGACCAACGGAATGAGCATTCCCGTTACCAAAAATCCTTCGTTGACCGGATGTCTTCTGTATGTGGCAAACATAAACTCAATACCCAAGCCCACTCCGTATGAAACAACTACGATTGGCATTACTTGAACTACTCCAATCCAAAATTTATCCATGAATGAAGCGGCCTGACCAATAGCTAAAAAATGTTGGTGACCCACATTCCACATTCCAAACAATAAACATGGCACCATGGAGATGATCACCGTCATCATCAACCGTTTCAAATCAATGGCATCGCGAATTTGTGCTCCTTTTATTCCGTTCGTGGTTGCAGGCGCAAATAAGAATGTCTCTAATGCCTCGAAGGAATAATAGTGCTTTTCCCACTTTCCGCCCTTTTCAAAGTTGGGCTTTACTTTTTCTATCTGATGCTTAATAAACTCCATCTGATCGCTGTATTAACTTTGTTGAACCAATTCAAGACCTTCTCTCAAAATTTCCTGCACCTTGTGCTTAGATACATCTACAAACTCACAAAGCGCCAAGTCTTCTTCAATGACTTCGTAAATGCCCAATGCTTCCATTTCATCAATATCTTCGGCCAGAATGCTCTTTAGTAAATGGGTAGGTAAAATATCCATCGGAACCACCTGCTCAAAAATACCAGATTGTACAAAAGCGCGGGGTTCTCCGTGGGTGTTTGTATCCACCACTCTTTCCTTTGTAGGTGAAAGAAACGAAAACAACCCAATAGCTCGATGGAAACTCAGTTTGCGCTCACCAGGAGTAATCCAACCCACAAACTCCGCGTAATCACCTTCAGGTAAAACAGAAATTTGTTGATCGAAAAATCCGATGTGTCCTTCCTTTCCTACTGAAGTGCCCGTCAAAGGATTTCCAGCTATCACTCGCACGTGATCTTGTTTCAAGTTATCTTGAAGGAATTTTTTTACGGAGGCTCCTGTGTAGGTTTTATAATATTGAGGGTTCTTAACTTCAGAACCAGTCAGCGCCACCAGCTTTGATGCATCATAAATTCCGTTCAGGAATAGTTTACCAATCTGGATCACACCTGCTGGCGCAATTGTCCAAACGATTTGCCCTTTATTGATCGGATCTAAATGATGAATCTGAACACCGACACACCCGGCAGGATGTGGCCCTGAAAATTTATTAACTTCTGCTCCCTTCACTTGCGAGAAAACAGTTGAAATTTCGCTAGTAGCGTGCGTGTTGATATGAACGGCCCCAGATGTAAGCTTCTTCAAAATGTCCACACCCACTTGAAAGTACTGGTCTTGCCCTTTGTACAGCACACTGTAATCAGGTGCCAGCGGGTGGGTATCAAATGCAGAAATGTGAATCGCCTTTGGCGTCACTCCCGGATCGGCCACTACGCCAAAGGGGCGCTCGATCAAGTTAGGCCAAACTCCTGATGCCAGAAGTTGCTCCTTCAATGCCGCAGCTGATAGGTTTGAAATCTCGGAAATCGTATATTTTTTGAAAATCTCGTATTCCACCTTCTTATCGGCCAAGATTTTTATTTCTAGCAGCTTGCGCTTTTCGCCTCTCTTAATCTCGACCACTTCACCGCTGACGGGTGCCGAGTAGATAACATTTTCATGTCGCTTGTCGTGAAATAGCGGAGAGCCAGCTTTTACAGTATCCCCCTCCTTTATGACAGGTTTAGGCATATAAGTGCCGTGGAAGTCTGTGGGTTTTATGACAAATGTGTCAGGTTGATCTTTTTCCACCACTTTGGAAGCAGCTTTGCCTGCCAGATTAATGGTAAAACCTTTTTTTAGTCGGATGAATTTGCCCATGAGGAGTTGGCAATAAGTTAAGTTTAGTATCCCTTCTCAATTCAACCAAAAAAGGCATTTTAGGAAGGAACGTGGCAAAATTAGCAATTAAATTCAAGCAGCAAAGGGGAGATAAATCAAAGAATTTTTGAGCCTTGCGCCAACTTGAAAATGGAGGTCAAGTCGAGGTGACTATTTTTGAAAAAGCCAGCCTAACTACCTCATCTACTTGTTCGTCAATAGTAATGTGGGTCGTATCAATCAAAATAGCATCTGGTGACTTTATCAAAGGGCTCTCCTTTCGGGTACTATCAATCTGGTCGCGTTTAGTCAGGTTTTCAACAATTGTATCAATATCGACTAGATCATCGCGTTGCAGAAGTTCCTTTTGCCTTCGGAAAGCCCGCACCAACATATCGGCAGTAAGAAAAAGTTTCAGCTCGGCCTGGGGAAAAACGACCGATCCAATATCTCTGCCATCCATGACGATACCTTTCTCTTTCCCCAACTTTCGTTGAATGGCCACCATGGCTTCGCGAACTTCTTTTAGGGCACTTACCGGACTTACATTCTCTGAAATTCGCATTTTTCGAATGTCCCTTTCCACGTTAACGCCATTCATAAACAATTCGGAAACCCCTTTTGCATTGACCCGAAAAGAAAGCTGGATTTCGCGTATTGCCTTTTCAACTTCCTTGGAGTTGGTGATCGCTACCAGATGATCTAAAAAATAAAGGGTGACGGCTCTGTACATCGCTCCAGAATCGATGTATCGATAGTTCAGCTCCTTGGCTACGTTCTTAGCTGTAGAACTTTTGCCGCAAGCGGAATACCCATCAATGGCGATCACAATTTTCCGCATGACTCAACAGTCTTTTTGTGGACAAGGCAACGGTTTATTAGGGTTGGGCTTTTTATGCCGCGGGCGATAGCCTGAGTTAGATTGTGCGCAGGCACTTAGCACTATAATAATAGCCAGGGCAAGTAAAATGAGGTTCGTTTTCAAACTGGGTCGGATTTAGAAATCAAATTTAAGCCAAAATTGCAAATAGTTGCCATCGACTCGGTGAACCATGGCCTGAAATAGTTAGTTGTCCAACTAATCAAATTTGGTCTTTTTAAAATTCCAACCTTGATTAATTCCAAGAGAATGGCAACAGTTTGCTAGATTTGTCGTCATTAAATGAAATGTCAAATGGAAGAATCAAACCAAGAAGGTGCAGGTGAAAAGTTTTTTAAGGACTTCGGGAAGAAATTAGATCAATTTTTGGTGGAAGCTAAAGATGCCGGCACTCGGGTGGAAGCAGACCTAAAGAAAAAATTTGAGGAACTGAAAGTGGCCGCTGACAAACTTAAAAATGACGCTGAAAATAAGGAGCGTTGGAAAGAGGTAGAAGCCAGTTTGAAAAAAGCAGGTGAAGAATTAAATAATGCCGTAAAGGCTGCGTTTAAGAAAGGTCAATAAGTCCATAGTCGATTGTCCATAGTCGATCGCAAATTGCCACCTTACTTACTGGCTATCGACCATGGACTATTCAACCGCGGACTGTCGACTATTGACCTAAATTTTAACTCCCTTCCATTTCCCCTGTCGGAAGATAACAATGGCGACAACCGCCATCACTGATTCCGCAATAGCAATCGCCCAAAAAACTGCGCTCGGCCCAAGGCCAAATTGCCCAGCTAGCAAGTAAGCCAGCGGAATTTGAAAAAGCCAGTACCCACACAGATTTAGAATGGTTGGCGTACGCGTATCTCCTGCACCATTAAACGATTGCACAATCACCATTCCATATCCATAAAACACATACCCAAAAGCCACAATCTTGAGGCATTGCGCGCCATAGCGAATTACTTCTTCATTGGAAGAAAAGATTCGCATGATGGGATCCGACACAAAATAGAAAGTGATGGATATCAAGCCGAGGAAAACCATATTTAAAAAACCGGCCTTCCACACTGACTGTTCTGCTCTCTCTGGCTTTTCCGCACCCAAATTTTGACCGACTAAGGTTGCTGCTGCATTGGCCATGCCCCAAGAGGGCAAAATCGTAAATATGATTACTCGAATAGCAAACTGATAACCCGCAAAGGCAGCACTTCCAAAAGTTACAATAATCCTTGCCATAAAAAGCCAGCTGGCGGTGGAAATCAAAAACTGCCCGATGTTACCAGTTGATACTTTCACAAGGCGGGTGATAATACCCCAATCTATTTTTATATTTTCCTTATGAATTTTGATGACTCCCTTTTCGCCTGAGAGATAGTACAGTTGGTAAAGCACACCAGCACCTCTTCCAACATTAGTAGCAATAGCTGCCCCCTCCACTCCTAGTGCAGGAATTGGTCCCCATCCAAAAATGAGTATCGGATCAAGAATCATGTTTAAAATGTTGGCTATCCATAACGAGTGCATCGCAATAGCCGCACTACCCGCACCACGGAAAATGGCGTTCACTAAAAACAAGGCAACGATGGTGATATTTCCAACTAACATCCATTGTGTATATCCCGAGCCAACTGAAATTACGCTCTCTGATGCGCCCATTAATCGCAGCACATCATCATAAAAGAAAATTCCGGCAAGAGTAATCACTATCGAAACAATCAAACCAATGTAAAGAGCGTTGACAGCCGCCACTGCCGCTCCTGGCTGATCCTTCTCCCCGATACGCCTCGCGACCATGGCCGTAGCCGCCATACCCAAACCCATCGCTAATGAATAAACAATCGCCAATACTGACTCGGTAAGACCTACCGCGGTCACTGCATCATTGTTGTTTAGTTTGCTGATAAAAAATATGTCGACCACCGCCAGCAATGATTCCATTGCCATTTCCAAAATCATGGGAATGGACAAGAGGAAAATGGCACGATTGATACTTCCTTCTGTAAAGTTTTGTTCAGAGCCTTTTACGGCTTCTTTGAATAAGCGAAAAATAGAAAATGCCTTAGTTGTAAAAGCTTTCATTATGAAAAATTAAAAGTATGAAAAAATGAAGAAATCCCTACCGGGAAACGATTTGGTCTTTGCGACCAAAAATGATCATCGAAGCTTCTTAAGCGAGGATGAACAACATAAAGGACTTCATGGGCTTTACAATTTGCAAGTCTTGATGACTTAGTGCAAAGATGGGGAAAAGTTTTAACTTTCTACTCTCAGGATAAATAGCTTTTGGAAAGTTCCGAACTTTCCAAAAGTTTGAAATCTATTAGTCACCTGTCAAAAAGTATGGAACCCCGAAAGCTTTACCATCTTTATAACCACGCCAACGGTTTTGAAAATCTGTTCTTGTCGGACGAAAACTATCGTTATTTTCTACATAGATACCAACACTTCATCAGTCCCGTGGCTGATACATTCGCGTATTGTCTGATGCCAAACCATATTCATTTTTTAGTTCAAATAAAAACAGAAGAGGAAATTGAATCAGTTTTTGGAAGGTTCGAAACTTTCCAAAAGTTAGAATATCGAATAAGTAAGCAATTCAGTAACCTATTTAGTGGCTACACGCAGGCTTTCAACAAAATGTACAAACGCAAAGGCAGCCTATTCATACCCAATTTTAAACGAAAAGAAATAACCGATGACCGCTACATTACCAATATCATTTGTTACATCCATTGCAATCCTATCTATCATGGGTTCGCAAAAAATATTTCCGACTGGCAACGGAGTTCGTATCAACTAATTCTAAATGACACATCAGCGTTTATCAAACGGGAGGAAGTGTTAGAATGGTTTGGCAACCGAAATGAATTCGAAAAAATCCACCTCCAAGAATTGAACAACAAAAGACCAACATTGGATTTTTAGGGTAGAGAAAACTTCTAAGGCTTCAAAAATCCTGAAGGCCGATAGTTGACAAATCATTTATCTCCTTTCATACAAAGTACAGTCATAGCCGATTTTTTAAAAGCTCTACCCATCGGAAGTTCCTTCCCTTTGATTTCAATGCTATCAGACGATATAGCTGAAATGTACTGGGTGTTGATAATGAACGAGCGATGTATCCGAACAAATGATCCGCTGGGAAGTATGGATTCAAGCGAGCTAATGTTTTCGCGAGTAACCAAGGTAACTTCTTTTAAATGCACCTTCACATAATCATCTAAACTCTCTATGTAAATGATTTCTTTCAAATGTATCTTGTGATTTTTCCGATCTGCCTTCAAATAAATGAAAGCCGAAGATTTGTCTGGATCTACTACTTCACTTGATTTTCCTTCCAATCGCTTATCAAAGAATTTATTGACTGATTTAGTAAACCGCTCAAACGAGATCGGTTTTAACAAATAGTCCACTACATCCAAATCAAAAGCTTCGGGCGCAAAGTCACGGTAGGCAGTTGTTAAAATAATCGCTGGCGGATTTTTAAGAGTGCCAATAAATTGCAGGCCGTTGATCTCAGGCATTTGAATATCTAAAAAGAGAAGATCGACCTTTGACGTTCGCAAAAAATTTCCTGCTTCAATGGCATTGGTGCACTCCCCTGCCAATTCCAAAATTTGAATTTTTGAAATATGTGAGATCATGAGCTTTCTCGCCAATGGTTCATCATCTATAACAAGGCATTTAATTTTCATGCGTTAACAATTACTTTTTAATGGTCGCATTGCCTGTCCCGCCTTGCGGGAGAATGCCGAGATCAACATACCGTTGGGTGTAGAGCAATTAACGGCCATTTCATATCATGAATTTAAAACCAACCGAACGGAAAACTGATCAGCCCTATCGCTATCAATTTGTAAAGAATATTTTTCAGGGTATAAATGATCCAATTGGCTGCGCAAATTCGAAAGCCCGATACCAGTTCCTTGCTTTACCGGCCGACCACTGTTGCTGATTTGAATTGTTGTAGCCTGAGTCGAGCAATCGACACTCATTTTTATCCAGGCCTTTCCTGCCGTTTTCATCACACCATGCTTAAATGAATTTTCGACTAGCGTAATCAACATCATCGGGCCAATTTGCATTTCATTGATATCACCTTCTATCGTTTTGTCAATTTGAATCCGATCTTCGTACCGCAATAGCTCCAAAGCAATATAGTTATCTACTTGCTTCAATTCGCTTTCGAGAGGAACAAGCATGGCTTTGCCTTGATGAAGTACATAATCTAAAATTTCACTTAGTTGTAGAATTGCCTGTGGCGCTCTATTTGATTTTTCCGTAGTGAGGTAATAAAGGTTATTGAGTGTATTGAATAAAAAATGAGGATTTAGCTGCACTTTCAAAAACCTCAACTCGGTTTCGATCTTATCGCGCATCAGCTTTTGATAATCCTCTTTGGACTGCTTCCAATGCAATAACATTTTAATTCCCATCGCGAAGAAGACGACCATCAATAAGGAAGCAAGTAGAAAAAACAAATCAATAGAAGCTGGACTCATATCGCGAATGTTCAGCTCGGCCATCACCATTAACGTAATGAGAGCGATCATCATTTCAAAGAAAATGGAAATGACAAGTGTGTAAAAGAAGTACAATGCAAATAGTGCAAACCGTTCCCTCAACAGAAAGGTTGGCACCAAATAGTAATTCAAAACATAGGTTGTGCTGATCGTTATTGGCATGAGTAGCCCCACAAAGAAAAACGTCTGAAGATAATTACTATTCTTTCGGCCAAAGAAAGCCACATAAAATACCAACACCACAAGCCAGAACATAACATGGATCATCCAACGCTTTCGCGTGAATAAAGAGTCGAGAACGCGGCTGATTTGATTCATTCAACCGCATAATTAGGAAAAATCCCTTAACGCTCATCGATTTATGACGAAAGTGAAGTGTAATACACCCTTTCAGCTTCTTTTCGCGGGGATTCGCCATTACGCGACCGAGTTGGACATTAACCCATCAATAATCTAGCGGTAGTCATAAAAAAAATTCTCCGAGACTTTAATAGTTTAATCTTGGCGAAACAAAAACTAAAAACAAACTTTATGAAAACTATGCTAGCGATTACCTTTTTCACACATCACATTGAAGGAAGCATCTATTTTATGGCGCCTCTGACATTGTTCTTCTCCTTAGATATAATGTTACTTCTGTACATGTTCGTACAGAAAAAATTTAGTACAAATTTAGTGCAAGCGTTCAAACACATCGGACTGCTCATTCTTGTGTTTGGTGCTTTTGGCACGGTCACTGGCTTTCTGCAAATGTTTGATGCGCTCGAAGCAATCAAGGAGACACTCCCCATTCAGGTCATAGCGGGTGGCGTTAAGGTAGCCTTGTTGAACATTGTTTATGCTACTGCCTATTTCTCAATTATTCAAGCGATCTATGTTGGGCTTAAAATCGCTTCACCAAAACAACCTGCATGATGATGTTAATTTGGGGAATCGGTATGTTGGGATTGGCTACCCTAATTTGGGTAGCTAATCGCAAGCCGTTGATCCTTTACAACGAAGTCGGAGTCAACATCATTTTGTTGCTGTTTTCTTGCTCTGCCTTCCACGCTTTAGCTGGATTGATGGTTTTGTTCGATATGATCGAAGCAACATCGCAATCTCCAATCACCGCACTATTCGCCAAACAACTCGCCAGTCTAAACCTAACTAGCTATTTTTTCTGGGCCTTTATTTACGTTGGATTTGGCGGATGGTTCATTCTCTTACGACTCAAAAAAAATACAGCCTCAAGTTAGTCCGCTTTCAATTTCATTTCATGGCAGTATGCAACGTTCTATCTAAGGATTTACCAAAAGTTACAACTTTCCCCGACCATTAGCCGTCTAACATCTTATAGAGCCAAAAACTTTGCATCAAAAAAAGCTGCCCTTTTGGGGCAGCCTCTATCATGACATTCCACTGACGATCAATTACCCAATCGCCACACGCTTAAATTCAACTACAGTAAGTCCCTTGGTCACGCTATCCAAATACTGAGCAACGGTTTTCGAGTTGTCCTTCACAAAAGTCTGAGGTAACAAAGTGCTTTCTTTGAAGAACTTGTTCAACTTGCCCTGCGCAATCTTTTCAATCATATGCTCAGGCTTGCCTTCTGCCAAAATTTGAGCTTTGGCAATTTCCATTTCTTTTTCAATCAACGTCTTATCTACTTCGCTTTCATTCACCGCTACCGGGTTCATGGCCGCTATTTGCATACCGATGTCTTTTCCCGCTTCGGTTACGTCTTTGCCATTTACACCTTTCAAAGAAACCAATACGCCTAATTTGCTTCCTGAGTGGATGTAAGGAACAACAGCCTCACCCTTCATGTGGATGAATGAGCTTACCTCCAACTTCTCACCGATCTTTCCTACCAACTCCGTGATCTTGTCATTTAATGAAAGACCACCAACTACTTCAGCTAACAATGCTTCTTTTGTTTCAGGCTTTTTCGCAAAAGCAGTTTCAGCAATCAACTTGCCTAAATTTTGGAACTCATCGTTTTTTGCAACAAAATCAGTTTCACAATTTAATGCGATCAATACGGCTTCTTTTTTATCGTCAGAAACTTTGACGAACACAGAGCCTTCTTTTGCATCTCTATCTGAGCGGGAAGCAGAAACTTTCTGTCCTTTCTTTCTCAATATCTCAATAGCCTTGTCAAAGTCACCCTCTGCTTCGGTTAAAGCTTTTTTACAGTCCATCATACCGGCACCGGTCATGGTGCGGAGTTTGTTTACGTCTTGTGCGCTAATCATACTTTTTTAATTAAAAATTTACTATTACTACTTATCCTAAAAAACAAAACATCGACTTTAAGGCCGATGTTTTGATTATTTCAAATCGGCCTTGCCTGCCTTGCCGGTAGGCAGGCGTGAGCTTGGCCAATCAACAATTAATTTGTCTCTACGGCTTCGTCAACTTTCTTCTTATCATCTTCCTCTTTCTTCATCCCAGCTTCTTCCTTATCCTTTTTACGCTCCATCAATGCTTCTTCCATAGCCTTGCCCAAATGGTTGGTAATGATAGAGATGGACTTGAACGCGTCATCGTTAGCAGGAATCGGGAAATCGATATTCGAGGGATCTGAATTGGTATCTACCATTGCAAAAACTGGAATATTCAATTTTTGAGCTTCTGCAACAGCAATATGCTCGCGCTTTACGTCAATCACAAACAAAGCGGCAGGCAAGCGATTCAAATCAGTAATACCACCTAACAATTTCTCTAATTTCGCTTTCTCACGGGCAATCATCAACCGCTCACGCTTAGCTAGGTTGTTGAAAGCATCATCCTTCATCAACTTATCAATCTGAGCCAATTTCTTCAATGACTTACGGATAGTGGCAAAATTGGTCAACATACCGCCCAACCAACGCTCGGTCACGAAAGGCATGTTAAGACGAGTTGCTTCTTGGTTGATGATGTCCTTTGCTTGCTTTTTTGTAGCAACGAACATGATCTTGCGGCCAGAGCGTACGATGTTTTTCATCGCATAGGTCGCTTCCTCCAGACACTTTAGCGTCTTGTTCAAATCAATAATATGGATGCCGTTGTTCTCCATGTAGATGTACTCTGCCATCTTAGGATTCCACTTTCTCGTCAAGTGTCCAAAATGAACACCTGCATCCATCAAACTCTGAGTTGTTATATTCTCTGCCATGCTTATCGATTAACGCTTACTGAATTGGAACTTCCTTCTTGCTTTTCTACGACCTGGTTTCTTTCTCTCCACCATGCGTGAATCGCGTGTCATCAAACCTTCTTTTCGCAAAGCAGGGCGATTTTCATTGTTAATCGTTACCAACGCACGAGCTATTCCTAAACGTATGGCTTCGGCTTGACCTTTTGTACCACCGCCTTCTACACTCACATTCACATCATAGCTGCCTTCTAATTTTACTAGAGTAAGCGCCTGCTTCACAGTTGTTTGAAGTATTTCTGACGGAAAATAATCTTTCAATTCTCTCTCGTTCACAATAATATGACCGTTGCCTGGCTTTACATAAACCCTGGCTACTGAGGTCTTTCTCCGTCCGATGGTGTTGATTATCTCCATGTATTAAAACTTTAATTCTTTAGGTTTTTGTGCCGCATGGTCATGTTCAGCACCTGCATACACATGCAAGCTTCTAAACAATTGACGACCCATTGTATTTTTTGGAAGCATACCACGCACACTGTGCTCAACTAATCTCGATGGGTGCTTTTCCAACATCATTTTAGGTGATACCTGCTTTTGGCCTCCTGGAAAACCTGAGTAGAAAAACATAAAGTGATCGTTCATTTTTTTACCGGTCATCTTTACTTTTTCCGCATTGATAACGATCACATGATCTCCCATATCAGTATTGGGCGTATAGCTTGTCTTGTGTTTGCCACGCAAAACGCGAGCAATTTGACTAGCCAGGCGACCTAGAATCTGATCTTTAGCATCAACGATAACCCACTGCTTGTCTGCAGTTGCATCATTGGCATTCAGTGTTTTGTAACTATTGTGATCCACTTTGTTAGCTTTTTAACGATGAAATAACTGTTGCCTTTTAAAAAGGGACACAAAAGTAGGTTCAAGAAACTGAATATCCAACACCTGCCATTTGATTTTTAGCTTTTTGGGGCTTAGCACCTGTATTATCTCCTGTTTTCGCTCAATTGCTTAACCAAGGCTTGAAAATCTTTCGGGTAAGGAGCTTCAATTTTGACCGTTTCGTGGTTCAAAAGGGCAAATTCGAGCGAAAATGCATGCAAAGCCATCCTTTTGATTAGGGGAGCCTCCTCTGCTTCTTTTTTTAAATTAAATCCTCGTTTAACGGAAGAAACAAAGAATGGCTTGCCCCCATATACCTCATCTCCGGTAATTGGTGCCTTCAGCAACCGAAAATGGATTCTAATTTGGTGCATACGACCCGTTATAGGATGGCATTCCACCAACGTATGGGCTTTGTAGGTGTCTTTGGTGGTAAAATAGGTGAGTGCTGGCTTTCCTTCCCTTGAAATCTTGACGGTGCCATCATTGAGCTTGAGTATAGAAGCCTCAACTGATTTTTCCTGAAAAGAATGGATGCCGTCAACTACTGCATGGTACGTCTTTGACACTTCCCTATTCTCAAATTGCATACTAAGGTGGCGATAGGCTTCTGGGTTCTTGGCAAGTGCAAGAACGCCAGAAGTGTCTTTATCCAATCGGTGGCAAACCTGTGCATCGGAAATCCACTGCTTGGCCAGACTCAAAATATGATCTGGGTCGTGGCGGTCTTCCAGGGTTGAAATAAAAGGCGGTTTATTGATCAAGACATAGTCTTCGTTCTCAAACAAGATGGACTCCTTAAAATTGTATTTGCTGTTTTTCACGCGGCAATTTACGATGCGTCTAATGAATCTGTGTCATCCACTTTTGCACGTGGCAATTTGAAACTGAATACAGAGCCTTTGCCTAGCGTACTTTGAACTTCCGCTTTTGAATTGTGTCCTTCCAAGATGTGCTTAACAATGGCCAGTCCAAGCCCTGTGCCACCCTTCTCGCGACTTCTGCTTTTGTCAACCCGATAAAATCGTTCGAAAATGCGGGGCAAATGGCTGGCGGGTATGCCCTCTCCTGCATCGGTAACAAAGGTGGTCACTGACTTCTTTGATACATCAAATGTTATGGAAACCTCCCCGTGTTCTGCACTATACTTTATGGCATTGGAAACTAAATTAGTGATCACTTGCGAAAGGCGTTTCGCGTCAGCGAAAACAAAAATCTTTGAATGATGATCGGCTAAAACGCGCACATTGATCTTTTTCTTTTCGGCTTTTTCTTCGAACTGTTCGACCACTTCGTCACACATTTTGTGGATATCAATTTGTTCAAAATGCATTTTGATGTCCCCGGCCTCCAAATGTGAAAGAGTTAAGAGATCTTGCACTAATTCATCTAGGCCATCTAGACTTTTTGCTGCCTTCTTTAGAAACTTGGTGCGCACATTCTTGTCATTCACGGCTCCATCTAAGAGCGTGTGAACAAAACCTTGCGCAGCAAAAATGGGTGTCTTTAACTCGTGCGAGACATCGGCAATAAACTCCTTGCGAAAAGCTTCCAACTTCTTCAACTCATCAATTTCTTTCTGTTTAAGTGTAGCAAAAGAGAATATCTCTTCGTTAATGTTTCGAAGTGGATTGAGTGCACCCGATTTTTCCCTGGCTATTCCAGACAGCTCTTTCTTTCGAAGTTTACCCATCATCTTATAAATTTTATTGATTTCGCGAAAAATCAAAAACTCTAAAATGACAAATGTGAGGATATAGGACGATGAGAAACTAATAATAGTGGCAACGATCAGCGCACTCTGGTCTACATTCTCGACCAAAGACAAGAACAAACCCGTTACTGCCGCAATGGAAACAGCCAGCAACAAAGCAAGCGTACGCGCACTATAAACCATTTTTTAGTTAAATGGCTTGCAAAGTACAAAATGATCAGAACCTACGGAAAATGAAGGGTGAATTAGCCGATATTGAATTTATAGCCAACGCCCTTTACGGTGGTGATATAGTCTTCACCAATTTTCTCTCTCACTTTTCGAATGTGCACGTCCACCGTTCTTGCCAAGACGTAGACATCCGACCCCCAGATGTTTTGAAGGAGTTCGTCTCGATTGAAAACCTTGTTGGGATTCTGAGCTAAAAAGAAGAGCAGCTCAAATTCTTTTTTTGGCAAGCTGACTTCGCGATTGTTTACACGAATGGTGTAGCTTGTGCGATCAATGGTAAGTTCGCCAATCTTGATTTGAGAGGAAGCTGGCTTTTTCTTAGAGTCTCTTCGGAAGATCGCACTGATTCGACTCATCAACGCGCGAGGTTTGATAGGCTTTAAAATATAGTCGTCTGCGCCACCATCAAAAGCAGCAATTTCTGAATACTCTTCTGCGCGAGCGGTTAAAAAAACGATAAAGGTATTTACTAGCTCAGGCATGGCGCGAATTTGCCGGCATGCTTCTACACCGTCCATTTTGGGCATCATAATATCTAACAGCACCAAATCGGGATGAAATTTCTTGGCAATTTCTACTGCTTCGGCTCCCTCGCCTGCTGTTCGAACATCGTATCCCTGTTTTTCAAGATTATACTTCAGAAGTTCTAAGATCGGTTCTTCATCATCTACAACCAGAACTTTCTGTGTTGGCTTATTGGCCATAGTCAACGCTTTTTATTGCGGAATAAAAGTAGACCTAAATTAAGCTATTTAAAAACCAATGTTACTAACTTAACAATTACTTAATAGGCAAGCAAAGCATCAGAGGAATGGATATTGATTGCTTAAATAGAGAACATAGGCTCGAATATCACCTTTGAATTTCTTGTCGAGTTCTTCTTCAAAAATGTTCTGTTTCGATTTGTACAATCGATACGACATGAAAAAGGTGTTGTTGGGGAGCTTCTTCTTCAATGCAGCAGAATTTCTTTTTTCGTACAAATGAAGTGTGTCTATTGCTGAAATGATTTTCGAAATCATCGCATCCTTTTGTCGTTTCTTTTTATCAAAGGCATCACTTTGTTGCATCGTTTGGTACAAGCTATCCAGTGAGCGAGTTCCCCGCAAAATATGCTTGGTATATTTTCGATAGTCCTGATCTTGGTGAAGATAAGTCATGTACTCTTTTGATTCCCGACCAAAACGATACCTGAGAAAATCATAAGCTGCGGTATCTCCAATAAAATCAGCTAGGTTTTCATTGAAGTCCACATCGTCTTTTACAAAAACGGTGGCATGGACCATTTCATGAATGATGAGACTGGCCAAGTCACCTTCGGTTCGATCTAACATGCCACTTAAAATAGGGTCGGTAAACCATCCCAAAGTAGACCATCCACCAGGGTTTCGTACGCTTACGTCATAGCCTTCCTCCTCTAATTCTTTTCGCAAATCAAGTGCTTTTGCCTTATTAAAAAAGCCTTTGTAGGGAACGGATCCTACAATCGGAAAATGCCACTGCTTTGGCACTAAAGCGAATGGCTCACATGCCTGCACCACCCACATAACTTCTTTATTCTTTTGGTCATAAAGGGTTTTGTAGTTCTCCGTATCCTTAAGTCCAAGTGAGTCAATGGCAAATTTCCTTACATCTTCAATAAGCTTCAATTTAGACTTTAGTGAATCGGGGAAGGAAGGATCCTCCATAAACTCCTCGACAGGCCTTGCATTCCAAATAATTTCAAACTGACCTATTCCTTGGCGAATACCGTAGTAAATCAATGACCAGTTCCAAACAATAAGAATGCCTCCTATTATAATTGCGCTCCAAATGGCTTTTTTCAACATGATGGGCGCAAATTAGGTTAGTTTCAAAATTTTATTGGATAAAAATAAATTTTTGCTTTGTATTTTAGTAATTACTAATTAATTTAGCATTTTAATTTTATCAGCCTCCTTAAATTTTAGTTGGTAATTTGAGCCAAAAAAAACGAAACAACTACTACAAATATGAGTGACGCAAAAGAAAAACTGAAAGCCCTACAATTAACAATCGACAAACTGGAGAAGACCTACGGCAAAGGCACCGTAATGATGTTGAATGACCAAAAGGTGAGTGATGTCCCGGCCATTTCAACTGGATCGCTGGGGTTAGATATCGCGCTGGGGATTGGTGGTTTGCCACGAGGCCGTGTAACAGAAATCTACGGACCGGAGTCGTCCGGAAAAACAACGCTAACGCTCCATGCTATTGCCGAAGCGCAAAAAAAGGGTGGTTTGGCTGCTTTTATTGATGCGGAACACGCCTTCGACAAAAGCTACGCAGAGAAGCTGGGGATTGATACTGAAAATCTATTGATTTCTCAGCCTGACAATGGCGAACAGGCACTTGAAATTGCAGAACATTTGATTCGATCTGGAGCCATCGATATTATCGTAATCGACTCTGTTGCCGCGTTGGTACCCAAGGCTGAATTAGAAGGCGAAATGGGCGAAAGTAAAATGGGTCTGCAAGCCAGATTGATGTCGCAAGCCCTTAGAAAGTTAACGGGTACTATTTCAAAAACAGGATGCGCGTGTATTTTCATCAATCAACTGCGCGAAAAAATTGGTGTTATGTTTGGCAATCCTGAGACAACAACAGGCGGAAATGCGCTTAAGTTTTATGCGTCTGTGCGATTGGATATAAGACGAATAGGCCAGATCAAGGAAGATGCCGACAATATTACCGGAAACCGGGTAAAAGTAAAAGTGGTAAAAAACAAAGTGGCGCCACCTTTCAAAGTAGTTGAATTTGATATCATGTATGGACGAGGAATCTCTAAAGCGGGAGAGATTATTGATTTGGGCGTAGAACTAAATGTAATCCAAAAATCAGGCTCTTGGTTTTCATACAATGGTAGTAAATTAGGTCAGGGCCGCGACTCTGTGAAACAACTAATTGAAGATAATCCTGAGATGATGGAAGAGCTCGAGAAGAAAATAAAAGAAAAAATTTCTACGGGTGCTGAATTGAAGAAGGAAGAAGAATAGATTGGCTTTCAAAGTTCAGGGTTGCTATGAGATCCTGAACTTTTTCACCAAGATTTTAGGTCTTTAGCCTAGCGCTCCCTCCCAGTACTGCATCTCTGAGAAAAGATTGTTCAGCTGTACAGGCTTTTCGAAAAGTCCAAAAACAGAAGACCCAGATCCGCTCATACTGGCATAAATCGCGCCCTGTTCATAAAGTTGATTTTTTATAACTCCGACTTCAGGATACTGTTTAAAAATAAATTCTTCAAAATCGTTTTCTAACAATCCTTTCCATTGCGTAATGGGTAGTTGTAGTGCTTTTGCAAGTTGAATTTGCGGCAGTTTGGGCACAACTCCACTATACGCTTGCTGGGTGGAAACATGGATAGGAGGTTTGACCAAAATCAGCCAAAAACCATTTAGAGTAATGTCTAGATCATGCAATAACTCGCCTTTGCCAGATCCAAGTTGAGGCTTGTCTTGCGTAAAGAATGAACAGTCACTGCCAAGTTGCGCGGCATATTTTCTAAGTTGATCTGGTGTTAAAGACAACTCAAAAACATTGCTTAACAACCGAAGAGTATATGCTGCGTCAGACGATCCTCCCCCCAATCCTGCACCGATAGGAATAATTTTGTGAAGATGAATCTTAACCGGCCCGATACCAAAATCATTTTTTATGAGCTCATAGGCTTTTAAACAAAGATTTTGCTCCGCTCTTCCTGGAATGGAATTACCAGAAAAAGTCACCTCCGTTTCTCCTGCCGGGATAACCTCTAAAATGTCAGTCCATGGAATCGGGTAGAAGCAAGTTTCAATATTATGAAACCCATCTTGCCTTTTTGAAAGGATGTTTAGCCCCAAATTAATTTTACAAGGAGGAAATGCAATCATCTACAATTTCCAACGAATGATTACTTCGACAGTCGGTCGACCATTTGCTGCGTGATACCGGAGGATGAAAAACCTCCGTCATGCATTAAATTTTGCATCGTCACCATACGTGTAAAATCAGAGAACATGACGGTGATATAATTCGCACAATCTTCAGCAGTTGCATTTCCGAGAGGTGACATCATCTGCGCAAAATCAAAAAATACATCAAAGCCGGAAATCCCCGCGCCTGCCGTGGTTCTCGTAGGTGATTGCGAGATCGTATTTACTCGTACCTTTTTGGCAGTACCATAACGCTGTCCATAACTTCTGGCTACGGATTCTAACATGGCTTTTGCTTGTGCCATATCGGTATAATCTGGGTAGGCGCGTTGTGCCGCGATGTAACTAAGGGCAACTACCGAAGCCCATTCATTTAAAGCATCCAATTTCTCAGAAGTCTGTAGTACTTTATGAAAGGAAAGGGCCGAGATATCAAGCGTTTTCAGGTACCAGTCGTAGTTCATATCCCCGTATGACTTTCCTTTTCGTATGTTTGGGCTCATGCCTATCGAATGGAGAACAAAATCCAATTTACCTCCCATTACTTCCATCGACTTAGCAAAAAGATTGGTCAGGTCTTGCTCGGAGGTAGCATCAGCCGGGATCACTTCAGCATGGCAAAGAGAGGCCAATTCATTGATTTTGCCCATTCTCATGGCAATAGGTGCATTCGTAAGTGTAAAAGATCCCCCCTCTTCTTTAATCTTTAATGCAGTTTTCCATGCGATTGAATTCTCATCCAATGCGCCAAAAATAATCCCATGTTTGCCCTTCAATAAGCCGTTTGCCATTTTAAATTCAGTTAAAACCAGTGCAATTATACAAAATCAAAACACTTCTAAGTTTAAGCAAAGCAACTATTATCGATCAGATTTCTCCATTTTCTTTAATTGGTAATGTAATTTTTCCATGTGGTTTACCCCAAGATCGAAAGATTCTGTTACTTTTGACTAACCTAAAACCCCAACAAAAATATGGAGCATGAATTTGTACTTACATGGGATCGATACATGGACTATGGGGCGGTAACATCAATTGTGGGGGCTGTACTTATTTTCCTCTATCATGAATTTCGAGTACTTCAAATCAAAGATTACAAAGAAAAGTATGACTATGTAAATCTTTATGAAGTTCGTTATTTTTGGTATGCTTTAGTAGCTCTGATTTTTGCTCTAGGTTTTTTTGCTAATTCAGTCGCCACCGAGAAAATTTTAAATAGAGGTGATCTTTGGTTTTGGGTGCGCATTTTCATAACCGTTTGCTTTGTAGTTATCTTCTATTTCGTCTTTTACAGCATGGTGAGAATCTATTACCCACGCTATGTAGAAAAAAGACTCGTTAAATTACGTAACACTCCAAGGATTTCTCCTGATGGAAATGCGATGCGTAAGTTGGACGAAACAGAAGAAGACGCTCATTTGGATGCCAGTCAGATTGCGGAGGAAGCAAATGTGCATTCTGTAGATTACGATGTATGGTTAGACGATAAAACAGGCTACAAAAAGATTGAAAAATACGACAGTTATTTGCATGCCGAAGAATGCAGCGAGTGTGGATTCTTCACACTTAAAATTGATAAAGAAGAGATTGAAGTCAAACCCACTGCTGATGAGACTGGTTTACTTTTGAAGCATTACAAATGCAGCTATTGCAATCACCGAGAAGCCAAAGAAGTTAAACTTGCGAAATTATCAACTAACGTGGTCTAACTGAGCAGATATTTTAAGTCTTAAAAGCCCCAGGTAAATGGGGCTTTTTCTTTAACAATTAAGCAAAATAAATTGAACCAAAGCCCTAGCTCTCCGATTGGAATTTTTGACAGCGGTATAGGGGGGCTGACCGTAGCGCATGCGATTCATCAACAATTGCCTCACGAGCAGATCATCTACTTTGGTGATACGGCACATCTTCCTTATGGGGATAAGTCAGAAGCAGCGATTCAAGCCTACTCGATAAAAATTGTTGACCTTCTGTTACAAAAAGGATGTAAAGTAATTGTCATTGCCTGTAATTCAGCTAGTTCAGCCGCCTACGAGTTGTTAAAAGAATATGTGGGCCTACAAGCCCATATAATTAACGTGATTGATCCCATGGTAGAGTTGGTAGCTTCGAGCTTGGCTGGCAAAAAAGTTGGACTAATTGGCACAAAACGAACAGTTCAATCTGGCATTTACGCAAGAAAAATTAAAGAGATTAACCCTAAACAAGATATTTGCTCACTCGCCACACCTTTGCTAGCACCGATGATTGAAGAGGGCTTTTTCAATAGTCAAATTAGTCACGAAATTATTGCTAACTATCTAACAGATCCGTTGCTGAATTCAATTGACGCGCTCATCTTAGCCTGTACACATTATCCGCTGATTCACAAAGAAATAAATGACTTCTATAAAAACAAGATCATTACGTTAGACTCCGCTTCGGTAGTTTCTAAAAAACTTTCGAGTTACTTATCGGAACAAAATCTTATGAATACACTTTCCAAACCTGTTCATCATTTCATGGTCTCCGATTTTACTGAGTCCTTCGAGGCCTCGACCAAGATATTCTTTGGACACGAGATAAAACTTGATTGGTATCCATTGTGGAAATGAGCTTTTAAAATTCTTATGTAGGTTTTGACAAATAATTGTAAATTCTACTTGCTTGAAAAAACAGAAATTAGCTGCCCGAACTAAATTACAATTAACGTGTCAAAACGCCCGTTTTTCTTTTTCATTTTCTTAGTCATTTCAGTAACTGCCTTGCATGGGCAATCTAAAGTTGACAGCCTAAATTCTCTGTTGAATTCCCCAAAAAATGATTCCACAAGAGTCTCGATTTTGCTACAGTTGTCCTCCGAATACCAATTCATAGAACTTGCAAAGTCAGAAGAACTAGTTGATAACGCACTCAAAATTGCTGAAGCCGAAAATCTGTTGTCTTCCAGAGCGGAGGCCTATAAAGGGAAAGCATCACTCGAAAGCATCAAGGGCGACTATACCAGCGCAATCAAATACAACGATCTGGCCCTTTCAATTTTTTTTCAACTGAAAGATAGTGTGAGCATTGCCAAATGTTATAACAATTTAGGAACGGATTATTTCGGCCTAGGAAAATTTGATGAATCATACTTCTATCACACACAAAGCTATCGGCTTGCAAACACTACTGGCGAGAAACTTCAAATGGCTATTTCCCTTCATAATTTGGGGGCAGTCTTCAAAGAATTAGGACAGTATGGCAAGGCGTTCGATTACCTTAAGTTATCTCACAAATTGAGTTTAGAACAAAAAGATTTGGAAGCGCCCGCCTACTACTACAGCGAGGTGGGAGACATTTTTATGAGGAAGAATTTATTTGATTCAGCCTTGATTTCTCTCAAACGTGGCCTAGTTTTCTGCCGGGAAGTGAGGCTAACGATCAATGAATTGGAGCCAATCATCCTGATCAATATTGCCCGAACCTACTTACACAAAAACGACCGCGCACTGGCACTCAAATACTACGATAGTGCCTCGGTATTATTTAAAAAATCTGAGAATGTTTTCGTGCTGGCCAAAACCGACTTAGGCAGAGGGCTTGTGTTAATGACCGAAAAAAAATACAAAGAGGCACAGGCGTTAATGGAAAAAAGTGCTGCAACAGCCCATCGGCTAAATGCTCGTACTTTGGAAGTAGAATGCTATCAAAACCTATCCCTACTTTTTGAAGAAATTGGAGACTTCAAGAAGTCTTTATATTATTTTAAACGTCACCAATCGGTAGAGGATAGCTTGTTTAATCAGGGTATGCAGGCTCGTCTATTTCAAGACCAGATTCGATTTGAAACTTCTTCAAAAGAGGAGCAGATAACGGCCCTTACAAAACAAGAACAACTTAGCAAAGATCAAATTCGCAAACAAGAGCTTGTCCAAAACATCTTAGTAGTAACCACCGCTCTTTGTGGCGTTTTGTTGCTGTCTGTTTACCGAAGCGGCCAACGCAGAATTAGAATCAATAAACTACTGCTGGAACATCAGGACGAAATAAAAAAACGCAGTCAGGAGCTCGAGCAACTCAATCAGGTTAAGGATAAATTCTTCTCGATCATTTCGCATGATCTACGTTCACCCATCAACGCACTATCAGGAATTTTAGACCTGATGGCCAAAGACCAAATTTCTCCCACTGAATTTTCTACTCTCAATAAAGAATTACGACTTCAGTTTAATCATACCAAGACGCTTATCAATAATTTGCTCGACTGGACGTTGCTCCAAATGGACAAGCTAAAGATCCAAGTTGAAAAAATTGATTTACATGTTTTGGCAGATAACAATATAAAACTACTGAGTTCGCTCCACTACAAAGAAATCAAAATTACAAACAAAGTCACCCCACTTAGCTTTGCATTAGGTGACAGCAATATGATCAATTTGGTGGTCAGAAACTTATTGACCAACGCAATCAAATTCTCTGAGGCTGGAGATTTGATAGAAGTAGATGCAAAACTAGATGGTGAAAACTACATTGTTTCGGTCAAGGATAGTGGAGTGGGTATCAGCCCAGAAGTTCAAAAAATACTCTTTGAAAAGACGAGCGGCTATAGTACACGGGGAACTGCCAACGAAAAGGGAACCGGTCTTGGGTTGATCCTGTGTAAAGAATTTGTGGAACGGAATGGCGGCAAAATATGGTTGGAGAGTGAACTCGGAAAAGGAAGCACGTTTTTCTTTACAATAAAAAAGGGAGCATAAACATGTTCCCCTTTTCTTAGACAGATTGTTGTCGCTTAGTTCGCTCGAATAGCCAGCACTGGATCGAGTCTTGCCGCCATCGCAGCCGGCACGATTCCCGCCACCAATCCAATGACGGAAGAAACGCCTAGCCCTAACACGATATTTTTAACTGACAATACCACTTGTAGACTTCCAAAAGGTGCCAGGGTTAGTAGCCAGACCAGAAACAAGCCTGCCAACCCTCCAATTAAACTCAAGAAAATCGACTCGAACAAGAACTGAAAAAGAATAAAAAAGTTCTTCGCACCCAACGATTTCTGCAATCCGATAATACTTGTTCTCTCCTTCACGGACACAAACATTATGTTGGCAATCCCGAAGCCACCTACTAACATTGAAAACCCACCAATTACCCAGCCCGCAGTTCCTAGTACATCAAATACGCCACTGATGGCCTTAGCCACTGCTTCGGGACGATTCAATACAAAGTTATCTTTTTGAGTAGGCTTCAAACCTCGCTTAATGCGCATCGCTCCACGCGTTTCATTTTCAAGTTCCACTAGACCAACATCATTGGCAAATCCTTTCAAACCAATATCAGATCCATTCTCATTCCATCGGCCGGTGCCTGTTTGATACAACTTCCGGAACGAATCGTAGGGAATAATGCAGCTAAAATCCCGGCTAGAATTGCCAATAAAACTTTCGCCTTCTCTCTTTAACACTCCTACGATTACAAATCGAAGGTTCTTGATCTTTACATATTTGCCAACCGGATTTTCGAGCTTTGGAAACAAAGCCTGCGCAACTTCAAATCCTAAAATAACTACGCTGCGGCCACTTTCTACTTCATCCGAAGTAAAGTATCTGCCACGTTCCACATTGATTTCAAATAACTTATCATAATCCAGCGAACTTCCAGTCAACTTGATTTTATTGATAGACGTATTATCTCCTTTTACCGTAATCTCATCTGTGTCAGCAAAAATGGAAACGGTCTCGCCATTCTTCAGGTTGGCTTTCAAAAACCGGTATTCGTTATAGGATGGGTTTGGTCTCTTGATGTAATCCTTCCACCAATCTCTGCTATTACCCCCTGTAAAGGGCCATTTACCAACATAGATCACATCACTTCCTAAGAAGTTAAGACTATCGCGAATATTCTTTTCCAATGAATCGACCAGCGTGAGTACGGCAATTATTGAAAAAATGCCAATCGTAACTCCCAGAAGGGAAAGGATCGTGCGTAACAAATTGGATTTGAGTGCCTTCCAGGCAAATCCAAGGCTTTCCAGTATGAGGCGAAGTGTAAGCATGCGGTTTTAACGCTGTTTTATTGGTTTTGGATTAACAAAGTTCATTTTTATTTCAAGAACCAAACAAATCATTACTTTTGCACCCTCAAATTCTAAGATCTGGAACGTACCAGGTTTATAAAAAGCCCGTAAGCTTATGAAATTATCTGAATTTAAGTTCGATCTCCCCAACAGTTTAATTGCCAACCACCCAGCCGACAACAGAGACGAAGCCAGGATGATGGTGTTACACCGTAGCACCGGGAAAATTGAACATAAAATTTTCAAAGACATCGTCAACTATTTTGATGATGGTGACGTGATGGTGGCGAACGATACGCTTGTTTTCCCTGCACGTTTGTACGGAAGAAAAGAAAAAACAGGTGCAAAGATCGAAGTATTCCTGCTCAGGGAATTGAACGCTGAGATGCATTTGTGGGATGTACTGGTAGACCCCGCACGCAAAATCCGGGTGGGCAATAAACTGTATTTTGGCGATGGTGACCTGGTGGCAGAAGTAATTGACAACACAACTTCTCGTGGGCGTACTATCCGTTTCCTTTTCGATGGTGACTCTGTTGCTTTTGACAAAATCGTTGAGACGCTTGGAGAAACCCCTCTTCCTAAATACATCAAGCGCAAAGTTGAGCCCGCAGATAAAGAACGTTTTCAAACCATTTTCGCAAAAAACAAAGGAGCCGTCTCCGCACCCACCGCTGGCATGCATTTTACCAAGCAACTGGTTAAACGCTTGCAGCTAAAAGGAGTTGACATGGCGTATATCACCATGCATATCGGGTTAGGTACTTTCCGTGCTGTCGATGTGGAAGATCTCACAAAACACAAAATGGATTCTGAGAATTTCATTGTGGGTACTGAGTCGGTGAAAATAGTGAATCAGGCATTGGATAACAAAAACAAAGTTTGCGCTATTGGAACAACCACTATGCGCACGCTAGAGTCGGCTGTTTCAGCTGGAAATCGTTTAAAAGAGCGCGAGGGCTGGACGGACAAATTCATCTTCCCACCTTACGAATTTAAAATTTGCAGTGCGTTGGTAACCAACTTTCACCAACCAGAATCAACATTGCTCATGATGGCTGCTGCTTTTGGCGGATTTGATTTAGTTATGAAGGCCTACGAAACTGCCAAAAAGGAAAAATACAAGTTTTTAACGTATGGCGATGCCATGCTGATCGTTTAGTCATCAGTTTTGGCAGTTGATTTAAACTTCGTCTTTGATGAAGTATAGAAAGAAACCAATCGCAACTGGATAGACTAATACATAAATGGCGGACACCTTGACGAAGCCCATCAAAATAGTTGTTGGCAGTAACAACAAGAAAATGCCAATTGCCAAAATCCAACCTTTGTTAACACGATACGAGCGGTACACTTGCATGAGCCGATAAACCAGGTACGTGATCAGGGCAACATTAAACGCAATTAATAGTAGGCGAAGAACACTCATTTCCAGTTCATTTTCGTAAAAATAAACATAGTCGGGGTTTTTCTTTAACTTCGTATGATGACTCAGGTTGAAATTTTGGACAAGCTACGGGAACACAAGGCCGATATTCAAAAAAAGTATCCGGTGGCAAGCCTTGCGTTGTTTGGGTCGTTTGCTAGAGGCGATCAATCGCCTGAGAGTGATGTTGACCTATTGGTAGAATTTAATGGCCCAATTGGTTGGGAAATTGTGGACTTGGTTGAAGAGCTAGAAAAACTGCTGAATGTGAAAAAAGTAGATTTGGTGACCAAAAAATACGTGAAGCCGCACTACTTACCTTTTATTGAAGAAAGCATTATTCATGTTTAAAAAAATACCACGCTTGCTTCTCAAAGATATTTTGGACGCCATCGATGATATTGATGAGTTTAAATATGCAATGAGTTGGGACACATTCTTTGAAGACAAGAAGACTCAATCAGCCGCCATTCGAAAGCTAGAAGTAATTGGAGAAGCCTCCAATCGAATTCCAAAAACATACCGAGACTTGTATACCAATATTGAGTGGAACAAAATCATCCGAACGCGTCATATCCTCATTCACGAGTATGAAGATGTTAACCTTGAAATTGTTTGGAGAATAGTTACCCTTCACTTGCCTGAAGTAAAAAACGCCATCAACAAAATTTTTCTTAGTGCGAACGACTGAAACTGCCCTCATTGTAGCCGGAGGCAAAGGCACTCGAATAAAAAGTGTGCTGCCCAAACAGTTTATTGAGTTAAATGGAAAGCCTGTTTTGCTTCACACACTAGAGGCATTTATCCGCTACTCCCCTTCTATACGAATTGTGTTGGTACTACCAGAAGATGATTTTGAAATATGGAGAAGTATCTGCGAAAAATTTGAATTCAATTACCCTGTCACCTTGCAAAAAGGAGGTGAAACCCGTTTTCAATCCGTAAAGAACGGATTGCAAAATATTACGGAGGGGTTAGTCGCTATTCATGATGGCGTGCGTCCATTGGTGAGTGAAGATATTATCGGTGCATCTTTTCGGCTGGCCGCAATACACAAATGTGCCATCGCTGCAGTGCGACTAAAAGAATCCATTCGCATGACCGACCAAGACAACACCAAAGCCGTAGACCGTTCACGTTTCCGACTGATTCAGACACCCCAAACTTTTGACGTTTCGTTGATCAAAAAAGCATATGAGCAAAAGGAAGAGATTAGTTTTACGGATGACGCCAGTGTGGCTGAGCGAGCGGGTAACATCATTTCTTTGTTTGAAGGCAGCTATGAAAATATAAAAATCACAACGCAAGAAGATTTGATTGTAGCGAAAGCGCTGATAGAGGGGAGAGGTTAAAATTGCAATGTAACCTCGATATAGAGTATAGAAATTACTTACTATCTTTGGATAGCAGCATTAAAAAAGTTACATCCATAACAATGAAACTACAAGTATTAGAAGATAGCAAAGGCAAGCAAACAGGTGTTTTTGTGCCAATAGACGATTGGACATTGATTAAAAACAGTTATCCTGATATTGAAACCCTTGACCAGGATTTACCGCAATGGGAAAAGGATTTAATAGATAAAAGGTTGGAAGCCATTCAAAAAAATCCTCAACGTCTACGACCCATTAGCGAACTATTGGACGAACTAAACCGTAAGGTTTAATGGCTTACCAGCTTTTGTATTTCGATGAAGTACTAACTGATGTACAGGAAGCAAAAGCATGGCACAAAGAAAAAAGAGACGGACTAGAAGATGAATTTGCTTTAGCCGTAGAAACAGCGTTAGAAAGAATATTGAAAATGCCAACAGGCTACTCAATTCGGTATAAAAATATTCGTATCATTCATACAAAGGTATTTCCTTATAACGTTCATTATTTTGTTAATGAAGAAGAGAAAAAGATAGCAATAACTGCTATTGTCCATAATAAAAGAAACCTCGATGTAGTTCGAAATAGGATTTCGCAGTACTAAAATCACCCCTGCTCTTGTTCGTGGAGACACAAAACCTGACTTTAGCGTTATGAAAACATCAAAATAACAACACAAGAAGATTTGATTGTAGCGAAAGCGTTGATGGATGCGCAGGCTTAGTCTTTAGGAGTAGTGAATAGATTTTTAACGTATCTATCTTGAACAATGCTCTCTAAAATAAAAAAAGCCCCGACCAGCAGGGCTTCATTCTAAATTCTGAATTCGATATTCTAACTACTTCTCAATACTCGTCCTCGTTAAAGAAAAAGTCTTCTTTGGTAGGATAATCTGGCCAAATCTCTTCAATACTCTCGTAAGGCTGGCCATCGTCTTCTAATTCTTGCAAATTTTCTACGACTTCAAGCGGTGCGCCCGAGCGAATAGAAAAATCAATCAATTCATCTTTGGTGGCGGGCCAAGGAGCATCTTCCAGATACGAAGCCAATTCAAGTGTCCAATACATAATGTGTTCCCCCTTTAATTTTCCGCAAAAATAGAATTAATTAGATCATTGACAAGAATCAACGGTCGATAGTTATTGATTCATAAAAGTAACCAAGTCGAAGCTCACATACATTAAAAGCAAACAATGGACTATTGAGGTAAAAAAGCCATATTTGCCGTTCAAAAACCTTTCTTTTATCCCATGGCAGACGAAAAAATAATTTTCTCGATGGCAGGCGTAAGCAAGATTTACCCGCCACAAAAGCAAGTTTTAAAAAATATCTACCTCGGCTTTTACTACGGTGCCAAAATTGGTGTACTCGGTTTGAACGGGTCAGGAAAGTCTTCTTTGCTACGCATTATAGCGGGCATCGATAAGGAGTTTCAAGGTGAAGTTGTTTCAGATTTAAGTTTCAGCGTAGGACTGTTAGAGCAAGAACCTCAGTTAGATAAATCAAAAACCGTACGTGAGGTTGTGGAAGAAGGTGTGAAGGAAACCGTTGCCTTATTAAAGGAGTTCGAAGCCATCAACGAAAAATTTGCAGACCCGGAAATATTGGAAAACCCCGATAAGATGGACAAACTCATAGCCAGACAAGCTGAGGTGCAAGACAAACTAGATGCTGTGGATGCCTGGGGTTTGGATGCCAAACTGGATCGAGCCATGGATGCTTTGCGCTGCCCTCCTTCAGATGCGAAAATCGAAGTCCTATCTGGAGGAGAAAAAAGACGAGTGGCTCTATGCCGACTATTGCTGCAAGAACCTGATGTTTTATTGCTCGATGAGCCCACCAACCACCTGGATGCTGAATCGGTGTTTTGGCTAGAGCAACACCTTAAACAATACAAGGGAACCGTGATTGCTGTAACGCACGATCGTTACTTCTTAGACAATGTAGCGGGCTGGATATTGGAACTAGATCGTGGCGAAGGAATTCCGTGGAAAGGAAACTATTCAAGCTGGCTAGATCAAAAACAGAAGCGATTAGCGCAAGAAGAAAAATCTGAATCAAAAAGACAAAAAGCGCTGGAGCGTGAGTTGGAGTGGGTTCGGATGAATCCCAAAGGTCGACATGCAAAAGGAAAGGCACGTTTGAGCAATTATGAAAAATTGATCAGCGAGGATGCACGAGAAAAAGAAGAAAAATTAGAACTGTTTATCCCTCCAGGCCCACGACTTGGCAATAAAGTGATTGAAGCCAATGGAGTTTCAAAGGCATATGGAGATAAGTTACTCTATGAAAACTTAACATTTACGCTACCTCCAGCGGGAATTGTTGGAATCATTGGGCCCAATGGCGCAGGTAAAACAACTTTATTTAAAATGATCACCGGGGCCGAAAAACCTGACTCTGGAACATTTGCGGTAGGTGAGACAGTGAAGTTCGCGTATGTAGACCAGGAGCATGATGATCTAAAGCCAGAGGATACAGTTTTCCAGGCAATCACTGGTGGTGGTGATTTGCTGATGGTGGGCGGTAAGGAAATAAATTCACGCGCCTATGTGAGCAAGTTCAACTTTAGTGGAACGGACCAATCGAAAAAAGTAAAAGAACTATCAGGTGGAATGCGTAACCGCGCCCATTTAGCTATCGCATTAAAGCAGGGAGGAAATCTTTTGCTACTCGATGAGCCAACAAACGATTTGGATATTAATACGCTTCGTTCGTTAGAAGAAGCGTTAGAAAATTTTGGTGGCTGTGCTGTGATCATTTCTCACGATCGTTGGTTTTTGGATCGTGTATGTACTCACATTTTGGCATTTGAAGGCGATTCACAAGTATTCTGGTACGAGGGTACCTTCAGCGAATACGAAGAGAACAAGCGGAAACGTTTAGAAGATGAGCAGCCGAAGAGGATTAAGTATAAGAAGCTTGTTAAGTAATTTGAAAATTTGAAAATGAGTTAATTTGAAGATTTAAGCACAGTACCGAGCGGCAGGCCTAATTTTTCTGATACTTGTTGTTTACTTTATTTTCAAAGAGCTGGCTTAAATGCCTTTTTAAGCATGTATTTTGTCAACAAAACTTAGCTCGACATTTTGATAATTAAACCCCAAAGGCTTACTTTTGCCATCCAAATTCTTCCTTAGCTCAGCTGGTTAGAGCATCTGACTGTTAATCAGAGGGTCCCTGGTTCAAGTCCAGGAGGGAGAGCAAAACAAACGAAAATAAATGGGTCCTCCGTGATCCATTTTTTTATGCCTTTTTCAGTATACGTAATAAAAAGTGTCACCATTGGTAAGCTTTACACTGGGCAGACACAGCAATTGGACAAAAGGCTTTTGCAACACAACGATGGCTCAAGTCCATATACCAAGAACCGGGGACCGTGGGTATTGATTTATGAAGAAATCTTCGCAACCCGCGCTGAGGCAATGGCAAGAGAGAAGTTTCTAAAAACAGGAAAAGGCCGTGAATTTTTGAAAAGCAAAATTGGCCAGAGCAACTGATCCGCCTAGGCGGAAGGGTCCCTGGTTCAAGTCCAGGAGGGAGAGCAAAAAGGCACTGCGAAAGACAGTGCCTTTTTAGTTAATAGCCGGATGAACAGGGTAATGAGAAAACTAGGAGCTTTTATCATTATCTACTCATCGCTCGTGTCGTTGGCTTCTGCACAACGGCAAAGGGATTCCGTTGAAACCGACTTGATCGAGGTTTTATCAGAAAGCTTGAGTATTTCCACCAAAGAAAAACCGCAAAAGCGTAAGGGGTTTTATTTTTCAATTGTTCCGGTGACCACCACATCAGGAGGCAAGAGAATCCTTGTGTCTTCAATCAACATTGCGTTCAGGCTTGGCAAAGAAGACTCCACTAATTTTTCAAGCATCTTTTTCCTTCCCTACACAAATTTTTCGAACAATATTGGGTTCGGTCTCAAACTAAATCTATTCACGAGCAAAAATGTCTGGAATTTGCCCGGAGAAATACGTATCAGCAAAATTGGTCAGTTCACCTATGGGCTTGGCAGTCTTTCCACGGAAGCGCAACAAACCAATTTGCAATACAACAACCTACGGGTATACCTCAATGCAAACAGAAAGCTAGCCGGCAACTACTTTGCAGGAATGGGCTTTGACTACGATAATTACTATGGCATTCAATCTACGCCTGCCGGCAACAACGAAAATCAATTTGAAAAGTATGGCATCGGAACTAATTCAAGTACAGCTGCCCTGGGCATCAATTTCAACCTATTGTACGACAACCGCAAAAACTCAATTAACCCAACTGACGGCTGGTATGCTGCTTTTATTTATCGGGTTAATCCGTTGACCACCAATGCCCAATGGACTTCTGTTTATTTCGATGCGCGAAGGTATTTTCGACTGCCATCTATTAAACGAAAAATCATGGCTCTGTCCGCCTTTTATTGGGGTACAGACGGGAAAGTACCTTACCTCAACTTGCCTGGCACACAATTGGAATTCACTGGACGTTCAGGGCGTGGTTATTCTGTCGGTCGCTTTCGCGGAAAACAAATGCTCTACTTAGAGGGCGAATACCGATTTGATATTTCTAAAAACGGATTGTGGGGAGGTGTTCTTTTTCTAAATGCACAATCATTATCTGATAGCGATAACAATTTCACGGCTATCAATCCGGCAGGCGGTTTTGGTGCACGAATAAAATTTAACAAAACATCGGAAACAAACCTTACACTCGACTTTGGTTTTGGCAAAGACTCCTTTGGTTTTTACATTGGCCTTGGCGAGTTTTTCTAACTAAGAATCTATTTTGCCACTTCAAAATAAAGAAAGCTGCTGATCTTTACTTTTAAAGAGCTGAGTGCTCCTTACCGCACCGTTAGCAGCCACAATTTGATAAACCTCCGTGGCAGAAGTTCGCGGTGCCACAATTACCTGAGTGCTACCCGCTACGCTTGAAAACAAACCTTCCACAATCTCGGGCCTATTGTTATTCTTTGAAAGATGTGAAAGGAACAAGTGACTCATAAAAAGTGGCCGATGCTTCAAAAACAATTGCAAGGCTTCTTTATTGGATAAATGTCCAACTCCTCCACGAATTCTGTTTTTTAAATGCAGTGGGTATCCACCCTTCTCCAACATCTCTTCATCATAATTCGATTCAAGAAAGGCGGCATGGCATAACTGAAAACCTTTTGTCAAATGCTCGCATACTCTCCCGGAATCTGTGAATACTCCGACATTTACTCCACCGTGAGAAACAATAAAACTATGTGGATCGTTGGCGTCATGCAATTTCGGAAGCGCCACAACTGCCAAATCACCCACGTACACTGGCTCGTAAGCTGTAAAATGAACAGCCAAACTTTCAGTCCACTCTAATGACTGATTTTTTCGTGTGGCTGATGTAATGTAGATGGGAATCTTGAACTTCTTGACAATCTTGTGCAGTCCGTTAATATGGTCAGAATGCTCATGCGTGATAAATATCGCTTTCACTTTCTGCATCGAAAGCTCGAGCTGCTTCATCCGTTGCTCCGTCTCTCTACACGAAATACCAGCATCTATCAGCACCGCTTCGTGTTTATTGCCAATGTAATAGCAATTACCGTTACTGCCTGAATTTAGTGAAGCTACCTGAAGTGACATTCTTCGAAGATACAGTTTTCGTAGAAACTTACTTCTTAAATTTATTCATCAGGGCTGCCATCTTCTCTTCCATGCTTACCTCGCGCACGGGTTCTTTTGGTTTTGGCTTAGTCAATCCTTCGGACTTCATCGACTGATGATTACCCTCCTTTTTCGGAGACGCGTTAAACGGATCACTCTTCAACGATAATGCTATTCGCTTTCGCTGAACATCCACCTCCATCACCGTTACTTTTACTTTTTGTTGTACCGCCACCACTTGGTTTGGATCTTTCACGAAGCGATCTGACAAATGACTAACATGTACGAGCCCATCTTGATGAACACCCACATCAACGAACGCTCCAAAGTTAGTGACATTGGTAACGATTCCCGGCAACACCATTCCTACTTTAAGGTCTTTCACTTCGTTTACACCTTCTTGAAAAGCAAAGGCCTCAAACTTCTCGCGCGGGTCACGCCCCGGTTTTTCCAATTCAGCAAGAATATCATTGAGTGTCGGGAGACCAACTGAATCACTCACGTACTTTTTCAAATCCAACTTCTTTCGCAACTCACTGCTTGTCATTAAGTCACTGATGGTACAGCCCAGGTCCGTTGCAAATCTTTCCACCAACTCATACCTCTCTGGGTGAACGGCACTTTTGTCTAACGGATTTTTTGCATCGCGGATACGCAAAAAACCAGCACATTGTTCAAATGCTTTCTCACCCAGGCGCGGTATCTGATGCAATTCTTTCCTTTCTTTAAATGGGCCATGTTGATTTCGATACTCAACAATACTTTTCGCCAATTGCGGACCAAGCCCGGATACGTAAGAAAGCAATTCCTTACTTGCTGTGTTCACCTCCACACCTACCAAGTTTACGCAACTCATCACCACATCGTCCAAACCAGCTTTTAATTTTCCCTGATCTACATCATGCTGATATTGGCCCACACCAATAGACTTAGGATCAATCTTTACCAACTCGGCAAGCGGGTCGGTTAGCCTCCGCCCAATCGAAACCGCTCCTCGCACAGTGAGATCGTGATTGGGAAATTCTTCGCGCGCCACTTCAGAAGCAGAATAAACCGAAGCTCCACTTTCATTTACCATCACTACCATGATCTCGCTCGGTAGTCCTATTGATTTCACGAAACTTTCTGTCTCGCGACTGGCTGTTCCATTTCCAATGGCAATGGCCTCTATTTTAAATCGATCGCAAAGACCCAATACTATTGTAGCCGCCTGCGTGGTTTGGCGCTGTGGTTCCAGCGGATAAATAACGGTGTCAAAAAGCAATTCGCCTTGAGCACCCAGACAAACCAGTTTAATTCCACTTCTAAAACCCGGATCCAAAGCAAGCACTCGTTTTTGACCGAGCGGTGAAGCGAGCAACAATTTTTTTAGATTGGCTGAAAATACTTTAATAGCTTCTGCATCTGCCTGCATTTTCGTTTCCAGTCGTAGCTCACTTTCCAACGTGGGCTTTAACAGTCTTTTGTAGCTGTCTTTAATTGCCAGTTTAACTTGTTCGCCAGCCGAAGTATTCGTTTTTACAAATTGATTTTCTAAATGTTGAATGACCAATTCTTCGGTGGGCGCAATGTCTAACATTACAAAACCTTCTTTCTCAGCTCTGCGCATTGCCAACAGACGATGAGAAGGCGTTTTCTTGATCGGTTCCTTCCAATCAAAATAGTCTTTGAATTTCTGCGCCTCTTCGCTTTCGGCTTTTGATTTTATGACGGTAGCGTGTATGCTGCCATCTTGCCAAAAAAGATCCCGAACATTTTTTCTAGCCTCGGGATTTTCGCTAATCCATTCGGCCATAATATCCCGGGCTCCATCAAGCGCTTCCTGCTGGTTGCCTACACCCAGCTCTAGGTTGATAAACTGCGAAGCCAATTCCTCGATGTTGACTACCTTTTGCTCAAAGATTTGATTGGCCAAAGGCTCTAGTCCTCGTTCCTTTGCTGCGGTAGCCTTTGTCTTTCGTTTTGGCTTGTAGGGTAAATAGATGTCTTCTACCTCAGCGAGTGTTTGTGCCTGCTCAATGGCCTTGATAAGTGCGGGCGTGAGTTTCTCTTGTTTTTCGATGGATTTTAAAACAGCCTCTTTCCGTTTATCTAACTCAGTAAGCTGTTCGTGCCGATCGCGAATCGCAGCCAACTTCACTTCATCCAGACTACCCGTTTGCTCTTTTCTGTAGCGTGCCATAAATGGAATGGTAGCACCTTCTGCGAGCAGCGCTATCACTACCTCTACTTGGTTGGGAGAAACACTTAACTCTGTTGCAATTTGTAGACTGTTTTTTTCCATGAAAGGTGAAAGGATTTTTAAAAATGAAATAGGGTTGCAAAAATAACGAAGGAAAGGGAAGACAAAAGTCCTGTTAGGCGGAAAGGCAAAATAGTTGAACTAGGAACGCCCACTTTGAGGCGAGATAAAACAAACCTGAAAGCAAATCATCCCGATTGTAAACATCGGAACAATCTGTGAAAGAACACAATATAATACGGTTTCAACCCGCCTTTTTCGTTGTTCAATAGCATTTTTTTGAAAGCCCGAATTAGCCTTTATTCTTTTACCGCCACGTGTGATGAAGCACATAAAATGAAGTAAAAAATCAAAAAGAATTAATGCAATGAAAAACGTAGTATGCTTTCTGCTTTTCCTGATGCTGGAAACCGTGTACCTTCCGTTTGCGTGGGCGCAAGGCAGTGTTACAATCAGTGGCTATGTGCGCGATCGCGCCTCGGGCGAAGCACTTATCGGTGCCACAGTGCAAGTAGCCGGAACCTCTGTAGGCGTTGCCACCAATGCGTATGGCTTTTACGCGCTGTCGCTAACACCCGGTCGCTATTCGCTTTCGATCATGTATGTGGGGTACAAGCCTTTGTCGATTACCAAAGACGTTGCTGCCAGCGAAACGCTTCAGGTTGAGTTGGAAGAAAACTCAGAAGAACTTGATGAAATTGTCATCTCAGCCGAAGGCGGAAACTCGAATGTGGTGAGTACTCAAATGAGTATCGCCAAACTAGATCCAAAGTTGGTGAAGCAAATCCCAGCTGTGTTGGGCGAACCTGATTTGATCCGTGCCATTCTGCTTTTGCCCGGTGTGACCGCAGTGGCCGATGGCGCTGCGGGTTTCAACGTGCGGGGCGGCAGCGCAGATCAAAATCTGATTTTGCTTGACGAAGCCACCGTGTACAATTCATCGCACTTGTTTGGATTGTTTTCCGTTGCCAATCCAGATGCTATAAAAAGTGTGACGCTCTATAAAGGAGGCATCCCGGCTCGCTACGGTGGCCGACTAAGCAGTGTGATGGACATTCGCCAACGCGAGGGTAACTCAAAGGAGTTTAATGGTGAAGCTGGCATCGGTCTTATTTCGGCACGCCTGTTGGCGGAAGGCCCTATTGTAAAAGACAAAAGCTCGTTTATGGTGGCGGGGAGAAGATCGTATGGTGATTTGTTTTTGCCTTTGATTGATAACAAAAGCACGGCTTATTTCTATGATCTGAACGCCAAAGTAAACTACAATATCAACGAGCGCAATCAACTGTTTCTATCAGGTTATATTGGGCGCGACCAGTTTTCACTCGGTAGCATCTTTAACAGCACATGGGGCAATACGGCTGCCACACTTCGTTGGAATCACCTCTTCTCTCAAAAACTGTTTGCCAATTTTTCCGCTGTTTATTCAAACTACGACTATTCGATCGACCAGCTTACCACCGGAGCCCAATACAACTGGATCTCGCGCATCATCAGCCGTGACGCTAAAGCCGATTTTTCCTACAACCTCGGAACCAAAACTCATTTGGCGTTTGGTGGGGAATGGAAGAACTACGAGTTCAGGCCGGGTGACATCACCCCGATTAAGGGTTCTACCGTAAAACCACGAACATTGGATAACAAGTATGCTATCGAAACAGGTGCCTATTTTTCCATTGAGCATGTCATGGGGCCCGTTACCATCAACGCGGGCATTCGACATTCTTCATTTGCACGCAAAGGCCCACAGACGTTACCCGTGTACGAAAATAATCAACCGGTGGTGTACAATGTCCAGATCGGCCGTTATGAAAATGGTGTAGTGGTAGGGTCAACGTCTCGTACTTCTTCACAGCGAATCAACACCTACAGTAACTGGGAGCCGCGGCTTGCCTTAACGGCTATTACATCTTCATCGAGTTCCATCAAGGCCAGCTACAACCGTATGTATCAATACCTGCATTTAATTTCGAATACCACCGCGCCCCAACCCACCGACCTGTGGGTGCCCAGCGGTAATTTTATTGAACCGCAAATGGTAGACCAGTATGCCATTGGCTTTTTTAAGAACCTGAATGGCAACAAATATGAAGCCTCTATAGAAGGTTTCTATAAAGACATGAACAATCTGGTAGACTATGTGGATGGTGCTGATTTGATTACGAACAACACCATCGAAACGGAACTGCTTCGCGGCATTGGCCGTGGCTATGGATTAGAGTTTTTGATTAGAAAGAAAAACGGACCGCTGACGGGCTGGGTTAGCTACACACTATCAAAAGCAGAACGCAGGGTGAAGGGGATTACCGAATCTGATCCCGGTATCAACGGTGGACAGTGGTACAACGCCAATTTTGATAAGCCGCATAACCTTTCGGTGGTGGGTAGTTATCAAATCAATAAGCGTTGGAGTCTGTCGTCTAATTTTGTCATCACATCAGGCATTCCCGGCACTTTCCCCGTTGGGCGGTACGAGTATGCAGGGCTGGTGGTGCCGCAATTTGGTTTTCGTAATCAGGAACGTCTGCCTACCTACCACCGCCTGGATGTCTCCGCCACAGTAAAGGGGAAGAAGAAACGCTGGAAAAACGGTGGCCATGAATGGGTGTTTGGTGTTTACAACCTGTATAATCGTGCCAATGCTACTAGCATCTATTTTACGGAAGATGCCGAGAACCCCGGCAACGTAAAAGCATTCAAGAGTTACCTCTTCGGTATCCTGCCGAGCGTTACCTACAATTTCAAGTTCTAAATCAAAATCAGAAAAACATGAAAACGAAAACATCAGTTGTCCTGCTATTGTCGATAATATTGCTGACAGCCTGCGAAAAAGAAATCACTTTAACACTGCCCTCCCCCGAAAATCAACTAGTCGTGGAAGGCCGGTTAGAGCGCGTACAAGACCAATCCACACAACGCCACACGATAATATTGAGCAAGGTAAACGACTACTTTGACAATGAGCAAACACCACGTGTAACGGACGCCATTGTTACAGTCCGAGAGCCATCAGGAGTCACGCACGCATTTGTTCACGGCACAGCCCAACCCGGCACATACGCCAATACAACGTTAGTGCCTGCGGATGAATTGACCTATACGCTCCGCATCGAGTGGAACAATGAATTGTATGAAGCGACCGAAACATTCACTAACGTGGCGGAGATTGAAAGAATTTATCAGCAATTTGAAGAAGAGAATCTATTTGAGGATGGTGGCATTAAGGTCGCGATTGACTTTACTGACCCCAGTGGAACCGGTGACAACTACTTATGGGAATTGTTTTTAGATGGAGAAAACGTACTGGTGCCAGACCCTGGAAACAGCGGGAACATTGTGGCCACCGATAAATTCTTCGATGGCGAAACCGTGGAGGGTTATTTTCCCAACGAGGAGAAGGTTTTTACCCCGGGGCAACAGGTTTTGGTGCGGCAGATTGGTATATCGCGCAACCAATACGATTACCTGTTTATTTTGTTGGAGCAAACCGGTCAAACCGGGCAGTTGATTGATGTGCCGGCAGCTCCTATCCGCGGAAACGTGCGCAACCTCACCAACCCGGGCAAACCAGCGTTGGGATACTTTGGGGTAAGTGAGATTTCCGAAAAATTGATTATTATTCAATAAAAATTGCTGGTATGCTTCGCGATCCTCGCTACTGGACGTTCCATAGTTTTATTGTGTTACTCATAGCCGGGCTGCTGGAATTAGAGGATCAGTTAGAACAAGGCCAGCAACCTTCCGTCAGCGAGTTTCTGGTGGATGTTGCCGTCTTCTCAGTTGTGATTTCTTTTATCAGTTGGCTTTCCTTACAGGTCGTGCGGCTGCTGAATGCCCTTATGCCCTGGGAGAGTTCGTTGTTCAAGCGGTTTGCAGTGGAGATGATGATCATTCTATCGATGGTGTCGGTACTTACGTTAGTGGCGTCCGGCATAAAAAATGTTTTTTTCTTTGACGATCCTGAATTTAACGACCCTGACTTTGGCTTCGAAATTCTGGCATTGATCATGCTCATCATTACCACCTTTCTTGCATTTGCTTACCATGAGTTTGTTTTCTTGAGCAGTGCCAAAGAATCGCTTGAACTAAAAAACGAAGTATTGCAAAAACAGCACTACCTCGCCAAGTACGAGGCGCTGAAGAACCAATTGAATCCGCATTTTCTTTTCAATTCGCTCAATGCTTTGTCGAGCCTCATTTATCGCGATACTGAAAAGGCTGATATGTTTATCAAAAAGTTTTCGGAAGTGTTTCGGTATGTTTTAGAAATAAACAAAGAGCGGCTGGTTCCGTTGAAACAGGAACTTCGCTTTTTGGAATCGTATCTGTTTCTTCAAAAAATCCGGTACGATCACCAGCTAGTCATTTACCAGCAGGTCGAGGCCGGAGCCTTTCAAAAACTTTTGCCTCCACTGTCGTTGCAACTGGCCATTGAAAATGCCATAAAACACAACATCATCAGCAATCATCAGCAACTTCATATCTGGATTGAGGGAACCGCCAATGAGCTGGTGATTCGAAATAACTACCAGCCCAACAATAGTCTTAACGAATCATTGGGCATTGGCCAAAATAATTTGTGTGAGAAGTATGTGTTGCTAGGCAAACGCGCGCCACAGTTTTTTCTAAAAGACAATTTTTATCAGGTACATTTACCCCTACTGGACACAGCCGCATGGAACGTGTACTCATAGTTGAAGACGAATCGCTGGCCGCTGAAAAGCTCAAGCTCTTGCTTGGTCGAATTGACTCGCGCTTTTGCGTGATGGATGTTCTTACGTCTGTACAGGAGGCGGTTCGTTGGTTTACTGCCAACGAGGCGGATCTGATTTTTCTTGACATCAATCTTTCGGATGGCATCAGCTTCGAAATATTTCAACAGGTACAAGTGGAAACGCCCATTATTTTCACCACGGCATTTGATCAATATGCCATCCGCGCTTTCAAACACAACGCCATTGACTATCTATTGAAGCCCACCACCGAGGAAGACCTGCGATTAAGTCTGGAGAAATATCGGAAGCGGCAGTTGCTGCCCGCTCATTTGCGGGTGAATTTGCAAAAAGTGTTTTCCGAATACCAGGCGACTCAAGCCTATCGCAATCGGGTGTTGATTAGCTACGGCAGCAAGAGCAAAAGCATAACCGTTAGCGATATTGCATATTTTATTGTTCAGCAAAAGGGTATATACTTAACTACGTTTACCAATTCCACTCACTTAGTCGAAACTACGCTCGATGAACTCGATCGTGAGCTTGATCCAAAGTTGTTCTTCCGGCTAAACAGGCAAGTCGTTGTAAACATTCACGCCATCAAAGAGGTATCGAAATATTCTCTTCGCAAATACAAAGTAGATCTTGTGCCTAAACCTGCAATGGAGGTATTCGTACCCGAAGAAAAAGTAACAACTTTTAAAAAGTGGTTGAACAAGTAGCCGATTTCTATTTTAGTTTTCTTCATTTTTCTCGTTCTACTCCCATGTCTTAAGCGCCTGGGGAAACACCCTTGGGTTCAGTTGTGTCAAAAGATTGCTGTTGTATATAGCACAATCGCCTGCACGGAAGCAGGCTTTGCCCAGTGTATCGATATAGCCTGTGTCGACTGCGGAATACAAATTAGTATTCGAGCCCATTCTTGAGCATTCTGAAATTGCTTTTCTGTATGCAATCTATCAAAGAACACTCCCGCTAGGGCGGGATGAAACAAATCTACAAGCAAATCATCCCGATTTTAAACATCGGGACAATCTATCAAATAACACAATCTGCCTTCATTTCATTTCGACAGACAAGTATGAAAGCAAATCACTACCTCCTATTTAAACATGCAAGGTCGGGCAATGCATGTCGGTGGCGCAACTGGCCAGGTCTTGAAATAGCTAGTTTGACTCTCTCTCAGCAATCATTTCACTTACGATTTTTGCACTAAGCAATCCGAGAGGGATACCTCCACCAGGATGCACGCTGCCACCACAGAAATACATGTTCTTGATGCGGCTACTTTCGTTGGCGTGGCGCAAGAAAGCCGCGAATTTATTATTCGAAGAATTTCCATAAAGAGATCCACCGGATGAACTGGTCCGCTGTTCAATCACATACGGGTCTTGCGTGTCTTCTATTTCTATATATGATTCAATATCCGTTTTTAAAATCCGATTGATCTTGGCTACAATATGCTTTCTCATTTCCTGGACATACTCGATCGGCTGAGCGGACGCATTATGAGGTACATTCACCATGACAAACCAATTTTCGCAACCTATAGGAGCATCTGTCGGTGTCACTTTTGAGGTAATGTTGATATAGGTTGTTGGGTTCTCATAGGGTCTTTTTTCGCCAAACACCGACTTAAACTCCTTCTCACCGTCATCTCCAAATAAAATATTATGAAGTCCCAATTCCTTAAATTCCTTTTTTATACCCCAATAAAAAATCAAGGCAGAGAGCGACTTTTCTTGATCCAGGATTTTTGCAGGGTAATACTTTGGGTCAAGTAATTTGGTGTACACGTGTTTAATATCCGCATCACTCACTACTATGTCCGCACCTATTTCGCCAGCAGTAGTAACGACCCCCGTCACTTGATCATTCTCTGCCTTAATTTTCAGCACACGGGTATTCATGACGTACTCGGCCCCTAGCTTCAGGCTCAATGTATGTAAGTGTTTGGTAATGTCATGCATTCCCCCTTTTGGTGCAAAGGCTCCGATGTTGTGCTCCAGATGTGCGATAATATTAATCAACGCTGGTGCCTGAAAAGGATCGGATCCATTGTAGGTGGCAAAGCGATTGAAAAGCTGAATAGTCTTTTTGTTTTTGAATCGGGCAGAATTCGCCTCGTTCATAGTTTTTCCCAATTTCAATTTTCGAATATTCCAAAGTGCTTTAGCCGTTTTCAAGTTGAGAAAGTTAGACAGCTTATGCAGCGATTGTTGCATAAACAGATCGGAGGTCAATTCGTAGGCGGTAGCACTATACTTTAACTGCTCGTACACCGACTGTTTTGTTTCCCCTAGCTTTGACGCCACCTCGGTGGCAAACTTCTCTTTATCTACATAAGCAATTAAGTTCGTTCCGTCTTCATAAAAGTAGTTGCAAATCTCGTCTAGTGTTACGTATTCGAACTTGTCGTCCTGCCGGCTCACTTTTGTAAGATCTTCAATCAAGTGGGGCAATGTGAGTACCGATGGCCCCATATCAAATCGATAACGCCCTATATTTTTGGAAGTTAGTTTACCTCCAACATAGTCATTTGCCTCGACTACTGTAACGCGATGCCCCGCAGCACTAAGACGTACTGCAGCCGCTAACCCTGCTACTCCTGACCCAACAATAACAATTCGCTTTTGCGCCATACACAATTTAACTCAATGAATTTTAAAAACTAACAGCCGACTACATTCTGATGTTTTCGCCTACTTGCTTTTTCGTCTAAAAATAAAAAACCTTGCTAATACCACGTATCAACAAGGTTCAACTCATTTTCGGATTACCCTCTATCCGGTGGCCCAGGTCTTTCCATTACCGGCTTCATTCAACGGAATACAGCCATTGTATTTTCCCGGCACTGCTTCGTATTGAAGTACTTGTGTTGCGCCAGGCTCAGAGTTAAAATAGCCTAACATCGTCAATTCTTTTGCCGACAAAATAAACGGTATTTTTGCTTCTTTGTTTTCTTTCTTCTCTTGAATCGCTGCTTGCAATGCCGTAGTGGTTAACTTAATTTGATCTTCTGGCTTACAATAGATGAAGCTATCGCCAAATGACTTCTTGGCTTCCTCTTCGAAGGCTGTTAACCCCGCGATAAAAAATTCCTGATCTTCTTTCTTATAACACTGTGCAAGCATCCTATCAATGAAATTGGGCACTCCAACTTCCTTGGCTCCGGGGGTATCCGTTTTCGGCAAAATGATTTCTGCTAATTCACTAACCAGTCGTGCCTGATCTTCAGAGAAAAAAACCGGCTTATAGGTTAGATCTGGTGTTGCCTTACAACCATTTAGAATACCTGCAATAGCAGAGGCTGAAACAGCTGCGCCCATCAGTAAAACGGTTTTGCGCAGTGCCTCTCTCCGATCGATTAATTGATTCATGTCTTTAAAATTTAATCGTTATAAATTTCCTTTTTTCAATTCACTAACGGCATAGTCGGCTGCCCTGGCTGTAAATGCCATGTACGTAAGCGATGGGTTTACACAAGCTGCTGACGTCATAAAAGAGCCATCGGTAACAAATACATTTTTACAAGCGTGCACCTGATTCCACTTGTTAAGTACTGAAGTTTTAGGGTCTTTGCCCATGCGCGCGGTACCCATTTCGTGTATACCTAAACCTAAACCGGTTTCGTTGTCGAATGTATGAATATTTTTTACGCCTGCCGCTTCTAACATTTCGGCTGCATCGGCCCTCATATCCACTCGCATTTTCTTTTCATTTTCTTTAAAGCCAGTATCGAAAAGTAGCGTAGGCAAGCCGTTGATGTCTTTCTTGTCCTTAGCGATGCTCACACTGTTTTCATGATAAGGAAGTACTTCTCCAAAACCCATCATACCAATTGACCACTTTCCGGGTGTGGCCGACAATTGTTTTAGATCTGCGCCAATAGCCGCCTCAGCCACTAGACTATCCCAACCCTGCCTGCTCCCTCCGCCTTGGTAGCCAAAACCACGAACATAATCGCGTTTGTCGCTACCCCAGTTTCTGTACCGAGGAATATAAAATCCATTGGCTCGTCTGCCGAAATAATACTGGTCTTCGAAGCCTTCCACATCGCCACCGGCACCCACACCTAAGTGGTGATCCATGATGTTATGACCTAATTCACCACTGTCGTTACCAAAACCTGTTGGAAAACGATTAGAAATTGAATTCAGCATAATAAAAGTTGAGCCGAACGTAGAAGCACACAAGAAAATAATTTTGGCATAAAATTCCACCTGCTCGCCTGTCTCTCCATCAATTACTTTTACACCTGTCGCTTTGCTTTTGGTTTCATCGTAGATTATTTCGTACACGACCGAGTTTGGTCGAAGTGTCATTTTGCCGGTTTTCTCAGCGGCTGGAAGAGTACACGAGTTGCTGCTGAAATAACCACCATAAGGGCAACCTCTGCTGCATAGATTTCTAAATTGACATTGCCCTCTCCATGGAGTATGTGGTAGGGGCGCTGTAGCGTGCGCTGTTCTGCCAATGGTGAATGGCCTTCCAAATTTTTCGCGTACTGCTTTTTTCAATTCTAGTTCGGTACAGTTAAACTCCATCGGAGGAAGAAACTTTCCATCTGGCAGTTGCGCATACCCCTCATTCTGGCCACTTACACCAATGTATTGCTCCACATAGTCGTACCACGGCTCAATGTCTTTGTACCTCACGGGCCAATCTACGCCAAACCCATCTTTTGCGTTTGCTTCAAAATCCAAATCACTCCAACGATAGCTTTGTCGTCCCCACATGATCGAACGACCGCCTACATGGTAGCCGCGCATCCAGTCAAAGCGCGTTCCTTCTTTTTCTGTATATGGGTGGTCAAGATCATTGACAAACCAATGCTTGGTAGACTGCCGGATGGTGTAACCAGTTCTATTTTGTACGCCTTGTTTGCGCAAATCTTCTTGGGTAGGCAAATCTGCATTTTCAAATTCCCAAGGATCTTTCGTAGCCGTTGGATAATCGGGGTGCTTCACATCGCGCCCGCGTTCCAACACCAATGTATTTAATCCTTTTTCCGCTAATTCTTTGGCAGCAAAGCCACCACTAATTCCCGTACCTACCACAATGGCATCGTAGGTATTTTTCTTCTCTGCTTCTGTATTCAAATTCATGGGCTATATTTTTGTAAAGTGTGACGCGTACTTTTGAACATTAACTCGCGCAAAAGGTAAAAACTTTTACGTAAACCCTGTCCCCGTTTAACACATTTTTTTGTTTACACTTAAAAATCCCGTTGGATCCCCAACCCAAAAAGGGCAAAATCATATTTGACCGGATCGATAGGATCTAATACCCGCAAACTATCGGTCAATTCTAGTGCCGTTTCCCAGTCAACCTGTTTTCTGGTGATCAATCTCAATTTACGAGCTACTCGTTCAACGTGTAAATCCAAGGGGCAAATGAGGTCTGCAGGGCTAAGCCTTTGCCACAACCCAAAATCAACCTTTCGATTATCTGAACGAACCATCCATCTCAAATACATATTCAGCCGTTTACATGCTGACTTTCGTTCAGGGGTAGAGACATGCTTCTTTGTGCGAGCGGGAAAATCAGGCAGACTGAAAAACTGTTGATGAAATCGTATCAATCCACTCCCCTCTTCTTTCGTGTTTGGAAGAAACACCTCTTCTAGTGATTCATACTGCCGATAAATATTCTGTAGTGCTGCGGTGAAATAAAGTGCGTCAGTGGTGTTGAATGTGCGATGTTTGAATTTCTCAAAACGCCTGAGGTCTTTGGTTTGGTGATGACATACGAACTCATAAGGAGAATGGTCCATCAACGCCAGCAATTCATTACTCTTCTTTACCACCATGACTCGTTGCCCCCAGGCTAACACAGCTGCCAATAAACCAGCAATTTCAATATCTTGTTTTTTTGAGAATTGGTGGGGAATAGAGATGGGATCTAGCTCAATAAAATGGGGTCGGTTAAATTGATCTACCTTTTCATCTAAAAAGTCTTTGAGGCTAAGAATGTGCTGACGTTTCCTTGACGTCATTTGAAATCGATCTTCATGCTACTTCTTGATTCCTGTTCATTTCTCTGAGAATCTAATCTCAACCCTACGATTGATGGCATGTGCGGCTTCATCTTTGCCTTGTGTCAAGGGCTTAGACTTTCCTTCACCTTTTGTAGTAATTCGGTTGGCGTCTACGTGGGACTTGATTAAATAGGCAGCTACGTTTTCTACTCGTTGCTCGGATAAACTCAGATTATATTCGTCAGAACCTCTTTCATCCGTGTGACCTGTTAATTCAATTTTCCATTTTGGCCTCGCCCGAATCACCTCTAACCACTTATCCAATTCAGAAAATGAATCGGTCACCAATTCAGCCTGATCAAACTCGAAAAAAATATTTTTCAATACGTATGTCTTGTTGATCTCTATCTCCGGATAACCAGAGATGACTGGTATTTCCTTTTCTGGAGGTACATCGAGTGGAATGACCCGCACATCATCAATAAAATAATAGGCAGCCTGGTTAAGCATTGCTTCTTTCGCTTTTGAAAACTTGATTTGGTAAGTACGAGTCGTCTTGTTATCGGAAAAATTACCGATCGTTAAAAAACGCTCGCCCCCTTTCGCTTGCCACTCTATTCCGCATTTTGCCCATAAGCCCGTTGTTCGTGTATAGGGTGCCGGCAAAACCAATTGATAAGTTGGTTTAGAGTACACCACAAAATCGTCATTTCGCCTTCTGGCAGAATCACTCAAGAAAAAGCCTATGCGATCTATACTGAATTTAGAGTTGGAGGAAAGTTTATAATAAAATTCGATGTAGTAATTGCCGCCCACTTTCATTGGTGTCGTTAATTCAGTTTGCAAATACTCACGATAACCAGTGTTGGTAAAACAATAAATACCCGAATAGCCTTTTCCACTGTAAGCTGTCGAGTACCCCGCCCAATTTGCGGGCACACCTGCATCTCCCCTGCTGCATGCATTGTAAAGATCGGGAGTTCCTCTGTTAGCAGACACCCAGCCAGGGGCAATTTTTCCATCTTGTGCAAGGCTATAAGAACCAGGGCACGTGTAATACTCTTCGAAGCTACCGTTGCGAACCATGTTTTGCGAAAAAAGAGATGAGGAAATCAGCAGTGACCCCAGTAACACAAAGCGACAACCATTTCGAATCACACCCTTACTTAAAATAAGTCAGTTCTATCTTAAACTTGCCTTCTGTTGCCCCAAGTCGATTATATGCGGACTTTGAAATCCGAATAACGATATCCGGGCTTGCAGATGATGGTAACACTCCCGTGATGCGTACAAATACTTCCTGGTTAGTCGCCTCATTGCGAACTTTCAAAATAGTACCCGGCTTAATCGATCGGTGCAACGCAAGGTATTTCCGGTTAGCTTCAGTGCCCTCCATCAATTCGGCCATACCAGATTCTTTCACTTCATCGGTCCCAATTACATTTTCGGAGATTTTTATACCTGCAGTAGATGCGATTATTGGTTTTTGCGCGCTTTCTGAAATTGTTTGAGTGCTATACTTTGGCTGAACGACCAATAAAATCTTCCCTACGGGCAATTCGTCCTGAAGATTATTCCACTCTTTTAATTGCTGTACCGTGATGCCGTACTGCCGTGCAATAGAATACAACGTTTCCTTAGGAGCCACCGTGTGCATGGAACTGGCTGATTTCATCTCGGTAGGAACTGGGCCCGTAACTACTTTTGATGTAGACGGAATAATCAATTCTTGGCCCAATGCAAGGCCGGTCTCTGCTAGCCCATTTGCTTTTTTTAGATCCTCTACAGAAACATCGTATTGACGAGAAATAGAAAACAATGTTTCTTTAGCCGCCACCACATGTCGTTTTCCCTCCTTCACTTCGGGCTTTACTTTTGAGGTATAGGGAACTTTCAAAAGGCGGCCGACAGAAATGCCACCCTCTGTCGATGGATTGTTCTCTAAAATCGCGGTCACAGGCACGCCATATCTCCTGGAAATAGAATAGAGTGTCTCTTTTGCGTCTATCTGATGAATAATAAATTGCTTTCCCTTGATCGTTTCTACACGCAACGAATCTGATGACGATGCCGACCAAGAGAGAAATACAAACAACAGTTTTACCATAATGCTGAAACAAACCGAAAAGTTACCAAATTATAGAGCGCTATTCAAATTCAAAATTCTCTTAGCCTCCACTAACAAAATAGGAACCTTGCCAAGGTAAAAACGTTAATTGGGTGAAGTCTATTACTTTTGTGTCAAACAATCCATTAAAATGAACAAGCTAGCCTTATTTACATTGGTATTTGTTGTTTTACTTTCCCCCCTATCAAAGGCACAAACAGCCAAAACAACCAAGTCAAAAGTCATGGTGATGGAAATCAAAGCCGAAATTGATCCGCGCACGCTTCGCTATGTCAAATTGGCTCTTGAAAACGCAGAAAAAATAAAGGCAGACTACGTAGTCATTGACATGGACACCTATGGAGGAGTGCTCACAGATGCCAAAGAAATTGTCGACCTAATAATGGATTTTAAAAAACCCATTTGGGTCTATGTTAACTCTGATGCTGCATCAGCAGGAGCTTTGATTTCAATTGCGTGCGATAGTATCTATATGTCACCAGGAGCAACCATTGGTGCAGCCACTGTTGTCGAAGGAGCAGGAGGTCAGGCAGCGCCTGATAAGTACCAGGCCTATATGCGTGGTATCATGCGCTCGACAGCAGAAAAAAACGGAAGAGATCCAAGAATTGCCGAAGGCATGGTGGATGAACGAATTGTCATCGATAGTATTAAACAAGAAGGACGCGTCATCACGTTCACTACCAAGGAAGCACTGAAATACGGATTTTGTGAAGCTCAGGTAGAAACGATACAAGAAATACTCAAACGAAATAAGTTAACGAACTACGAACTGGAAACTTTCCGGCTTGGCACGTCTGAAAAAATCATTGCGTTTGTGATTAATCCATTTATTAGCGGAATTCTGATTCTTATCATTCTTGGTGGAATTTATTTTGAACTTCAAACACCGGGTGTTGGCTTTCCACTTATCGCTTCCATTACTGCACTCGTTCTGTACTTGGTTCCTTATTACCTAAATGGGCTTGCCGAGTATTGGGAGATCATTGCACTCTTTGTGGGGATTTTGCTTTTGATGGCAGAGGTCTTTGTAATTCCGGGGTTTGGTATGGCCGGAATAGCAGGAATCATACTGACCGTTGGGTCATTGGTGCTCATTATGTTGAATAATGACTTTTTCAATTTCGAATTTGTAGCAATGGGCGACATCATCCGCGCTACGTTTGCTGCAATTGGAGGAATTTCAGGAGGGATGCTGCTGCTCTTTTTTGGAGGAGCCCGGTTGACAGAAACAAAAGCGTTTCAACGGATGGCGCTCACCGATCAACAAGAGAGTTCCCAAGGCTTTTCAGTAAATACTTCAACGATTGATATGCTTGGTAAAAAAGGATTTTCCCATACAGTACTTCGCCCAAGTGGAAAAGTATTTATTGATGAGATCGTTTATGATGCCTTCACCAGAGGAGAATATGTGGAAAAGGGTGAGTCCATTGAAGTGGTGGGTATAGAAGGTGTTACCTTGAGGGTTAAGAAAACTATTAGCTGATTCGTTGATTGGTAACCCCTTACAAATTTCAATTGCAACTTTGCCATTCTAACTAGCTAAATGAAAATACTTGGAATCATTCCTGCTCGCTTCGCTTCTACGCGATTTCCAGGTAAACCACTGGCCGATTTGGGTGGGCAATCTATGATCGAACGGGTTTATCAACAAGCGAAAAAATCAGTTGCGCTATCTAAAATTGTAGTGGCTACCGAACACCAAGGAATCTTTGATCATGTGATTGCTTTTGGCGGGAACGCGTGTATGACTTCCGAAAACCATCCAAGTGGTACCGACCGATGCTTCGAGGCATTAACGAAAGAAAAAGAATCTTTCGACTACGTGATAAATATTCAAGGCGATGAGCCATTCATTGAGCCCAGTCAAATTGATTTATTGGCAAGTTATCTTGATGGAAATACACAACTGGCTACGTTGATAAAAAAAATTGATACCTACGAACAATTGAACAGTAACAGTGAAGTAAAAGTAACATTCAATTCGAGAAACGAGGCGTTGTATTTTAGCCGAGCTGTCATTCCATTTGTTCAGAAGGTTGATCCGGGGAAATGGCTCGATCATTTCGAGTTCTATAAGCATGTAGGTATGTATGCCTATCGAACGGACATCTTAAAAGAAATAACCAAACTCGAAATGTCACCTTTGGAAAAGGTAGAATCATTAGAACAGCTCCGTTGGATGGAGAATGGTTACATCATTAAAGTAGCCACGACAACAGTTGAAACGATGTGTGTGGATACACCGGAAGAGTTGGAAATAGCGAAACAGCTTTTGAACAGGAGGCGTTAGTAACTAGACATAAGATTCTTGTAGCAAGACCTAAGAACTAAAATCAAAAAGGCTGGAGATTATCAAAGAAGCAAGCCTACTCCAAATAACAACACAAACAAAAGTGTTGACAGTGCCATCTGTTTCAAAAATGGATCCAATTCAGAAGATGGCTTTGATGATATAGAAATACCATTGATAACAAACAGTGGAGTTGACAATAAATACAAAAATTGAAAGGGTGACTCATAACTTATCCCCACATAAACAGACGCTGTTAATAGTCCACCAATCAAGAGTACCCAATGATATTTGGAAGCGTTTTCTTTTCCTATTCGTACCGGAATAGAAAACTTCCCGGCAGCTTTATCGGATTCTATATCTCGAATATTATTGATGTTCAATACAGCAATTGAAAACAGTCCACAACTTAGAGCCGGAAAAATTTCCATCCATGAAACTTGGTGAGTGAACAAATAGAAAGAACCCATAACGCCTACCAATCCAAAAAAAATCAGCACCGATATATCACCCAAACCAATGTATCCATAAGGACGTTTGCCAACCGTATAACCGATTGCAGCGAGGATACTCAACAAACCCAAGCCAAAAAACAAAAATATTCCATGCCAATTTGTTCCAAAGGACAACCACAACAAAAAAATACCACTTGCCAAACTAAGTAGCGAAAAAATGACTACAGCCACTCGCATGTGCGTCAACGATATGGCGCCTGACTGAACGGCTCGCTGTGGACCTTTTCGACCCACATGGTCGGCTCCGTTCACGGAATCTCCATAATCGTTAGCAAGATTTGAAAGCACCTGAAGAAAAATAGTGGTCAGACAACAAAACGAAAAAATCCATCCATCAAACTTGCCCGCATCTGCCGCTAAAAAGCCGCCCATGCCAATGCAGGAAAGTGATAACGGAAGCGTGCGCAGTCGAAAAGCAGCTAACCAGGTAGAAATAGTCATAAGAGTTTATCGGTCATAAATATACAATCGATCTATGATACAGAAATAATGGTTTGTTTTTGATTATTAAAGCTGAAGAACTCTCCAGCGCATTTGTGAAGCAACAACCGCCCAATAGGCGACTGCGTGGAAATTGCAATGTAGGACTCCCCTCCTATTTCTAACTTGCCTGTACCAATAGAAACGTAAAACTTATTCCTATCGGTCACCACCACGCTACCTAATATGACCCGCTCTGCAATTGTACTTTGCTTGATTTGACGAAGCACCGCTAGCATCTTTCTATTTTCTTCCACTTGCGCTGCCGCTTTATCTCGCTCAAGTTGCGCCATGGCCCGGCCTGTTTCATATTTATCGCCTGCGCTGCTTTTTTCTTCCTGATTGGCTGATTCTTGTGCAGCATCCATTGCCTGTTGAGCCGTGGCCAATCTCTGCTCCACTATTTGCTTGCACTGCAACCAAAGTTGTTCTTTTAAGTGGCTCATTAAATACGCGAGTTGATCACCTATCCCTTTTTATAAACCAAGTATCACTTTCAATTTGGCATAGCCGGTCTTACTAACCGGAATCTGTTGGCCATTTCTAAGGATGGCCAAATGGGTTTCCTTTTGGTAGGGCTCAATCTTCGTGATTTGATTGATGTGCAAGATGTAGGAACGATGTACGCGAACAAACTGCGCGGGGTCTAACGACTGCTCATAAAAATTCATCGTCTTGTTTTTTAAAAAAGAACCTTCCTGTGTTGTGAATTTTACAAAATCGTCATCGGCCTCGATAAACTGAATATCATGAACCGGAATAATCTTCACTTTGCTGCCGGTCTTTACTACTATCCGATTTTGTTGAGCTGTTGTTGTAGACATCTCGTTCAACACCCGTTCCATTGGATCTGGACTTGTGGGAGCCAATTTACTTTTCCACTTAAGCATGGCGGAGTGAAATCGCTCTTCGGCCACGGGTTTCAATAAATAGTCCACTGCATTGGCCTCAAAGGCTTTGATGGCAAATGAATCATAGGCGGTAATAAAAATTACAGCAGGCCTTTGATCAATTAATTCTAACATCTCAAAGCCATTGATCTTGGGCATTTGGATATCCAGAAATAGTAAATCCGGTTGATGCTGCTGAATGGCTTTTACGCCTTCAAATCCATCGCCACACTCCTGCACTATCTCAATTTCCGGATACGCTTTCAAATAGGCCTTGATGATTTCTCTACTTAATGGCTCATCATCAATGATTATTGCTTTGTTCATATTTTTTCTGGCAATGTAAGTTGCACGGTAAAATGATTTTCCTGGATAGTTGTGGTCAATAAATCATTTCTTGCATAAAGTAAGTAAAGTCTCCTTTTGAGACCGTTTAGTCCAAAGCCACTTCCTTCTGCCGGTTGCATGTCTGCATCAAAAGGATTAGAGATGATTATCTGAAGCGAATCACCAATCCGTTGAGTCTGCATTCGAATAACAACACCATCCGTGGTGCCATATAAACCAAACTTAATGGCGTTTTCTACCAACGGTTGAATCAACAACGGGGGAATCAACCAGAGTTTTATTTGTTCGTCACATTCTATTTGCACATCCAGTCGATGACCGAAACGTACTTTCTCAATGGAGAGGTACAACTGCAGGTAGACCAACTCTTGATCGAGTGTAATCCAATGTTCGTCTGCTCGCTTCAGTGTTGTTCTCAAAAAATCAGAGAGTTGCTGTACCATGTCGCGCGCTTTTGATGGATTGACTAATATTAGTGCGTTAATGGAATTCAGACTATTGAATAGAAAATGTGGTTGTAGCTGCAACTGCAATTTTTGAAGTTCAGCATCGCGCATCATTACCTCGTTGGTTGTTTGCTGACTGACGGACTCTTGAAGTTCCTTCATTTGCTTGAAAAACAAATAGGCCATACCATAGCCGAAAGTAATCAGGAATGTGATGGCAAGACGAATGGGAATGGCTTGAAGATTGAATTGGCTATACAAGTCGTTGCCATTGGATAGTTTAGTATAAACTTGTTGCGCTACCCATTGGCATAGAAACGCTACCACAAAACTTAGTCCCACCACATATTGGTATTTTCTGGCTTTGGGGGTGTACCGATTCAATATCGTTTCCAAAAGCACCACGGAAAAACCTGCACAGACCACCGAGACAAGTGAATCTATCGCAGCCGTTTTTAAGTCGAAGCCAAACCAATTGACGAGCACCGCGATGTTGGCTAAGCCCCACATCGCACCAAAACCAAACATCAGCATTCTGGCAACTACCCGAGAAGATCGACTCAATCGCATGGGTGACTAGTTTTTTGTTGGGTCAGTTCTAACAACCGCTACTACAACGCCTGCTGCAATCTACTCGCTTTTGCCTTTATTTTCGCCAAATAATCGTTGACATTTTCCGGCTCTTCCGTAGAGGAGTAAAGTTCGTCTCCATCTTCCATAGATGTGATAGAACAAAGGTCCACCACATTGATAAACTTCCATTGAACGGATTCCTTTCGTTCGTTTAGAAAAGAACACTCGCCCAATCTGCCGAGTATGCTTGCTTTTTCTTTTGCCCATGCAAACTCATCGGCTCTTATCAATCTCATTTGTTCATCAAACTGCGGTGAATGGTTTCCATTTCCGCTGATCACCTGATAGACAAACTTGGCCAAATACCATTTCATGACTGTCCGTTGTTAAAAATTTGATACGAATTGCAAACTGACTCTGCTGATGGTTAGAAATCCGGCCACGAATACACAAATAAACACGAATGAACTCAAGATAAAATTCGTGACACTTCGTGTTACTCGTGGCAAGATGAAGGCGTTCCATTTATCCATCAACAGCGTGCCGCGCTATTTGAGTTGGATGTCAGTAACTCTTTATTTCTACACCCCCAAAGATACATACACCGGTAAGTACTAACTTCTTCTCGGGTGAAAAGGATGAAGGGTCTTTGCGTTTGTCTTCAACACCCCCCAAAATGGCGGATATGTTTGATTTTACTTCCCAGTTGGAGGGCACAATCAATTTTACACCACCAAAAACAGCCACGACATCGACCGCCACTGTGCCTTGTATATCTGCCTGAGATAAATCCAAATCAGACCCTCCAAAAATGGCCGTCATTTGTCCGCCCCTAAAATTTTTCGAAAAGATCCTGCGATTGCTACCTCCGAAAACTGAAGTGATGTCAATACGTTCATCACCGGATGAGTAGTCAATCAGAAAGTCACTTTTTTTTTCATCACCCCCAATCCAACTCTTTCGCGCCTCACCGGCAGATTTTGAGAGCACAGATCGCGATAGAATAACCAATCCAACTGTGATGATAATTACAGGGAATACATATCTGCGCACTTCAAAATCAATTCCAGGAATATCTTCGATTAAAAAGAAAGAGCCCACGATAATCAAAACGATCCAACCGATGCCCTGAAAATTTTTCCGTAATCCAACGGCCACTCCGATGACAATCAAAAGCGTCTTCCAGGAGATCAGCCAATACGGCACTAAGTCATAGTCCAGCCTATCAAGCAGCAGCAAGCCACCTACCGCCACCACGATAATACCTAGCCAGAAACTGTTTCCGAATTTTGTGTTTTGCTTTTCCATAGTTGTGTTATTGTTTGTCAAATGTAACGGGACAAACCGCTTAGAAAATAAGGGAAAAAGGCTAGCGACCGGAAAAAGTCGGTGAAACCGGAGGTTTATATCGGTGAAACCGGAAATGCCTTTTACAGACACATGAGTGTTGGCAAAATGCCATCAATCTATTAACTTTGAGTGTGAACGTAATAAAACGACAAGCAATAGAACAGTTTTATCTCCGACATCCAGATGCAAAAACATCTCTCAACACGTGGTTCGCAACCTGTAAAAAGGCCGAATGGAAATCATACAACGAACTGCAACTCGATTATCCCGAGGCGTTTCCGGTCGGAGACAATAGGGTAGTCTTCGATATTAAAGGAAACAAATATCGGCTTGTCGCGAGAGTTTTATTTGTGTTCAAACAGGTTCAAATCAAGTGGGTAGGCACTCATGCCGAATATGACAAAATCGATGTAAAAAAAGTTAACTGCTAATTATGTGGACCATTATAAAAACAAAAAAAGAGTATGAACTTGCCACTAAGCGGCTCGAAGAATTGTCTACGAACCCTCCTGAAGAAAACTCACAAGAAGGTCGTGAATTGATGCTTCTTGGCTATTTGATCGATCAATATGAAGAACTAACATTTGAAGTTGAATACCCGCAACCTATTGATGCGATCAAAATAAGAATGGAAGATTTAGGACTAAAAATCACCGATCTCTTGAACATATTTGGCGACAGGGGAACTGCCTCGAAAGTGCTCAACAATCAACGCGGACTTTCGCTATCTATGATTCGCCAGTTGGCAGATCGATTGTCCTTACCCGTGAGCCTGCTTATTCAGCCAACTGGTTTAAGCAAAAAGTTGGGCAAAAAAAACAAAGCGGCTCTCGCTATGGAGCCTCGGGAAATTTACAAGAAAAGAAAAAAGGCATAACGCAAGTTTACTGCGTTATCTTCGACACAATCTCCTGATCCAAAGGCTTTACTTTAGGTGGAAAGAATCCTACTACATTGCCACTTTTATCGATCACATACTTGCAAAAATTCCAGGAGGGTGATTTGCCTGACTTCGCTTCCAGCCACTTGTAGAGAGGCGATTTATCTTTGCCCTTCACCGATATCTTTTCGAACATCTGAAATTTTACTCCGTAGTTACGCTGACAAAAAGTAGCAATCTCTTCATTACCACCCGGCTCTTGCCATAAAAAATTGTTGGCCGGAAAACCCAACACAGCTACTTTATCGCCATATAGTTCATGAAGCTTTTCCAAGTCTTCGTACTGATAGGTGAATCCACATTTGGAAGCGGTGTTGACGATGAGTAAGTTTTTGCCTTTATACTGCGCAAAATCTATTTCCTTTCCATCTAGCGATTTTAGTTTAAAATCATAGATCGATCCGGAAACCTCTTTCTGGTTAAGGCCGGCCAATTTGTTGGAAAGAAATGAAGCGAGTCCCATAGCAGTAATAATTAAAAAAGTGATACCTATTATTTTTTTCATTTCAATTCGCTCAAGATCGCGTCATCGCCAGGGTTGACACCCGATGCAAAAAATTTCACCGTGCCGTCAGGCTTCACTAAATATTTGCAAAAATTCCAACTCGGTTCTTTGCCTGTTTTTTCTTTTAGGAATTGATAAAGCGGATGTTGGTCACTTCCCTTCACCGAAATTTTCTCGAACATCTGAAAAGTGACGCCATAATTCTTTTTGCAGAAGGTGGCGATCTGTGCGTTGCTGCCCGGCTCTTGCCCTCCGAAATTATTGGCCGGAAATCCAAGAATTGTGATTTTGCTACCAAACTGCTGATGTAATTCCTGCAAATCAGCATATTGAGGAGTATATCCACACTCGGATGCCGTATTGACAATCAACAGTGTCTTTCCTTTGTATTGCGCAAAATCCGTCAAGTTGCCGTCCAGGGACTTGATCTTGAAGTCATAAATAGAGCTAACTGTAGCGTTCATAAAAAAAAGTAAAATAAATAGTGCTTTCATATTTTTTTGTCTTGTTGACTGATATAATTCAAAACAAAAAGAGCTGCCTTTGAAAACCCAAAAATAAATCTCGTTCGAGTGCCTCGGCCTGACATACCCTTCGTAACATCAACTAACAAACACCATTCCTTTTAAAAAGTTGCTTTTCACTTTTACTTTCTGTAGTCCAAAGCCGGCTTCCTATTCCCCAGCAAAGGTTCATACACAAATTTTTCGCCCGCGCGCTTTTTAAATTCGAGCCAGGCCTCTTCTGTTATTTTCGGATCAGAGAATGCATCGATCATAGATGCTGCTAAGGTTTTGGCTGCCACCAGCATTCCCTTGCTGCCAATACTTGTGCCACCCGCGGCCACGGCCTGCCAGCTATGGGCAGCTGTACCCGGCACCCACGTGGCGGTGGAAAGGCCTGCCGTAGGCACTATCCAACTTACGTCACCCACATCTGTGCTGCCACCTGCCCCACCTTCTCTAACTTCAAATTTTTCAATCGTGGATGTAGCAGTAATAGGCGGTGGTGATGAGAATGTCTGCTGTATTTTGGTAGCAAATTCTTTTTCCGGATCAGAAAGAGTATACCCACCCACTAACTGCAAATTAGTGTTGACCACTTTTGCCAACGTCTCATTGTAAAGAAGGTCGTAGGTTCCGCCCGTTAGCTCTACTTCATAGCGGGTGCCCGTACCAATAGCTGCACCCTGCGCACCCTGAGTTACGCGCTCCCACACAGATTTTACTTCCTCCCGATTTGGGTGACGGACGTAATAATAAACTTCTGCGAATGCAGGCACTACATTGGGCGCTTCACCTCCCCGCGTGATCACATAATGAATTCGTGTTTTTTCGCTCACATGCTCGCGCAGCATGTTTACCATGTTATTCATCGCTTCCACGGCATCGAGTGCCGAACGTCCACGCTCGGGCGAACCCGCTGCATGGCTAGCTACTCCATAGAAACGAAACTTTCCTGACTTATTGGCAAGTGCACTACCAAAAGCAGCAGAGTTGGTTGCGCCCGGATGCCAATGAAAAACTAAATCTACATTTTTGAAAAAGCCATCGCGCACCATGTATACTTTTCCTGATCCTCCTTCCTCTGCAGGACAGCCATAAAATTTAATAGTTCCCGATCTCTTAGTCGCCACCAACCAATTTTTTACAGCTATGGCCGCAGCAGCAGATGCAGTACCAAACAAATGATGACCACACGCATGCCCTGCTTTCTGCCCAACAATTGGTTTTAACTCTGGAACAGCTTCTTGCGAAACTCCCGGCAAGGCATCAAACTCCCCTAATACTGCAATGACGGGTTTACCCGATCCGGCAGTTGCGATGAATGCGGTGGGCTCTCCTGCAACGCCAGCCTCAATCGAGAACCCGGCATCTTTTAAAGTCTGCTGAAGCAGTGCAGAACTTTTTTCTTCTTGATAGCCCACTTCAGCAAACTCCCAAATCTTTTTTGCGGTGGCTGAGTAAAGCTCATTTTTTTCATCAATTGATTTTATGACGGCTTGCTTTGATGTTTGCGAGAAAGCAAAATGTGCAATTGCCAAAAGGAAGAAAGTCTGTATAAATTTCATGGCATACGGTTTAGGTTACATAAAGGTAAACCAATCGGTGGCAAACGCCCAACCACTCATCAAAACTTTCGGGTTTTTATCCGATATTTTATTAGCTTTAATTTTGACAATTTAACCACTATGGAAAAAGCATTACTACTATTTTGTACAGCCATTTTATCATTTTCAGTAATCGCTCAACGCGAAATCAAAAAAGCGCCTGAGTTGAAAGAAGGTGATGGTCCATACACGCAGTTAATTATTCGTGGGGTCATGCTTATTGATGGAACAGGGGCGCCACCGGTTGGACCCATCGATATTGTGGTGAAGCAAAATCGTATTGTAAATATTGTTAGTATTGGATTACCTACACCGGGCATGAGTAGCGATAGCAACCGGCCAAAGTTAGAACCCGGTGGTAAAGAATTGAATTGCGAAGGCATGTATCTGATGCCCGGTTTTGTGGATATGCACGGCCACATTGGCGGCAACCAGGCACCCAATGCAGAATATGTTTTTAAATTATGGATGAGTCATGGTATTACTACCGTGCGAGACCCGGCCTGCGGCAATGGTTTGGATTGGGTGCTTGATCAAAAAAATAAAAGTGAAAAAAATCTGATCACCGCTCCGCGTATCAAGGCGTACACCGTTTTTGGCCAAGGGAGCAAGGAGCCCATCACCAACGCAGTACAGGCGCGTGCGTGGGTAAACGAAAATAAATTGAAAGGATCGGACGGTGTCAAGTTTTTTGGCGCTGCGCCAGAAGTAATGGATGCCGCCTTGCGCGAAAACAAACGCATTGGGCTTCGCTCTGCTTGCCACCATGCACAATTAGGGGTAGCCCGATGGAATGTTTTGAATTCTGCAAAAGCCGGATTGACCACCATGGAACATTGGTACGGTTTACCGGAAGCGTTGCTGGCAAATTCTACTTTGCAAAATTATCCGCTGTCTTACAATTACTCTAACGAACAACATCGGTTTGAAGAAGCCGGGCGATTGTGGAAACAAGCCGCAGCACCTTATACTCCTAAATGGAATGCGGTGATGGACTCACTGCTTGCGTTGGGCTTTACGCTCGACCCAACATTTAATATTTATGAAGCCACCCGCGATTTACACAAGGCAAGACGACAAGAGTGGCACGAAGTTTATACACTTCCTACGCTGTGGGCATTTTATCAACCCAACAGAGTAGCGCATGGCTCGTTTTGGTTTAGTTGGGGAACGGAACAAGAAGTGGCCTGGAAAGAAAATTATCGGTTATGGATGACGTTTGTGAACGAATACAAAAACCGAGGCGGCCGGGTGACCATTGGCACCGATTCGGGTTTTATCTTTCAACTCTACGGATTTTCTTTTGTGCGCGAAATGGAGTTGCTTCGCGAAGCAGGGTTTCACCCACTGGAAATCATTCGCTCCGGCACTCTGTATGGAGCACAAGCCTTGGGCATGGATAAAGAGATTGGATCTGTAGAGATTGGAAAGTTGGCTGATTTTGCAATCACTGAAATTAACCCACTCGAAAATTTACAGGCCCTGAATGGCATGGGTGCCGTGAAATTAACGGACGAGAATAAAGTAACTCGTGTTGGCGGGGTGAAGTACACTGTAAAAGACGGAATTGTGTACGATGCTAAAAAGCTATTGGCCGATGTGAAGAAAATAGTAGATGAAGAAAAAGCCAAGGCTGGGTTTGTGCTGAAGCAGCCGGGGATGAATTGATTTCGGATGTTTTACAAATGAAATAGTACCGTGGCTAAGTGCAAAACCACGATGAACAATAACGAATGAACTCTAACACAAAAAAAGGCAATTAGAGAAAAAGAAAGTCATTGGCAAGTAAATTTAATTCATTTTATAGTTACACACGCGGAAAGGAAGGCCACGAATTGATGAATGAACAAAATCTAAAACTCACAGAAGCCCGATATTTTCTTGTAGTCTGTTCCGCATTTACAAATTACCTTTCGCATCAAGCATCCGCAAACAGCCCATTCACCCAAATACCAAAAGACTAAACCCCCTTTGCCAGTTGACTCGGGCGTAACGAGTGCCACCACCAGAATATAGACCTACACAGCCATCTGATCTCCATATTGGATAGACATTATTCTTGAGTCGACTTTTATTTGAACGAAAACTCAAACTGCCGATTGGGTTGAGCCGATGCTTGCAATCGGTTTGCTTCACGCTTTTTAAAAATATTCAGGTAGTATTGATGCTCATAGTTAACAAGCTGATTTTTACTATCGCCCACCACTTCATCATCTGTTTGCTTAAAAAGTGTATCCAATGGTGAGAACACTGTCTTATTATTTTTCATTACCACATGCAGATAAACCATCGTAGTTTCGACAAACGCGTGACCAAGTAACTCTTTAATCGAAACAATATCCAAACCTTGTTCTAGTAAATGAGTAGCATACGTGTGCCGTAGGGTATGCGGTGAGATTCTTTTTCGGATCGTTGTTTTTCGAAGAGCTTCCCGAACGGCCCTTCGAATGGCTGCGCGTGAACACTCTCGATTATCTTTTCCATTGAATAACCATTTTACCGGTTTGTCGCGCAGGAGGTAGTTCTTAACATCATTCATCAACAAGTGACCCATTGGTACGTATCGATCTTTCTTTCCCTTACTTTGCCGAACATGAATCATGTTCCGCTCAAAATCAATATCCTGAATTTGAAGTTTGCTTAGCTCCTGGCAGCGAAGGCCGCATCCATAGAGAACCGAAATCATGACGCGATGCTTCAACAAAATAGGGGCTCGCAATAACTCACGCATTTCTGCTTGACTCAATACAGTAGGCAGTATCTTTTTAACAATTAATTTCGGCAGCTTAATTGCTCGTTCTGGCAATCCCTCCGCCCGAAATAAAAAGCGCATGCCAAAGACAGTCAGCTTAAAAAACGATTCTGCTGCCCCGCGCTTTTTCAAATGAAATAGATAATCTTCAATCTGCTCAACAGTGAGATGGGTTGGCAGCGACTTAAAATGAAGCGCGAGGTGAGCAACACATCGTGTGTAATTGTGGAGTGTGCTCATGCTTTTACCGCTGATCAGGATTTTCTTTTCTAAACGAAAGTACACGTCTTGGAAGCCTTCAACCTCCAGACAGGCGAGTTGGACGATGGTATGCATAAATGATGAAGTGAACGTGGATGAATAAAAATTTGCGCAATACTGGAAGGTATTGAGCGTCTTTCAAAACAAACGGCTGAGATAAAATTGAAATGCAATTGCTATTGTTGGAAGTAATATTTTGGTGCTTGTAAATGACTTAGTGCCTTTGTTGCGCGGTAAACGCATGCGCCCCGGAAATAAAGCTCACAGCTTGGGATCACGTGATACGCTTGCAATTGCTTTGAACCCTGAGTAATCTGTATATTGAGTCGGAAAAGAAGTTGCGTTGTTTGCTTCCTATTACAAGACAGATGCTAAAAATCTAGAAAATTTTTGCAACAAAAGATTTGAACCAAAAATAAACGATTAGCATATGAACTTATCTAAACCCCGGCAGCCAGAAGAACCACAACCTGTCGAAGTAAGTGGTCGCCAATTGCGATGTCCTGTATGTAGCAACACGCTTTTTTGGACGCGACAAGCTCAGCTAAACACTGCCGTTGCCACGTTCTTTAACATGGATTGGGCCAACAAAAGTGCGAGTTGCTTTATTTGCTCAGATTGCACGCACATCTCTTGGTTTCTTGGTGGCCAATAGTGGATAGGTAGCTACATCATTATCATCGCTAACCGTATGAATATTATCCCCGTACTTGCTTGTAAGGACATGGCGAAATCACTCCGCTTCTATCTGGAGATACTCGACTTTGAGGTAGTGGGCACCTGGCCGGAAATGGGTTCGCCCTCTTTCAGCATCCTTCTGCGAGAAGGGGCTGAACTTCATTTATCGACATACCCAGGAGACGGAGTAGCCGGCTCCATTGCAGCGATTATTATAAACGATATAGAAAGCCTCTTTCAGAAATTTGTTTCCAGAGGTTTGCAACCCGGTAAGCTTGGATCTCCAGTACATCTGCGTCCAACCCTACAATCCTGGGGAACGACAGAGTTTTATGTGGATGACCCTAATGGAAATACATTGCGGTTTATACAGCGATCCTAAAAATATTTTTTTCTGCGTTGTCCGAAAAAGCCAGTAGACTGCGTCATAGAAGAAACAAAACCAATTAAACCCAAATTTTATGGAAAAATTCATGCTCATCTTTCATGGCGGCAGCGATGTGGCGCCAGAAATGAAATCACCAGAAGCGATGCAGAAACACATGCAAAAATGGTTTGCCTGGATCGAGAAACTACAAAAGGAGGGACGCTATGAAAGTGGCGAAGCCCTGTTACCTCAGGGAAAATTTGTGAGCGGTCCAAACAAACTGGTCACAGATGGTCCGTTTGCAGAAAGTAAGGAGTTGGTGGGCGGCTATTTTATTGTATTGGCCAAAGACCTGGACGATGCAGTGAAATTGACTCATGACTACCCTGACTTTGTCTTCAATGGCAAAGTGCAGGTGCGCCCCGTTCAAAAGATCGATATATAGACGGGTGAATCAATCACCCAAAAACGTAGAACAGCTGGTGAGCCATCTTTTTCGCTATGAAGCGGGAAAGATGGCCGCTGTGCTTACGCGCATGCTAGGCACCGAACACTTCGATACGGCAGAAGACCTCGTGCAAGAGACCTTAATAAAAGCGATGGAAACTTGGCGCTTTCGTGGGGTGCCAGATAATCCCTCGGCTTGGCTCTATAAAGTAGCGCATAACAAAGCCATCGACTGGGTAAGAAGTCGACACCGGCAAGCAAAACTACTTTCAACGGAAGAGCAACAAATCAAATCCGTGTTGAATTTATCAACTGGCAACGAACAATTTTTTGCAGAAGATGAAATTCAAGACAGTGTGCTGCGCCTGATGTTCGCCTGCTGCCATCCAGCCATTCCAACTGAGTCGCGAATAGCGTTGACCTTAAAAACGTTAGGTGGATTAAGCGTCAACGAAATAGCCAAAGCCTTCCTCACTTCCGAAGAAACGATTGCCAAGCGCATCTACCGTGCCAAAGAAAAGATCAAACAAGAAAATATCAAGCTCGAAGCACCTGGAATATTTGAGTTGCCTCGGAGATTGAATAGTGTACTTCAAGTGCTCTACTTACTCTTTAATGAAGGGTATCACTCTGCACATAGCGACTCGGTCATTCGCGAAGACCTGTGCGAAGAAGCCATGCGCTTGACCTACCTGCTCGTACAGAATAATTCCACCAACTTGCCAAAAGTAAACGCACTGCTCTCGCTAATGTGCCTGCAAGCCTCGCGCTTCGATGCCAGAACTGGCGATCTAGGTGAAATCATTTTATTGCAAGATCAAGATCGAGTTAAATGGAACAAACCTCTCATTCGCAAAGGGCTTGAGTTTTTGGAACGAGCATCGATCGGCAATTTCATCAGCGAGTATCATGTGGAAGCTTCCATCGCTTCAGTCCACGCACTTGCAACGCACTTTGAAGATACATCTTGGAATAAACTGGCTACCTTGTATGAAGTACTTTCTGAAATCAAGCCGAGCCCTATAGTTAGCCTCAATAGGGCAATTGCAATCGGCTATTCGATTTCACCCGAACATGGCATCATTGAACTTGAAAAAATAAAAACGCTACAAGATAATAGCCACTACTATGCTGCTTTGGGTAATTTCTATTTTAAAACGAATAATTACACGGCTGCCACTACTTGTTTTAAAACAGCGATTGCAAAGACCATTCACGCATCAGAACGCGAAATGCTTGAACAAAAAATTATTGCGTGCCAAGGCAGCTTACCAAATGGAACCGATTTCCCAACCGCGCTGTAGTTTTACAACTCCTACAGTTTGAAGTGTCATTTTTCCAGACTCGAGGAAGAATTGGTCAGTTATCGTATAAGCTCCACCATTGACAAAAATTTCGATCACAGACTGATCTACAAAGAATCTTACTGTAATCTCTGATGGCTTAGAAGCAATCAACACCGACTCAACGGACGAAAAATCTTTTTGAAAGGAATGATTTTTACTTTTGGTCCGATCGAAGGTGAACTGGCCATTGGCATACCCAAGAACAATTTTATCTTCTGCACCTTGCGACAGAATAAGTTGGCTGCTATCCGTCATATGAATTTCCATTTCAAAACTGCCGGAAGTGGGTTGACTCAAAACAGCGAGTTCCTTTTGCCGTAGAGATTTCACTTCTAAGATGGGTTTTGATGCCAACTGGATTTTGCCCTCTAACTTTACCAAGCGAAGTTCTCTTGGCAATGACATGGCACCTCGCCACGGATGAGTAGGGACTTGATTAGCATATGTCCAATTGTTTAACCAACCTATCATGATCGTCCGCTGGTCAGGCATATCATTAAAAGTGATTCCTGCATAGAAATCTTTTCCGTAGTCCAAAAACTGATGCTCGCTGTTGGCATCCTTTCGAAAAGTGTTCCCATCAAATTCGCCCACAAAATATTGCATGCCCACAAACTTGCTACCCTGTGGATGTGCGCCCGATAAGGACAGAACCCATTTCATCTCATTGGTACCATCCACGTTCACTTGATACAAATCCGGGCATTCCCAAACACGGGTCGTATCGCCCGCGCCTGTAAATTCACCGCTCAGTTTCCATTGCAACAAATTCGATGATTCATAAAACTGAACTTTGAAAAGATCGGGCACGACTAATGCCATGACCCACTTTTTTGCAGGATCATGCCAAAAAACTTTGGGGTCGCGAAAATCCTTTCGTTGTATATCGAGTATTGGATTGTTCGCATATCGTGTCCACGTTCTGCCTTTGTCCGTACTATAAGCCAGACTCTGGTGTTGTGCAATCCCCTCACCGCTTTTGTGGACGTTGGAGGTGTAAATAGCAATCATCGCATCAACTCCAAATCCTGCTGAGTTGGCATGATCTACTACCACTGTTCCGGAAAAAATCATGGTGCTATCTTGAGTGGCTGGATTGGCATACTCTTCAATTGCAACGGGCAGATGTTTCCAATGCAACAAGTTGGTACTGACTGCGTGCCCCCAACTCATGTGCCCCCACGTGGTTCCGAAAGGATTGTATTGATAGAACAAATGATACTCTCCTTGTAAATAGACCAACCCGTTCGGGTCATTGATCCAGTTTTTAGCGGGTGAGAAATGATAGCGGGGACGATAGAGTTCGTTGTAGGCAGTCAATTCTTTTTGTTTCGAAGGGAAGCATCCCGCCAGCAAACAGAAAAACAAAAAAGCCAAAAAGTAATTACCCATCTTTCAACAATTTTAAGGAAGCTGAGTTAGTGCAATACCGCAGGCCACTCGGCTCGGGTCCATCGGCAAACACATGCCCCAAGTGCGCATCGCACACATTGCAAAGTACTTCTACGCGTACCATGCCATAGGTTACGTCTTTATGATAGGCAACCACGTTCTCTTCCACTGGTTGGGTGAAACTGGGCCATCCGGTGCCTGATTCAAACTTTAGTCGCGAATCGAACAAAGGTGTGCCGCAACAAATGCAGGCATAAAGCCCCGGCTCATGAGCTTCGCAGTATTCTCCGGTAAAGGCTCGCTCCGTTCCTTTAAGCCGTGCCACTTGATATTGTTCTGCGGTCAGCTGCTTTCTCCACTCTTGCTCCGACTTCTCTACTCGGCTTGGTGGAACAGGATTGCCCTTAGTTGAAAATCGAATCACGTCACTCCACTTTAGCATATTATCAAATTAAAAATCAAAAATTATCTCACAGTTGCCTTACGTACAATCTTCGAAAACAAAGCTGGGAAAAATCGTTTTGCATAAACAGCAAAAACTTCTTTTGCGCCACCAATGTAAACTTCTTCTTTCCGTTTTTCAATGGCCGCCACCATCCGCTTGACTAATTCTTCGGGTGAAAGCCCGTGGTCGGTAGTTTTATCCATTTGGTTTAATTTACTACCATCGCCCACAACTGCATTGAGCGTAATGTTGGTGCGTATCCAGCCCGGACAAATCAAGGTGACGAAAATATTCTCTTTCCAAACCTCCGCGCGCAACGAATCAAAAAATCCATGCAGCGCATGTTTCGCAGCTGCATAGCCCGAACGATAGGGTGTGCCAATAACTCCCATAACACTGCTCGTCACCACAAAGTGCCCCGATTTTCTTTCTAAGAAATGCGGTAAAAGAAATTTTGTCAATGCAACCGTTCCAAAATAATCAATCTCCATTAATACCCGATCGACTTCAAGGCTGGTTTCTTTCGCCAGACTTCGTTGTGAAATACCCCCATTGTTAATCAATATGTCTACGTGGCCAAACATCTGGATAGCCGCCTCAGTACTGAGTTGCAACGTACCAGATTGAGCGAGATCTAACGGCAACACTCGAACATTGGGCTGGACAGATGCGATGCAATTGCCTTTTACTCGCTCCAATTCTTCTTTTCTTCTGGCCGACAGAATAAGCTTTGCTCCTTTTTTTGCAAGTTCGTAAGTAAGTGCTTCACCAATGCCGGACGAAGCTCCAGTGATCCAAATTACTTTGTTTGTAAGTTGAGCCATCCTTAATGTCAGTTTGCGGAGATACTTTTCTTATCTTCTGCGTAAACCCAAATGGAATAAACACCAAGGGCTGTTCCAAAAGGGAAAGAAAATAATTGAAAACAGCCAAGTACAAGCAACAGGGTAAGTGCCCAGCTCTTATTATTGAGCAAAGCGATACCTCCAATAATAGCAGGGATCGCAAATAAAATAATGATGCCGGTAGAAATAATACTAACAAGCGGCATGATTATCTCAAGTATTCGCGGCACATCCGTTTCGGATTGATCAAAGATAAATGGCAATAGCGCAGTTAAAAAGACAGACAAAAACAACATCGCCATAGATAAAAATACACCACTCACAATGTGGAGTATCGCCAAAATTCGTTTATGAGTTTCCATGATTTTAAGGGAGTTAATTTTTCTTTTGATATTGTACAAAATCAAACGCAAAAAGATGCCGGTTATCAGCATCATGATGTACACGAGATACTTCCTGCCATTGCGATATATCTACTGCAGGAAAATAAGTATCCCCCTCCAGTGTTGCAGCAATTTCGGTTAAATAAAGTCGGTCGGCCAGCGGCATAGCAAGATGATAAATCTCTGCTCCACCGATGACAAACAATTCCTTCTCTCCGGCTTCATTGGCGATAGTCACCGCTTTCTCCAATGAATCGGTAACAATACATTGTGGCGCCTGAAAGTTGATATTTCTGCTAACTACGATATTGTTACGGTTCGGCAACGGTCTGAATTTTTCCGGGATTGACTCGTAGTTTTTGCGCCCCATTACCACATGATGTTGCTTGGTCGTATTCATAAAATACTTCATATCGTCTGGCAAATGCCAGGGCAAGTCGTTATTCTTGCCAATAACGCGATTTTGAGTAAGTGCTGCGATGAGAGAGACGATCATTAGGTCAACGGTCAATAAATAAACGTTACATTTTATTTCCTCTAAAAAAATCTGCTATAGTCATTCTCTTTTTCCCCTCAGGCTGCCATTCATGAATGGAGATCAGTCCATCATTTGTTCTCACACAAAGATATGTTTTGTTATCGGTATCAACTGCACCGATGGGCAATGCACTATTTGTATGGTTCAAGGCTTCCTCCTTCACGCGAAACAACTTATACGTCTTTCCTTGAAAGACTGTCCACGCCCCGGGATAGGGGCTTAATCCACGAACAAAATTACAAATCTCTTTGCTCGGCCTATCCCAGTTCACTTCGCAGGTCTCTTTGAAGATTTTAGGCGCATGGTGTATCTCTACCCCTGCTGGTTGTGGCACAGAAGGATATTTCTCTGCTTCAATGGCGCGTACCGTTTTTAACACCAAAGCTGCACCCTTTACCATCAACCTTTGATAAAGTGTTCCCACATCATCATCATCGAGAATGGGCTCTGTCTCTTGAAAAATAATGCGACCGGTGTCAATATCATGCTGCAGAAAAAAAGTGGTCACGCCCGTTTCTTTCTCTCCATTCATAATCGCCCAATTGATGGGCGCAGCTCCACGGTACTGCGGAAGTAATGATCCATGCAAATTGAATGTGCCATAACTAGGCATTGCCCAAACCACTTCGGGCAGCATCCGAAAGGCCACCACCACTTGAAGATTGGCGTTGTAGCTTCTTAACTCTTCGATGAACTCTGGTGATTTTAGATTAGTGGGCTGCAAAACCGGAATGCCCAGTTTCTCTGCACATTGCTTCACAGGTGAGGCTACTAGCTTCTGCCCACGTCCCTGTGGCTTATCGGGGGCAGTAATCACGGCCACTACATTGAATTTGTTTTCCGCCAGTATCTCTAGGCTGGGTACAGCAAACTCAGGCGTACCCATAAAAATGATGCGAAGTGCTTTCAACTCAATCTAATTTTTGACTACGCGAAGGAACAGATACAGGGTAATATTTCAAAGCGAGTAAACCGTTCTTTAGTGAATAAAACACTAGCTGTTTCGCTTCGTTAAGTATTGGAACTAGATGACTAAAAGAATTGCCACGAATACACGAATTGACACAAATAAACGCAATATTTAAAATCTACAAGCTAGTACACAACTCGCTTATATTCCAGTTTACCTCTACCAAAATTTACCAAAAGCCCAAGCGTATTACCAGACACTTTCAAATAATTTATGGTCTGAGCAATATGCTCATCAGTCAAGACCTTGACGCATTTGACTTTTAAAACTATTTTATCCAGAACAACGAAATCCGCAAAGAACTTATGATTCAAAACATAGCCTCTAAAATATACATCATAACCCTTTTCCCTTTCAAATAAAATTCCTTCTTGATCAAATACGAGTTCAAGCGCATCCTTGTAAACAATCTCCAAAAATCCATGGCCAAGAGAATTGTGTACTTCCATACACTTGCCAATGATTTGATAGCACTCTTCTTTGTAAATGATAGAATTCATAGTCAATGAAATGATACACCCAAGATATTTTTCAAAATTGATGCACTCTGCCAATCAATTTCGAAAAGCTTTTTGCAAAGAGTTGAAGTTAAAGCCTTACGCAGATCTCATTTTTATGCCACGAATTCACGAATTGGCACAAATGGAATAAATTTGTGCAATTCGTGGCTCGCCTCTTAAACCTCGGCTAACGCCAATTTTTAAACCATGGACGCAAACCTTGATGCAATTACAATTCTAGAACATTCGTGGCCTGAAAAAACTTGACGGAGATAATTAACCACGAATACACGAATTGCGATGTCGACAATTCGTGAAAATTCGTGCATTCGTGGCAAAGTTTTTATTTTTCCTTTCCACCCATAAGCACCAGGTCACTCACGTTGATTTCAGTGATGTAGCGCTTTTCGCCTTTATCGGTTTCGTAGTTGCGATGTACCAGCTTGCCTTCCACGCATACCTCTGATCCCTTTTTCAAATACTTACCCGCAACGTCTGCCAGTTGCCCCCAGATCACAATGTTGTGCCACTGTGTGTCTTCCACCTTTTCTCCTTTTGCATTTTTGTAGGAATCGGTGGTGGCCATGGTGAAGCTGGCCTTCTTTGACTTGTCGAAGTCTTTCACCTCCACATCCTTTCCCAGCCGACCGATCAACTGCACGCTGTTTCTTAAGCTTTTCATAACTGTAAAATTTAAATGGTTAAAAATTGTTTTTGTTTTTTGTCCCCGACTGAGTTGTTCAGCGATTGACGATGCAAAGGTGTGGGGAGGCCAAAAAAATAGTCGTTTGTTATCCAATTACTTTCGTTTATATTCGTTTAGAAACGTTTAAAAACGGATATAGAAACAGCCAAAAACCGATTATTTATGCCTAAAACACAAGAAAAAGCCTGCTTAGAGTGTGGCGAAAAAATCAAAGGTCGCGCAGACAAAAAATTCTGTTCGGACCAATGCAGGGTAGCTTACAACAATAAATTGAATCGCGATGAATCGAATTATATGACCAATGTGGTGAACCTGTTGAGGAAAAACCGGAGGATCTTAATGGAACTGAACACAACGGGAAAAACGCGTGTGAGCAAAGAGTCACTGACCAAGAAAGGGTTTGATTTTAACTATCATACAAGTCAATACAAAACCAAAGAAAACGCAGTTTACTATTATTGTTTTGAACAAGGCTACTTGCCGGTGGAAAATAATTGGTACCTCTTGGTCGTGAAAAAAGAAACCATGTGATTATTTTGTTGCGATTTTTAAATGGCAATAGCAACAACGAATAAACAACTACATTTATCCTATGTGGAATCTACAAGGTAAAAAAGCATTAGTGACAGGCGGCACCAAAGGCATAGGCCTGGCCATTGTAAAGGAATTTTTATCACTGGGTGCCGAAGTACTGGTGGTCGCGCGCGATACAAAGAATATTCAAGGCAAAGTAAAACACTCAGCCAATCTGTTCACGATGGAGGGAGATGTCACCCATCCAGCATTTCGCATCGCGTTACTACAAAAGGTGAAAGAGAACTGGGGCAAATTAGATCTGTTGGTCAACAATGTCGGCACCAACGTGCGCAAAAAATTTGTCGACTATACGGAAGAAGAATATAAGCAGCTCTTCGAGACAAACCTTTTCAGCCTTACTGAAATCACGCGCCTGAGCTATCCTTTTCTTAAAGCTGCAGGCAATGCGAGTGTGGTTAATTTAGCTTCAGTCGCAGGCTCATTTGACGTTCAAACCGGGCCGCCCTATGGTATGACCAAGGCTGCCATCATCCAATTCTCAAAACATCTGGCTGCTGAATGGGCCAAAGACGGAATTCGGGTAAACACCGTTTCGCCCTGGTATATTCAGACGCCTCTCACTGAATCGGTATTATCTCAACCCGATCGACTTAAAAAAATTCTTGCCCGAACGCCCATGAACCGTGTGGGCCAGCCCGAAGAAGTAGCTAGCTTGGTGGCCTACTTATCTATGGATATGGCGAGTTATATTACCGGACAGAATATTATGGTAGATGGCGGCATGAGTGTAAAAGGACTGTAAAATTTTTTATTGTAGAATAGAATAGCTCGAAAGATGAAAAAACTACTGGTATTCTTGCTCGCAATGGCCGCCATTGGCGCTCACGCTCAGACCATCAAAAATCTTGCACCCGGCAAACCAGAAGAAGTCGGCTTCTCTGCCGATCGTTTGGCTCGAATTGATCAATTGATCAATGATTATACGTCAAAAAAGTGGATCCCTGGAGCGGTGGTGCTCATTGCACGAAATGGCAAGATCGTCCACTATAAAGCCTACGGTTATAGCGATTTTGAAAAACAAACACCGTTGAAAAAAGACGACATATTTCGAATGGCATCGCAGACAAAAGCAATTACCAGTCTGGCTGTGATGATGCTTTTTGAAGAAGGAAAATTTTCACTGGACGATCCTATCTCTCGTTACATTCCCGAGTTTAAAAACCCAAAGTTGTTGGGCACGGTGAATTGGTCGGATACCACTTACTCCACTAGTCCTGCCAAAAATGAAATTACGATCAGGCATCTTCTCAGCCACACATCGGGTATCGACTATGCCGACATTGGCAGTCAGGAATTCAAAGCCATTTATGCAAAGTCAAAAGTACCCAGCGGCATTGGCACCAACAACATTGTTCTGGCCGACAAAATAAAAATACTGGGAACGCTCCCACTCAAACATAACCCGGGTGAGCAATTCACCTATGGATTGAATACCGATGTGCTTGGCTATTTGGTAGAAGTGGTCTCAGGTCAGTCACTTGATCAATTTTTCAAAACCAGAATATTTCAACCCCTTGGGATGAATGACACCTACTTTTACCTTCCCGAACAAAAATACGATCGGTTGGTAGGTCTTCACCAGACAATTGGTGGTACTCCGAAAAAAATGCTGCCCCCGACCGGAAAAGGAATCAACCCTGACTATCCCGCAACCAAAGGAACATACTTCTCAGGTGGTGCGGGATTGAGTGGCTCCATTGAAGACTATGCGAAATTCCTTCAGCTGTTTTTAAACAAAGGCGAATACAACGGAGTTCGACTGATTAGTCGCAAATCCGTTGAACTGATGTTAACGAATCAAACACAGCCGCCTATTACAGAACAATTCGGTCTTGGGTTTGGATTAGAGACAGACAAGAATGACTTCAAGTCTATCAGTACCCTTGGATCATTTTCGTGGGGTGGTGCGTTTAATACTAACTATTGGGCTGACCCTAAAGAAAAACTCATTGGTATTATCTATACGAATATGTACGCATCACCTAGCTACCAAGTAACCGACAAATTTAAAGTGCTCACCTATCAGGCGATCGCAGATTGATGTAACGCAGTGTTCTAATTAGTAACACCTGCTTATTCTTGAACAGAAATCTTTTTGTGATAGCCGTTGGCGAGTTTGTTGAAAGGAAGCGTCACGCACAGAAATTCTTGTTCTACTACAGCAGAAATATTTGCCACATCAATAAAATAAGGAATGGCTTTGTGATAGACCACTTTTGGTATTTCGATGTTTGTTCCGTTTGACAAGAATTCCTGCGTGTAATAGATACTCAGGAAATTATTGATCACTTCCACCTGAAGTACCGACTCTACCACACCTGGCACTTTACACTTTATCTCCCGATGATCCTCGTGTTGCTTTAATTCAATGATCGGCTGGCTTACCCCGCCACCTATCGTATTGGTAATATCAATTGACTGCAATAACTCAATGGGAATCAATCTGCTCTTTTTCATTTGCACTATTTTGTTCACATCCATTAACAATCAACATACCATTGAAAGTTCCAAGACAAAAGGACAGCAACTGTGAAAATCCTTCACTAAACTGAGCCTATTCGTCCTAAATTTTTCAAATACGAATACGCTTGCATGAAGTTTTGGCAGCTAGGTTGCAACTAGAATGTTTTTTAAAGAAGCCAGGTTGCAACAACCAACATTTTATTGAAAATTGAATTACCACGAAAGCATATACGCTACATTTGAATGTGAGCGATTTAGAGACAACCGGGTTACAAGAAAAGAGCCATTTCAAAATTGCCTTCGGGCTTGCCGTTTTTACCATTCTTTACAATCTCGCTGAAGGATTGATTGCCACTTGGTTTGGCTATCAAGACGAAACACTGGCGCTTTTTGGATTTGGAGTCGATAGCTTTATTGAAATGATCTCCGGTCTTGGCATTGCCGTAATGGTCACCAGAATACAAAAGAATGCAGCAAGTCAACGGAGCGAGTTTGAAAAAAAAGCATTGAGAGTTACCGGTGCTTCTTTCTATATGTTAGTAGTCGGCCTGATAATTTCAGCAGCCCTTACGCTTTACTTGGGCAAGACGCCTATCACTACTTTTTGGGGAGTGGTTATTTCGGTTATTTCAATTTTGGTGATGCTATCTCTACTTCGAAGTAAACTTCGAATCGGTAAATATTTACACTCCGATGCAATTTTGGCAGACGCGAGTTGCACTAAGGTTTGTATCTATATGTCCTGCGTATTGCTGATATCGAGCGGCATTTATGAAACGACAGGGTTCGCGTACGCAGATGCAGTTGGCACACTGGGCTTAGCTTGGTTTTCTTTTCAAGAAGGTAAAGAGTGCTTTGAAAAAGCAGCTTCTGAAAAATATTGCGGCTGCGAACACTAAATGTCTGCCTTCTTCAACTTTAAATAACTGAAATAGTTGAAGAGAAAAGTCCAGCCAAGGGCAATAACCACCGCTGTAATGCTCACATAATCTTGTATCTCTTGAAACGCATACCGTGCAAAAGGTAGCGGTACCAAATTAGTGATAGACTCCAATGGGAAAAACTGCTTCAACCATCCAATACTTGGATTTAAACTCTCACGAAAGAGGTTGACTTTTATTATTGCTTCAATCATGTGCGATAACATCAACAACACAATCGTAAGTCCTGAACGCTGCACGAAGACACCCAACATCAATGCATACGATAAAAAAGCAAAGATTTCAATAAAGTAGGCAAGTAAAAACTCAGTGCCTACCAGAATGTCTGACCAAATCAACTCAGGCGTATAAATCAAGCCGGTAACCATCACGATTAACAACAGCATACCAACACTCATCACACTCAGCAAAAGATTGGTCAACACTTTTGATAACACGAACTCGAAACGACTCATGCCGTCAATAATGTTTTGTCGAAGCGTGCGATATTGGTATTCGTTAGTGATAGAAATGACAACCATGATCGACAACACCAATTTGAATAGTCCGCTAAACCAAATCAGGTTTTGCCAGATATCCGGAAAATGATACAATGGTATGCGGTTCACATTCAAAGACGAACCAAAATCCTCGAACTTGCTGGCAATCCATTTCAATATCTCCATCCCGCTGGCGGTTGAAAACCCTAGGGTTATGAAATACAATCCACAAATGATCCAGAACGTACGGTAGCTGGTCATTTTTTTAAGGTCGATCTTCAATAAGTGAAGCATATGTTCGATGTTGGTTATTCGATGCTAGATATTCGTAATAGGGCAATAAGAAATATGGAACTGTTAATGAGCTTCAGCCAATATTTCCAAAAACTGCTTCTCTAGTGTTTTCTTTTTTGTAATCAGGTGAGAAGTAATGATTCCCTTTTCAAACAAAAACTTATTCAAATCCTGGCTATGAAAACCATCTTTCATCATGACTTGAAAAATGCCATTCTCCTTTTTAATCGTAGCACTGCCAATAAATTCTTGTAGCAGCACAGGAAGATCATCATGATATGCCATTACCTCCACCGTCTCTTCACCTTTGCCCACTTCATCTACGGGCCCACTATGCATGAGCTTACCTCTACGTAGCACAGCAAAGTGAGTACACACTTTCTGAACTTCATCTAGTAAGTGGCTTGCCAAAATAATGGTCTTTCCATCGGCTGCAATTCTTTTCACGATTTCACGGATCTCTGCAATTCCCATTGGGTCGAGACCATTCGTTGGTTCATCTAAAATTAAAATGATTGGATCGCTCACCAACGCAGAAGCAATTGCCAGTCGTTGCTTCATCCCTAATGAATACGTTCTGTATTTATCATCCTTTCGTGCACTTAACTCAACAATATCCAGTACTTTGGCAATGTTGGCAGGATTAGCACCCTTGATCATCGCATTCAACTCGAGGTTCTTTTGTCCGCTCAGGTAGGGATAAAAAATAGGATGCTCAAGCACGGCTCCAATCTTTTTGCGTGTTAGGTGCGTGGAAGGCTCTCCAAACCAAGAGAAACTACCGGACGAAGGATTCGTTACACCCATCAACATGCCCAGTGTGGTTGTTTTGCCACTTCCATTTGGGCCAAGCATGCCAAACACTTGACCTCTTTTTACTTCCAGGTCAAGTTGGTTGACCGCGCAAAGCTTCCCAAAATTCTTGGTTAGCTTTTGGATAGATAAGACAGTTTCCAAAGGTTAGTTGTTTTTAGTTTCGTCTTTTTCTTCATCTTCTTTACGCCCCTTCTGCTTCTTATCTTTATCGCCACTGGCAAAGTCTTTGATTTTTTTTCCAATATCGGTGCTTCCGTCAATCGTGTTGAATAAAGCACTCACTTTTTTGATCGCCACTTTACCAAGCACATCCAATACATAGAGGCTTGCAGAATCACTCGCTAAAATGACTGTGCCCTTCACATTGCCATTCACCTCTCTCACAAATACATCAAAATTCCTTCCTTCCATCCTTCCCGACATCACTTCTTCATAAGACTCCCCCCGGTAGCTCTTTTTCAACGCTGCATAACCTGCATCCTGAAATTTCTCCTTGGTTTTATTAATCATCACAAAACGCATCTTCTCAATATCCTTGATTAACTCATCAAAATCTTTGTCATCTTTTTGGTTAAGCATTTTCAAGGTGTTCTTATAAAAATACAACGACATGCCCTCGTATTTTTTATCGAGTTCCACAGTTGTTTTTGTTTGTGCCATTAGCTGGGACGAAACAAACAGAAGTAAAAAAAGTGTTTTCATTTTTTGTAGTTGGATCAATTCAGTAAAGCAATCTAAATAACACAGCACATCAACTGATCACCGTAACGTGCTTCAGGCAAAGAAGATGCAATTTGGACAAAAAAAATCACCCCTGCTAGCTACCTATTTTTCCAGCAGGGGTGATCAGTTCTTTCAATAACTTAGTCCTTCTTCTTGTCTTTCACTTTATCTTTCATTTTGTCCAAATTTTGGAGGCCATCAATGTTAACTGATTTGCCAATTTTACCCATCTCTTTCAAATCAATCTCTCCGAAAAGTGACATCACCAAAAACTCCTCGTTGCCACCTAAGACCATTACCAATTCACTGATTTTTCCGCCCGATTCTTTGGTAAAGAACTTCATGTCTTTGTCCTTATCGCGCACGGTCATCAATTCTTCAAATTGTCCTGCAGGCACCATTGACAAAGCTTCTTTGTAAAGCTCACGAGAATTGCGCGCATCATCTTTTTTCAGAATCTTCAATCCTTTGATCTTGCTGATGGCACTAATCATTGCTTTTTCATCTTCGGTGTTCCCGTCAATATTCGCCATCATACTGAACATCTTTCCGCTAATGCTCACTTTGCTAAAGCTTTCGTCTCCATCATACTTATTGAAGAACTTCGCGATTACATCGTTTTGCGCTTGCCCAGCCACCGACAACAACACCACCATCACCACTCCCAACATTACCTTTTTCATAACATTTTTTATTTTAGTTTTTACTTTTTAAATGTTCACTTTTTTTTGTTCTACCTGCTTGCCTTGTATCTTCTGTTCCGCTTCATTAAACAACTCAATCTTCCCTGCTTCTTTGTGTGCCTTGTTAAAACTATTAGAAATCATCATCAGTGCCTTCTTTGTTTCCTCTAACGCCGTTCGCGGATCGCTGAAGGTATCTTCGGTTTCAGCCGGATACGCCTTCCGCACTTCCTCTCTGATAAAAAACCCAGCAGCGGCCACTACTGCAATCCCAGCTGCGATGCGAGCGTAATTGAAGTACATTTTAATCGATCTACCAGCTGGTCTATTGTCCCTTATTTTCCTTTTTACAGCTTCATCAAAACCGCTTGCCTCGATTTTTGTTCTGCGTTGCAACTCAAAATACCTGAAAAGTCCAGCTGTCTCATTCATTTCTGCTGGCACGTTACCCCGAAAAAAGGAATGTAATTTCTGTTCCTCTTCCAGCGAAGTCTCGCAATTCCAATACTTCTCCAGTAGTTCCTTTACTTCATTAGAGTCCATACGCATTCAATTTTAATAGCCGCTCCCGCACAAAGTTTCTCGCCCTAAACAAATTTACTTTTACCTGGCTCATGTCCAGTTCCAGAATTTCACAAATCTCGTTGTAACTATACCCTTCTATGTCACGAAGGTGCATCACCTGCCGCTGCTTTTCGGGCAGTGCTTCAATCAATTCATTTACCCGTTGCATGCTTTCATGTATTTCTGTTTTTTCGTACGGTGTCATACTCTCTTGACGAACTTCAAAGCCTTCTTGCATCGAATCGGTCGTTCTGCGTTCTTTTGAGCGAAGGCGATCCAGCGATAGATTCTTGGTAATGCGCATACACCAAGCCTCCATGTTGTCAATCGCGCCCATCTGTTCGCGTCCGTTCCACACCTTCATCATCACCTCCTGCACTACATCCTTGGCCTCCTCGCTGCTACCCAAAAGCCTGAAAGCAAACCGAAAAAGCTTGTTTTTCGTAGGTAACACCCGGGTTTCAAAGACTTCGATATTCATCGTTTCAAGAGCTAGACGGCAAGGGTTAACAGATGTTACAAAAGAATTTCAATTATTTTTGGGCGGCTTGCGGGCTATTCGCTACAAGTCCTCGCTCGTTCCTCGCTGCGGGCTTTCCACTACTATCCCTGCCGCAGAGGGAACACATCAACCTTTCTGATTTTCCAAATCTTTTAGTCTTTTAAAATCCTCTGAAATACAAATCCGAACAATTTCAGAAATATTAAGGTTATTGGCTGAATCTGAATAGTACATAGTCTTTTTAACTTTTTGAGGAGTTCCACTTTTTATCTCAACTTGAAGAGGATGAAACTCAACATCAATACTTGCATTAAAGTATAGTCTCTTCTCGGGGCTTGCTTTATAGATTAAGTATTGAAAATGAATTCCCCATATCTGAAAATCAACATTAAAACTTGAACTATTCTTATCATAGTTTTTTATCTTTTCCCAAAAAAATTCTTTGATCTCTCCGCTAGAATGGATTAAATTCCCAGAACCTGATTCGAATACGTGAATTTGACTCGACACAAAAAATTTATTGAACTTGCTGTATCTTAAAATAAGTTCATCATAAAATGGCATTAAAGAATCTAATAAAAACTCCCGCATGAAATCGGTGTTTTTAACTGGTCTTTCAACATCAGCCTTCGCTATTGATTTTTCCCAAACTTCAATCTCTTTGTATAGATCTTCGTCCTCTTCTATGCTTTGCCCCTTGGCTGCTTTAATATTTATTTCTATTGACCAGATTAATTGTTTGCCTAGATACTCTATAAATGAATCAAAATCCCCAACATCAGCCTTGTTCAATGCAGTTAAGTAATTCTTCTTGTCGGCTGATTTAATAATAACCGGTGGAAATCCTTGACGTAGCAAAACATAGTTCATCAGTAAGCGGCTAGTTCGCCCATTGCTATCATCAAAGGGATGTATTCTTACAAAATCGTAATGAATCTTGGCTGCTAACTGAAGAGGATGGAATTTCTTTTCTGATTCCGCTTTTCTGTACCACTCCATTAACTCAGCCATCTTTGCAGGCGTTTCCTCTGGAGAAGCGTAATGGAACATCTCACCATTCTGTAATCGAACTGAGTTGGGTTGTTTCTTATACTCGCCTGGAATAATCTCCTTTCTAGTCGGTTGGCCATCTGGCGTTTGCGCATTGCCCCAATATGGGCGCACCAGAATGATCTTATTTAACTCTCTAACATCTGCCTCCGTAAGAGTCCTCGAAAAATCTTTTGCATACTCTTGGATAAGCTTGATAGCGACATCATGCGCTTTCATTTCCTCGTACTCGCGCATCTCATGATCGCCTGTCGTTTTGTCAAAAATCAAAAGCAACTCAGTCTTGGGGTACGTAAGTGTATTGCCTTCAATATGGTTAGAGTTAAAATTCCACTCCAATCGAAATTTTTTCCACAGCCTTTCTTCGTCTACCTGCTTCAACGGCTTTAACGAATCTAATTCGGCTCTAAGAGAGTCTATTTTTTCCAGCAAGGAAGAAAGGTCAATCATTAAAAAAGACGGTAATCAAACCCTAAGTTATCAAGAAATTATCCAAATCGAAGCAAACTCCACCAAAACGGAACTTTGTAATACTAGAAAAGAGGCTTAACAGTCAACATGTACTAACTTTGAAGCTAGATAGACATGGACCAAGCCGAAAAAATCATCATTTACTCTGCGTTTGACAACGCCATCGAAGCTAACATTGCGAAGACAAAATTAGACGCCTATGGTATCCCCTGCTTTCTGACCGAGGAAAATTTTACCGGACTCTACCCCTTACGCAATGATATCTTTCCAGGAGTGCGACTGCATATTTTTGAAAAGGATTTTGATCAGGCTAAGGAAGTACTGGAAGACACTGAATAGACCCAACTACATTTTCAACACAGTAAATTCTACCCTCCTATTATTCGCGCGACCTTCATCGGTGTCGTTGGTTTCGATTGGTTTTGATTCTCCGTATCCATGAGCCTCCAATCGTGATGCTTCAATTCCCTGACTCACCAAATAGTCAACAACGGATTGAGAACGCCCCTGTGAGAGACTCTCATTGTACGTATCTGAACCTTTGCTGTCGGTGTGGCCTGCTATCTCAATTGAAACTTTTGAGTTTTGCTTCAGGAAATCCACCACTTTATTTAATTCGACAAACGATTCAGATTTGAGGGTAGTTTTATCAAAATCAAAATAGATATTTTTCAAGCGAACTGTAATTCCCACTTCAATGGGGGTTAGGAAAATATTTTTGGTAAAGGGTGTCAAATCGGCATTTTCTACTTGAACACTATCACTAGTGTTTAAATAACCTTCTGCGGAAGCACCCAATAAATACCATCCTAAGCTTGGAATGTCTTGTCGGTATGTTCCATCCGAACTAACTAACTTATAATCTACAGTTCTATCGCTCTTGAACACAATGCTTACTTTTGAATTGGCTACTCGACTGCTTGTCTTTTTATCCAATACATCGCCTGCCAGCGTTAGTTGCTTCGCCAATGGTGTAAGATAAATGTCTACATGAAGTGTTGTGTCATGCAACAATCTGGGCACTTTGAAATCTTGTGTATAAGGCAAAAATCCGGCTGCCGCTGCACTGATACTATAGCCAGGTACTTCTGGGATATGTGTCTCAAATTTTCCCGCAGATCCGGATTTCAAGCTCACCGGTTTCTGATCTTTCATTTTCACTTCAATGGCTGCCTGTAGGGATTGCTTGGTCTTCTCATTGAACACCATACCCGTTAACAAAATTTTGATATTTCGTGGTTTCAGTATGAGCAAATCAAAGTTGCCACCGTCCACCGTGGCACCTGCTCGGGCAGTAAAAATATTTCCACTCGCATCAATTGAAAAATAGGCATCTTCTGAAGGGGTATTGACGGCTCTCCCCAGGTTTTGTGGTTCTGACCAATTCAACCATGTGTCATCCAAACGAGTTACTTTATACACATCACTTTGCCCTATGCGGTCCTTCGCAAAACGATTACTGGCGAAATACAACGTCTTCTGATCAGGCGAGAGAAATGGTGCGTAGTCATCGGCAATAGAACTTATTTTTAACTTTACAGGCTTAGAAAAATGCCCATCTGGCTGTTGGGAAGAAAGGTATAAATCGCTAAACTTTTCCTTTTCTTTCTCAGCAAAATACATGATGATTTGCTTTCCGTCCGCTGAAATGGTTGCGCCATTGAATTGGCCTTTGTCCATCACGTCAAAATCTGTCATCTTCAGTTCATTCCAATTCCCGGCAAGGGTGACAATTGAAAAACCTTTCGAATTCTTGCTTCGCCCACCTCGAATAAACAGAGAGCCATCCGGCATAAAGTTGAAGACTTGATTGTATCGATTTTGGTTAAAGGGGGCACCCAAGTGTTTGCCTTTCGTCCATTGGCCTTTATCGTCAAGTGATGACACCCAAATATCCTGACTGCCATCCTTTCCATATGTGTTTTCCGGATGGTTGGCCACAAAATAGTAAAGGCTTTTGCCGTCTGGCGAAACAACTGGCGATACCTCGTTATAACGAGTGTTCACGTTGTCATTCATTTTCACCAACTCGTAGCGTGCGCTAATTTCTTGCGCGTGGGCAACATAACTAACACAAAACAAAAAAAACAACGAAAGGAGTTTCATAGCAAAATATCTTTGAGTAGCGTCAACAGGTAAAAAAGCAACACTATATCGGTCTACGATCGAATTAGTAAGTGATGCCCAAAAACCCACGTTTACTCTGAAAAATCATAAGTAGAATTGTGACTAACGCAATAGCATTAAAAATGAACATTCTTTTATGCTTAGAAATGGAATCGGTCATTTTCTTTGACGTTATACGCGCCATCGTAATGAACGCAACCGCAACGAGCATTCCCGTGTTGTGCTCTACTAACCAATAGCGCGCTGTGGGGTCTTTCATCGAAGCTCCGCTAAAAATCACAATTGGGCTTACAAAAAAAAGAATAATACCCAATAGCAATTGTGTGTGAGTAAGCATAAATAGACCGAGTCCTAGTTGGTCGTCCAACTTAACATAACCTGTCTTATTCAACCATCCTGCCAACGATCTAACGATTACCCAAACCAGGCTGATTAATATAAAATAACGAAGAATCGAATGGGTGACCAGTAGTAGCGAATGCATATGCGATAGTTTAGTTTTCAAATGGAAAATTAGCTCAAGAAAAGGATATTTCCGCTAGCTCCCTTTAATTGTTTGTTTGAAGCAGTTGTCGCTATCTTGCCAAATCAAATCATGATACTATGAAATCCAAAACCATTGGGCTCATATTGCTAATGGCGTTTGCAGGTGGGAAGGCACTTGCGCAACCCGACACAGTGACCGTTGGTGCCTACGTCCTCAGTGTACACGATATTAATTTTCATGAAAAGGAATACACCGCCCGATTTTGGCTATGGTTTTTATACGGGAACCCAAAATATGATTTTCTCACCCAACTGGATATGCCAACCGCAAAAAGCTACGAGCAATCTACCCCCATTGAGGATAGCTTAAATGGACAGAAATGGGTCATGATGAAGATGAAAGCCACCATGAAAGAAAAGTGGAACGTACAGGATTTTCCTTTTGATCAGCAGCATTTGAGCATGCAAATTGAAAACTCTCAATACGATAGCGGTAGTATGATTTTCAAAGCGGACAAAAAAGGTAGCCGTTTCAGTCCCACAGAAGCAATTGATGGGTGGAACATCCGTGATTTCAAAGTTTCGGTTGGAACGAATCACTACGAAACGGGCTTCGGAGATTCGCGTCCGGGTCGTAATCCACAGACTTTTTCTGCCTTTACAATTGAAATGAATTTGCAGCGCGATGCTGTTGGTCTTTTTATGAAAATATTTCTGGGGATGTACATCGCATTTCTAATTGCCATGATCAGTTTTGCACCTAAGCCGTGGGAACACGAGCCTCGCTTTGGCTTGCCAGTAGGTGGTCTGTTTGCAGCTGTCGGTAATAAATATATAATCGATTCGTTGCTACCGGAGTCTTCTACATTTACGCTAGTCGATTCGTTGCACACACTTACATTCTTTGCGATTTTTAGCATTTTACTGGTGTCTGCTATTTGTTTACGACTCTATGATGCCGGAAAAAAAGATCAATGCCTGCGCGTTAATAAAATGGGATCGCGAGGGATTCTTATCGTCTATGCACTGGCAAACGTGATTTTTGTAGGATCGGCTGCGTTCAATTAATCAAATCAAAAAAAATGAAAAAAATTCTGGCAGAGCTATTGACTATTGGCGATGAGATATTGTATGGTCAAATCGTGGATACGAACTCTCAGTGGATGAGTGTGGAATTGGACAAAGTCGGCATAAAGGTTATCCGCAAGACGACTGTTGGTGATCAGGAAGAGGAAATCCTCACCGCTTTCGCGGAAGCCGAAAAACGCGCTGATATTATTTTAATTACCGGGGGGCTGGGCCCGACCAGCGATGATTTGACAAAGCCGCTATTGGCGAAATATTTTAATTGTAAATTAGAAATCCATGAAGAAGCGCTGCAAGAAATTACAGCATTCTTCAAAAGCCGTGGCCGAGAAATGATAGAACCCAATCGACAACAAGCTGCGCTTCCTGTTTGTTGTACAAAAATAACAAACCCCATCGGCACCGCGCCAGGCATGTGGTTCGAAAAAGAGGGTAAGGTCTTTATGTCAATGCCAGGAGTGCCTCACGAGATGAAAAAGATGATGACCGAACGGGTCATTCCAAAGTTGAAAGAAAAATTTCACACACCCAACATTTATCATAAGGTCATTCGCACCATAGGAATCGGAGAGTCTTTTCTGGCCGAAAAAATTGCACCGTGGGAAAATAGCTTGCCCCAACATATTAAACTCGCGTACCTTCCGAATTTAGGAGAGGTAAAGCTTCGCTTAACAGGGTTTAGCAATTCTTCTTCACACCTAGAAAGCGAAATCGAGGTGCTAGTAGAAAAGTTGAAGGTCATTGCTGGCGACTATATTTATGGATACGGGGACGAATCGATTGAGGTGGCGATTGGCAAAATGTTGCGCCAGCGCAAGCTCACTCTTTCAATGGCGGAAAGCTGTACGGGTGGGTACCTCTCGCATTTGATCACCAGTGTACCGGGCTGTTCCGATTATTTTCTGGGTAGCATGGTTCCCTATGCCTACGAAATAAAAATGCGCCAGCTGGGTGTAAAACCTGAAGTGCTGGAAAAATATGGAGCAGTCAGCGAACCGACCATTATTGAAATGGCCAACATTGTCCGTGCCAAATTCAATACTGATATTGGAGTAGCGACCAGTGGCATTGCTGGCCCTGGTGGCGCAACACCAGAAAAACCTGTAGGGATGGTTTGGATTGCTTACTCAGATAAACATCAAACGGTGACGAAAAAACTTCAAATCTCTAGCGATAGAGCGATCAATATTAAAATGGCTTCAGCCGCTGTGCTGAATCTCATTCGACTAAGTTTACCAAAGTGATTGAGAAAAATATGAAAACATCTGCATTACTCTTTTTTTTATCAATTTCCTTTATTGCGCGCTCGCAAACCAAAGCCGTGACAGAATCGGGAGACGAAGTTCTTCTTTTTCAGGATGGACATTGGGAGTATACAAATAAGTCTGCTGATGAAAATCGGCCAGAAATATCTGTTAATCCCAACAAATTCTCCAAGTCGGAAGTCAATACCTTTCTCCTTAAAAGCGGGAAAGTGAACGTGGGTGTTTGGCTTGATCCAAAAAAATGGTCTTTTAAAAAAGCGGAAAACAACGAAGATGCGGAATTTGAATTTCAGTCAAAAAACGAAGATATGTACGGGATGTTGATCTCCGAAAAATTAGAAATTCCTATTGAGACACTAATGAACCTTGCCATCTCAAATGCAAAAAAAATTGCACCTGATATCCATGTCACCTCTGCCGAGTATAGAATGGTTAATAGCCTTCGAGTCCTTTGTATGCAAATGAATGGAACTTACCAGGGTATCAAAATTTCGTACTTTGGATACTATTTTTCTAGCACTAATGGAACTGTTCAATTCATTACATACTCTTCGCAAAATCTTTTTAAGGGCTACCTCGGCCAAACTGAGCTTTTACTCAACGGGTTTAGCGAAATAAAATAATACTTCTTCAATAATTTGGATCAGAGAATTTGCCAAAACCGCAAAAAACCCGAACAACCTAGAAAAGTAAATAACCCAGCCAAACCCAGATAAACCGGGTTCAATAATTTGAGCTTTTACTTGAGAAAAACTAATTACCTTTAAGGCACCCAAACGATTGAAATCATGGCGCAAGTAGAGTTGATTATGCCTAAAATGGGCGAAAGTATAATGGAGGCTACCATTTTAAAATGGTTGAAAAAGCCCGGTGATAAAATTGAACAAGACGAGAGTGTACTTGAAGTGGCTACTGACAAAGTAGATACTGAAGTACCGTCTACTCATGCGGGTGTCCTAAAAGAAATTTTGGCCAAAGAAGGTGAGGTTGTTAAAGTTGGTAAAGCAATAGCTATCATTACTTCGGATGTAGTGGCTGGAGTCGAAACTGAAAATGTTGTAGTTGAAAGAAAAATTATAGAGACACAAAAAGAAGTTTCTACGTCCACTAATGGCACTGCGAGCCATGCTGCGGCTGTTGTAGCACCTACCGATTTCAAGAATGCGAGTCGATTCTATTCGCCACTGGTAAAAAACATAGCCAAAGAAGAGCAGGTTGCGCTGGCAGAACTGGAGTCGATTTCCGGAACTGGGGCCGAAGGCCGAGTGACAAAAAAAGACATGTTGGAATTTATTCAACAAAGAAAGCTTGGTCAGACAATTGCATCAACTCCGCGCACTACTTCTGCCCCACTAGTCCCCGCATCCATTAGCAGTGGCGATGAGATCATTCAAATGGACCGCATGCGTAAAATGATTGCCGAGCGCATGGTGGACAGTAAACGAATATCTCCACATGTTACTTCTTTCGTGGAGGCGGATGTAACCAACATTGTATTTTGGAGAAATAAATGGAAGAATGACTTTCAAAAGAGAGAGGGAGATGCACTTACTTTCACACCTATCTTTATTGAAGCCGTGATGATGGCCATCAAAGACTATCCAATGATCAATATACAGGTAGACGGAGATCGGATCATAAAAAAGAAGGATATCAACATCGGAATGGCCGTAGCGTTGCCAAGTGGAAACCTGATAGTGCCAGTGATAAAAAATGCAGACCAGTACAATATCACAGGGTTGGCAAAAGTGGTGAATGACTTGGCTAAAAGAGCACGTGAAAATAAGTTAAAGCCTGATGAATTGGCAGGGGGTACATTCACTGTTTCAAATGTTGGAAGCTTTGGCAATGTGATGGGCACTCCGATCATCATGCAGCCACAAGTCGCGATTCTGGCGTTGGGAGCGGTTCAAAAGAAACCGGCCGTTATGGAAACTCCCTACGGAGATGCGATTGTAGTGCGACACAAAATGTTCCTATCCCACTCGTACGACCATCGCGTGGTGGATGGCTCTTTGGGCGGAAGTTTTGTAAGAAGAGTGGCAGACTACCTTGAGAAGTTTGATGCGAACCGAAGAATTTAGAAAGGAAGAATTTAGAAGTCAGAAGTTAAAATTTCTGATCACCGGAAAAATCTTAAATCTTATCTCAAAAATCATAAATTCTAAGAATGAAATTCGGAACCAAAGCCATACACGCAGGAGTTGAGCCAGACCCGTCCACTGGCGCGATTATGACACCAATCTTTCAAACCTCTACATATGTACAGGAGTCACCGAGTAAGCACAAGGGATACGCCTACGCACGAGGTGCAAATCCTACTCGAAACCAACTACAAAAAAATATCGCTGCTTTAGAGAACGGAAAATTCGGATTGTGCTTCTCTTCTGGAATGGGTGCCACCGATGCCGTGCTTCGTTTACTGAACCCAGATGACGAGGTAATTACAAGCAATGACTTATACGGTGGATCTTATCGTCTTTTTACTAAAGTGTATGAGCGGGCGGGCATTAAATTCCACTTCATCGATTTGACGAATCCTGAGAATATATTACCGATTATCAACAAAAGGACGAAGCTATTGTGGTTAGAGACTCCTTCTAATCCACTGATGCGGATTATCGATATAGAAGCCTGCGTGGCTATTGCCAAAAAACACGCTATACAAATTGCCGTTGATAATACGTTTGCTTCACCTTATTTACAAAATCCGCTAGATCTTGGAGCTGACGTGGTGATGCACTCGGTTACGAAATATTTAGGCGGACATAGTGACGTGATTATGGGCGCGCTTGTCGTCAACGATGAACAGCTTTACAAAGAATTGGCTTTTATTGCCAACTCGTGCGGAGCAGTTCCCGGACCACAGGACTCTTTCCTGGTCTTACGTGGAATCAAGACATTGCATCTTCGTATGGAGCGTCATTGCTTCAACGGAAAAAAGATAGCTGAATTTCTGCGTAGTCATCCTAAAATCGGAAAAGTATATTGGCCTGGATTCGGGGATCATCCAAACCATATCGTTGCAAAAAAACAAATGAAGGATTTTGGCGGAATGCTGTCATTTACCTTGAAAGATGATCGACTGGAAAAAGCCATTTCTTTTATGGAGAATGTTGAGCTGTTTTCATTGGCAGAATCTTTGGGTGGCGTTGAATCACTGATCAATCACCCCGCATCCATGACGCATGCCAGCATTCCTAAAGAGGAACGATTGAAAAATGGATTGAGCGATTCGTTGATCCGATTGAGTATCGGAGTGGAGGATATAGAAGATCTTATTCAGGATTTGGAAAACACGCTGACAAAAGTATAAACCACCGTCACGAAATAATTCGACTGGCTTAACTAACTTTTTGTCTCGATGTAGGGAATTGAAACGACAAATTCGCTTCCCTTCCCTTCGCTACTGATGAGTTCAATAGTACCCCCCAATCGATCAATCAAAGTCTTGACAATGGCAAGACCTAAACCATTGGAACTCTCTGATGAGGTTGGTTTTGCGCTTAACTTTTTAAATTTTTTATAAAGTGACAACCTATCGGTGTCAGTAAATCCAGGCCTCTGATCCCTCACTTTGATAATTGCGTTTTTACTCTCAATTCGACACTCTAAAAAAACAGAACTGCCCACTTTTGAAAACTTGATCGCATTGGATACCAGATTCTCTACGATTCGATTGATGTAAGATGGATCTGATGTGAAAAGTGCAGTACTAGGCAAGGTCTTTTCCAATCTTATATCCTTTTCTAAAGCAACAACTTGAAAATACAAAATACTGTCGCTAAGCAACTTAGCCAAATCAAAATCCTGATAAGATGGCGCGTTTGAGTTTTCCTCCATAGCATGCGCGTCAAGCAAATCAGCTATCAGACGCGCACCCGATTTAGTTGAATCACGGATCATTTGAATATAAGTCATTTGATTCACGTTGAGCGGGCCTTCCTTTTCGAGCAAATACGCAAGTCCTGAAATTCTATTTAGTGGTGCCTTCAGGTCATGTGCTACAATGCTCATGATTGTATCTTTCTCGTGATTGATATCCGAAAGTTGCTGATTTCGCTTAGACAATGCTTCATTTTTTATATCTATCTCATGTTGGTGACTAACGATCTGGTCATTTTGAGTGGCCAATTTATCGTTCAGCATTTTTCTTCGCTTACCAATCTGCCAATACAAAACGGCCAATATTGAAAGAAAGGCGATGACGAATACGGCCAATACATTCACAAACCGTTGGCGATCCACCAGCGTTTCGGTCTGTGCTTGACGTAGCTTAAGTAATTCATTTTCCTTTTCTTTCGATTCAATTTGCAATTCAAATTGTAGCTTTTCTACTTTCCTGGCCAACTCCAAATCTCCGATCGAATCTTTAAGGATCAAACATTGATTCATATTCACGATTTCCTCTTGGCGATTATTCATCATTTTGGATACCTGCGCTAACAAATAATAAGATTCCAGTTGAAAAGCAGATTGTTGACTCGACTTAGAAAGTTGGAGCGCACTACTGAACTGCTGTCTGGCCTGGCCATATTTCTTTCCAGCCAAATAGATTTTGCCCATCAGCAAATGAGCCTCGGGCAACCTCCTCACATTGGCTGCCTTTTCAATAAATGCAAATCCTTGTTCACCAATATCTCTCGCTTCCAATATCCGATCCTGACGTAAATAATTCTGGGCAAGAAGTATTTTCGTTCTGGCAAAGTTGATCGCATCGTTGATGGTGTGGAATCCTGAATCTGATTTTAAAAAATAAAAATTCGATTTCTCCAAATCACCCATTTTCTGATAAAGTTCACCTATTTGCGCTTAAGCCGAGGAGATATCCCTTACCTTCTTTAGTCGTAATCGAATGTCTAACGCCTCCAGTAGCGCTTGTTCAGCCTTGGCGAAATCTTGCTGAGCCTGATAAAGATCGGCCAGACTTTGCTTGGCATAAGCCACGCCCGATTCATCACCTGTTTTCGTAAATATCTTTAACGCGGTAACGTAGTAGGGAAATGACTTTGAAATAATGCACTGTTCGAACAAAAGTCGCCCGATATTATTATTTCCGTAGGCAAGTTGATTGGAATCTTGTTGAATGGTTGCCACCCGAATCGCATCCTGCCCAAGGTCATAGGCCTTCGAAAGTTTCCCGAGATAATTGTAGGCCACCGCCAAAAAGTTAAGGGGTTTGGCAAGGCTCGTCTTCAAGTTTTCCTTTTTGCCAAGCTCATAAGCCTGCTCGCAGTAGTAAATAGTGCTGTCCGGTTTTGCGAAACGGTATTCCCAGCCAATTGAGTTTAAGAGTTCGAATTGCTGATCTGTGGATGTTTCTTTGAGCTTTAGTTTGAGGCTATCAATGAGTGCCCAAATCTGGCCAATGACTGGTATTGTCAGCAGCACTAGCGAGCAAAAAAGTAAAAGACTCCTCATTTTTTTCGCACTCCTACATCACCACAACGAGATACCGATAAAGCTATCGCGATCAATATTATTTGTTTTATTAATGTGTTGAATTTGAGGTGCCAATTGAGAGTAACCTTGTCAGTCCTCTTCCACAAAATTCATATCGCGGCTAAAAGTCTCCTCCACCCACTGCAATGAAAGGAATGCGATGATAATGGTAACAATTCCGACCACTAAAGCTCCATAAATCACCGCGGATTCTCCCCCACCCAATTGCTCGCGCATAAAACGAAAGCCCAACGTAAGAGGTACCACCATGCCACGAATAAAGTTTGGTGCCGAAGTAGCCACCGTGGATCGAAGGTTGGTGCCGAACTGCTCTGCGGCCATCGTAACAAAAAGAGCCCAGTAGCCAATGCTTACTCCAAGTAGAAAACAGGTGAGGTAAAAATTAAACACGGAACGGCCAGGCGTAAACAGATAGATCAAAATCATCCCCGTTGTAACGACCACGTACAAGAACACTACCTTTTTGCGTGAGCGCAGTGCCTGACTAATAAAACCGCTGACCAAATCACCGACTGCCAAACCAATATAGCTATACATCACTGCGTCTCCCGCTGAAATAGTACCGTCAATATGAAGTGCTTTTGCAAACTCGGGAGAAAACGTGATCAAAATGCCAATCACAAACCAGATAGGCAACCCAATAAAAACACTGCCAACGAATTTTTTAAATCGGGCTGCGTTGTTAAAAAGCTGAAAAAAATTGCCACGCTGAACGGTTTGCTGTTTCAACTTTAAAAATACACCTGATTCAAAAATACTTACGCGGGCAACCAACAAAACAATTCCCAAGCCACCGCCTATGAAGTAGGCTATCTGCCAGTCAAATTTTTTGGCTATAAAATTAGCGAGTACTGCCCCCATCAAACCTACCGTAGCCACTAACGTTGTGCCATATCCGCGCAAGCGCGTAGGCAGTACCTCAGACACAAGCGTAATTCCCGCACCCAACTCCCCTGCTAAACCAATGCCTCCAATAAAACGAAGCACTGCATATTGATTTACGGTGGTAACAAATCCATTGGCGATGTTGGCAAGTGAGTACAACAAGATGGAGCCAAAAAGTACAGACAATCGACCCTTCTTATCGCCCATTATTCCCCAAATTAATCCGCCCAGCAAAAGACCAACCATCTGGCTCTGCAACACAAATTCTCCTTGTGTCAGCAGTTGGTCATCAGGAACTCCAATGGATTGCAAACTAGTACGCCTGACAATGCTAAAGAGGAGCAAATCATAGATGTCCACAAAGTACCCCAACGCGGCTACTATCACGGGGACGCTCCATAAAGGCTTCAGGCTATGTTCTTTCATTGAAAAAATTTGGTCAAAATAGCGGTTTTATCGGACATTCAATCCATCCATCATTATCAAGTTTTTGCCATTTATAAAAAACCACCCGATTTGTTCATCAATTCGATTTAATATCGAACTTAGAAACCAAACCTCATCGACATGCAAAAGATCTTTTACTTTCTCGTGTTTCTGTTTGCTGCAGCCAATGTGCTTGCGCAAAAAAAGGAAACAAAAACAACACTAACCTTTGACGAAAAGTTGTACTCAGCATTGGAGTGGCGCAGTATCGGCCCTTACCGTGGAGGCAGATCAGCCGCAGTGACGGGAGTACCTGGAAAGCCAAATCTCTTCTACATGGGCGCAACCGGGGGTGGCGTTTGGAGAACTAATGATGCTGGAAATACGTGGACAAATATTTCGGATGGTTTTTTTGGTAGCTCAATAGGTTCGGTTGCCGTTAGCGATTGGGACAACAATGTGATTTATGTAGGGCAAGGCGAAGGCACCATCCGGGGAAATGTCTCTTATGGTCATGGCATGTGGAAATCAACGGACGCTGGAAAAACTTGGATTTTTGTTGGATTGAAAGAATCTAAGCACATTCCTCGCATTCGGATACACCCCAAAAATCCGGATTTGGTGTATGCGGCCGTATTAGGCGATTTGTTCAAATCTTCAGAGGAGCGGGGCGTCTATCGAAGTGACGATGGTGGAAAAAATTGGAAACGCATTTTATTTGCTAACGCCAATGCGGGTGCAGTTGACTTGTGTATGGATCCCAATAATCCACGCATACTTTACGCATCAATGTGGAGAGCAAAAAGAACGCCTTATAGTATGGAAAGCGGAGGCGAAGGCTCTGCCATTTATAAAAGCACCGATGGCGGTGAGACCTGGAAAAACATTTCTACTAACGATGGATTGCCCAAAGGAATTTGGGGCATTTCTTGTGTCTCGGTTTCTCCAGTCAATTCTAACCGCGTGTATGCGATGATTGAAAATGACAATGGAGGTGTTTATCGTTCAGATGATGCAGGACAAACCTGGAAAAAAATGAATGACGATCGGAACCTCCGCCAACGGGCATGGTACTACACAAAAATTTATGCAGATACCAAAGATGAAGACATGCTGTATGTGATGAATGTTTCCTATCACAAATCAAAAGATGGTGGCAAAACATTCCAATCCTACAATGCTCCACATGGCGATCATCATGACTTTTGGATTGCGCCAGAAGACAACCAGCGTATGGTTATTGCCGATGACGGTGGTGCTCAGGTTTCGTTTGATGCCGGAGAAAATTGGTCGACCTATGGAAATCAACCCACTGCGCAATATTATCGCGTGACTACCGACAATCATTTCCCCTATCGCATCTATGGCGCACAACAAGACAACTCCACACAACGTGTCGCCCACCGCACAGATGGCTTTTCGATTGGCGATCGTGATTGGGAGCCAACAGCTGGTGGCGAGAGCGGCCATATTGCGGTAGACCCAACAGATAATGATGTGGTGTTTGGTGGTAGTTACGATGGGCTTTTAACAAGAAAAAATCATCGCACAGGTGAAGAGCGGGGTATCAACGCATGGCCGGATAACCCTATGGGCCATGGGGCAGAGGGAGCGAAGTACCGTTTCCAATGGAACTTTCCCATCTTTTTTTCTCCGCATGACCCGAAAAAATTATATGCCGCTTCTCAAAACTTGCATGTAAGCTACAATGCAGGAGAGAGTTGGGAGCTCGCCAGCCCAGACTTAACTAGAAATGATGCTTCTAAAATGGGTTCGTCTGGTGGGCCGATCACAAAAGACAATACCTCAGTCGAATACTACTGTACGATTTTCGCAGTAGCGGAATCTCCATATGAAAAAGATCTCATCTTGGCGGGTTCCGATGATGGATTACTCCACATCACTCGCGATGGTGGAAAAAATTGGACAAAACTTTCTGTGGCTGGAATGCCCGAGTGGACGATGATCAACAGCGTTGAATTTACGCCTCACGAAAAAGGTGCAGCCTATGTGGCCGCTACAAGTTATAAATCAGGTGACTATCGTCCCCTTCTTTTCAAAACAAAAGACTATGGAAAGACCTGGACAAAAATCACCGATGGCATAGATCCTACTCATTTCACACGCGTAGTAAGAGCGGACCAAAAACGTTCTGGTTTGTTGTATGCCGGCACTGAATTTGGAATGTATATTTCATTTGACGATGGTGCAAGCTGGAAACCTTTTCAGCTCAACTTGCCAATTGTTCCGATCAACGACCTCACTATTAAAAACGACAATCTCATTGCGGCCACGCAAGGAAGAAGCTTCTGGCTGATCGATGACCTTACTCCATTGCACCAGTTGAATGAGACCGTTAGTAAGGCAGATGCGCATCTGTACAAACCAATGCCAAGTTACCGAATGAATGGTGGCCAAGCCGGACGAAGAGGGCAGCCTAAAACAGAAGGCGTGAATCACCCGAACGGTGTGATGATTCACTACTTCATCAAAGACACCACCAAAGCAGTGGCGTCATTGGAGATATTGGAGAGTAATGGCAAACTGATCAAAAAATTCGCCACCAAGCCCGACAAGAAAGCAAAAGAAAAGGAAGACGAACTGAAGCTGAAGCCGGGCATGAACCGTCAGGTTTGGAATATGCGCTATGCAGATGCTGAAGGATTTGACGGAATTATTATGTGGGCTGCATCACTCACCGGACCCAAGGCGATGCCTGGCACCTATAAGGCTCGCTTGACTGTCAATGGAAAAGTGATGGAGACCGAATTTGAAATTGTAAAAGACCCGCGCACTAGTGGCACTCTGGCAGATATCAAAGCACAGTTCGATTTCTCTATCGCGGTTCGCGACAAACTCTCCGAAACAAACAAAGCTGTTAAAAAAATTCGTACCGCTCGCGAACAAATCAATCGCGTAACAGAGCCGATGAAAGGCAAAGAGGAGATGAAAGATGTCAATGATATGGCAAAGTCAATTTTAGACGATATGAAGAAAATTGAAGAAACGCTTTATCAAACAAAAAATAAGAGCGGGCAAGATCCGCTGAACTACCCTGTGCGACTGAATAACAAACTGGGAGCGCTGGGGTCAGAAGTGGATGGCAGCGACTTTAGGCCAACTGAGCAAGTGAAAGCGGTGTATAAAGAAATTACAGAGAAAATTGATGACCAACTGAACTTGCTAAACAAAGTAATGACAGATAAGGTACCTAAGTTCAACGACCTTGTTAAACAAAAACAGGTTAATGCGATTTCAATCGGTGATATTATGTAAAGGTTATTCTTGCTGCTACAACAAAAGCCTCCAGAGATGGGGGCTTTTTTTTTAGTGCAGTGACCATGAATCCCAGCAAGAATTAATTGTACTGCGACCATTCTGCCTCTGGTAATTTATCTATGTCAAAGCCCTACATTTAAATAACAATATCTTAAAGCCAATTTGCTATATTTGCGTCTCTTTAAAAAATAGGAACGTTGTTAACAAAAAGTACAATTATAAGATGCTTTGCCTGGGTGTTGCTCATCCAGGTCATTAACATTTCTATCGACCCAGTCGATCCTATCGCAGAAAAATTAGGACGATTATCCTGGGAAGAAGATCTATCCATAAATGATATTGAAAGTATAACCGAATTTTTATCCGAACAATTCTTGGGGATCGACATACCAGAACAAGACGAAGATGACGAAAACGGGCTTGTAAAATTCGCAGATCTCTACATTACGCAATCCTCCATTGAAATCAAAAAAAAATGCCGACCTCTTCGGCAATCTTTTTTTCCATTGGAAAAGAAGCTCACCTCAATTGTTCTTGATTTCACTTCCCCGCCACCGAGAGTAGCGTAGCTGTTGTATTCTTTAGTGAGAATTATCTACTGAAATACCCCTGAGGTGTTTTAGTGGTCTTCAATTTTCCGTCATTTTCATTAATTATTTCACTTACTTTAATATGCGTATTAAGAAATCGTATCTCTTTTGGAGAAACTGTTTGGTTCGTTCTTTCATGGGTCTCCTGTCAGGCTTGCTTCTATCGGCCTGTTCATCAAACAAAAAAGATAGTGCAACACAAGAGAATTTTTCCGTCACGAATCCTATTGTCATTGACACCATCTATACCTCTGAATATGTGGCCGACATTCATTCGTTACAAAATGTAGAATTAAGGGCACGGGTAAAAGGTTATATCAAAAAATTTATGTTGACGAAGGACGTCCCGTAAAGGCAGGGCAACTACTCTTTAGCATAAGCAGTCAGGAGTATAGACAAGAATTATTGAAAGCCAAAGCGATGCTCACCAGCGCGATTGCCGATTCAAAAGTTGCGGAAGTAGATTTAAATAATGTAAAGACACTAGTAGAGAAAAACATCGTTTCAAAAAGTGAGTTAGAGATGGCAAAAGCCAAGTTCGATGCTTTTCAGGCAAAGATAGAAGAAGCTAAGGCCCATGAATCAAATTCAGAACTGCAACTGTCATTCACAGAAGTGCGCGCACCGTTTACTGGTGTGATCAATCGCATACTATATAAAACGGGAAGCTTAATTGACGAGGGTACACTTCTCACATCACTTTCCGATAACAGTGAAGTATTCGCCTATTTCAATGTTTCGGAAACTGATTACTTGGACATTGTTGAGCAGGGAAATGAATCAAAGAAATATGACGTGGAGTTAATCCTGGCCAATCACCAGCCACATAAATACAAAGGAGTCATAGAAACAGTTGAAGGAGAAGTAGATAAATCAACCGGCAACATTGCTTTTCGAGCCAGGTTTAAAAATCCTGAGTTGGTTTTAAAGCATGGCTCTACGGGAAAGATAAAATTGAATCATGAAATCAAGAACGCAATACTTATCCCTCAGAAGTCAACCTTTGAGATTCAGGAGAATCTGTACGTGTATGTTGTCAATGATAAAAATGCGGTTGAACTACGAAATATCAAGTCAACACTTAGAATTCCGCATCTCTACGTCATCGCGTCAGGCCTCACCCAAAACGACCGAATTCTTTATGAGGGAATACAACGAGTAAAAGAAGGTGACAAAGTTGAACCCAGGCCAATAACAATGAAAGTCATATTACAGCAACTTACTAAGTTGTGATAGGTAGCTAACCAACCATCTCTTCAACCAAAAAATAATCATGACCACACGATTTATAAGTAGGCCTGTTCTTTCAATTGTCATCTCCATTTTGATAACACTAGTCGGTGCATTGTCGCTCACCCAATTACCGATGACCCAATTTCCAAATATTGCCCCAACAGAAGTAACGGTTACTACAAAATATACAGGAGCTAATGCCGTTGTTTGTACGAAAGCCGTTGTGACGCCTCTTGAAAGAGCCATCAATGGTGTGCCTAGTATGGCGTATATGTCATCTGTATCAGGCAATGATGGTACTAGCGTTATTCAGATAATTTTTAAAGTCGGCACCGATCCCGAAGTGGCTTCTGTAAACGTGCAAAACCGAGTGGCTGCGGTATTGGATGAACTTCCTCAAGAAGTTATTAAATCCGGTGTTATTGTGGAAAAGGTTGTGAGCAGCATGTTGATGTATATTAACATCTTGAGCACCGACCCGACACAGGATGAAAAGTTTTTATACAACTTTAGTGACATCAATTTATTGGCGGAACTAAAGCGTATTGATGGAGTTGGGTTTGCCGACATCATGGGTTCACGCGAGTACTCGATGCGCATTTGGTTAAAGCCCGATAGAATGGCAGCCTATAACATTTCCTCAGCCGAAGTAATAGAATCTTTACAAAACCAAAATATCGAAGCTGCACCGGGAAAGGTGGGGGAAAGCTCAGATAAAAAAAGCCAGTCACTACAATACGTAGTTAGGTATACCGGAAAGTTCAATATGCCTGGACAATATGAGGATGTTGTTTTAAAATCAAATGCCGATGGAAAATTACTGCGATTGAAAGATGTTGCTGATGTAGAATTTGGCTCGCAGGATTATGATGTTCTGTCGAAAGAAAATGGGCAACCGTCTGCAGCTATTATGCTCAAGCAACGATCCGGATCAAATGCCAGCAAAGTAATCAGCGAGATAAAAACAAAAATGGAAGAACTAAAGCGAACTTCTTTTCCTGTCGGAATGGATTACACCATCAGTTATGATGTAGCCCGATTTCTAGATGCCTCCATTGGAGAGGTGATAAAGACATTGATCGAGGCTTTTTTGTTAGTATCGTTGGTCGTATTTATTTTTCTGCAAGACTGGCGTTCAACCATCATTCCTGCTCTCGCTGTTCCGGTTTCACTGGTGGGCACGTTCTTCTTCATGCAACTGTTTGGTTTTTCATTAAACCTGATCACTTTGTTTGCATTGGTACTTGCTATTGGCATTGTAGTCGATAATGCGATTGTGGTAATTGAAGCGGTTCACGCTAAAATGGAAAAGTCAAATATTAGTCCTCTAAAGGCAACTGATGAAGCTATGAAAGAAATCAGTGGAGCGATTGTCGCTATCACGCTGGTGATGTCAGCGGTATTCGTTCCGGTTGCATTTATGTCGGGACCAACTGGAATTTTTTATCGACAATTTTCATTAACTATGGCGGTATCTATCGTGTTGTCGGGTATTGTTGCGTTGACCCTTACCCCTGCACTCTGTGCCATCATCCTAAAAAATTCTCATGGCCAACCTAAAAAGAACAGCAGGCTGAATCGGTTGTTTAACGGTTTCAACCACTGGTATGAAAATCTTTCTGAACGTTATCAGCAACTATTGAATGCGATCGCCTCACGAAGAGCTGTCACTATTGGAATACTACTCATCTTTTTGGTTGGCTCGGGTGTACTGGGTAAACTACTGTCTTTTGGATTTATACCCAATGAAGATCAAGGTACATTCTATGCTAGCGTAACTACACCCGTTGGCGCGACATTGGAAAGAACATCGGCTGTGGTAGACGAAATTGAGAAAGCTGCTCATGAATTGAAGTTTACTGCCTCCGTATCAACATTGGCGGGCTTTAATTTACTCACCGATGGTACCGGCTCTACCTATGGTATGTGTATGATCAATTTAAAACCCTGGGAAGAACGATCGGAATCAATAGAAGATGCAATTAACGTACTTCGCGAAAAAACGAAACATATTCAAGATGCGCAAATAGAGTTTTTTCCACCTCCCGCGGTGCCCGGATATGGTAATGCCAGCGGATTCGAATTACGACTGCTGGACAAATCTAAGAGTGATGATTTAACCCAACTAGAAAAGGTAGCTGATGACTTTGTTGCCGCTTTGAATAACCGACCAGAAATTCAAAATGCGTTTACAAGTTTTGATGCCAGTTTTCCGCAATATCTAATTCATATAGACAATGATAAAGCGGCTCAAAAAGGTGTTACCACCCAAACCGCGTTGGAAAATCTACAAACGCTCATTGGAAGTTATTACGCCACCAATTTCATTCGGTTTGGGCGACTATACAAAGTGATGGTTCAAGCACTACCGGAGTATCGCGCACGACCTGATGATCTTCTGAAACTGTACGTGGAAAATAGCGAGGGAGAAACCGTTCCTTATTCCGCTTTCATCACTATAGAAAAGGTATTTGGACCCGAGCAGCTTACCCGCTACAATATGTACACATCTGCCATGTTAAATGGTGAAAATGCCCCAGGCTATAGCAGTGGCGATGCCATTAATGCAATACAGGAGGTTGCCCGGGAGACATTGCCGAGAGGCTTTGGCATTGACTGGGCTGGGATTAGCCGCGATGAAGTATTAGCCGGCAACCAAGCTGTTTATATTTTTATTATCTGTCTTGTATTTGTCTACTTACTTTTATCTGCACAATATGAAAGTTTCTTGTTGCCGCTGCCCGTTATTCTTTCTTTACCAACTGGGGTTTTTGGGGCACTATTCCTTTTAATGTTATTGGGATTGGAAAACAATATCTATGCACAAGTAGCCATGATTATGCTCATTGGTTTGCTTGGCAAAAATGCAATTCTTATCGTGGAGTTTGCCTCAATGAAGCACCGGGAAGGGCTTACCCCTCTGAAAGCTGCCATTGAGGGGGCAACCGTCCGTCTACGACCTATCTTAATGACATCCTTTGCATTCATTGCCGGATTGATCCCCTTGATGTTCGCGTCAGGCGCTGGTGCAATTGGAAACCGTACGATTGGTACCGCAGCAGCAGGCGGGATGTTATTCGGAACAGTATTCGGGGTAATCATCATACCAGGCTTGTATTTCATTTTCGCTACGGTATCGGAGAAACATATTCCTAAAGGACTGCACGAAGAAGTTCCATTCACTGAAGAATTAAAATTGAAATGAAGAATTATAAATACATCATACTCACTATTTTTCTCACGGCTAGCCTGATTGGTTGTATACCTACACAACCAATGTATCAGGTGTCAACGAAAACCACTCCGATGTCATATGTAATCGGTAGTGATTCGGCTGCTATTGCAACCATTAGTTGGAAAGAATACTTCTCTGACAAAAATCTGATTGCTCTGATTGATACAGCACTTGCAAATAACTTTGATGTACTGATTGCATTACAACGAGTTGAAGCCGCAAGAGCGGGAGTGCAGTTTAGTAAAGGTTTGTTATTGCCATCCGTTAGCATAAGTGGTACAGCAGCCATTCGAAGATATGGCCGATACACAATGGATGGAGCGGGAAATGCCACCACAGATATATTACCAGGTCAAACTGTACCTGTCAATCTCCCCGACTATTTTGTAGGATTGCAAACCTCATGGGAGGCTGACATCACAGGCAAAATACAAAATAGAAAAAAAGCTGCCGTAGCTAGATATCTGTCCAGTATAGAAGGAAAGAATTGGCTGATCACAAATTTAGTTGCAGTGATAGCATCCACTTACTATGAATTACAAGCACTCGACATTGAGCTGGAAATAATACGCGAGAACATTTCTATTCAGGAAAATGCCGTGGCAGTAGTAACTTCACAAAAGGAATCTGGCGCGGCCAATGAGTTGGCAGTAGAACAATTTCGCGCCCAACTTCTTACCACCAAGTCACTCGAGGTAGAAATTGAGCAGCAAATTATAGAAACAGAAAACCAAATCAACTCTTTACTAGGAAGATACCCCCAGCCAATAGAACGCGGTAAAACTATTCTAACACATATAATTCCAACTCAACTACAGACGGGTGTACCGTCAGATTTACTTCGCAACCGCCCAGATATTAAGCAAGCGGAGCTTGAACTAGTAGCAGCGAAAGCAGATGTTAAAGCGGCAAGGGCAGCCTTTTATCCTTCGTTGAGTATTACAGGCGTATTGGGATTTCAGTCATTCAGATCAAATCTCCTATTCACCACACCTCAATCTTTCGTATTCAGTCTGGTAGGAGGATTGTCGGCACCCTTGATTAACCGAAGTGCAATCAAAGCGAATTTTAAGGGGGCAAGTGCATATCAAGTAGAACTGCTATACAACTACCAGAAAAGTATCTTAAATGGATATGCTGAAGTTTACAATCAGCTAAATAATCTAAATAATCTACAACGCATCTTTGGCTACCGAAACGAAAAAGTGAATATACTATCTCAATCCATACAAACATCCAATGACTTATTCAGGACGGGGCGAGCAAATTACCTTGAAGTGTTGCTGACTCAACAAAATACACTGAACGCGAGACTGGACTTTATCGATGTAAGGAAGCGTCAAATGCTATCCCAAATCAATATTTATAAAGCGCTTGGGGGAGGATGGAAGTAATTTGACAAAAGGCAAGGTGCCACACATTTTCAAAATGGCATAGCCCTCTTTACCGGAAAAAAAGAACTATTCTACGCTTCGAATTAAATGAAAGACCTTACTTCACCAACACCAGTCTGCCTTTTTGGGAAACAGTCTTTCCGTTCACAGTCACATTCATTCTGAAGATATAGATTCCGTTAGGCATTTCGTTTCCAGCACTATCAACTGCAGGCCACGAAAATTCGTTAGTCCCAATAATAAAATTCTCTACTTGGCCGCGGCCAAAACTTTGAGTCAAGCGACCATCTAATGAGTAAATCTGAAGTGAGAAATCATCCGGTAAATTATTTCCACTCAAGACGAAACTGAAATAAAAAGAGGAAGTAGAAGGATTGGGATACACCGATTTTAAAACAAGAACAGTGCTGTCACTCACTCGAAAATCAATCTCGTAAGGCTTCAAGCCACTTTTGTTTCCGCTTGCATCTGTGCCTTCTACCCGCAATGTATACAAGCCCTCTGTCAAACTTTGAGGAGCAAATTTAACTTTAAACGGCTCCGTGGAAGTTGCCGGTGACCAAGTAACATCCGGCCGGCCAAAATAAATTGGTGTAAAGGGGCAATTGGAATTGCCACATTCCGATTTCAGAAAGATGGTCATACCTACTGTGTCTTTCTTCAGCAAAAACGGATTGTCGTCCGAAAGCTCAATCTCTATTTGAGGCTGGTTAGACACAAAATCTTTGTTTTGAATCACCCGACCATCTATTCGCACTTTTAAGGTTGGTGCAGTTAAGTCGGGAAGTACTTTCAAATAATCTAAACCATTTACAATATTGTTGTCATAGTATTGTTCCGGTAATTCCTTTGGATTTACAAAGACAGAAACATCATTTAACCCAGCTTTCAATTTCGTGTCTATACTGAATGAAATGCCGATGGTCTCACCTGGCTTTGGAGCGTTGATAAAAAAAGATGAGGATTGATTTTTTCCGGAATTCTTTGTCAATACATCGGTTCGTACAGTGAGTTGACCTGAGAACTGTTTATCAGAAATATTTGTAAACCCAAATGATTGGTCGGTAAATGTCTGCCCTTCCTGTACTGTCTGCTGAGCAATAGCTCCCTTGCGTACAAGTATTCCTTCCGCAACTGTCTCAAACAAAACGATCCATTTGCGCAATTGGGCTGCTGAAAGATTTACGGCATCTTCCATCTTCACTTCCAGTCTTAGCAATGGGTATTGTTTCGCATCGATGAAACTCAAGTCCAATGTACCCGTTACATTGTCTCGTAACATTGTTTCGACACCGAGTAACGAAACACCATAAATCGCAAAACTAACTACATCAGTCGTTTGAAGCTCGGTAACCTGATTGACCAAACGAACCCAATTTTTTGCAGGGCCTATCACAGTCGATTTCATACTTCCATTTGAAAACCGACCTGTGATTGTCTTTGCAACAGATAATGATTGCGCGGTAGCTGGTGCGACACTGCTTTTGAAAACTCGGGCTGTGCCTACGGCTGCACCCTTTCTACACAGTATTACGATTGGTTCTCCATCCAACAAAAGATTGATTTGTGCCGCGCTGATTCCAAAGTTCCCCAATTTGGTTTTCACATTATTTGACCAAGTTGTGTAGCCAGGGTTGCCAATAGAAAAAAGAACTACTGAGTCACTTTGTTGAATGGCATCAATGTACGTTGCCAAATCATCATTCAAGCCAGTCTCAAGTTCTGACAACAAAAAGCTGTTTATCAACTGTGGTTCCCTTCCGCAGGTGCGTGGGTCTTGAAAATTAAATGGAATGCCCGCATAAGGCACAGCCGTGTTTTTGTTAAACGCCACAAGATTAATGGTATTATTTCTGCAGGGTTGACCTTGAGATGCCACATTGTATTCTACATTGTTGATTTTAAATGATACACTTGTGGCGGGTGTGGGATTAGTACTTCCGAACGTGGTCACAGAAAACGGCTGCACACTTTCCAAGTAGCTCAATTTTCTTAATTGTGCATCTTTCAGCAGACCGAACACTTGATTTTCATTGTACTGGGGGAACTTCAATTGCCCCCATCCTTCCGATCCATTTTTTATAAACGTAAACGAGGTGGTCATCCACTCTGCACTTTCGTTTGTTTTTGGCTTATCAAATCGCGTACGCCAATAATAAACTACTGAATCATTTGAAAGCAAATTGACCGAAACCTTGGCAAGTACTTCGCCCGACACGACTTGAGATTTTAAGAATGAGCTGTTAAACAAATTAGTCGTATCTATCTCGATGCGAAAATCTCTGACACTGGATATCAAATCAGTAGCTTGAAACACGAGATCCAGAGACTGCTTGCTTACCAATGCATATGGAGAAGGAAAAAGATTTTTTGTTCCGTTCGATGAAATCAATCCATTAAACGTAGCGGAATTATTGAGTTTACTAATTTCTTTAATAGTATTGAGAGGATCAATAATTACAGTGAATTGATTGAGGCCACCACCCGCTGCGTCTCGCTTCACCCGAAAAACTACCGTGTCTTGATTAAGCACATTTTGAAAAATGGAGTCGTAGCTTTTGGATGTATTATCACTGAATGTTCGTATCAACCTCATGGGCAAATTACCAGTACCAGTCGCACCTAGGTTCTTTCGCACAACCCGAACACCGAAGGAATTACTTTGAGAAGTCACCGGCAACCCATCAAGTGACAACAGGGAGAGGGAGGTATTTTCAAGAAGATAATCTGGTTTAGCCGTTCCAAAAAGTTTTACGGCCGGATCTCCCAATAACATCATCTGTTGTATTTGTGTAACACTCAATATGTCCGAGCCGAACGAACCAAGATAACGTTTCGCTACTTCTTTCTGCACATCACCAATTCCTTTTTGAATAAATGTGGTGTCGGCAAAACCCACACGATAAAATAAATCAGAATACGCCCGAAGGGTATTGCTAAAACCAAATGAGCTATGAGCAATAAAGTTTCTGGCACCTTTATTAGTAGCCAACATCCAGTCTTCTCCAAAAATAGTTCCGTTCAAAAAGAATGCGCCCGCATTGCAGCCATTAATCAAAAACACGGGATACTTGCCGGGATTATTGTAACCTAAAACCGGATCTGAAACAAAACCAATGTCAATATCGATAGTGCCGGGTGATGAATGTCCAAAAAACGTAATAAGATTTGTTCCTTTATTCACCTGATCAGATACATTGATCAGCTGAGAAGGATTTGATTCCCTCTTTCCAATTGTCGTGATGTTACCTCCCCAACTTGCTCCCTTTGCCACTTCTTTAAACCCATCAACATAGCTTCGAAACAAAGGCAATTCAAAAGGTTGAATGCCACCGCTGAGATGAAGTCCCTGCTTCCTCCACTCTTGTGCAACCGAAGCCGATTCGGTTTCAATTATCTTATTCAAATAAGCAGCCACTTGTGTGGCGTTCGAAGCAGACAATCTTCCTGTTGCCACTTTCGGTTCGAACGTAGTGCCGCCCAACCCTGCTGTAAATGCCATGTCGGCAGCTGGATAACCGGCCGAAGGCACTAGGTCTCTAAATTCACTGGGGGGCAATGCTTTTCTTTGATAGCTGGAGTAAGAAGAAATATCTCTACCCTTGCCAATGATAAATAAGTATTTTGGATTACCCTTATCAACCATCCATCGCATAAACTCATAAATCGCAAGTGAAGAGGTCTCTCCATAGTTGAATTGATCGTAGAGTTGATCAGAAGTAATGGTAAGCGTATCGTATTTTCCGCCCGCGTTTGAAGCTCTGTACGCAGCATAGGACTGTACCACATTGGCGTAGCCAAGCGCGGGTTTGATCAAGGCCCGGTGCGTTATGATTAAGAAATTAGGAATCGTTGGATTGATAGACCGAAACGAGACAGGCTTTATAATGGGCGTTGTTGTGATACTTGCCGCCAATAACTTTCTCGCTGTTGAAGTATTTGAAACCACCGCGCTCAGTGCACTTCCCGCTGCGCGTGTTCCAATGGTAAGTACATCATCTGGGTCGGTCACATCCCACAAGCGAGTATTGGGAGACGGGTTGTCAATCTCGATGTACGATTTATTAGAACCGTTCACTTGAAGAATAAATTTCTTCTCGGTTAGGGTTGAAGCGTTGAAATTCTGTGGAAACGTGATTTTCACAAAAGCAGTGCTAAACTGAAACCGGTTGGTAGTGGAGGTAGCCGCTTTTAATCGAACCGTTACTTTTCCATCGGCACCTATGTCACTCCAATTGATCGGCAATGAAAGCAAAGGTGTTTCAAATCCAAAAAAATTGGTGGAAGTAATTGACCGCATGGCTCCCGTGTTTGCACCAACCAAAACTTCAGCACCATGCGCAATGTTGTCGCGCCCGACTAAAAATACTTCTAGCTGCGGCAATCCCGCCAAGGGCACCGAGTTAGTGACAAGGTCAAGTACGTAATCGATCGATTGATTTTGTTGTAGTGCAGTTCCAAACCATCCTTCCGCCTGCACAAACTGAGTATAGCTTAGCTCACTATTTTGAGTGGCGCCTGCAGAATAACTATTCCCTAATACCAACAGCCTTTCCTCGTTATGAAAAACTTCTTTTGGAATATTCGAAACATTCACCTCGGAGAAATTTGCCATGCGTTTTCCAGCTGGCGGAATCAATGAATAAGTTAGGAAATAGGCCGTTGTATCGCTGTAAAGGTTATAAAAATTGTGAGGCTGTGCAGAGGGCGGCTGATAAAGTTTTTTGTCGAGTGTGCCATCGTTTTTTCGTCCAAAGAATTCAATAAAATCAGTCGAGTTAAAAACAGCATCCGATTCGCCTTGCACAAAAATAGCTTGCTCTACACCTCTGTGATATAGCTTTATCAGTCGTGGGTCTACCGAGTTCACTGGAAAACTTGCCGCTAAAAGATCTGAGTAAGTGAGTCTATAGATGCCGTCTTTTGCAACCGAGACTTTGTAATAGGACTGATTCCCATTAATCCAACTATTGGCATATTGCCCGCTTGCAGAGAGGGAGAACAAAATGAGCCCAAAAGCCAACATTTTCATACAAAGCCCCACCTTTATGCTAGTCAAATAGTTCACACGGATCAATACGAATTCAAAAATAGTGGTAACAGGGGATTAAAACTATTCCGTGTCTATTTCGATAATATATGTAGGATATTGTCAGGCGATCTTTCTCTCGCTTTTCGTACCTTTGAAATCAAACGATGTTTATGAAACAGGTATTGCTCATTGCGGTCTTGGCCAATATTGTACCAGCTTTTTCTCAAACAGAAACAGAAATTTTTATTAACGATTTTGACAACCGAAAAAACAAATTACAACATGATGGCATGGTTGTATTGGGTTCTTGGGCAAGTGCGAATATCATCGGGAGTGCCATCGGGTATGGGCTTTCAACCAGTAACGAAGAAAAAGAGTTTTACATCATGAACGGCTCGTGGGGACTCATTAACCTTGGTCTCGCTTTACCTGCGTTATTGACCAAACCCAAACCAACCGCATCGCTATACGACCTTCAAAGAAATCAAACAAAATTTGAAAAGATATTCTTAGCCAACGCGGTGCTTGACGTGGCCTACATTGCAGGAGGCTTTTACCTGAAAGAGTATGCAAGCAACCAGTCGGCACTCAAAGATCAAGAACGATTTAATGGGTTTGGCAATGCAATTATCCTGCAAGGTGCAGGCCTGATGGCTTTTGATATCGCGATGACACTGCTTACTACTAAAAATAGAAGAACTCATTTAGATCCTTTTTTGAAGAAGACCTATTTCTCGTTCTCCGGCAATTCATTGCGCTTGGGGTATCGGTTTTAAAGAAATATTCGTTTCTTGTTTCGCTAATGAGTAGTTGATATTTTAGCTAAATTGGGAACTTGTATCTCCACTTTTTCAAAACATGCCCCTTAGTCTAAACGAAATTAGAAAACGTGCTACCGATTTTTCAAATGAATGGGAGAATGTGACTGACGAGCGTGCGGAGGCGCAGACGTTTTGGAATAACTTTTTCAATATTTTTGGTGTATCACGCAAGCGAGTAGCCAGTTTTGAAAAGCCCGTAAAGAAAGCCGATGGACATCAGGGATTTATTGACCTGCTTTGGAAAGGGATTGTACTGGTAGAACATAAAAGCAAAGGCAAAGACCTTGAAACTGCTTACAAACAAGCAAAAGATTATTTCCCTGGCCTCAAAGACGAGGAGTTGCCACGGTACATTGTGGTTTCCAATTTTCAAGACATTAAGCTTTTTGATCTGGAAAGCAATACCGACTCAGAATTCAAACTAAAAGATCTGTACAAAAACATAAACCTATTCGGGTTTATTAGTGGATACCAGCAAAAAGTTTACAAAGATCAGGAACCTGTAAACATAAAAGCAGCCGAACTAATGGGAGGTTTGCACGATGCACTTCTGGCCAATGGCTATCAGGGGCATGAATTGGAAGTGATGCTGGTGCGCTTGTTGTTTTGTCTCTTTGCCGAAGACACAACCATATTTGAGAAGCAGCAGTTTACCGAATACATTGAGCTACGCACCAACCCAGACGGCAGCGATCTGGGCATTCACCTTGGGCAACTCTTTCAAACATTAAATGCAGCCGAAGACAAGAGACAGAAAAATCTAGACGAGCAAGTAGCCGCTTTTCCATATGTGAACGGTTCACTCTTTGCCGAAACGATTAACCTTGCATCGTTTAACAGCGAAATGCGCAGCAAATTATTGAAGTGCTGCTATTTCGATTGGAGCATTATTTCACCTGCCATCTTTGGTTCTATGTTCCAAAGTGTAATGAATCCAAAAGAACGCAGAAATTTGGGCGCTCACTATACCAGTGAAAAGAACATTCGCAAAGTAATCGATGGTTTATTTTTAGATGAGTTAAAAGAAGAATTTGAAAACATCAAAACCAACAAATCAAAACTCATAAAATTTCAAGAGAAGATCGCCAAACTTAAATTTCTCGATCCCGCATGCGGCAGTGGTAACTTTCTTATCATTACTTACCGCGAGCTGCGTTTGTTGGAAATTGAAATACTCAAAATATTATTCAAGGGCCAATACGTTACCGATGTAAGTACCCTAAGCAAAATTGATGTAGACGCTTTTTATGGCATAGAGTACGAAGAATTTGCTTCGCAGATTGCGCAAGTGGCCATGTGGTTGATCGATCATCAAATGAACATGAAACTCTCTGCAGAATTTGGAGAATACTACAAGCGCTTGCCATTACGAAAAAGTGCAACCATTGTGCACGGAAATGCTTTACGCATTGATTGGCAAAGTCTGCTGAATCCAGTAAATAGTATCTACATAGAGGCCGAGCATGTTAACATCTATAAAGGCGAAGAGCCTGTAGAGAAATATAAAGTAGCCAATATAAAAGCTAAAACAGTAACGATTGTTGAGGACGCCAAACCCAAAACAAAAGAAAAAACAACGTTTGATTACATTTTAGGGAATCCACCTTTTATAGGCACGGCCTATCAAAGTAAAGAGCAAAAAGAAGACATGGCCAGGGTCTTCAATGGCGTAAAGTCATTTGGAATGCTTGACTATGTTTGTGCTTGGTATATTATTTCGGCTAAAGTAATACAAAACTCAACAACTCAAGTATCCTTTGTTTCAACAAATTCCATTTCTCAAGGAGAGCAACCAGCCGTACTTTGGAGTGAATTACTTAAACTCGGTGCTAAAATTAAATTTGGTCATCGTACGTTCAAATGGAACAATGAAGCAAAAGGTAAAGCAGCAGTTCATGTAGTGGTCATCGGTTTTCAATTTGGCGACAGTCAAAACAAAACGCTCTATGAATACCATGACATTAGCGGAGAACCGCTATCTAGAAAAGTGAAGAATATTAATCCTTATTTAGTAGCTGGTGATGACTTGACGCTTGCATCCATTTCAAAACCCATATGTTCTTCACCGATTATGCAGTCAGGAAGTGCACTAAACGATGGAGGCTTCTTGATTCTTACTGAAGAAGAAGTAAATCTGATAGTTAACGCAGACTCCAAATACAAAAAGCTGATTAAAAAATTCTACAGTGGCCAAGATTTTTTAAACGGATCTAATCGCTGGTGTTTATGGTTAAAATTTACAGAACCGTCAGAATTAAAATCGAATTCCTTCATAATTGAACGACTTAAAAAAGTTAAAGAATTTCGTGAAAATAGTTCTAGGACTCAAACAAAGCGCATGGCTGCTTTTCCATATCTTTTTTCTGAAGAAAGACAACCGACATCTGATTTTCTACTTATTCCTAAAGTGAGTTCGGAAAACAGGACTTATATACCTATCGGTTACATGACCAAGGATGATATCATCACCGATAAAAACTTCTTCGTTCCAAAAGCATCGTCTTACCATTTTGGCGTTCTTACATCGTTAATGCACATGACATGGATGCGATATGTTTGTGGCCGCCTTAAGAGCGATTATAGCTATTCAAACACCATTGTTTACAACAACTTCCCTTGGCCTCAAGATTTACCAAAACAAAAAATTCAAGGAGTAGCGAAATTAGCACAACAAGTTTTAAAAGTCCGTGAGCGTTACCCAAAAAGTTCATTAGCCGACCTCTATGACCCGCTTACGATGCCTGCAGATTTGATAAAAGCCCATCAAGACTTAGACAAATTCGTAGATACTTGCTACCGCGCACAACCTTTTGATACGGAAATGCAGCGAATCGAGTTTTTATTTGACTTGTACAAACAATACACCCAACCACTATTCGGTTCCGAGAAAAAGAAGAAGGGTAAGAAGTAACTTGGTGAATACTTGGAACGTCAGTTATTTAACCTCGCCTGTGAGGCACTGACCTTTATCTCTGACAAAAAGTACTACTAAAAGAAGTGACCCCGGCAGGAATCGAACCTGCATCTTCAGAATCGGAATCTGAAATACTATCCATTGTACTACGGAGCCAGTTGCAATCAGTCGCAAAAATAGAACAAATCAACTGGCTTTGAAAGCCTTATTGAATAACGGCCACTACTTCGATTTCAATCAAAAAATCAGGATCAACCAGCGAAGTGACACCCACCAATGTACTGGCTGGCGGTTGACTTGTAGAGAAATAGGATTTTCTTACTTCGCGGAAAACGGCCACGTCTTTAGGTTGGCAATTGACTATGTACGTATTGACCTTAACCACATCCGCGAAAGTAGCACCTGCTTGAGCCAGCACGCGTTGAATATTCTCAAATACCTGAATCGTTTGAGCCTTCAAATCGCCCCTGGCAACTACTGCACCTTCCGCATTCAAAGGCACTTGCCCGGAAATATAAATCGTCCTTCCTCCACGCACCACTGTGGCATCGCTATAACCTACCGACTTCGGATTAATAAATTCTTTCTTTTGCGCCATAGCCGATACACCTATTGCAATACAAAAAAACAATACTGTCTTTTTCATTTTTTTAAAGAAACAACTCTTATCTGGACTTACGAATAAGATTGGCATTGCCACGAATAACACGAATGTACACGAATATCTCCTTTAATTGATTCGTTCTTATCGGTGCATTTGTGGCTACACTCCCAACCTCTCACTACATCAATTTTTAAATATGTTCTTTTTTGTTCTTCACCAGATCGTACAACAACTCGCGCGCTCGATGGAGCTGCGCTTTTACCGTACCAAGAGGTGCTTCTAGCTCAGCTGCAATTTCTTCGTAGCTTAATTCATGAAAGTAGCGCAAGCGAACTAATTTTTGATACTTCGGTGGAAGCATATTCACAAATACCTGCATCAACTCTTCTTTTTGAAGACGAATAGCCTCCTCTTGAGGATCTAGATTTCCTTTATCCTGGATATCAATAGACACCGAACCTCCATCGTCATCCGTAAAGGTGTTTTCAATACTAAGTGTATTCAACTTCTTCTTTCGAATGAAATCAATCGTGTTATTTGTGGCAATGCGAAACAGCCAGGTACTAAACGTAAAATCTTTTTTAAATCGATGCAGGCTGCGAAATGCTTTTGAAAACGACTCCATCATCAGGTCCTCCGCGTCATCTACGTTGCGAACCATCTTTAAAATCACGTGGTAAACAGGACGCTTGTACCGTTGCAAAAGCTTAGCATACGCCTTGTCATCGCCACCAACCGCCATATCGATCAGTCGAAAATCTTCGAGTGCTTTTGACGAAAACCTACCCTCTTCTAATTCCTCTTCCATCGTATTTTTTTTGAAACCAACGCTACAGCCCCGGCAACAAGATAATAAAAGGCATAAATAAAATCTAAGATCGGTACCTTCCAGGCTTCAAATGGGTCGCCTAACTTGCGCGAACCCAAATGAACTAAACCCGTCAAAAGCAGCGAACGCAACAGGAAAACGCCAATCAACCACCACGCAAATGGGCTGAAAAATGATGCCGAAATGACCAAAAAACAGCTAATCAGCCACGTTATCGCGAAAAGACCTAAAATAAATCTGTCTGAAAATTTATAGCGTTTGCCTACGGACAAATGCCTCAACTTTTGATAGTAAAACTCCCTCCAACTTGTTTTAGGCTTGGAGAATGTGAGCGCTTCTCGCCCAAATTGCACCATGGTATTCTTGGTGGTAGCGTGTTGATTTACAAAGAGATCATCATCGCCCCCAACCACGGCTAAATGCCTATTGAAGCCTTTGTTCTCCAAAAAAAGCGCCTTTGCATAAGCCAGATTTCGGCCTACACCCATGTACGGCTTGCCCAGGAGTGCCAACCCAATGAATTGGATGCCTGTCACAAACGCCTCAAATCGAATGAAAGAATTTAACAGACCGGCCTTTCCAAAATAAGGCGAAAATCCAACTACCAGGCGTGTTTCTGAATGATACTTCTCTGTCATTCGCCTTAGCCAAAGATCACTCTCCGGTCGGCAGTCTGCATCGGTCAATAATACCCAGTCGTGCTTTGCCGCTTTGATTCCTAATGTCAAGCCAAACTTCTTTCCACTAATGTGCTCGGGTTTGTTTGTTACGCGCACCATTTTCAGTGCATCGTGTTGCTTGGTCGCTTGCAATAGGTAGTCATAGGTTCCATCGTTGCACCTGTCCTCCACTACAATGACTTCAAAATGAGGATGATCTTGTTTTAAAAGTAAGGGCACGAGCTCACGCAAATTCTGCTCCTCGTCATGCGCACAAACGATCACCGAAACTGCGTGTGGCTCAGCGACAATGTCTTTGCGTTTTCCTCCAAATGCAAACAAGAATAAAATCAAGTAAATGAGCTGCACGCCAAGTCCTACAAAGCAAATAATAGTCAGAAGAAGCAAGCCAATTCGTCTAGAAGTGAAAAAACGTTCAAAGATAGTAAGAGGCAGGGATTATCGGGGCAAATCATCCGCCCAAACTCTTTTCTTTCGCCACACTTCTTACCTTTTATCGTCTTACCTTTGAAGCAAATATGCTGTTCAAATTACAATCGAAAGACAAATACTCAAAAGCTCGAGCAGGTCTGATCTCTACCGATCATGGAGACATTCCAACTCCTATTTTCATGCCAGTTGGTACGGCTGGTTCGGTGAAAGCAGTGCATCAACGTGAGTTAAAGGAAGACATCAATGCTAAGATCATTCTAGGAAATACCTATCATCTTTATTTGCGCCCGGGGCTGGAGTTAATTCAAAAGGCTGGCGGGCTTCATCAATTCAATGGCTGGGATAGAGCCCTTTTAACAGATAGTGGCGGCTACCAAGTGTATTCGCTTGGCGCGAATAGAAAGATCACGGAAGAAGGAGTGATTTTTAAGTCGCACATCGATGGATCAAAGCATACGTTTACACCCGAAGGTGTGATGGACATTCAACGAATCATTGGAGCCGATATCATCATGGCTTTTGACGAATGTACACCCTACCCCTGCGAGTATGGTTATGCCAAAAAATCAATGGACTTGACCCATCGCTGGCTAACGCGCTGCATTGAGCGTGTGAATTCAACCTCGCCCATTTACAATTACCAGCAAACTCTTTTTCCCATTGTGCAGGGAAGTGTGTACAAGGATCTTCGCATGCAATCGGCCGAGTTCATTGCCAATCAACACCAAGAGGGCAATGCCATCGGTGGCTTGTCGGTGGGCGAGCCACATGAAATGATGTACGAGATGACGGATTTGGTATGCGACATCTTGCCACAAGACAAGCCCCGGTACTTAATGGGCGTTGGCACACCTGAAAACATTTTGGAATGTATTGCCCTAGGCATAGATATGTTCGATTGTGTGATGCCTACACGGAACGCCCGAAATGGAATGCTTTTCACCACCCAAGGCATTATCAATATTCGAAATGAAAAGTGGAAAGACGATCTGGCACCCATTGATGCTGAGTTAGGCGGTCATGTGAGTACGTTCTATTCCAAGGCTTACTTGCGCCACCTGATTATCTCTAAAGAAATTTTAGGCGCGCAAATTGCTTCTATCCATAATCTTACCTTCTATCTTTGGCTGGTGCAGCAGGCACGGCAAAAAATAGAAGAAGGTGTTTTTTTAGAATGGAAAAATAAAATGGTGAAAATAGTTTCTACGCGATTGTAAATTCAGTCCATAGTCAATCGTCAATGGTCGATAGCTCGTACAAACCATGGACAGTCGACTATCGACAATCGACTAAAAAATGAAAATCCTCGATAAATATATCCTCAAAAAAATCCTCTCCACTTTTTTCTTTGTGGTATTGATTTTGGTGGCGATTATTTGCATCATCGACCTTACCGAAAAGATCGACAAATTCATTCTGTTCAAATTAACGCGATGGGAAATCTTAAATTACTATTTCGATTTTATCGTTTGGATTGCGGGGTTTCTATCGCCCATCACAATATTCATTGCGGTGATTTATGTTACCTCTCGCATGGCGGGGCAGACGGAGATTGTTGCCATCCTCAGTAGTGGGATTAGTTTTCGTAGATTCCTTTTTCCGTACTTTCTGGCAGCGACCATCGTGGCGTTGATGAGCTTCGTGTTGAACGGCTGGGTGATTCCAAAGGCAAATTACGATCGGTTGATTTTTGAAATGCGCTATTTTCAGAATAAGTTCTATTTTGAAAAGCGTAATGTACACATGCAGGTAGCTCCCAATGTATACCTGTTTATTCAAAATTTTAACAATCAGGCAAATACCGGATACCAATTTTCACTCGAACGCTTTGATCAAGACCGCCTAGTGGAAAAACTTTCTGCCGAAAACATCCAGTGGGACTCTACCAAACATAAGTGGACATTAAAGCTATGGAAACGAAAAATGGTTGATAGCCTTTTTCGGGTAGAAACACACGGTGATATCCCCATCACAGAAAAGGGAGAAAGCATGGACACCACACTCGTGATTACACCAAAAGATTTTGAAAACGACAGTAAGTTGTATGCCGGCATGACCATCCCGGAATTGACAGAAAAAATCGAGACGTTAAAGTTCAGAGGCTCTACGGGAGTGGAGGCCTATCAAGTAGAAAAAGACATTCGTTTCTCTTCACCCTTTTACATTTACGTATTGGTTTTTATGGGGGCTATTGTATCGGCTAAAAAAAGTAGAGGCGGCACGGGCTTTCAAATTGCACTTGGCTTCTTGATGGCTTTTATCTTTATTTTATTTTTTACCATCACCAGTACCTTTGCACAAACTGGCTCTATTTCACCGTTGCTGGCAGCCTGGTTGCCCAATATTATATTCGGTATGATCGCGTTGGCCATGTATAAATACGTTCCGCGTTGATTGCCACCACAAACGACTATGTCAAACTACACTTTGTAGTTTTACTTTTTGGATTTACGGCCATCCTTGGAAAGCTCGTAACGATTCCATCTGTAGAAATGGTTTTCTATCGGACACTATTGGCAGCAGCAGGAATGGGGGTTCTAATTCTAGCTACAAGTGGAACTTATAAAGTAAGCCGGACTGATCTTCTCAAAATCGTTTGGACAGGTAGTATCGTGGCAGTTCACTGGCTCACCTTCTTTGCCTCAGGTCGTGTTTCCAACCCTTCTACCAGCTTGGTTGGTTTCGCAACCTGCTCTTTTTGGGCGGCCTTTATCGAACCTATTGCAAAGCGAAAAAAAATTCAAGGACTGGAAGTGGTGTTGGGAGTCGTTGTGATACTCGGCCTCATCCTTATTTTTTCTTTCAATTTCGACTATGCTCTTGGACTATTTTTGGGCGTTGCATCTGGATTGACTGCTGCGCTATTCAGTGTGATCAACTCAAAGTTAGCTGCAAGAGTGAGCGCTTATACAATTACGTTCTACGAAATGATAGGCGCTTGCATTACTGTAGTCGTCTTCTTTCCACTTTATCAAACTTTCTTCACCGATGATCAACAACTTCATCTCACTCCAGAAATGATGGATTGGTTCTATATCGGAATCATGGCCTTGGCCTGTTCCGTGTATGCTTATTCCGTTATGATTAATTTAAGTAAAAAGCTCTCTGTGTTTTTTCTCAACCTGGCACTAAACTTAGAACCTGTCTATGGTATTCTAATTGCGCTAGTAGTATTCGGACAACAAGAAGTAATGGGCTGGAATTTTTACTTGGGTACGCTCGTCATCTTGAGTGCTGTCGCTTTCTATCCTTTTTTAAAAGCGCGTTCAGAAAAAAACAGATGGGGCAGTTAAAAGCTTGGGGTCAAGGAGCTAACCGCAATACAATGCCATCAATCTCTTCAGTAATTCTTATTTGACATCCTAATCTACTATTGTCTTTTACATGAAATGCCTGATCGAGCATGGCCAATTCAGAATCTCCTTGTTCGGGCAAGGCCGTATCAGATTCCAAGTAAACCTGACAGGAAGCACAAAGCGCCATCCCACCACACGTTCCCTCCACTGGCAACTCATACGACTTACAAATTTCCATGATGTTCATATTCATGTCCGTAGGCGCATCCAACAAATGCGATTTGCCTTCGCGGTCAATGATATTCACTTTGATCATGTTTTCCATACTTGTCACTTTCACGCCAGGACGGAGATATCGCAAAGAAATCCGAGCCTTACTTTATTTTCAAATTGACTAATCTTCAAATTTTCAAATCAAAATCCACTCACCCCATTTACAGTCGTGTATTTCAAAACATTTTTCTTGTTGGGGAAAATTCTGGCAAAAGCTGACTGAACCGCTAGCGTTCCCTCGTGGAAACCACACAGAATCAATTTCAATTTCCCCGAATAGGTATTGATATCGCCAATGGCATAAACACCTTTACGATTGGTAGAGTAGTCTAATGTATCAACCTTGATAGCATTCTTCTCTATTTCAAGACCCCAGTTGGCTACAGGGCCCAAGCTAGGCGTAAGGCCAAATAAGGGTACAAAATGGTCAGTTGGTTTTTCTATTTTCCCCATCGTTGCATGATTGATGGTCACAGATTCTACCTTGCCGTTTCCGCTTAGGCCTGTGACCTCTGCATCTGTTATCAAATTTATTTTTCCGGCAGCGCCCATATCCATCACCTTTTGAACGGAGTCCAAATGACCACGGAAGGAAGTTCTGCGATGCACGAGCGACAACTCGTTGGCAATTTTGTTTTCCACTAAATAGATCGACCAATCTAACGCAGAGTCTCCACCTCCTGAAACAACCACTCTTTTCCCTTTGTAAAACTCAGGATCTCTAATAATGTATTCTACTCCTTTGTCTTCATATTGATCCAAATTAGGAATGGGTGGCTTTCGTGGTTCAAACACACCTAACCCACCGGCAATCATCACGATCGGTGCCTTGTGTTTGGTACCCTTCACAGTTGTAACAATAAATTTCCCGTCCTCTGTCTCCTCTAAGTCAGTGGCCGATTCGCCCAACGTGAATCCGGGCTTGAAAACAGCGCCCTGCTCCAGCAACTTCTCCACCAGTTCCCCCGCATTTACAATCGGATAGCCGGGGATGTCGTAAATGGGCTTTTTAGGATAAATTTCTATCAGCTGACCTCCCGGAGTAGGCAAAGAATCTATGAGATGGCACCTCAACTTTAAAAGCCCAGCTTCAAATACCGTGAAAAGGCCAACCGGCCCCGCACCAATGATAATGATATCGGTTTCAATCATAACGAAAAAGAGGGGGCAAAAATAGTTAATAATCGGGCATTGTTCATAAGGGGTTGCAAACGAGTTAAGCTAATCCAGCGCATAGTTTTTCTAGCCTATATAAACTAATAAATCTAACTTTGTGTTTTCCAAATCTATGAGCGATAACATCCTTCATGAGTGCGGCATTGCCCTCATTCGATTGCGAAAGCCCTTATCCTATTATATCGAAAAATACGGGTCAACGTACGCCCTGAATAAGATGTACATTTTGATGGAGAAACAGCACAACCGTGGACAAGATGGCGCTGGAATTGCGAACATTAAAATCGATCAAAAACCAGGGTTCCGTTTCTTTAGTCGCTACCGCTCTGTTAAGCCTTCTCCTGTAGCTCATCTCTTCAAAAAAATAGGAAAAAAATATAAAAAGGCGCAAAAAGACGGCAAAGAGAAGTTTAAAAACGAAGATTGGCTAAAAGAGAACCTGGCATTTTCAGGAGAGCTCTGGCTGGGCCACCTGCGCTACGGAACACACGGTTTGAATAGCATAGAAAACGTCCACCCATTCTTACGTCAAAATAACTGGAGGAGTCGCAACTTGGTGATGGCGGGCAATTTTAACATGACCAACGTAGAAGAGCTTTTTGATGTGTTGGTCGATTTAGGCCAGCACCCAAAAGACAAAGTAGATACGGTAACCGTAATGGAAAAAATTGGCCACTTCCTCGATGAAGAGGTGCAATCGCTTTTTCAGAAATACAAAGACCAATTCACCAACAAAGAAGTTTCAGACATCATCGAGAATGAGTTGAATTTGCAAAATGTTCTGCGAAGAGCATGCAAAGACTTTGACGGTGGTTATACGATGGCCGGAATGACGGGATCAGGTTCGGCATTTGTCGTGCGTGACCCTTCAGGCATTCGCCCAGCTTATTTTTATGCCGATGACGAAATTGTAGTAGTGGCATCTGAAAAACCGGCCATCAAGACTGCTTTCAACATCAACTACGAACAAATACAGGAAGTAAAGCCAGGTCATGCTCTTGTCATCAACAAAGACGGGTCGTTTGCACAACATCAGGTGATTGCTCCACTAGAAAAAACCTCGTGTAGTTTTGAGCGTGTTTATTTCTCTCGTGGCACAGATCCTGAAATCTATCAAGAAAGAAAAAGGCTTGGTAAATTGTTAGTGCCCCAAATTCTGAAAGCCATCAACTTTGATTTAAAGAACACCATATTCTCGTACATACCGAATACAGCAGAAACTGCTTTTTTAGGGATGATGGCTGGCATTGAAGATTATCTCATCAGCAAACAGAAGGACTTTATACTTGATGGGAAACCAACCGTAGATTCTCTGGAAGACATTCTCTCTTTCCGCCCACGGATGGAGAAAATTGTAATTAAAGATGTGAAGCTGCGCACCTTCATCACAGACGATGACCATCGTGATGAGATGGTCGCTCACGTCTACGACACCACATACGAAGTGGTAAATAAAGGAAAAGATACGCTAGTCGTGATTGATGATTCGATCGTGCGCGGCACCACACTTGAGAAAAGTATTTTAAAAATGCTTGATCGTCTCGGTCCTAAGAAAATCGTGGTTGTTTCTTCTGCGCCACAAATCCGATTCCCCGATTGCTATGGAATTGACATGAGCAAGATGGGCGATTTTGTTGCTTTTCGAGCGGTGATCAAATTGTTGAAAGAACAAGGCAAGGACTATTTACTAGGCGAAGTATATGAGCAATGTCAACGCGCGCGCGCAGAGGGCATCCCCATCAACTTTGTAAAGCGTTTGTATGAAGAGTTTGAATACGAAGAAGTTTCCAATAAGATCGCTGACATCGTCCGCCCTGAGGGAATGAAGGCTGAATTGCAAGTAGTTTATCAGACAGTCGAAAATTTGCACAAGGCCATCCCCAATCATTCAGGCGACTGGTATTTTACTGGTAATTTCCCTACGCCAGGTGGAATGAAGGTAGTGAACAAGTCATACATGAACTACATGGATGGGAAGTTGGTGAGGGCGTATTGATGAGTATGGTCATTATTTCACAAAAAGCTATCCATGAATTTGCCACGAAATACCCACTATCCGCTGATCCATTAAATCGATGGAGTAAAATTGCTAGTCAAGCAAACTGGCGGAATTTTTTGGAAGTAAAAGAATCTTTCAATGCCACTGATTATCTTGGAAATGATAGGTACATTTTTGATATCGGAGGAAACAAGTATAGATTAGTTGCGATGATTCATTTTGACATAAGGACTTTGTATATTCGCTTCATAGGTACGCACGCTCAGTACAATGAACTAAATAAAAAGAATCTGTTAATGAAAATTTGATTTCTTATATGAAACTCATTAAAACAAAAAAAGAATATTACTCAGTCATGGCTAAAATCGAGACCTTTCTAGAAAAGGGATTTAAGAACTTAACTAAGATTGAAAACGAGGAATTAAGACTTTTATCTCTACAGATTGAGGCTTTCGAAAAAGTCCACTTCCCAATGCCAGTTCAACACGATTTAACCACACTGCTTGACGCATACATGAAAGAAAATCATCTTACCAAGAAGCAGGTGGCAAACTTGCTGGAAGTAGATAATTCTACTTTGAACAGTATCTTAAGCAAGAAGAAGCCATTGACATTGAATTTCGCTAAAATGCTTCATCAAAAAATTCACCTAGATGGAAATTTGATCTTGGAAATGGTCTGATCTTTTTCTTTTTAAAAGAATTCAAAATCACGAATTACTCCTTTGATCCATACGCTTCAATGATATCTCTCACTAATTTATGCCGCACGACATCACGACCACTCAGTTCTACAAAGCCGATTCCGGTTACCTGATTTAATATCCTCACCGCTTCTTTCAGGCCAGAGCTTTGATTTTTAGGAAGATCAATCTGTGAAGTGTCACCCGTTACAATCATCTTTGACTCAGGCCCCATGCGTGTAAGGAACATTTTCATTTGCATCGCAGTGGTATTTTGCGCTTCGTCCAAGAGAATAAATGCATTATGGAGTGTTCTTCCACGCATATAAGCGAGTGGCGCAATCTCAATGATCTCGCGTTCCAGATAATACTTTAATTTTTCGAATGGCACCATGTCGTTGAGTGCATCGTAAATAGGTCGTAAGTATGGATCTATTTTCTCTTTCAAATCTCCCGGCAAAAATCCGAGATTCTCACCAGCTTCAACCGCTGGCCGTGTTATGATAATTTTCTTAACCTGTTTATTTTTCAACGCCCGCACAGCCAGAGCAACAGATACAAATGTCTTGCCCGTACCCGCTGGGCCCAAGGCAAACACTAAATCATTGTCCTTCACCGATTGAACCAGCTTTTGTTGATTTACCGTCTTTGGTTTGATAGGCGAGCCCTTTGTCCCGTAAAGGATAATGCCGTCTATTGAATCTTCCGGCAAATAATCTGAACGCTCCTGAGAAATATAGCCGCGAACATTCTCTTCGGTAATCCGGCCAAACTGATTAAAATGCTCTTGCAATGATTGGAGTATCTCTGTAATCTGCAAAATATCTGGTGTCTCCCCCTTCACAAGGATCTCGTTTCCGCGCGAAATTATACGACTCTTGGGGAAAGCCTGAGCAAGCTCGTTAATGTTCTTGTTTTCGACTCCCAGAAAATCTAGCAGTGGAATGCTGTCAAGCGTAATGGTTTTTTCGATCAAATGAAAAAATGGTTTAAATGAAGTAATTTTATCCCTGTAAATTTACGAAAATCCAACCTTGTAAGAACACGAGTGTTGGGAGAAAGTTCACCCATGGCCATAGTTACTCTTCTTACTGATAGCGGTGAAAGTGATCATTATGTCGCGGCCATTAAAGCCAAAATTCTGAGTGTAAATCCCGGACTAACGCTAGTCGATATTAGCCACCACATTTCACCCTGCGACATCGCTCATGGTGCGTTTGTGCTAAAATCTGTTTTTCGAGATTTTCCTGCCGGAACTGTTCATCTTACCGGTGTCGATTCGGCTGGAAATAAAGACGATGCGTACATCGCTTTGCAGTTGGAAGACCATTTTTTTGTGGGTGTTGATAACGGGATGTTGGGCCTGATCAGCGACAAAAATCATCAACAAGTCGTTCAATTAAATTCTATAAATCCAATCCGGACTACCTTTCCGGAAAAAGATATTTTCGCACCAACTGCCGCCAAGCTGGCTAGCGGAGTGGCCATCACTACCCTCGGCAAACCAATGCAGACGTTCAAGAAAATGACAGACCGCCATGTTAAAGCTAACAAGCGAATTATTGCGGGCAACGTAATACGCGTGGATGGTTACGGAAACTTGATCACGAATATTTCCAAGGACACTTTTGAAATTCTAAGTGCAGGAAAAACATTTACTATTCAATTTGGGGGTGAAAAATTCAGACGCATACATAAAAACTATTTTGAAGCAGAACCTGGCGATTGTGTCTTGATTTTTAATAGTCTTGGGCTTCTTGAAATTGGCATGTACAAAGGACACGCCAGTGAATTGCTAGGATTGAAGCATGATAGCCCTGTGAATATTACTTTTGATGAATAGACGCCAGTATCAAGACATAAGTAGTGAGATTGAATTATGCCCTATGTCTCAATACTTATGTCTTGATACTAATAACTGACTATGATCATCCGAATCGTTCGCATGCATTTTACGGCAACAAACATTTCTGTGTTCTTAGAGATTTTTGATGAACACAAAGAAGCCATCAGGCACTTCCCAGGCTGCCACCACCTTCAACTGCTTAAAGACGCCAGAGATCCTTTGTGCTATACAACACTTAGCCACTGGGACGAACTGGAGAGTTTAGACAACTATCGAAACTCCGAACTCTTTTCGTCTGTCTGGAATCGGGTAAAACCCCTTTTTTCAAAGAGAACAGAGGCCTTTTCGTTTGAGAAATTTATTGAACTGTGATTTGGTTCGCTTTTAAACTTTGGGCATATTTGCAACCCAATTAGCAAAAAAGCCTGAGTGGCGGAATTGGTAGACGCGCACGACTCAAAATCGTGTGCCTTCGGGCGTGCCGGTTCGATTCCGGCCTTAGGTACTTTACTATAGGTTGTCTGTAAAAGGCAACCTATTTTTTATTTTTAAAAACGAAAAAGATGCAAATCACCAAACACAAAGTAGCTTCCATCCACTACACACTCACTGACAACGATGGCAAAATTCTCGATTCCAGTAGTGGCAGAGAGCCTCTAACTTATATTCAAGGAATTGGCAACCTGATTCCCGGCATGGAAGAAGGGTTGGAAGGAAAATCAAAAGGCGAAAAACTAAGCCTTAAGATAAGCCCTGAAAAAGGCTATGGAGTAAAAGATGAAGCTTTGACCCAACGCGTGCCACGCACTGCATTTGGTGGCCAAGAGGTTAAAGTAGGTATGCAATTTCAAACCAACCAAGGCGGTGTTGTCACTGTTACTCATGTCAGTCTTTCCGAAATTACCGTGGATGCCAACCATCCGTTGGCGGGTGTAGAGCTCAATTTTGCTGTAGAGGTAATGGACATACGACTTGCCACAGAAGATGAAATTGCCCACGGCCACGTACATGGTCCAGGTGGACATCATCATTGATTAAGAACTCAGAAGTACGATTTACGATTTGACATATTAACTTGTAGTTCGTACTTCTGATCTCGTAGTTCTCAATTCGCTTCTAGAATCTTAAACAGCTCATCCAAATTAGGCGTCACAATAATTTCTGTACGCCTGTTTTTTTGCTTATTCTGGACATTATCATTTGGCGCAAGAGGAGCATACTCTCCTTTGCCCGCTGCTGTAATCTGATTGGGGGATAGACCAGCGCCTGTTAGAATTTTTGTGATTGATGTAGCTCGCATCACACTCAAATCCCAGTTGTCATTCATGTAAGTCGATTTCTTCGAAACGGGTACGTTGTCTGTATGACCTTCAATCATCACTTGTATATCTTTTTGATCCTTTAATGCTTTGGCCAACTGTTGTAGCGCGCCAACACCTTTCGCATCTACATCAATGCTTCCCGATCCAAATAGCAATTGTTCGGCCAGCGACACATACACCTTCCCGTTCTTCACCTTAACGGTCAAATCATTTTCTTTAAAATTTAACAAGGCGTTACTAATCTTATTCTTCAAATTCTGAACGGCCTTATCCTTGTTGGCCATGATCAATTCGAGTTCCTTCACTTTTTTCTCGCGTTCCTGCAAACTGTAGCTCAGTGAATCGTTCTGCTTCCGTGTCTTGTCTAAGTTGTCCTGAATTGCCAACAATTGATCACGCTGCTGCGCAACATCACGGTTAAGTTTGCCGCTGTTAGTCAACAAGTTTTTGTAGTTGCCATTGAGTTGCTCATACTCTTTATTCAAACTTGCCAATTTTTTTTGATTGGCCCGGTAGGTTACATTCAGATTTGCCGTGTCCTGCTGCATCTTCTTAAGCGTCTCTGCCAGATCTTGCAGCGATCCATTTGCTTTGTCCAATTCTTTGTTCCGATCAGAAAGGTCACCTTCAGCTTTTACTTTCTGAGCCAGCATATCATCAAACTTCTTTTTGGAGACGATGCACGAAGAAAAAGTAAAGAGCAGAAGAATAAAAAAATAGATTGTTCTCATAGTTTAAAAAATTAATAGACAAATATCTTAAATTAAATACAATTGCTACTTTACACCTTCATAAAATCAGGAGCGTATGGAAGGCATGTTTAAACCAGGTGCATTTAAGGGCAAAACCATTGTAATCACAGGCGGTGGCACGGGGCTTGGCAAATCGATGGGTAAGTACCTGCTGGAGCTGGGGGCCAACTTGGTGATTACCAGTCGTAAAAAAGAGGTGTTGGAAAAAACCGCTGCCGAATTACAACTCCAAACAGGGGGCCAAGTACTGGCAGTAGGGTGCGATGTACGCAAATATGAAGAAATTGAAAATGTATTGCGCAAAGCCGAGAACCGTTTCGGGCAAATCCATGGCGTGGTAAACAATGCAGCCGGAAATTTTATAAGCCCGACAGAGCGACTCTCGCATCGCGCATTTGATATCGTTGTTGATATTGTTTTGAAAGGCACCTACTATATGACATTAGCGGCCGGCAAACATTGGATTGCAAAAAAACAACCTGGCACTTTTTTAAATATTGTTACTACCTACGCCTGGACGGGCTCCGGATATGTTGTGCCTTCTGCTTGTAGTAAAGCGGGTGTGTTAGCGCTCACCAGATCACTCGCAGTAGAATGGGCCAAGTACAAAATTAGAAGTAACGCCATCGCACCCGGGCCGTTCCCAACCGATGGAGCATGGAGTCGCCTTCTTCCGGGTGATCTTGTGAAGAAATTTGATCCGGCAGCTCGCATCCCTTTAAAACGAGTGGGTGATCACCAGGAGTTGGCCAATTTGGCCGCATATCTCCTTTCAGACTACTCTGCGTTCATAAATGGCGAAGTGGTAACAATAGATGGGGGTGAATGGCTGCGCAATGGGGGCGAGTTCAGCCATCTGGAAGAAATTCCACCAGAAATGTGGGACATACTCGAGAAGACAAGAGGAAAGGGAGCATAACAATGGGACTAGATGACTGGATGGATGGGGCTTTGAAAGAACGCGCGGCTCAAGGGGGCTTGCGCGAGCTTTCTCTAGTCAAAAACAAAATTGATTTTGTTTCAAACGACTATCTTGGATTGGCAAGATCGGCACAGCTTAGCCAAAAAATTCATGAGCATTATAGCTCACTAAAAAATCCTTCCAATGGATCAACCGGTTCTCGTCTGCTGGCTGGAAATAGCGAGCTTGCCCAAGAGGTTGAAGCGAAGCTTGCAACCATTTTCCGCTCAGAGCAAGCACTGCTTTTTGGTTCAGGTTATATGGCAAACCTTGCGGCTTTGTCTTGCATTCCTCAAAAGGGCGACACCATTTTGTATGACGAACTTGTTCACGCATGCATGCACGATGGCGCAAGACTTAGTAAAGCGGATCGACATAGTTTTAAACACAACGACCTCTCCGATTTAGAAAGCAAACTAAAACAAGCCAAAGGAAAAACATTTATAGCCATCGAATCGATCTACTCCATGGATGGCGATGAAAGCCCTATCAAAGAAATAGTCGGCTTAGCAAATCGATATCAAGCGCATATTATACTGGATGAAGCTCATAGTACTGGGGTGTATGGCAAAAACGGTTCGGGGTACGCAGCGATGTTGGGACTTGAATCAGAAATCGCCATTCGGATCTACACCTTTGGTAAAGCAATGGGCGTACACGGTGCATGCATTGCTGGTTCTAATACGTTGATCTCGTACTTAGTCAACTTTGCAAGACCATTCATTTTCTCAACAGCTATGTCTCCGCATAGTTTAGTTTCTATTCAATGCGCTTTTGAATTTCTACAAAACGAACTTCATCTGCAGAAACAACTCCGTTCGAATACTCACTTCTTTTTAGAACAGTATAAAAAGGTAAATCATCCAAAAGTTCAAAGCAACAGCTCGATTCAGTCTATTCTAGTGAAGGGAAACAATGAAGTAAAAAAATTCGCCAATCATTTACAGCACCATGAGTTGGATTGTCGCGCAATTCGTTCGCCCTCCGTAAAGCCTGGCTCGGAGCGCGTTCGCATCTGCCTGCACTCATTCAATACCGAAGCTGATATTCAAAAATTGATAAAGGCACTAACAGAATTTGTGTAATCTTTGGGGCGGCAGCCGGGCTATCCGTTACAAGTCCTCCCCCGATGCGCGCGATCCAACACACATGCAATCGGGGTGTGGGCTTTCCACTACTATCCCTGCCGCTCGAAGCTTTAGCGTAGTGTGGCCTGCCGCGACTTCGTCTACTCGAAAAATCTAATTGTTAACTCTTACCTTTAGCGTTTCTATTTTGAACGTCAAAAAAATGAACTACTTCGTAACAGCCATAGGCACAGACTCAGGTAAAACCTTAATTTCTGCTATCTTATGCAAAGCGCTCAAAGCCGACTATTGGAAACCTGTGCAGGCTGGCTTTCCGCGAGATGCGGATACAATCAAAGGCCTGATTCCAAATTGTACAATTCACCCTGAATCCTATTTGTTGAGTACACCCGCTTCGCCACATGCAGCAGCCAAAATTGACTGCATCGAGATTAGTTTGGAAAAAATTCTCTTGCCGAAGACAAGCAATTCATTGATCATTGAGGGAGCGGGAGGGTGCTTGGTACCACTAAATGATAAGGACTTTGTAATTGACATTGCTCAGAAATTCAATAGCCCAATCATTCTCGTTGCCAACCTTTACTTAGGAAGCATCAACCACACGCTATTGACAGTTGAATTACTAAAGCAACGTAAACTTTCCGTGGCAGGAATTATCTTCAATGGAAAATCAAACCCTGAAAGTGAAAGAATCATTTTGAGGCATTCTGGGTACAAAACAATCTGGCACGTCAAAGAAGAACCTGAAATAAATTCGGAAACAATTGCGAACTACGCAGAAAAAATAAAACAAAAAGTCTCGTGACTCTTCTCGAAAAAGATAGAAACTACATTTGGCACCCTTTTACACCTCTGGAAGTCGAAGAAGATCCAATTGTCATCGAGTCAGCAGAGGGTGTCTATCTATATACTACAGACGGAAAAAAAATCATCGATGCGGTTTCATCGTGGTGGGTAAATCTTCATGGGCATAGTAATCCGGTTATTGCCAAAGCAATTTCCGAGCAAGCTGGAAAGTTAGAGCATGTTATTTTTGCTGGCTTCACCCACGAACCCGCCATTACACTTGCTGAAAATCTTTTAAGCGTTCTACCAAAGAATCAATCTAAAATCTTCTTCTCTGATGATGGCAGCACAGCAGTAGAAGTTGGATTAAAAATGGCAATGCAGTATTGGCATAATAAAGGTATAAAGACTAAAACAAAAATTATTGCATTAGAGGGAGCCTACCATGGCGATACATTTGGTGCCATGTCTGTCGGGGCAAGAGATGTGTTTAACCAAGCGTTTAATCGATATCTCTTTGATGTCAATTTCATCGATTTCCCCAACAAAGAAAATGAAGAAAAAATACAAAGCGACTTTCGAAAGTTGGTAAGTAGAGAAGACGTAGCTGCATTTATATTCGAACCATTAGTTCAAGGGGCTGCGGGAATGAGAATGTATTCACCGAAGATACTTGATCAACTCATTGCTATTGCGAATGAGTACGAGGTGATATGTATAGCAGATGAAGTGTTCACGGGCTTTGGAAGAACTGCGAGATTCTTTGCGTGCGACTATCTTAAAAATGTCCCAGACATCTTCGCTCTATCAAAAGGCATCACAGGCGGAAGTTTACCGCTGGGAGCTACTAGCTGCTCTTCAAAAATTACGTCTGCATTTCAGTCTTCTGAAAGTTCAAGGACTCTGTACCACGGTCATTCTTACACAGCGAATCCGATTGCGTGTGCTGCGGGTAATGCCAGCTTTAAACTATTGATATCACCGGAGTGTAAATCAGCCATTGAAACAATAAACAAATCTCTTGAAAACTTTAAGGCCAACGTTTCTGGTTTTTCTGTCATTAAAGACGTGCGTGTTTGCGGGACAATTTTGGCTATCGAGTTAATGACCAATGACACCAGTTCTTATTATAATCCTATCAGGAAGAAGATATATTCTCATTTCCTCTCTAAAGGAATCTTGGTAAGACCTCTGGGAAACGTCATTTACATAGTTCCACCGTATGTTATTTCAGAGAAAGAATTACAATCTATCCAGACTGAAATTGTGCAGTTCCTTAATGGTCTTGTCAGGAGAGGGTAATTCATAAAAAAACCCCTATAATTTTGTTTTATAGGGGTTTGATATAATAAGAAAGGCAACGACCTACTCTCCCGGATTTTACTCTAGTACCATCGGCGCTGGCGGGCTTAACTT
>VYMD01000007.1_pt1 | contig 161505 bp, 124 predicted proteins | sample 5115311 | NCBI WGS metagenome assembly VYMD01 (sample SAMN12291779, study PRJNA351875) | freshwater metagenome | isolation source: freshwater lake | place: USA: Michigan, Wintergreen Lake | collected 2013-08-08
TTCATCCTCTGCCTTCAGCCAATAAAAATATTGCTGACCATAGTCAACCGCTTCGTCCTTGTAGCTCACTGATGTAGTAGTGGCCACCAAGCTCGCTCCTGCTGGTAAATTGGTCGTGCCCCGGTACAGTTTGTATTGTTTGAAATCATTTTCAGTATTTGCTGACCATCGTAATAAAAGAAACTTGTCGCCTGATGTCAGTTGGATATTCTGCGGGGCAACAGGAGGTAAGTTTATTGGAGAAGACAAGACAGACGCTGATTTGGAACTCACATTATTCTCCATATCAACTGCCTCAACCCAGTAATAGTAAGATTCATTGTACAACACAGAATTATCGAGAAACTCGGACGCTGTTCCTGAAAAAAGAAGCTGTGCCGTGCCGGGCAGGTCGATCGTATTTCTAAAGAGTCTAAATATTTTAAAATCCGTTTCGGTGTTCACATCCCAGTTCAGCCTGATGAATCGATCTCCGGCACCAGCTGTTACGTTTGAAGGAATAGATGGCGGAAGATTAAACGGTACCGCACTCACCATCTGACTAAATATACTTTCCTTCCCATTCACAATGGTTTTAATCCAATAATTTCTTTTATACGATAAATTTTGGTGTACATAAGAGGTGGTCGTGACTTCATTTATCTTTAGAGCACTTATGGTTTGCTCCAGGGCACCTTCACTGCTGTAAAGCGCATATCGCACATTTGGATAAGCCCTCGCAGACCACGTTAATGTTATCGATCTGTTTCCCGCCTGAGCTTGGAGATTAATCGGATAAAGTGGTGGTAAAATATCTTCGTAGCTATAGACCCAAATACCATTTCCGTTTTTTCGGACCCCATAAATTAATGAGCCATTTGGCAAAAACAGGTAACTTTCTTCTGGCGGTATGTTGAAGGCTGACCACCAAATGATTCCAGGAAGATTAAACGAACCATACGGCAAAAGAGAACCATTGTCATCAAACTTAAATATTACTGTGTTGATGGATGAGTTTGTTTTTACAAACATGATGTCATTGGACATAAAAGCTTCTTTCTCTCCTACACCGACACTATACTCCGAAAAATTTTGAATTTCAACTAAATTGCCATTCAATGAATTTCGGGAAAATACCTTAAAGGTTAATCCAGAAAGATCCGAAGCAATTACGACAACATGGTTACCGCCTTGTCTCATGATCATCTGCCTTCCATAATTCGCATAGGGAAGGTTCAGAAGATTTAAATAAGACAAAGTGCCTGAGACATTGTCTTTATCGAGAATAAATATTTTTTTGTCAGAAAGTAAATAGAGTATCTTATCATCTGGTGAGATGACGAGGTCTTTTACCATATCAAGTCCAACACCATTAAAGTCCGACCATTGTGCCATCCAGGTAAGCGTTCCATCAGTTGCTCTTACCAGGAGGTGAACCAAATTGTCATTTGTCAATACATATAGAAATTTTTCATTTATAGACGTTTCTAGTTCAACAATTCTATTTGCAAAAGGAAGGGAAGAAAGCTTGGCGAATTGCTGCTGGCCGTTAAGCGAGAACGTAACAATGGATTGATCACTCGCTCCGTTGTTGACGACATACAGATTCTTCTGATCTTTTGTAGCTACAATTTTAGAAACTGTTTCGAGTTCAACGCTAGCGTAATTCAACCGCCATTTTAGGGACAGAATAGCCTGCGATTGGCCTCCCGAGTTATAAGACGTGATGCACTGATCCCCGCTACTTGCAAAGAATAATGTTCCCCCGTCCGCACTTATGGCTTGGGCCGAAATTGCGTTTAGTCCATTTCCAAGACTAAGGCCAATTTTTATTTGCTCAAGCTTGGTTAAATCATTTGGAATATTTTCTTGGTAACAGTTAAGAAAATGATCGCGCACCAGTTCATATAAAAATCCTTCACCACTGAGAAATAAATTGTATCCATTGCTTGGATGTTTTTCCAACAAAGTCAAAGCACCTGTTAAGGGTTCAATCGCATAAGACGAAAAATTTCCGCCTGCGTTGGCAGACGCATAAAGTCTATTTCCTTGTTGGTTAACGATTAGAGACACTACTTCAACGGGCCCATTTGAATAAAATGGTAATAATTCAGGCGTTGGGTAAATAAAACGAGACGAAAATGACAACAGACCAGTAGCTGTATTCCTATCCAACTGTGCCAAACCAATCCTGGTGCCAAGGTAAATATGACTTTCATCAGGCGTAATGGCAACGCTGAAGATGCCGTTTAGACCAAGCGGAGAAAGGAAGTATTCTTGTATCGGACTTACAAGCCCGGTGATTGAATTGCGATCAAAAGCCATAACCTTGGTATTTCCAAAGGCTACCCAATAAAGGTGTTTCCCATCAGCCGTTAGAAGAATGTCAGAAATCACCTCGGATTCTATCCATTCGTTATTCACCAGACTAAGTGAACCAGTAGAGATGCTTCTTTTAAAAATTTGTAGTTTGAATACATCGTTGATGTAAACATACTGATCGTCTGGGCTAATCAGAAGTTTTCTTTTTCCAACAAAAGCAACAGACCGTGGATCAAGAAGAGGCGGGGCATCCAAGAAAATCAGCCTGCCAGTGTTTATATCTCTTCTAAAAATTAGAATGTACTCAGAAGCGCTGAGCGTTGCATAGAGATAGTTGCTATCATGGCTTATGACAATTCCACTTACTGAATTACTTGTATTGCCCAAATAAGAACGCAGCAACTCAGGTCTTATCGTTTCAATCGTGCGCACTTTTCCATTGTTTGCATTATAGTTAAACACGGTAAGACCAGAACTTCCAGCCGAATAGGCAAACTTGCTATCCTCAGAAAAAATCATCTCCGTGACCGTTTCAATTCCTTCGACAAAACCAGGATTGTTGCGCACTACTTTCACAACTTGAGCTTCTCCTCGATAAGAAACGAATACAAATAAGCATATCAAGATTGAAATTTTTATGCTCATTTCATTAGATAACTTACTGACAATCATACTGTAATAGTGATAAAAGCTGCTTCCGATCCTTTCGGCCCGTTTTTGTAATCACGTAAGGCCAAAAGATATTCATTGTTTCTCAAGAAACCAAAAGATCTAAAAATCCCATGACTCCGGAAAATTGCATAACTGCGATCATTGAAATCAACTCCATTTCTAAGTGTATCAATCCGAAAATTAGTGGAACCTAAACACAAGTCCCAGGGTCAACGTACTAATTGCCGAAGCCGAATTACAGCCAAATCCTTCCCACTTCACGTACTCAGTGTTTTGTCATTTCACAAATAATTGCAATCCTTTTTTTATGCATTGAAAATAAGGTCATTACAACTATGATTTTATCGCGACTTTTTTGGCAACGCTGAAAAGGCAATGCGTGAGGCACGGGATATACGATACAAGTCTGGCCTCGCTCCCTGCCAACACACTTCTTGTTTCTTGCTATTATCCCTATTGCCTTAGAAACCCTGCATCGCCACACATTGTGCAGGCCGCACATCCAACGCTAAGACCAAAGCCTAGTCAAAGAGTGTCGCTGCCCCAGCCCATTGTGAATGATGAAGCTTGAGTTATTGAAAGCCAACGCTAAAAAACTTTCTAAGAAGATTCCTGTAAGCCCGGATGCCTGCCTTTGCCGAAACGGCTACGTGCAGGCAGGCCAAAGCTACTTAACATAACGCAATGCCATTATATAACTATTTACTCGCTAAGTTCCTGACGCACAGTTATATAATTATATTATGGTTGGGTCAATCAAATCTGTACATGTTGGGTCATTAAAAATGTGCCTAATTTTTACTGGGTAAAACATTTTTTACCAATTTGGGACAGTTGTATAAGATTTTAAAAATGTGTCGAAAAAGTGGTCAACCTTTCGAATTTCCAGAAAAGGCAATCAGCCATTATTAGAGCGGGCACAACACCTTAGTCCTCTTAATATCTGGCACATTTTTAAGGTTGTCTAACATGTCTAGCATCCAAAGTAGCGTCTCGTTGTCTGGCACTGATTTCATAAATGCCTCTTTAAGATCATCGATGGAGTGGCAATGATTAGAACAATACAATGGCGCGATTATAAAGAAGAGGCACTCTTCTATTTCAGTTCTATTTCGGTACTCCGCCAAAAGCTTCTGAAAAAGTTCATGACCTAGGCGTTTTTCGACACCCCAAAATAGTGCATTGAGAAATATCTCCGTTGCCCCACGAAGAAAATGATAGTTTTCCTCAAAGAGCTTATCTTTTTTAGATTTGTTTTTCACAGCCATTCAGGTGGTTTTTTCCTTGTGAACGTGGCCACTTTACTGGATCATAACTAGTTGTTTAAGATTTTTGAAAGGTCGCAAAAAGGTCTTTAATCTGTTGCATTAACCGACCTTAGATATGTCCGTAGAATTGTTTGATAGCTTTTTCAAATTTCTTCCAACCTAATTTATAGGGCTTTTTATGACCTTTTGGAAACCACTCTAGGGCGCCTTTACTAATTTTAATGGTCCCAAATTTCTCGTCATCTTCATAAATATTGAAGATAACATCCCCCTGTCCAATCTCCCTCTCAGGTAAAGTAAACGTCATTTTGTGCTTAGCCATATTAGTTTTTTTTATTTAATGAGATGATTATCTGCTGAAAACTAGCCAAGCCCGCTTCCAGATTTTCAATGATCTCTTCTGCCAATACATCCGGGTCTGGAAGGTTGTCTAAATCTGCGAGGGATTTGTCTTTGAGCCAGGTGATGTCCAATGAGGTTTTATCTCTGGCGATGATTTCTTCGTAGGTGAACTTGCGCCAGCGACCTTCAGGGTTGGTTTCTGGGTTGTAGATTTCTTTCCGCCTGTTACGGTTCTTTGGATTATAGAGTGTGATGAAATCTCTTAAGTCTTCCAGTTTGAGTGGATTCTTCTTAAGGGTGTGATGAATGTTGGTCCTATAATCATACACCCATATTTCTTTGGTCCACGGGTTTTTGCTGCTGGGCTTATTATCAAAGAAAACAACGTTGGCCTTTACGCCTTGTGCATAAAAGATACCCGTTGGTAATCTTAAGATGGTGTGAACATCCGCTGTCTCCAATAGTTTCTTGCGGACGGTCTCCCCTGCCCCACCTTCAAACAATACATTGTCTGGAATAACGACTGCCGCAAGCCCTGTGGTTTTAAGCATGCTGCGGATGTGCTGCACGAAGTTCAGTTGCTTGTTGCTGGTGGTAGCCCAGAAATCCTGGCGGTTGTAGGTAAGGTCTTCTTTCTCCTGCTCGCCTTCTTCGTTGGTAAACGTCTGACTACTCTTTTTACCAAACGGTGGATTGGCTAAAATGTAATCATATTTATCTGCCGACTGAGCAATCAACGCATCTGCGGGAGAAATGAAGTTGTCACTGTCAATGTCTCCGATGTTATGCAGAAACAAATTCATCAATGCCAACCGTCTGGTGCTGGCTACAATCTCGTTGCCGAAGAAGGTGTTGTATTTTAAAAACTTGCTCTGCGCTTTATCCAGTTTGTTGTGATCGACAATGTAATCATAAGCAGCCAGGAAGAAACCACCCGTCCCGCAGGCAGGATCGGCAATGGTTTTCATGGGTTCTGGGTTCACACACTCGACCATTGCTTTGATCAATGCACGCGGGGTGAAGTACTGCCCGGCACCGCTCTTGGTGTCTTCTGCATTTTTCTCCAACAAGCCTTCATAAATATCACCTTTGTCTTTTACGCCCATCATCAGCCATTGCTCGCTATCGATCATGGCTACGATCTTGCTGAGCTTGGCCGGGTCCTGGATTTTGTTCTGGCTCTTGGTAAAGATCTGGCCGAGAATGCCTTTCTCTTTACCCAACTCACGCAGCATAATGCTGTAATGTGTTTCAAGCTCTGCGCCTTTTAGCGGCACCAGACTCTCCCAGTTGTACTTTTTAGGAATGGAGAAAGTACGGTTGTGTGGCGGCTTGGTGTACTCATCTGCCATTTTTAGAAACAGCAGATAAGTCAACTGCTCCAGATAGTCTCCATAGCCTACTCCATCATCACGGAGCGTGTTACAAAAGCTCCATACTTTACTAACGATTGCTGAATTGTTGTCGCTCATTTGTCGGAATCAGAATTTGCTGAGTTTAAGAATTGACGGACTTATACTTCGGATTAAAAATCAATTTATACTCAAGACTCTTGGCACCGAAATTAATTAATAAGCCTTTCGTAAAATCATAGGCAACTACATAGTTTTTTGCTTGAGCAAGGTGGACATCTTCGAGGGCTATTATTGCTTTCAACTCCACTATGACTTTATTCTTGACCACAAAATCGGCTCGCCTTGTTCCTACTTCCCTTCCATCATCGTAGATGGTCTGCTCCAGTTCACGATCAAAACCGATGCTCTCTTTTTCCATCTCAATAGCGAGACACCGCTGATAAATTACCTCCTGGAACCCATTGCCTGACGTATTGTGCACTTTCATTGCACAGCCAATTATTCTATATGTTAACTCATCCTTCTCCATACACAATTTTGTTCATTCAATCATTCTGTGAATTCTGCTTCAGACATTCCATACTTTACTAACGATTGCTGAATTGTTGTCGCTCATGTTATAATTTATGGTTTTCAATAAACCATTGAATGTATTGTGGTAGCTTACTAGCGATGTAGTAAGGTAAGTTTAAAAGTAAGTATTCTTTACCAGCCGGGGTCACCGATTTCTCAACCTTAAGCGGGTTGGCATCTAGCCGAACAGCATACGGATGGTTGCTGCGCTCAACAAATTGATGCAGAGAGCGCAATCTTCCTTGTTCACCCGATTTTACTTCGATGGGTACTACATACTGGCTCTGCTGAAATACCAAGTCAACTTCGGAATTAGCGTCTTTACTCTCACGCACCCAAAAATGAGGTTTGTAAGAAGGATTTTCATGGATAGCAATGACCTGCTGTGTCACTAAATGCTGAATGACTTTGCCTCTGTAAAAATCACTCAAATCTTTTATGCCTATCATTTCACCTTGCAAACCGAGTGCCTGGTTAAGCAAACCCGTATCAAGAAGTTGAAGACGGGGTCTCTTTTTAAAATCTGTAATAATAGGTGGTTGTAAGCTGGTGGTTGGATAGATCATCTGAATGACTTTGGCCATCTCAAGTGTGCGCATGGCCTCGCCCACCTCGCGCGAGCGATAATTTGATTTGCCGAATTTTTCAAACTTTATCCGATCGTGCTCATGTGCGGCTGTATCGATGATGTGCCTGATTACGTTGCGCTCTGTATTATTTTTTGCATACTTCTCCACATCATCTTTATACGATTGCCAAAGGCGTTCATAAACTGGTTTTATACTCGCTATATTTTTTGTTTGTGCATATAGCTGTACCACCTCAGGCATGCTGCCAATGATGGCATACTCGTGAAACAACTTAAGCAATGAGGTGTGTGCAAATTCTGCAACCGGCACCTGGCTCAATTGCTCAGCAGCCATTTTGTAGTCAAGGGCTATCAGGTATTCTTCAAAATCCAACGGATGCAGGCACAGATATTCAATGCGGCCGACAGGAAAGCTGGGCACTTCCTTCAACGAAAACTCCAGCAGTGAGCCCGCAGCAATCACATGTAGTTCGGGCATCTCTTCATAAAAGTAGCGAAGCAATTGTATGGCCTTGGGCGACTCTTGTATTTCGTCAATAAACAAAAGGGTACTTCCTGGTCTTGGGCTAACCTCCTTTAGCAGGTATATGGCATTGAGTATGTCTCTAACGGAATCTGTTCTCTCGAAAATGGCCCGGTCTTCTTCCCGCTCCAAGTTCACGTTCAGAAATACCGTAAACTCGGTGGCAAACATGGTGACCAATGTGGTTTTACCTACTTGCCTGGCGCCTCTCAATAATAATGGCTTTCGGGTGCTACGCTGCTTCCATGCCAATAGGCTCTGATGTGCTTTTCTGCTGAAATTCAAAGTTTTGTATTAAATAGTATGTAAAAATACCTATTTTTTGTAATAAAGAGTACCTTAAATTGATATCTATTTGGAGTAAAGCGGATGCAAGTGTAACAAAGTAAGGTTGATTAGAACAGCTTCCCCTCAAACCACTTCCGGCACAGAACTCCCTACTTTACTGACTACTTCTGAATTATTATCGCTCATATCTCTTCTTTATCGTGCAGGTTATCGTGCAGGTTATCGTGCAGGCACTAAAGCTCTCTTATCGTGCAGGTTTTAGTGCAGTTTATCGTGCAACGTTTTTGATAGTTGGTAACGCCCTGTTTTCTTGCTTCCTTTATATTCTATGAAGCCTGCATCTGTTAAAGTTTTTAAATTATCTTTTATGGTTCTTTCTGAAACTTCAAAATGAGCCATTAAGTCTGCTACTTTTAAACCAGAAGTTTTAAAAATTAACAAAACAATTTCTTTTAATCGTTGACCTACCGATTCAGTTATTTCCCCAGCTATTTCTTCAGTTATTCTCTCAACTTTAGCAATAATAGGTATACTTATTCCCTCCGCTATTCCTTCAGTTTTACCCGCACTCTTTCTATTATGTGCAACTTCCGGAAACGTAACCATCGTAGTATTTTCATTTTGCTTCCATATCGGAGCCTTAAACCTATTCTCTTTGCAATCTCTAATCATTCTTTGTGTTCCTGTTCCAAGCATTTCAATATACTTTCTGTAAAAGCACATTTGAGCAATATCAGGATTACGAAGAATAGAATTATGTTCCACTTTTAAATCAGCAACAGTAATACCATCAGGCAGAGCACCATAATTACTAATTTCTGTTCTATCTGAATAAATTGATATTTGCAGGAATCCTTTAACAGAATTATAATCTCGGTGTACAATTGCATTTAAAATACCTTCACGCAAAGCCAATACGGGATAATTGGGCTTGTCTGTTCTTAGAAGTCCATTTACAGTTAGGTTCTTGCCATAAACAATATCTAAATATTCAAATATTGCAGCGATGTTTTTGAATACATTCCCTTCAAACATTTTATCATCAATAAACTTGTTTCCGGATGTTTTTGAAGGATAAAGTGTAAGCCTGATTCTTGATTGAGGAATAAAACGAATTGGATTTTTACCAAACAAAACCATGCAAGCATTAGTAATATTACCATTTTGAAGCAATCCTACTTGAATCAAAAAGTCCTCTACATCTTCTATTTTAGCTTCTTTCTTATATTCTTTGAATAGTTTAATTGTCTTGTCTATTTCTACCGTATCTAAATCTATTAACTCTGCACCTAACACTGGCATTCGCTCCCAATGAAAATCGGCTTGCTTCCGTTGCGAAATAAGATTGGTTAGTTTTTCGGGACTGGTTGTTTTCGTTACTTGACCAATTCTATTATAAATAACTCCTTTGTATTGATACGGCTTTTTCGCTCCCTCCCAAACGCTGATTAAAATAACATCATTCTTTTTGTAGTTGACTACCTGCACCGAAATGGGTGCGGTAGGTTTAATCAAATCTACCAAAGCACTTTGTATAGAAAAGGCCTGCTGTTGAGCGTTCTCTATTCCAACTACCTTTTTATTATCATCAATTCCCACCACTAAATCACCACCTTGCGTGTTGATGAATGAAGTTATGGATTTTGCAATGGCATCAATATTGGGTTGTGCTTTAAACTCCAAACGAACCCCTTCTTTCTGTTGCAACAGATTTTCTATGATAAAACTATTCTCCATCGTTGCTCTGTTGAGGGTTCATTACTTCATAAATAAAGTCTTTGTCGATAAACTGTGCATTAATATACACCATCATTTCATCTAAACGATAAAACTCCTGCGCCCAGTTACCATTGCGAAGCGTAACCGGAATATGGTTTTTAATAACATACTCATACATTTCAACCGAAAGTTTGTCAAAAAGCCGATTGTCCATAAACATCACTTCATCATCACTTTTTAGTTTTATTTTCTTCAAAAGTAAGCGAGTATAAACAACATCCCGATGCACCAGGAACCAGTAAGGCTTCTTTAATCGGATAGCTTCTTTTATTTCTTCAAATGTGATATTCTTTTCGCCAATATTTCCTGTGCCACAATACGGACGAATAATGCCCAGAAATAAATCACACTCGTCAACTGCTTTCAAACAATTGTCAAGATTTGACAAATGAGGGTTTACCTTGATACTGCCATAATGAGAATTCAGCACTTCATAGCCCAACGTATTTAACTGAGCTACTATTTGTGATAGCTGGTCTTCAAACCCATACACAGTTGACCCCACCATTATTTTTACCTTCCGGTTTGGAGGTACTGGTTTCTTATTGCTTACTCGTTTTGCCATTGATATATCTTACATTCAATATATCTAATTCAGACAAGTTTCCCCTCAAACGCCTTCTTTAAAATACTTTGCCGGAGGGTTTCGGCTTGGGCAAGGCTGGTGGTAATGGTTTCTTCTACTTTATCGCATACACTCAGGCGAGATTCGATTTCTTGAACGATGCTTTGCTGCTCATGAATTGAAGGAGGCATGGGCACATGAAATTCTCTCATTGCTTTAAGGCCGACATTCATAATTGTGCTCCTTGTAGCACTCTTCTCAGCGTAACTTGTGAAACTATTACTGGTCAAATAATACCTCACATAATTCTTATCTACATTATCCAATAGATTGAAATAACAAGCGCTTTTTCCCAAAACAACTTTTTCGTTATTGTAGAAGGCTGTATAACCTAAAGAGCCATTAATTGAAACAAGTATGGTCCTATTATTTAATGGTTTTTTATACTTTTCATATTCTTCTACGTTCACTCGTTTTGTGTTTTCCTTAATTTCAATTTTACCGTCAGTTAAATTGTTTCCATTTATAAAATAATACCCACCTAATTCAGAATATTTTGGAGTACCATGAAGGCCATCACCTAAAACAGACGTGATCTCTTTTAACGGTTGCAGCTTCCAGCCTCTAGGCAATTCACCCTCTTTCACTTCTTTATTAGTAAGTCTCCCCTCAAACGCCCACTTCAACACCGCCTGTCTGTAAATTTTTAATTGCTCTTGTGCGGTTTCTAATTGTTGTTTGCCTTTGTCGAGTTCGCTGAGAAGTTCTTCTATTTTAGAGACGATGGCGTGTTGTTCGGTTTCACTTGCAAGTGGAAATAAGGTCTCCCTAATAGTCTCACCGGAAATTGCTCGAAATGTTGTACCTGTTCCTTTCTTATCAAGCTGTTGTTCAATACTTCGCAGAAAATAGAAAGCATATTTGTAGTTCGGAAATCGAATAGCTGCTAGACCTCTTCCTATGCAACACTTTTGATCGGCAATGTTCGTGGTTCCAACAGGAGCTCGAACAGAGAGAAGAATGTCATTAGGCTCCGCTATCTTATTCGGTGAACTACACCATTTTTCAACAACAGGATGTAGATCGGTAAACTCAGCTTTACCTTGAAAAAATGGTACTCCTATCCCATCGGTATTGTAAGATGTTGAAGGTGGAGATTGCCCCATTAATACATTGCAAGCTTCACCTAACTTTACCCATTTCCATCCGTCAGCCAGGCCTTCACTATTCTGTGCAACCGGAGTAATCGCGGAATTGGTGCGGTGTTGGTCCGGTGTTGCTACGGCCTGGGGTTTGGCGTTGGGTTGTTTTTCAGGAGGGGTATTAGCGGGCATTCAAAATCTATTTTCAGTGCGCTTATTTCGTTTCAGTCAAATACCCATCAAATAAGATGGTGTTGGTTTTCAGGGTTTTAGGATTTGATTGTGGATAACCATGCTTTTCTATCAAATAACCGTCAAATAAGAAATTTCTTCTCAAGTATTAACTTCTTACTTCGAACATCTCAGGAAACTCAGGCATCTCATCCCAAGTTCTTCCTTTCAGTTTTCGGCCGGTCTTTTTCTTATTCGTGCCACCCCATTGCTTAAAGAAGAATGCCACATCCGCTTTCTCGCACTGCTCCTGGATATCCAATACCCAATCAGGATTCATAGGTCTTGGCTTTCTACCACTTTCCCCTCCAACTATTACCCAATCCATTTTCTTCAAATTCATTTTTGGTAATGGACCTATTAAAGGCTCAAGAGACAAGAACTTTGTTTTTGCTTTTGTCGTCCTTAGAAAATCAATTCGCTCTGTCACACGCTCATCTTCTACGCTAACCCCCATCCAGATGTTGTGCGTCCACTTCAAAAGCTTTGCTTTATCGTACTCTAAAAGCAAGTCAGCACGTTTCGTCAATACCTGAAAAACATGTTGAGGATTCTCATTCATTACTCTGAAAACTTTCTGAATGAATTCAATGGGAACATTTTTATGAAAGAGATCACTCATTGAATTAACAAATACAATTTTTGAGTTCTTCCAGGTATAGGGCAAGCCAAGCTCCTGATCGTGAGTTGTGATCTTGAAGTTGTTTTTATACTTGTCAACACCCATAGCCTTTAGCCTGCGTGACATAACTTCTGCATAACAAAACTTACAACCTGCGGAAATCTTGTCGCAACCCGTTGTCGGGTTCCAGGTTAATTCGGTCCATTCTATTTTTGTTTGCGCCATATTATTTTACCTTAATTATATCCTTTGCAATTTTTATAGCTGTAGCATTATTAGAAGCAAAAACTAAGTGAAAAAGTGGCCTTCCTTTAGTATTGTCCAAACGCATTGGATCTTCAGTAACAAATTTCCAAACAGTCTTCAATTGTCGAATATAAACCCTCATGATTTGATTAATCGGCTTAATGACCTTCGTTATCTCTTCAGATTCATCACCAAATAAATCCAATCTTTGCTCAGTTTTATAGAATTCTTTCCGTATCTCTTCTTCTGTGAGACCAAAGAAAGAGGTCAACTTATCAATGTAGGGTAGATTACCACTTCTGAATAGTAGACGATTTACTATCACACCTGTCGGTACTAATATCCAAACATCAGAACGAGTTCCTTTAAGACCTGCTATAGATTTCCAATTTATTTGCATCCCAAATGGATCTAGTAAAACCAAGGCAGCATATTTATTTGACTTAAGGGCTTGCGCTAAGTCCTGTAGTGAAGCATTACAATCTTTTGACCTGAAAATAAGTTTTGTCTTTTCACTATTCGGAAGCTTCTTAAGCTTCGCTTCAAGTCTTGTTAGAGACGATGTATTGGTATCTATGAAATAGTGCCAATCAAATAATAAATCATCTTTTAATGTAAGTACTCTCTCCGCTGCCCCCTTGTAAATATTCTCATCTTCTTCTGTAATACTTAACTGTTTATACTCCTCAGTTTTAGGTTCTTTCCGTGCCCCACTTCCTGCAAAACCATCAAAGTAGATGGTTTTCCACTGAGGCTGTGTTTTAAGAATTGACAGATATGACCAAACGTAGGCACTAAATGCATTAAGCTTCTTTTCAGTCCATGGTCCTCCCCATGAATCATCAGGCTCGTTAACCATACTTGAATGATCTAAGTTTGTCATGCCGCTAATACTTCATTTAACTCATCCAATATCTTTTCGTAGTCTTCCTTAAACAACTGGTAAAACTTGCCTAAGCCACCTACCGCATTAAAAGGTGAGAGGTCAAAGTCTTCTTTACTTACATGGAAGCTGCCGGCCACATAGTCTTTAATCATTCGCAGCCATTGCATTTGTTCTTCTGTAAACTTGAGCGTGCCGGCCTGTTTTTTAAATACCCAATCCTGGAAGTTTTTGTCCACCGTTTTATCGTAAGCCGTGAGTTCTTTATCAATACCGCTGAGTTTGCGGATGAGAGAGACCAGTGCCATCAATTCATTTTTCGGCTGGCCGTTTACTTTTTCCAGTTGTTCGTAGGCGCGCCAGATGTTGAGCGGTGCCAGTTTCGGCTTGCTGGTTTTAATGGCTTCCACCAAATCTTTGATCATGGTGTAGGTAAGCTCGCGCCTCTGGTAAGGCTGACCGTAAAATATCTGCAAGGCCGTGATCTCCGTTTTGTGTTCTTCGATCCACGCCTTAAAATCATTCACCAAACTTTCGGCAGCGGTCTTGTTATCTTTCACCCAGCCCATGTTAACGATCTCATCGGGGTTGATGTGGTCAATGAGCTGATCGTATTTCTTTCGTACATCAATTACATAATTCCTCAACTCATAGTCGTTGAATACCTTCACCGCATTCTCTATTAATTTTGAATGCTCAATGTTGAATTTTGAATTCGCTTCATCGGGTGATAAGCCCGGAGATTCATTTCTGATTTGTGTTTCTATATGTTCAATCGTATCAGGATCGTAGGCATGCAGGAGTTCTTTTACTACTTGCGTAATTGTTTTGCCGTTGGATTTTTCAATGAAACCTGTTCTTTCCTTTTCTGTGATTTGTTTGTCGAGCCGCATCAGTCGGTTGGCCAGCGTGGTGAGCATGTCTTCATCGCGGTTGCCCATGTGTATGCCTTCGAGTACTTCTTTCAAACTCATGCCCGGTTTTTTTTCCAGCGGCCGGCTGTCAGTCTTCTGGCTTTTCTCTACACCAATGGCATCGATGATCACAAAATGGCCTTTCGTGTATTTGGCAGCCGGTGTACCGGTGGCTCTTAATTCTTCGAGGCTGCATGTGCGGGTGCCGCGGCCTTTCATTTGTTCGTAATAGGTGCGGCTCTTTACATCGCGCATAAACAGCAACACTTCCAGCGGGCGTATGTCGGTGCCTGTGGCAATCATATCCACGGTTACAGCCACACGAGGGTAGTAGCTGTTGCGGAATTGTTGCAGTACACTCTTCGGGTCTTCTTCGCTTTTGTAAGTGATTTTTTTGCAGAACTTGTTTTCTTCAGCAAACTCCTCGCGCACAATATTGATGATGTCGTCCGCATGGCTATCGCTCTTTGCGAAGATGAGCATTTTGGGTACTTCAAAGGCACCCTCACCCCCTACCTGTCCGGTAGGCAGGCTGCCCTCTCCCTCGGGAGAGGGTGAAAAGCGGTCGGGAAAGATGATGGGCAGTTGATCTTTTACCGCTCGCACAATCATACGAATCTGGTTGGGGTTCACCACTTTGTCGTCAAGTTGTTTGGCGGTATACACCACATCTTCATCGAGCGTGTTCCAGAATTGTCTGCGGGTGAGCTTCTCGCGGCTGCCTACGTATTCGCCCAGAGCAAGGACCGAGCCTTGTTGTGTAATCCTGGTCGTGATTTCAAATACATTGTAAGGCACCAGCACGCCATCTTCCACCGCACGCTGATAGCCATAGTCGCACACGAGGTTTTGATTGAAGTAGCCAAAGGTGCGGTTGTCGGGCGTAGCGGTTAAACCAATCTGAAAGGCATCGAAGTAATCGAGCACCTGTTTCCATAAATTATAAATGCTGCGGTGACATTCGTCAATCACAATGAAATCGAAAAACTCCATGGGCACTTTTTGATTGTACACCACGGGCATGGGTTCTTTGGGCGCCCACTTCTTCTCTTCCGGGTTCTCCTGCTCATCGCGTTCATCCAGTTCTGTTTCTTTCAAAATAGAATACAACCGTTGAATGGTGCTGATGTACACCTGGCTATCGGTAGGAATGAATGAACTGCTTAACCGGGTTACTCCATACAATTCAGGAAAGAGACGGTTGTCATCTTGGGGGAGATACTTTTTAATTTCTCCCTCAGCTTGCTCGCCCAGGTTTTTGGTGTCTACCAAAAACAGAATGCGTTTTGCTTTCGCGAATTTCAGTAAGCGATAGATGGCCGTGATGGCTGTAAAGGTTTTGCCGGAACCGGTTGCCATTTGTATCAATGCCTTGGGTCGGTTTTCCTTTAGCGAGGTTTCAAGATTGTTTACCGCAGTGATCTGGCAATCGCGCAAGCCATCCGTTGGCAAGGCTGGAATGTCGTGCAAGCGGGTGCGTAACGTTTTTATTTCTTTGAGCAAGGCTTGAAAAGTCTCTGGCCTATGGAATGTGAATACTGGTCTTGATCTTGGTTTGGGGTCGCGGTAATCGGTGAAGCGCGTTACCTCGCCTGTGCTTTCGTAGGCAAAATGCAGCGGGTCATTATCAAAGTACTTCAGTTTGCCTTCGGCATAGCGCAAGGATTGATCCTCTACTTGCGTGAGGCGAACGCCTTCTTCCGCTTTCTTGGCTTCAATAACCCCAATCGGCTTTTTATCAACAAAGAGAAGATAATCAACCGGACCGGTGTCGGTGCGGTATTCGGTAACCGCTACACCTAGGCCTGCCGCAAGGTTAAGTTTGCTTTTAGGCTGTACGAGCCAGCCACTCTCGATGAGGAGCCGATCGATGTGATCGCGGGCTATTTGCTCGGGGTTTTGATTCATTTTTAACGGTACTTCTACCAGGCCACTATAACCAACATTCCGATAAAAATAGCCTAATAAAACCATTCTTGGAAGAGCTGGTAGGAGCTTATCCTATGTGTTTTTTGTGGTGGGAGGTAGAAGCGTCAACCCCGCTTGACGCAAATACATTGTTAGCATAACGCATAAACATTATGTAACACAGTTCTTTTTAGTAATCTACTCGTTACATAATAAGCCGTTATATTAAATCGCTTCACAACGAGTGATATTTGTCAAATATTGCTAATTTACGACACCAGATGCCGATGTAGAATACCTAATACTCTTTCACTAATGTTTCAAGTGGAATATTCAATTGAGTGTGAAGCTTGCGCACCATGGTAAGGTTTAACTTCCGGTGTTTATTAAAAATATCAGTTACTCTACTTTTAAAGCCAAGTATCTCAGCAAGGTCACTATTGGTTAAACCCTGTTGCTCCATTCTGTACTTAATGGCTTCCAGCGGATTGTGTGCTTTTATGACATAATGTTTTTCCTCGTATTCCTTTATCAAGAGAGAAAGGATATCGGCTTCATCGCTTTCAGGTGATCCTGGCTTTGCCTGAAATATTTCCTCAAAGCGCTCCAGGGCAATCAGGTAATCCTTTTTTGTTTTCAGTATTTTGAATTTCATAATTTTCTCTTTTGGTTTTTAAACAGATTGACCGACTCTGCATTCACTTTATCATACTCAGCATGGGTTCCTATAAATTTTATGAACACCCAGCCTTTCAGGTAGTTTATTTCAGCAATTAGGCGGTAGCCATTATGATTGATCTCAAAAATTGCACGGCTATTTTTTATAGTTCGTGCTGTATTAAAATCCCGAATAATGTCTCCAGGTCTTTTCCAATTTTTTGATTCCACATCATGATACCACTTTTCCAGTGTGGCTTTACAATCGGGATGCTCCCTATAAAAAGTAGTGATCGAGCTTCGATTATAAATGTTCATGCACAAATAAACAGAAAAGTAACCAATTTGGTTACTTTTTAAACGAAATTTTCTATGTCTGAAATGGCAATGACGGTATCGTCTCCACCAACGCTACGTATTTCTATTATCCATTGGGGCAGGCGCCACGCAATGCCATTAAATAACTTTATTTCCCTAATTCTCAGCAACCCATAATCATTTGCACCGCATATAACGTATTGCCAGAAGCAAAGACCTTAAACACTTTTTGCTCAACACCCTTATGAGCAACATTCCACGTTTTACCCATGTCGGGTGACACGAGTATACCAAGTGGATGGCCACAAATAAAATAGTTGCCCATTTGTTTGATAGATGAAATAGACGCAGCATCTGAAAATCCGTTGAAAGATGGAATGTACAGCAAAGGCTGAATTGTTTCATCAATTGCTTTCCATGTTTTTCCACTATCCAACGAAATGCGTATTCTTCTGGATTTTGTTATGGTGTTGTAAGATATGGCCGCGAACCCACCTTCAATACGCTCTACCGCTACACCCACGCCACCCTCGCTGATTACCCATTCCCAGTGTTCCCCATTGTCTGTAGAACGCATAATTCCTTTTTGACCCGTACCCATCAGAACCCCTTCAGACTCCACCAGACTCCCCAACCAACCTTCATTCTGGACTTGTTTCCAACTTTTTCCCTTGTCAGCAGATTTATAAAGACCGCTGTCGAAACCTAAGAATAACGTACCATTGGATGTTTCAAAAATTGTCCGCATCGAATGTTTTTTAAAATCTTGATAGATCGGCAGCCAAGTTCCAGTAGCGGGCACCTTTTTATAAACTTCTCCTTCATAATTGTAGGCCATGACTCCTGAACGATTGAAAACAATTGAAGCCTTTCCAGGATCAGGAACATTCGCTTTCTCCCAAACGGGTGTTGCCGAATTACTTTTACTGTGATACATCGAATTTTTTAAGCGTAAGTACACGTCCGACTCTCCCGCAAAAAAATCTTGAGGCTCTCCATTTTCAGGCAAATCAAGACTTATGTCTTGCCAGGTCTGTCCTCCATCTTTCGATTGCAAGATCACGTTGGATATGCGTGGTTCACCATCATTGCTTGAGGTTGAATTGGCAATGTCGGAATTTAAGGTAGTTGTGGTAGTCGTTGAATTTTCCAGGTCCGGATTAGCTGAAAAGAAACTCAACACAATAAACAAGAAAGTCAGATGTAAGTAACGCATAGTAGATTTGGTTTTTAAAAGTTTGCCGGTTTATGAAGAAGCTAATATCGAAGCACTAATTTGTCAATCCATGAAATTTGGTAAATGTGTCTCATAATTTACTTAGCAACCGCCTTGGCGAGGTACACGTTTGTAAATTATTTTACCATCTCGTTCTACATAGTCGCCCGTTACTATTGGATATGCATACTTGGGCGCGTACGATACGCTATGGCTTCTTATCATTATTTTGTCGGTAACTTTCAGGCTATGTAATTGCTCAAATTCATTGTTAAAATTCAAATCATTCTTGCCCGACTTTTCAGGTCCAAACGCAAGAATATAATCGTCACCATTAATCCTTACCATCACTCCGAAACCTAATCTTGAGCCGGGCAGAAGAGAAAGTGAGGTGACAACAGCCTCCATATTGGTAGTATCCCTAATGGACTTCTTTATTTTAGCAGCACTGGCAAGTACTTTTTTACCTGCAGGAGACGCTTCCCATTTTTTGTGCATAATACCGTCAGGGGAAGCCTCCCATTTTTTCAAAACAGCTTCCCGTTCAGCAGCAGAGAGAGGCCTTGGGTTTGACTTTTTAGAAGTTTCATTTTTAGTTTCACGATTAGCAAACAACAGTCCGCTTACCACCACCAGCGGTAAGATCAGCGCGTAAATGATTTTTTTCGTGTTCATCATAGCATTAAGTTTAACAAAGAAAAATTGCTTTACCTTTGCGCATTCAAACGTACGCAACCGCGTTGCCTTTCATGGTAAATGAATTGTAAAAAGAATGTAAATGGGTGTAAATTCTTCTTTCAGCCTTTTAAATAACCGATTTGTGGCGGTTTACGGCAGTGCATTTGTGATGGTTGCTGTTCTCTTTTTTGCTTCGTCTTTTACCAAACGTACCGACCGCGACCTACGGGCAAAGGAAATCAATCTCATCATCCGTGAGATGGGTCATCGGTTGTTGCTGCAGGCGGGTGATCGTACCTCTCGTGTGTTGCCGATCACAGAAACGAAAGAAGGCACATTTCTTCTTACCTTCGAAAAAGAACTGGTTTTTAACAACGACTCGCTTATGGTGCTGTCGCAAACCCTGCTGCCTAAAACACAGTTCCCATCCGGCTACACAGTTACAGTACATGACTGCTTGAAAGCCGGTATTGTGTATGGCTTTCAGGTCAGTAATACTTCACCCGATGTTTTGCCCTGCAAAGGAAGAGGTCAGCTACCTGGATGTTACACCATCGAAATAACCTTTCCCGATTTATACAAGAACGATGAGAACGTGGAACGGAAACAAGCAGATAACGATCCGTTGAGTACAGAAAATAAATCAATTAAAATCGATCGCCTGGAACCCAGCCAAAAAGATAACGACTTCAAAATGGGAATCTTTGACAATCCATTTCTCATCATGGTTTTTAGCGCTATACTCGTGCTGTTGGGTATCACTTTTTTGATTGGGCGTTTTTGGAAAAATGTAACACCTGCACTGGTGCAGCATCAAAGCCAGGTGATATTGGCTGATTCGCTGCCGGAAGGGTCTGTGATCGGAAAATTTTTGTTTGATGCGAAAGGTCAGCGTTTGTTATTGGGGACTGAAGTGATCAGCCTCACCGATAAAGAATATAAGATTCTCGAATTACTTAATAAAAATTTTGGTGAACTCATTCCGCGCGAAACGCTGATGCAGGAAATCTGGCTCAATGAAGGTGTTATCACCGGTCGCAGTTTGGATATGTTTGTCTCGAAACTTCGAAAGAAATTAAGTCGCGATCCCGAACTTAGAATTACAAATGTTCATGGGAAGGGATACAAGTTAGAAATAACGGAAATGTAGATTCTATAAATTTCAACGAATTGACGATGCCTTTCCAGCGTCATTAGAAATAGGTAAATTTGAGTTGGTATGCGCTTAACTCTCGTCCTTTTATTGATTTCATTCTGCGCCATCGGCCAGAATACCAACGGGCTTCGTTTTATGGAGAACAAAGGCCAATGGAATGAGAGTATTGATTTCCAAGCACAGGTGCCTGGGGGGCGCGTGGGTGTATCTGCAAAAGGTTTTTTAGTTTTACTCCTTGACCTTGAGAAAATAGAGCAGCAGCACTTGGCGAGTCACGGGGAAGTCAATGAATCTGATTTGCAGCCATCAAACGAGTCAACCGCAGCGCACTATTTCCAGATCAACTTGCTAGGATCAAATCAAACGGCAAAAGCCATCGTTGAAATGCCATTGGATGGCTATACCAATTATTTCTTGGGTAGCGATTCTTGCCGATGGGCTACCAACGTAAAAGCCTATGCATCGATTCTTTATCAGAATGTGTATAACGGAATTGATTTTCGCGTGTCATCCAGCGGGAACAATCTCAAATATGACTTCATTGTACAGCCACAAGCTGACCCATCGCAAATCAAAATTGAATACTGCGGTGCAGATGGCGTAGAAAAAATAAATGGCGCATTGAAAATCTCAACGAATGTGGGTGCGCTTACAGAAGTAATACCATTTTCTTACCAGAAAGATGATGAGAATAACAAACGAACCGTTGCAAGCGAATACGATTTACGAAGCAATACTGTTTCATTTTCATTTCCTGCAGCCTATGATGAATGCCGCACGCTGGTCATCGACCCACTATTGATTTTTTCTACTTACTCTGGTTCTACAGCCGACAATTGGGGAAGTACAGCAACACCTGGTGAACATGGAACGCTTTACTCGGCCGGTGTTACACATCAAAGCCTTGGCGGATTTTTTCCGGCTACAACCGGAGCATTTCAAACCAGCAATAGAGGAAGCTTTGATATGGCCATCATAAAATATGACTCGGTAGGCACCAGGTTTCTATACGCTACACATCTGGGTGGGGCAGGTAACGATTCTCCCGCAAGCCTGGTGGTTGATAAAACATCGGGCGATTTGATTGTACTAGGTATCTCCGGTTCGTCCGATTTTCCTACCGGGGCTGGATCGTTTGACAGAACCTTCAATCTGGGCACTACTGTTTTTAATCGCGTGCTGAACACCAGCGACCAATGGGATATAGTAGTTACTCGCCTTTCACCACAGGGAGATAGACTGATTGGGTCTACGTTTCTTGGAGGATCGGGCAATGATGGATTGAATTTACCAAAACAATCAGGAGGGCCATTGGTGGTGAACTACGGAGACGAAATGCGAGGTGATGTGATTACCGATGACATTGGGAATGTGTATATCAGTTCAGTTACCGGATCTGCTAATTTCCCCATCGTGAACGGATTTGACAATTCTTTCAACGGTGGCACTACTGACGGTGTGGTTGTCAAAATGAATTCCGATTTATCGTCCATCGTTTGGTCCAGCTATCTGGGCGGCTCGGGCTTTGATGCCGCGTACTCCATAAAGTTTGATGCCAATAAAAATATTGTATTGGCGGGTGGAACGACCAGTACAAATTTTCCAACAACTACAGGTGCTTATCAAACAACCTTCAAAGGCATCGTTGACGGCTGGGTGGCAAGGGTGGCTGCCGATGGAAGCGCGATATTGAATGCCACATTCACCGGAACGATATTATTCGATCAGGTCTACTTTATCGACCTGAATTCAAACGGGAATATATTTTGTTATGGCCAAACGGCCGGGCAAATGCCAGTAACGTCTGGTGTTTACCATAATCCAAACAGCGGACAATTTCTTCAGAAGTTTTCCGCTGACCTATCCACCTTGCAGTTCTCTACTGTCTTTGGCTCGGGGTCTGGTAGCGGACTGATCATCCCTAACATCTCCCCAACAGCTTTTTTAGTGAACGACTGCGATAATATTTATATGGCGGGCTGGGGCGGTTTTGTTAACTCCAGCCCAAGCACTGGTTTTTGGCAAAGCACAACATTTGGGATGCCCGTTACCAACGATGCCTATCAGAAAACAACATCAGGTTCAGATTTCTACTTTATGGTATTGAATAGCAACGCAACACAGTTAGTCTATTCCACTTACCTGGGTGGTGGCTCTTCAAAGACGCATGTCGATGGCGGCACCTCGCGCTTCGATAAGTTTGGCATTGTATATCATTCAGTTTGTTCGGGTTGCGAGTTTGGAAATACGGCTGGCCGCTCAACCTCAGATTTCCCAACTACACCCAATGCTAAATCACGACTGAACGGCAGTCCAAATTGCAACAATGCGGCATTCAAATTCGATTTGTCTTCCCTAAGAGCCAACTTCGATACCAATAACCTGGCGTTAACAAAGCCAGGGTTTAACAATGTTTGTTACCCGGATTCGATTGTATTTCAAAACCAAAGTACGGGTGGACGAAACATTGTTTGGGACTTTGGTGACGGCACAATTATCAACCAACTACCTGAAGATCCAAGATCACTGATTCATGTCTACAAGCAAGCGGGGCAATACCGGGTAAAACTTAAAATCACGGATTTGAGCACGTGCAGCCAAACCGATTCGATAACAAAAGTGATTAATTACTTTAGACCGAATATTGTTGTGGGGCCAGATGCCATTGTGTGTGAAGGGAAAAGTTTCCGGCTAACGGCAAGCGGTGGCGTAAGCTATAGGTGGACCAACAGCGAAGGTAACTTCTCTTCATTGGAACCCTCGCCCCTTATCTGGCCACAAAATGGTGCTCTTTACTATGTCACCGTAGTTGACGCAAATGGTTGCTCTAAAAAAGATACTCTGGCCATTGCCGTTAACAAAAATGTCCGGGCTCTTTTTCAAACTTATGATGTGAACTTTTCGAAACCGGGCTACAACAATGTCTGCTATCCAGATGGCATTCGATTTAAAAACCTCAGCTCAAAGGGTGATAACTTTACCTGGAATTTTGGAGATGGCACGATTGTGTCGAAAACAAAAAGCGACACTTCCTCTATTGTTCATAAATTCCAACAAGAAGGTATCTATAGAGTTGTGTTGAAAGCTTTTAATTTCAACACTTGTAACAAGGTCGATTCAGTTGTGAAAACGATCTACTATTTTAGAAATAAAGTTAAAGTGGGCGATGATGCTGAAATCTGTGAGGGAACTACTTATCAGCTGACAGCACCTGGCGGAAGTGTCTACGCGTGGTCAACCGCGGATCGCAGCTTTAGTTCGACCAGCGCTTCGCCAGTAGTGCAGCCAACCAAAACAACTCAATATCTTATTACAGTCACCGATGCGAATGGTTGTACAAAAAAAGATACAGTAAAGGTAAGCGTGGTGAGCAAGGTTGATTTAGAATGGCAGCATCGCATAAAAGCAAATTGTGTTGACCGCCCAACAGTGTTTGTCAAGAATCTAACCCCCCCGATGGAAGGCATTACTTTTCGTTTCGACTTTGGCGATGGAACAAGTTCCGAAGACACCGAAGTGGAATACTCCTATAAAAAAGATAGTTTGTATTCACTAAAATTTACAGCGCAAAACAAATTTTGTATTTTCGAAGAGAAAGTGCAACTGCCGATCTTTAAGTTATTTGTACCCAATGTGTTTACACCGGAGTCCTCACCTGGCTTCAATGATACATTTAAGGTGGGGCTCGGGCCAAATGTAATTGATCCAAAGTCGGCTGGGCTTAACCTGCAATTAAGTGTGATTGATCGCTGGGGAAAAAATGTTTTCGAGTCTGCCGATTACAAAAACGATTGGACTGCACGCGATATAGAAGGTGGTGTGTATTACTTTAACCTAAAGGTGGGCGATCTCACAACCTGCAAAAGCTGGGTGCATGTTATCAAATAGCACATTTTGGTTTCTTTAAGACAAATTCCATTTAGAATCGTGATTTACTGCTCGGACTTGAATTTGGCAAGAATTTTAATTCACTATGCCGCAGGATTTTCTATCTTTCCCACACATAAAATCATAAACCCATATTTTGCAGTAGAATAAATTAGTGACAAGGTGTCCTATATTTGAATATACCACTACACCGATAAGTTAGTAACAGCCTGTGGCGTGATGAAAGAAATGAAAATATTGGTTGACCAAACTGGGACCAGAAAGAAGTTGGCCGAGCTTGGTTTGCCTGAGAGCAAGAGTAACAACAGGATAGATGCCGTGGGTATAATAGAGAGTTTTTGGGTGGGCATCTGGATTGGTTGCTTTCGTTTCAGTCACACAGCGGTGGTGCAGGTTGATGAAGTGTTGCGCCAGGTAGGGTATCGGAAATAAACTACCAGCAAGGCGACTGGGGCAAAGCCCGTAGGATTGTGGTCATCAAGCAAGTTGAAGAAATCAAGGCAATGGCATGATGGATGATTCTAAAATGTCCAAAATATAAAATTGCCAATAAGTCTGACTGGATAGTTCTGCTGAAAAATCTTGGTTTAAAAAACTTCTATTTGATTACAAATCCGGGAGGTATAGTAGCTCCTTTTTTTACTACTACAATTCCACCTGAAATCACATACGAGTCTGTTTCGCAATTTTCTAAATGAGGACCACCAATGATAGTAACATTGCTTCCAATTCGGCAATTTTTGTCAAGTATGGCATTTTCAATATGACAACCAGCACCAACCCCCATTAGTATATCACCCGGTTTTGCTGCTATTTCTTTGAGTGTTTGGTAGGAGTCATTCCCCATTACATATGTTCGAATAACGGTACTTCCAATCTCGAGTCTTGAGCGAACGCCAATCACAGATCGCTCAATTTTGCCTGCATGGATGATGCATCCGTCTGCAATGACCGAATCAGTGATCAGTGTGCCTGAAATTTTTGACGGGGGAAGAAGCCTTGCATGTGTGTAAATCCGATTTTTATTATCAAATAGATTGAAACTTGGAATAGGATCCGTCAATCCAAGATTGGCATCGAAGAAAGAACGTATGTTCCCGATGTCCGTCCAATACCCCTCGAACTGGTAACTCAAGACTTTGTGTTTCCCAATGGATTGAGGAATAATCTCTTTTCCGAAGTCATTCGTTTTGGGATCATTCATGAGTTCGATCAGTAGCTCCCTTTCAAATACATAAATACCCATTGAAGCCAGGTACAACCGGCCTTCTGATTTCATGTAGTCACTCACATCAGAATTCCATTTCAGAATTTCTTCTGCATTTGGCTTCTCCACAAACTGGGTGATCATGTTCTCTTCGTCCGTCTTCATGATGCCAAACTCAGTACCTTCACCGGCTGTTACAGGGAGCGTGGCAATGGTAATCCTTGCCCCACTTTCCATGTGGCGCTCGATCAAATGGTTGAAATCCATTTGATACAACTGATCTCCAGACAGAATGAGTGCATACTTAAAATCATGGTTGAGAAAATGATGCATACTTTGACGCACCGCATCTGCCGTGCCCTGAAACCAATTTTTGTTGGACATGGTCTGCTCGGCCGCAAGCAAATCAATAAACGCATTGCTAAAGACACTGAAATTGTACGTGTTTTTGATATGACGATTTAGCGAGGCTGAGTTAAATTGGGTAAGCACAAACATTCTGTTTATGCTAGAGTTAATGCAATTGGACAAAGGAATATCCACCAATCGATATTTTCCCGCAATCGGTACTGCAGGTTTAGACCGATCTGCCGTTAAAGGGTACAAACGCGATCCTTGGCCACCGCCAAGAATAATCGCTAAAACATCATCTTTTATCATCGCTTACTATTGTTTTATAAAGACGCTCGGTTTGTTTAGCAATTGCCTTCCAATCAAAGTATTTTTCCACTCTTTCTCTACCCTTGTTGCCCATGGCGGTTCGGAGCTGCTCATCGGCCATCAATTGATTGATTGCTGCTGCCATATCTCTCGAGAACTTATCCGGGTGAGAAGCTTCAAACGGAGCCATTTTTTCCTGTTCTAATGGAACCAGAAACCCTGTTTCACCATGCACAACTACTTCTTTAATGCCACCCACGCTACTCGCTACTACCGCTGTTTTGCAAGCCATTGCTTCAATGTTGATAATGCCAAAGGGTTCATAAATGGACGGGCAACAGAAAACAGCTGCCTGAGAATACAATTGAATTACTTCCTTCTTGCTAATCATTTCAGCAATCCAAATTACATTACTCCTGTTTTTCTGCACTTCCTCTACCCGCTGTTTCATTTCCTGACCAATCTCTTCTGTGTCGGGGGCACCGGCACACAATACAACTTGGGTATCTGGATGTAGATATTGTATGGCATTTACCAGGTGTATAATTCCTTTCTGCCGCGTGATGCGTCCTACAAAAAGCACAAATGGTTTAGATGGATCGACCCCATACTTATCAAGCGCAGATCTGTCGCTCGTTACATTGTATTCATCCAAATCTATCCCGTTGTAAATAACGCTTACCTTTTTTACATCAACATCAAAATACTTCAACACATCCTGTTTGGTTTCCTGAGACACGGCTATCACAGCATCAGCCATTTCAATCGCTGTCTTTTCGATCCAGGATGAGGCATCATATCCCCTACCCAGTTGCTCACGTTTCCACGGCCGGAGTGGCTCAAGAGAATGAGTTGTTACCACCAACGGTGTGCCATAACAGAGTTTTGATAAGATACCTGCAAACTGTGCATACCAGGTATGACAATGAACAACATCGGTTGTCATTACTCCGGTGTTCATTTGAATACAGGTATTCAGCGTTTTGAAAATCGGAGCTAGTTCCTTTTTAGTATTGTCAAGGGAAAATGAATCAGCATTGAATCCAAGAACCCGGAGCTGCTCATCATTACTTTGCTGATCGCCAAAGCAACGAACTTCCACTTCCATCAAGTGCGCCAACTCGCGCGCCAGGTATTCTACATGCACACCTGCTCCCCCGTACACATTGGGTGGGTACTCGCGAGTGTAAAAAAGTACTTTCATGCCTTGTTGTTTAATACCCTAAGATAGAGACTATTTTTCCGTTCGCGAAATCAGTGAAATAAGATAAAAAGAAATGCCAAGCGTAATCTTCTCTTGCTAATTTACGAGCTAAATTTGACAGTTCTGTTACTCGATCAAAAAGTCAAAATTTACCTTTGAGTATTTTCCATTCTTTGCTCCTTCTATACTTGCAAAAAGAGAATTTTTGATTCTTCGATAAGCAATGCGCTGAGGAAAATCATGTGCTAGGTTTTCGCAAATGAATTCCCCTTTCCCAATAAAAATGATTCGGAATTTTACAGGCAGTCTGTCGTTTTGATCGACTACCGTTGGATTATAGCTCCACTCCCCTTTTCGAAAACTCAACTCGATGGTTTCCTGTAACATAGAATCGCCAGAAGCCTTTACGAATAGGCTTTTCCCTCCAAATGTGGAATCATTCAATTGCTTCCATTGCTCGATCACATGACCACTCCCTGCATTCATCTTCCATGTGCCCACCAGCCAACTGAATTGGGTTGCCTTTTGCGCATTCGCTAATGCTGAAATAAGAAGGAAAGAGAAGATATGAATATATACTTTCATCAGGTGCTTATTAGTTTTAAGCAGTGCTTAAAAGTACATAACTATATTGTTCCATACTAACAAAGTGACTTGCCTTACCCTACCTGAAATTCCTACCCTCCGACCATACCTTAGTTTGCTCAAAGACGGGCGCAGGTTTTTTGTTACGCGGGTCGTGCACCGCTGTCTTTTCATCTGCGCGAGATGGCGCAACGGATAGTTCTTCGCTCAATGAAGCCGTTAGGGTGCGAAGCAGCGATGATAAATCGAAGCAGCGCTTTACAATCACGTGTATCACTTCGCCTTCGCGCTGTAACTTACCTTCTACCATCAACAGGCGCGACTGTATAACTTCCTTGCGATAGTGATCAAATAGTTTTTTGAAAAGCACTAAGTTCGCCACACCGGTCTCGTCTTCGAGTGTGATGAAGCAAACCCCCTTAGCTGTGCCAGGTCGCTGTCGTACGAGTATCAGACCCGCTACTTTAACAAGCGCTCCTTCTTTTGCACTTACCAATTCAGCAGTAGAAATCGCATGTAACTGCCGAAGCTGTTCGCGCACAAAACTAACCGGATGCGCCTTGAGTGACAACGCTGTTGATGCATAGTCGTGCACCACATGTTCTGAAGCAGTCATAGAAGGAAGTTCCACGGATGCTTCTTCTACCACTTGGCTTCCAAAAATAGCAGTGGGTTTCTCTTGCGTGGAAACTTCCCACAATGCTTCTCGCCTATCGTGCTGCAACGAACGAAAGGCATCTGCATCGGCTAGTTTTTCCAGGGTTGCTTCGCCTAATCCTAACTCGCGCAATTGGTGCATTGACGTAAACCCTTCGCCTCTCCGATCGATCAATAGTTTCATTTCTTCTTCGCGCAGTCCTTTCACTTGCCGGAAGCCCAATCGCACAGCACAATACTTTCCTGATTTTTCTTCTAATTGATAATCCCAGTTAGAAAAATTTACATCCACCGGCCGAACATCTACTCCGTGGTTGCGCGCATCGATCACCACTTGCGCAGGTTGATAAAAACCCATAGGCAGACTATTGAGCAGTGCACCTGTGAATACATCGGGATAATAACACTTGAGCCACGAAGAAACATATACCAGCAATGCAAAACTCACCGCATGACTTTCCGGAAATCCATAACTACCAAAACCTTCCAACTGTTTGAAAACCCGTTGAGCATACTCAGGCGCATAGCCTTTCGCTACCATGCCATTCACGAGCTTATCGCGGAAATAAGAAACTTTTCCTTTTGCTTTAAAAGTCGCCATGCTTCTGCGCAATTCATCTGCTTCTGTTGGTGTAAATCCAGCTGCTACAATGGCAATCTTCATGGCTTGCTCTTGAAACAAAGGAACACCCAACGTGCGACCCAAAATTTCTTTCAGTTCTGGTGATGGATACTCGATCAGTTCCTCGCCATTGCGCCTGCGCAAATACGGGTGCACCATATCACCTTGGATAGGCCCCGGCCGTACAATGGCCACCTCAATGACGAGATCATAAAAACATTTTGGACGCAAGCGCGGCAACATGGATTGTTGCGCACGACTTTCAATTTGAAAAACACCAATCGTATCGGCATGGCTCACCATCTCATACACGGCAGGATCATCCTGCGGAATGTTAGCCAACGTCAAATCCAAGTTGTAGTGCTTCTTTGCCAGATCAAATGCTTTTCGAATGCAGGTGAGCATGCCCAACGCCAGTATATCAATTTTTAGAAATTTCAGCGCTTCAATATCATCTTTGTTCCATTCTATGTTGGTGCGGTTTTCCATACGCGCATTTATGATCGGGCATAAATCAGATAACTTTCCTTGCGTAATTACGAAACCTCCCGTATGCTGCCCCAACTGACGGGGGAAGCCCATGAACTGAGCTGTGAGTTCCAATACTTTTCGAATCGTAGGCTCATCGGGGTTGATGCCCTGCGAAAGAATTCGTTCACGATCAAAACCATCTTCAGAAAAACTCCAGATCAATCCTGACAATCGGGTGATAACATCTACCGATAAGCCCATTGCCTTGCCTACATCGCGGATGGCGCCCTTGTGGTGTAACTCGGTTACCGTGGCTACAATCGCTGCGCGGTCACGACCATACTTATTGTAAATATATTGCATCACTTCTTCACGCCTCTCGTGTTCAAAGTCCACATCAATATCCGGAGGTTCGTTGCGGGCCGCTGAAATGAATCGCTCAAAAAGTAAATCGAACTTGGCGGGATCCACCGAAGTAATACCTAAACAATAACACACGGTAGAGTTAGCAGCAGAGCCTCTTCCCTGACAAAGAATTTTTTGCTGACGAGCGTACCGCACAATGTCGTAGACCGTAAGAAAATATTCGGCATAGTTCATCTGTTCGATGAAATTCAGTTCGTAGTGGATCGTACCTTTTACTTTTTCGGGTATCGTTTCGCCAAAACGCTCATGTGCTCCTTGCCAGGTGAGGTACACTAATTCAGCTTGAGGCGTACGTCCATCGCTGGTAATCTCCTTCGGATATTGATACTTCAATTCATCCAACGAAAAAGTGCAGGCCTCACCTATCAACTGTGCTTGCTCAATAGACTCTGGGTAAGGCTTGAACAGACGATGCATTTCTTCGATCGTCTTCAGGTATCGCTCGGCATTGGGGTGAAGCCGAAAGCCGGCAGTATGAATCGTACACTTCTCACGCACACAAGTTACTATGTCTTGCAATTCTCTTCGCTCAGCAGAATGATAGTGGACATCGTTAGTAGCTACCATCGGTATTTTTAGCTGCAGGCTGAGTTGGCGAATGCGATGTAATAACTTTGCATCTGTTCCATGATACACGCGGGTAGCTGCGATGGATAACGATGTGCCCAATGCATGGCGATATTCTTTTACGGCTTCAATGAACGATCTGTCAAACTGAAAATCATCGTTGAGTATAGTGGGTGACACTACTATCCATTTTATTTCTTCGGCATGTTGGTATACATCTAATTTGTACAATTCGCACTTTCCTTTTTCTGTACGAAGATTCCCTACCGTGAGTAAGTGCGATAAGCGCGCATAGCCGTTTTTGTTAGTAGGATATGCCAGTAAACTCGGCCCGTCTTGAAGATCAACCCGGCAGGCAGGTATAAATTTAATACCAAATTTTTTTGCCGCTACATGTGCACGAACAATCCCCGCCAGCGTATTTCGATCGGTGATCGCAACGGCATCGTAGCCGAGCGCAGCCGCGTGCTTCACCAATTCTTCCGGGTGCGAAGCGCCTCGCAAAAAACTGAAATTGGATGTGACTTGAAGTTCGGTGTAGTTCATTTTTAGATGTGAGATTTGAGACTTGAGATGTGAGATGTGAGAGTGTCTCAATACTCACATCTCAAATCTCAAGTCTATTTAAGCGAAGTAGCCATGCAAAAACCACGTATACGTTTCCTCATGATAGTGACCTAACCGAAACAACCAATACCGATGTCCTTCCTCGTCTTCTACTCGGTAGTAGTCGCGGTGCTGGCCTTGTTGCAGCCACCACTCTTGCTCAATACGCTCGGGTCCATCTGCTTTTACTATCGAATGCACTTTTCCATTGTGTCGAAATAACAAAGGCGGATAATCAGGAATGGGCGCTGTTACCTCGATGCGCACCGGAGACGAAAGTAATTGCACAGGGCGAACTACATCAGTACGCCAATCTGCCTCGGGCATTTTTTGAAGCGAGTCTGTAGATTGATACGAGCGCTCTGGCCAGTGATGCTCGGCTGGCAAGTAGCGATGAATACGGTCTGCACCAATTTTATTAGCTAACCTATCTACCAACTCCGATAAGCGCAAGTCTTCCAGTCCACCAGCAGCTTCCCACATCTTTTCTTGTTGAGGCAAGTGATCTTCTACTTTAGGAGCTTCCAACACAAACAGTTCAATACCAAGAGCCGGCTCCATAGAAGATATTTTGATTTCAAACAACTTGAACAGATGTGGTACATGATGCGAAGGGCGACTAGTGGCGATTGAAATATATTCCAGCTTTCCATCTACCCGATAGCCTTTTAGTACAGCGGTGCGCAATCCCTTTTGTTCTTGCTGTAAGCGCAGACATAGTTTCTCAAGTAATTGCTTCAACGCCATCTCAATGCCTACCGAGGTAACGATCGGCTCTAAGCAAGGCAGTCTTTCCTGATATGGTTCCACAGGTTGTATGGGCTCTAGCATTTCCATCTCCTGTCCTATTGCCTTGTCCAGTTGCTGTAGAAATGGCGGACCAAAACGCTTGCGCATAGCGGTTCGTGGCAAGCGAATGAATTGTTTAATCTGATGAAGCCCCAGCTTATGCAATCGCTCTACGGTTTCTTGCTCTAGCCGCAATGCTTGGGGTGGCAACGGCAATAAAGCATCGATATGTTTGTCTGGCGGGATGACTCCGCATTTCTTTACATAGCGCGCTATGGCCCAAGCAGCACCGGGCGTATCGGCCATAGCGGCTCTTACGGAATAACCACGAGCCATTATTTTTTGAATAATGTCGCTGAGATATTTTTCTTCACTGCCCCACAAATGTGCACAGCCGGTGGCATCGAAGAAAAGACCATCGGTAGAATCGAGTGCTACAAAAGGGGTGAAGCGAATGCACCACTCACCCAATTTAGTGAGCACACGACTGATTTTGTCAGGCTCATCATCGAGTACTTCTAATGCTGGAACGAGCGCGCGGGCATCGGCCAATACCATACCGCGCTTCAGGCCATTGCGTTCAGCCTCTGCATTTATTGCGGTGACAATCATGCGTCCGTGCGAAGGCATTCGCAGCACCAGTGGCCGCCTTTTTAATTCAGGCTGCCGGAGGCTGAACCAGTCGGTAGCAAAATACCGAAACCATATCGACACGAAGCGCTTGTCCATGGATTCATCCTGCTTGTTTGGCCGGGTAAGCAATACTTGATGCTTGGTCGTAGCCACTGATGTGAACCAAGCAGTTCTTTCTCCATTGCAGATTCCACACACCAGGCTGGCCATTGCGTACGCGCTGTAATTCGACACGCCACTGTGGAAAGCCGATGCCAGGCAGTCCATCTACTGCTTCGCTGGGAAGTGAACTAACTTTCCACCTTGATACACAAGCCGTTGTTCCTAAGCGAGCTGCATTGTTGCGAAGGATGAACCCCGTCACTTTACTTTGCTCCACGGCCAATTGCAGACGTCTTGAAGCGGTGAAACTGATTTCGCGCATCTCTCCTATTACGGTAGTCAATGCTGCACATTTCAGAGCTTCTTCCATTGCCCAAAGCACATCTCTTTCTTTAGATAAATCGAGGAATAGAAACCGATCAGGCGACAGGCCAAAGTTCTTTAGGGCAGGAGGAAAAATGGTTCGCTGAGAACTGATCCAGATGGCTGTTCCATCATTCCTCATGAGAGAAGCTAACAAACCAGCTAAAAAGCCCCTCGTTGCTGCAACATCTTCTGACTCCTGGGATATGAATTCATGAATGGCTCCAAGGGGAAAAGTAGCATTTGGAAATGCCTTTTCAATGACTCCCAGTCCGGCACCCAATGCCATCTGACTGGCTGATTTAAACCCTTGCAGCTTTAGTATCTCCGATTGGAGTTGATTAAAAATGTCAATCTTTTTTAGGGGAATCATGAGATTAGATTCCCAAATGTAAGTAAATACTAAAAATATTAGTAATTATTTTTTGATTATTATAGGCAAATACCTACTTACAATTGTTTAATCACATCTAAAAAATTGAATACTTACCTAAGTAAATTTATTTTACTTATTAATTTAGCAAAAAAAAGCGACTGAGTATTTAACCCAGCCGCTTCTTTAAGACAATTGTTCTGTACTTAGTCTATTTCAAGCTTTAAAGACTTCATCTTCTTTTTCAGCTTTTCCAATTTCGGGTTGTAGGTTACCTCATCATAGTTTGCTAGATCTCCATACACGGAAAGCAGACCATAAAGCACAGTCTCTTCGTTAGGCTTTAGGGCTTCACACTTCTCCCAATAAGGAACTGATTCTTTCAATTTTACTTCAATCAATTTAAATAGTTCTGCTCTTTTCTTAAGATCCGCATCTTTAGTACCGGAAATTTCATTACGCTCTTCTCTCACCTTTCTTACATCCTTGTAACTCATATCGGCAAGTGAAGCGGTAGACTCATAGTGATCAGGGTTTAGCTTCAATGCTTCGTTAAACCACTTTTTCGCTTCCATGGGGTCTTTCATTTCATTGCTGATGACGCCCAGATAGTAGCGTGATTCGATGTCTTTCGGATTTGCCATTGCACTCTTTTCCATTGCTGCTTTTGCTTCCGGCAAACGATTCATCTTAATGTAAATATCCAATTCGTACTTAGGATATTCGGTGTTGGCAGGGTATCTCTTCATCAAATCCTGAGTAATTGCGAGTGCCTTATCCAAGTCTTTTTTCTTGTTGAGATAGATACTCAATTTCTGGATATATGAATCGGGGTTAGTTCCTCCTGCAGCGTGATACTTATCGATGTAGTCAAGGGCTTTTTCGTATTCCTCGGCAGAGGGGGCAAAATAGACACCGGCATTCAAAAGCATGATGGTGTCTTTGGGTAAGAAATAAACCACACGCTCCATATAATCAAAAGCCTTTTTGTAGTCTTTGTCTTCTGTGTACGCTTTCATACTTACGTTGAGATAAGCCTGAGCCAACTTGCTATCAAGTTGGCTATTTAAGATAGGTAAACCCATGTCATCGCTGAAAAAGGTAAGCTCTCCTTTTCCAATTTCTTTACTTTTTGCAAAAGCCTCCACCGCTACTTTGTAAGGCTCGGCTTCCAGCGATTTGAACTTAACTTCCTTCGTAGTGTCTATGCCCGCATAGATCAATCCTTTTAAGTACCAGGCTTTAGCGGCACTTTTTGAAGGATTGCCTTTCTTATCAACCATAAATTCCTGATTGGACACCGTCACATCAATGATGGCTTTGGCTTCATCAAATTTACCGGCTTTGAGGGCTTTTTCTGCCTTGGAAATACTTGGTTTAATCTCCTTCTGGGCAAGCACAGAAAGGGGAATTACAAATAGGAGCCCGATCGCAATTTTTTTCATTTTTTGTTTAGTTTATAGTTCAAGTTTTGGTTTAGGTTAATTGTTAATTGGTTGTTGGCTCATCAATAGAGAGTTCGTTGTCATCTCCTTCTATCTCAATTTTTTGAATTTTCTCCACCGATGAGATCGCATCGTCTTCGTTTAATTTTATCAAACGCACGCCTTGGGTTGCTCTACCCATCACGCGAAGTTCTTCTACTTTGATGCGTATACTTATACCTGATTTGTTGATAATCATAAGGTCGTCATTATCCACGACTTCTTTGATTGCAACAAGCTTGCCAGTTTTTTCCGTTACATTAATGGTCTTAACCCCCTTACCTCCTCTACGAGTAATTCGGTAATCAAAAATATCAGATCTCTTTCCATATCCCTTTTCAGAAACCACCAACAAGTTGGCGTCTTCACGCGAGATACAAACCATTCCAATCACATTGTCCTGATCAGATTCCAAGGTTACTCCACGCACACCTGCGGCTGTTCTACCCATTGGGCGTACATCCGATTCGTTGAAATGGACCGCCTTGCCTTCGCTCTTGGCAATGATGATATGGTTTTTCCCATTGGTGAGAGCTGCATTTAACAAGCGATCGCCATCGTGGATAGTGATGGCAGTAATACCATTCGCTCTGGGACGAGAGTAAGCTTCCAGCGAGGTTTTCTTGATGGTTCCTTTTTCTGTGCAAAGAATGACGAAGGTGTTATTGATGTATTCCTGGTCTTCTATGCTCTTTACATTGAGAACGGCTCGAACGCTATCTCCCGGCTGAATATTCAAGAGGTTTTGGATAGCTCTGCCTTTAGAAGTTTTGGTACCTTCAGGTATTTCATACACTTTCTTCCAATACACCTGACCGAGAGCTGTAAATATCAATAAGTAGTTATGCGCTTGTGCTACGAAAAGGTGTTCTGTGAAATCATCATCTTTTGTGGATACCGCCTTAGACCCTATACCCCCGCGACCTTGCGTTCTGTACTCCGATAAGGAAGTTCTCTTTACATATCCCTGACTGGAAATAGTGATTACCATCTCTTCGTTGGCGATCATGTCTTCCATTGTGATGTCGTCTTCACTATGAACCACTAAGGTTCTGCGCGCATCGCCATAACGTTCTTTGATTTCTTGCAGCTCTGCTTTGATAATACCCATTCGAATAGGTTCGCTATCCAAAATTTCGTTTAGCCTTTCGATCAATGCTTTTACTTCCGCATATTCATTTTGAATCTTATCACGCTCTAGGCCGGTAAGGCGCTGTAAACGCATTTCCAAAATGGCCTTGGATTGAATTTCTGATAAGCTAAAACGCTCCATTAATCCAAGCTTGGCAACTTCTGGGTCTTTTGAATTTCGGATCAATGTAATCACCTCATCAAGATGGTCGAGGGCAATTAAATAGCCCTCCAAAATATGGGCTCTTTTCTCGGCCTCGTCCAACTCAAACTTGGTTCTGCGAACTACTACTTCGTGGCGGTGCTCCACAAAGGAAACGATCAAATCTTTGAGGTTGAGCGTCTGCGGCCTTCCTTTTACCAAGGCCACGTTATTTACACCAAAAGAAGATTGTAGCTGGGTGTACTTAAATAAATTATTTAAAACGACATTTGGGATGGCGTCCTTCTTCAAGTCATACACCACACGGAATCCTTCGCGATCGGATTCATCGCGCATAGCACTGATGCCTTCAATTTTTTTCTCGTTGATCAAAGCGGCCGTCCGCTCAATCATATTTGCCTTGTTTACCTGATAGGGAATTTCAGTAGCCACAATCTGATCTTTCCCGTTGGCGTTTGGTACGATTTCTGCCTTGGCACGAATAACAATCTTACCACGACCTGTTAAATACGCCTCTTGAATTCCTTGGTAGCCGTAGATAATTCCACCCGTTGGAAAGTCAGGAGCAGTAATATGCTTCATCAACTCAGCTATTGTGATGTCGCGGTTATCAATGTAAGCGGTAATGCCATCTACCACCTCCGATAAATTATGGGGCGCCATATTCGTGGCCATTCCAACCGCAATTCCTGAAGATCCGTTGATTAAAAGATTAGGAATCTTTGCAGGCAGTACAGTTGGTTCTGTATTCTGATCGTCATAGGTGGGCTGAAAATCAACTGTCTCCTTGTTGATATCTGCCAGAAGTTCTTCGGCTATTCTCCGTAGACGGGCTTCGGTATAGCGCATTGCTGCCGGAGGATCTCCATCTACAGACCCAAAGTTTCCCTGCCCGTCTACCAGCATGTAACGCATCGACCACTCCTGCGCCATACGCACCATCGTGTCGTAAATAGACGCATCTCCGTGGGGATGATACTTACCCATTACATCACCTACGATGCGGGCTGCCTTTTTGTAGGGCTTATTGTAATTGACGCCCAATTCGAGCATGCCATAGAGAACCCTTCTGTGAACCGGTTTTAACCCATCACGCACATCGGGCAGCGCTCTAGAAACGATGACGGACATCGAATAATCGATGTATGCGCCACGCATTTCATCTTCAATATTAATCGGGATTATATTCTGCCTTGCAGGTAGGTCACTTGTTTCTTCGGCCACGTTTGAATTCCTATTTTAATAAGGGTGCAATGTACTAAAAACACCCGAAAACGAGTACGAAAAAGCACGAAAATGGGCGTGTTTTTGACCCTATTTTTTAAAGTAAAGCCGGGTGATGAAAATACCATTTCCATCGCTCTTGCCCGCGTCACTTTCTACACCACTTGTCACGAACTGCAACTGCCAGCCGTCTTTCAACAAGTCGTTGATTTTAGAAGTGATGGCCGCATCATTGGAAGCGATGTTTTGAAAATTAATACCAACTAAACTGTAGAAGTTAAGCAGCTTGGTCTCCTCAAAATTTTCAATTTTAGCATCAGATCGTTTGACGTCATCTTGATCGCTTTTTTTTCCATCCACGCGAGTGGTCGTCAATGTTTTAGCATCCAGTACTTCTTTGGCTTCAATTATTCTTGAGCGCCCTAGCCCACCGGGAACTATGGATTCAACAATCGTCACCACTTTCATTTCTTGAGCTTTTGTATCTAAAGAAAAAAGGGATAACGAGATGAAAAATACAACGAATAAATTTTTCATTTTAGGATGTTTAGAATTAAAGGTAGGACGGAAAGAACACGAATTTGGTTCTGAAAACCAGCTAATAAGGATTCAACTTTCGTTTATTCTTTCCCTTGTATCTTAGGGGAGTCTGATAATTTTCGCCATAGCCAGGGTTCTGCTTCTTGTAGACGGGATGCCTGCGACTTCTATACTCCCTATTGCCATGCGCATGGTTGACTTGAACGTGGCAGTCTTTCAGCACACAACGCGGAAGCTCGGGGATTCTATACGTCACTCCAATGTTAATGTATAACGCGTTCATTGAATGGTCAATGCCGCGTCCACTTTCAGGTATTGGCAGAACGTAGCTTTTTAGCTCGAAAGACGGCCGGGCAAAAACCTTAAAATATTCAGATAGATCGCGTTCGATAGTGACACCTAGGTTATAATACATCCCTCCAGTCGCAGCAGCATTAAAGTTGGGGGCTGGTTTAAAATCACCTATCTGTAAATCACCAGTAAATAGGTAATCATTCCAGCGATAAAAAGAATAACCCAAAAGCCCATAAAATTTTCGAACAAAGCCTGAAGAACTCGTAGGTTGAAAACTACCAACGCTGCCGGATAAGGCAGTAGGTTGAAAACTTCCAATACTCATTAGTTCATAAGAGTATCCCGCACCAATTCGATAGCGATCTTTAATTCCATAGTAAAGAAAAACCTGAAGTGGAATATTGAGTCCATTGCCTTTAAAACCTAAACTGGAGGTGCCGGGATTTTCAATGAAGGCACCTGCGACAGGTATCGTTTTGTCGATCGTTACATCGTTTACCCAGTTTCCATACCGGGTAGCGGTTGAACTGGAGAAAATTTGAGGTGCGGCATCAGGTGCCTGATAGATTCCAAATCCGGGTAGTTGATGGCTAAAAAAGGTATTTCCGTAACCAATGCTGATACCGAAGTTGATGTTCTTGAATACCCGGCCAATGAAATCTGCACCCTTCCGTGGCTTTGCATAAAAATGATCCAGCGGAATGGGCGATTTCTCCTGATCTTGAGAAATGCTTTCAAGAGGTAGCCAAAGCACCATCGCGGCAATTAGCAGAACGATATTTGAAAATTTAGCCAGTGTAAAGCATTTTGGAGCTGAAAGATAAGAATTAACCCAGATTAGTGCTGATAAATTGAATAGGCAACTTCCAAGGAAGTAAACGTGTGATAAAGCACCTGACCATCTGTTACCCTGTAGGTAAACGACTGGTCGCGTGGCTGAGATGATTTGGATTCCAAATTGAGCCTAATTGTGGTTTCTCCGACAGGCAACGGAATTCTTGCATAGTAAATTGAGTGTGGCAGAGTTTGCCAATTTCGTGTGTCCGCTTTCTCTGAAAGCGAATTGAATAGACCAAGCACCGCACCCATGTTTTCGTTTTCCTTTTTCAGCGCATGTTCTGCTGCTTTTTTTAGGGCTACTCTTGCAAGCGCTTTTCCAAATTCAAACCCCATTCTTTCTTCCAACGCCTTGAATGCAATTTTACTAATATTTTCAGCTGGCTCAAGTCCATACTTGACTCCCTCGACTTCTATTTCTGCTTTGTCGTAAAAAGTAGGCCGTTCGATATATCTTGGGAAGGCAACTCTAAAGAACTCCATGCGGGCAAGGCCTTGTAGCTGATCTTGAGAATAATTCGACTTTGGAAAACGAAATGAAAGACCTAGCTCTTGATTGTTGAATATCAGGAAATTAGTATATCTATGATCAATCGAGAAGTTAATTGACCATTCGGTTTTTACCGGAGCTAATCCGTTATGCCAAAAAAAGATCAATTCGCCACCGTCACTTTTTTTGAATTGATAATCCCCCATGGCAAATTCGGTTTTGTAGTGATCAAACTCTTCGGTCAAGCCGCTGAGCCAGGCTGTTCGAAGAAGGTCTTTCTTAAGTTGAAGAGGTGCTCCAACCTGAAACATTTGTTCATACTCATTTTTGTAGGCATCCCATGAATTACGATAAGCAATGAAAGCGTTATTGTAGTCTTTGTCGGCATCATAAATGATTCCCATCAGGTTGTTGATAAACGCATCGTGTTTGTACCTATTGCCCGAGCTGTACCGATCACTTAACTGCTGAAGCCGAATATTCAATCGCCTGCACTCCACCAATGCTTCATCGATCTTGTTCATTTTTAGAAAATTGAGTGCCTTGTAGTAAAGCAACATCAGATGCTCATGATCTTCCCCCCGATAAACAGTAATGGTTGGATTTAACAAATAGGATGCGCCCTCGCTGAAATAGTCGATTTTGAAGTCCTCCCAGAATAAAAAGGCCTGCTCAAAAAACTCATTGCTCTCTTCGTACTTGCCAAGCACTGATAAAACCAAGCCCCTATTGACAAAATGTAGAAACCGATCGCGCCCTGTAGCCTGACGCGTGTTGCCCCGAAGTGTTTTGAGAGCAGGTTCAATTTGGCCTGTTTCGAATGACTGATTAAATTCGTGGTTCGCCTGATAATAAGTAGCGCAGGATGAGAGCAATCCGCCAAGAATAAAAGTTAGGGCGGCCAATCGATAGTCGATGGTCGATAGTCGTCTGGAGGACTGTTGACCATTGACTATTGACCTTAGATTGGTGTCCATCGTTAATTTCGAATATTCTTCTTGATCTCTTGTTGCCCATACCAGACTCGCTGGTTTGTCTCCATGTCGGTAAGAAAAAGTGTTGTGGTATAATTGACGACTCGCTGCTTTTTGTAGATATCTGTTTCGGAAGTCATCTCGCCCAAGAGCATCAGATTGGCCCCGGTTTCTTCACCCCATTTGGCTACCGTTTTTGGACTGGCGAAATCTTGCTGATCGGCACGTTCCAATCGAATTTTATCTCTGAAATCAGCCGACTCAACCAGATCGGCCAGACCTGAATTGTAGATGGCTAATTCTATCTTTTTAATGTAGTTGGCAGCATCAATATGCTCGCTTGTTTTATTTCGAACAGTGCCAACAATAATAGCGGGTTTTCGAGAGTGACTCTTGCAGTACTCTTTGAATTTTTCGCTATTGAGCAGGTCATTGACCATGCGGTCGGCAACCTGTCGAGAGTCACCATCGTTCCATCGGCCACTCAAATCTACCTGCTGGCCGGGGTCAAGCCGGGTGACAGTTCTTGCACATGAGGTAAGCAGCACTGCTAGGAGAAATATTCGAAACTGAGAGGCCATATGTTGACAATCTATTTTTTGAAATTAGCCAAAATCAGACCAAAGGTCACACGGATTTTAAACGTTGAATAGTATCAGAAGGATGTTCTGAGGTGAAAACAAAGTTGCCGGCAACCAGTACATCAGCACCAGCATCAAGAAGTGGTCGTGCATTTGCCATGTTCACTCCACCGTCAATTTCGATAACAGCCTTAGAATTCTTTTGCAGAATTAACTGCTTGATTTCCTTCACCTTCGAATACGTGTTTTCAATAAATTTCTGACCGCCAAACCCTGGGTTCACCGACATCACACAAACCAAATCAACATCTGCGATAATCTCAGAAAGGCTCGCAGCAGGTGTATGTGGATTTAGCGCCACTCCTGCTTTTATGCCCATCGCTTTGATTTGCTGTATGTTTCTGTGTAGGTGTGCGCAGGCTTCCTGGTGGACGGAAATGACCTCCGCTCCTGCCTTGTAAAAGGCCTCTACGTATTTTTCCGGATTCACGATCATCAAATGAACGTCCAGTGGCTTGGTGGCATGTTTTTTAATCGCTTCAACTACTGGCAAACCCATGGAGAGATTGGGTACAAATACGCCATCCATGATATCTACATGAATCCAATCGGCTACACTTCCGTTAATCATTCTCACCTCTCGCTCTAGGTTGGCAAAATCAGCGGCTAAAATCGAGGGGGCTATGATGGGTTTACTCATGTTCGTTGATGCGTTTTATATCGCTCAAAGATAGCTGTTCAAGATCATTTTGATTGCCGACTGTACTCAATTTATAGTAGCTTCGCCCCGATTTATTGTGTATGAATTTATTTGAACTTTATCCCGTATCCATCACTAACTCTCTCAGCGGTCGTAAAGAGTTGTTTACGCCCATCAACCCTCCCTTCGTGGGTCTTTACTCTTGTGGGCCAACCGTTTATAACGAAGTGCACTTGGGAAACCTGCGCACTTTTACCGCCTTTGATGTAGTGTTCCGTTACCTGACCCACATCGGGTATAAAGTACGCTATGTGCGCAACATTACAGATGCAGGTCATTTGACTAACGATGCGGGAGAAGGCGTAGATCGGATTGAGGAGCGCGCCAAATTGGAAAGGCTGGAGCCAATGGAAGTGGTGCAGAAATATACCTATGGATTTCATGAAGTATGCCGCATCTTCAATATTCTGCCGCCCAGTGTTGAGCCCACGGCCACCGGGCATATCGTAGAGCAAATTGAAATGGTGAAGAAGATTTTAGATAATGGCTTCGCCTACGAGAAGAATGGCTCGGTATATTTTGACGTGCGCAAGTTTATGAAAAAGCACAAATACGGGGAATTGAGTGGCCGAAATATTGATGACTTATTGGAGGGGACGCGGGAGTTGGACGCACAGGAAGAAAAAAAGAATTCAGTTGATTTTGCAATTTGGAAAGCCGTTACACCAAGTCACATTCAAAGGTGGCCTTCACCATGGGGGGATGGTATACCCGGCTGGCATCTAGAATGCTCGGCCATGGGCACCAAGTATTTGGGAAAGGAGTTTGACATTCATGGAGGCGGTATGGACTTGAAATTTCCACACCATGAATGTGAGGTCGCACAAAGTGTTGGCGCCTATGGTAAGGCACCAGTTCGTTATTGGATGCACTCCAATATGTTGACCGTAAATGGTGAGAAGATGAGTAAGTCAAAAGGCAACTCATTTTTGCCACGCGAGTTGTTTGCGGGTGAACATCCGTTACTTGACAAGGCATATAGCCCAATGTCGGTGCGCTTTTTCATGCTTCAATCGCACTACAGTAGCACACTTGATTTTTCTAACGAGGCGCTAGGTGCAGCAGAAAAAGGCTATCGTAAACTGAGTGCCGCACTAGCCTCCATTAAGGGTATGGTGTACCCAACAGCGGCAGTTACAAATCAGGAGTTAAAGGATGAGATTATCCGATTAACAGCAGATTGCTATCGCACCATGAGCGATGACTTCAATACAGCAAAAACGCTGGCCGTACTATTTGAGATGGCATCTCGGATTAACGATTTTAAGTCTGGCAACACACCAATTGGTAGTGTTGATGCACTAACTTTTGAAAAGTTGAAAGCCACCTTCATTGGCATAATGGAAGACGTACTTGGCTTGGTGGAAGACAAGACGACCAACAATGAATTGCTGGAAGGAACAATCAATGTACTCATCGAATTGCGCAAAAAAGTACGGGCCGATCGGAATTACGCGCTGTCAGACAAAATCCGAGACGATCTTCAAGCTATTGGCGTGCAGTTGAAAGATGGAAAAGGGGGAGAAATTAGTTATACGATTGAGTTATAGGTAAGTTTATCAGGGACTTAATCAATTATCTTGGTAAAAACTGCCTTTTATTTGAGAGCTGAACTCTTCACCTGAGGGCGAAAAAGTACATTTGTTATCCAAGTTTGTGTTAAAGAAGATCTTCATCATACCGGTTCGTTTTTATCAGGGTGCTATCTCCCCCTACCTTGGCAGTCACTGCCGACATGCTCCTTCCTGTTCACAGTACATGATAGAAGCAATCGAAGAATGGGGTGTGCTGAAAGGCATATGGTTGGGGACCAAGCGAATCGGTCGATGTCATCCCTGGGGAACAAGTGGTTATGACCCGGTACCAAAAAGAGAAAGTCAGAAATAACTATTGATGATCAAACGTCTCTTTAAATTCTTTGGGCTTGCAATTCTGTTTATTCTCGGAATAGTTGTTGTCTTATGCGCTTTGTGGTACAGGCGGGATGTTTCTGTTACTGATTTGGAGTCCAATTACTTAACACCTCAGTCATCGTACATCACTGTGGATGGTTCGAACATTCATATTCGCCAACAAGGAAAAGGAACACCTCTTTTTTTGCTGCACGGAAGCTTTGCTTCGTTGCATACCTGGGATGGCTGGGAGAAGGAATTGAGCAAGCACTACAAAACCATCTCTCTCGATTTCCCCGGACACGGATTGACAGGGCCTATTGCTTCCCAAAAATATTCAACCGATGACTATGAACGACTTGTGATTCATTTAGCCGATCAATTAGAGATTGATACTTTTTTTGTAGCCGGTAACTCCATGGGCGGTCAGGTAGCCTGGAAATTGGCGGTGCATCACCCCGCCAGAGTGAAAAAACTAGTCTTAGTAGATGCTGCGGGATACTGGAAAATCAGCCCAGACAGTTCTTCAAAGAAACAAGGCAGGCCGTTCATCTTCAAACTCTTACAAAATGATTTTGTTGCTAAAAGCATGATCAAGATTACACCTCGTTTTTTATTCAAAATGAATTTAAAGCAGGTCTATGGCGATCCCACAAAAGTTAAGGAAGAGGATGTAGATCGATTTTATGACTTAATGTTGAGAGAAGGAAATCGCGCCTCTACCATGCAACGCCTTCGTCAACCGGGAAAAGACTTGCAAGACAGCATCCAATATGTTTCAACACCGACACTGATTATCTGGGGAGAAAAAGACGCCTGGATTCCTGTGTCCAATGCCTATCGATTTAAGGAAGACATCAAAGACGCGGAGCTAAGAGTATTTGAGGGAGCAGGACACGTGCCAATGGAAGAAATTCCATCTGAGACAGTAGCAGCCGCGCTTCAATTCTTACAGAATAAACCAAGTTAGGATCGCCAGTAATAGACAAAGCAATAGCCAAAAGAGAAAATGCTTATTGCTAGTTCTGGACTCAGGCATACTCCGTGTTGAACGATGAGTGCTTATCAGAGTTAGGCCTTTAACATATTACTACCACCTGAAGGAATTCAATAAACGATTCACTAAAATTGCGTTCAATTACTTAAGCGCCCATTCATGACGAAGTTCACATTTACAGAAAAGAAAGACACACGTTCGGGTTTTGGAGCCGGACTCCACGAACTAGGAAAGAACAATTCAAATGTGGTTGCACTTTGTGCGGATCTTACCGGGTCGCTCAAAATGGATGCCTTTAAAAAGGATTTTCCCGATCGCTTCTTTCAGGTAGGAATTGCGGAGGCCAATATGATGGGGCTTGCAGCAGGAATGACTATAGGTGGCAAGATCCCTTTCACAGGAACCTTTGCCAATTTCTCAACCGGTCGGGTATATGACCAGATTCGTCAGTCGATTGCCTATTCGAATAAGAACGTGAAGATATGTGCTTCGCATGCAGGCCTCACACTAGGTGAAGACGGAGCCACTCACCAGATTTTGGAGGATATCGGTATGATGAAAATGTTGCCTGGAATGACCGTGATCGTGCCCTGCGATTACAATCAAACCAAAGCAGCCACGCTAGCTTTGGGAACACATGTGGGTCCCGCTTATCTCCGGTTTGGCCGGCCTAGCTGGCCTATTTTTATGGCGGCCGACAGACCCTTTACAATTGGGAAAGCAGACAAACTGATCGATGGAAAAGACGTGACCATCATAGCAACCGGCCACATGGTTTGGCAAGCAATAGAAGCTGAAGCGAAATTGGCAGAGAAAGGAATAAGCGCTGAAGTAATAAATATACATACTATTAAACCCTTAGATGTAGACGCAATTCTCGCATCGGTTCAAAAGACAAAATGCGTAGTTACTTGCGAAGAGCACCAAATTAATGGCGGTCTGGGTGATAGCGTGGCACAAGTCTTAACTCGCTTCTACCCTGCTCCACAGGAAATGGTAGCTGTAAACGATAGCTTTGGAGAAAGTGGCACCCCGATGCAATTGCTAGAAAAGTACGGTCTCAGTCCGAATGATATAATTAAATCTGTAGAAAAAGTCATAAAAAGAAGGGGTTAAGAATTCAAGATTCAAGAATCTAGATCCAAAACCTATGCATGAAGTGACAAGTAAAAATCATTTATGGTTCGATAGTTGTTGCGTTGTGGCAACGCATCTGTTTTGAAAAAACTCATCAAATGGCTGGTTTATGCAGTGCTGGGTCTGTTTGTCTTGGCGATGTTACTGGTTGGTCCTATTGACAAAACCCCACTTAAAGAACAACCTTTTTATCAAACAATGGTCAGTCGGCTAGATACGATCCATCCTAACCTATCAAGAAAGGATAAAGTAAAAGTGGGTTGGGCTAAATTTAACATTACACCAAGCTACTCAATGCCCATGGCGGGCTATACACCGAAAGACAAATACGAATCCATTCACGATTCAATATATGGAGGTGTGATCGCCATGACTAATGGAAGCAGCGTAAACGTTTTTGTCTCACTCGACTTAATGTTGTTTCCTCCCTCAATAAAAAATAGAGTGAATGAAGCGCTGAAGCGACAAGGAAAAGATTATTTCGTTTACTATTCAGCTACGCACACCCATAGCAGTCTAGGTGGCTGGGATGCGAGTTTAGTCGGGCGCCTTGCGTTGGGCTCTTACCATACTGAATGGGTCGATCAAACCGCGAACGACATTCTGGACAACATCGAAAAAGCGAAGACATCTTCCCTGCCATCGGCTACCCAATATTGGGAGAATGATGCTTCTGAGTTTGTTGAAAATAGATTGGATGCGGCCAACGGACAAGTGGATGGCAAACTGCGGGGATTAAAATTCATTCGTGCGGATAGCAGCAGAGCAGTGGTCGTTACTTACAGTGCACACCCAACTAATGTGGAGTTACTAAGTCGCCTGGTTTCTGGTGACTACCCTTCGGCACTTAACAAACAATTGAAAAAAAAGGGATTTGATTTCGGATTATTTATGGCTGGTATGGTGGGTAGTCATCGACTAAAGGGCGTTGAGGGAACTGATTTTGAACGGATAGAAAAAGCAGGACTAGTACTCGCAGATAGAGTTGTTGCGGCAGCTAATCAGAATTTAGCCGACTCTGTATCTATTTCGTCTGCACACATTCCAATAGCCTTTGGCCCTTCCCAACTTCGCGTTGCCAAAGATTGGAAAGTACGCGATTGGGTATTCCGTTTGTTACTAAACCCGTTGCAAGGCGAACTCACCTATTTACAAATTGGTAATGTCGTTTTTATTGGAACGCCTGCTGACTTTTCGGGCGAGATATTTGCCGATGAAAAGTTAGAATCAATTGCCACATCGCTGGGAAGGAAATTAATTATCACCAGCTTCAACGGAAACTACACTGGCTACATCACCGCTGATCATCACTACGCCAAAGGAAACGAAGAGGAAGTAATGGCACTCAATTGGGTGGGTCCTTTTTTTGGGGAATATTACACCGAAATGATCAGAGAAATTTTGGATTTTAAGTAGAGAATCATGCTTTTTCGTTAGTCCTTTCGGACTGAGAGCCCAACACTTTTACGTGTTTGTATGAGGTTGACTCATTCTGTATATTTGATTATCAGTATTTACGCTAAACGAAGTAATTATATATGAAAGGAGAAGATCGGATTATTGAGTTACTAGCCGAATACTTAAAAAAAGCAGATCAGCTGACCGACCGAACAGATCGCTTGGAAAAGAGTGCCGAGCAGGCTAACAAAAGCATTGAAATGATGAGCCGCGCGATAGCTGCGAACGATATTAAGTTCAACGAGATGAACGAGAAGTTCAACACAATTAGTGAGAACTTCAACACAATGAGTGAGAACTTCAACACAATGAATGAGAAATTCGGCACAGTCAGCGAAAAGTTTAACAAAGAGATAAAGTTCCTACGCGAAGACCAGGGTGTGATGCTGAAAGAACTAATCTCATTATCCAAGCGAGTGGCAGCAGTGGAAGAAAAGCACTAAGTAGGAGCTGTTTTTTCGGATAAATGGATTTGGATTGTTGGTCGGGAGATCGCCTCTAGCTGTGAAGAACACTATGCGAAGATGGTTACAGAAATTTTGAATGCTAAATTTTGAATTTCTATCTCCTCGGCTTATGCCCGAAATTTTTCTTCGGCCCTCTCGGTTTTTGATACTTGTTTTCGGGGGCTTTTTCGGGTTGATAGAGTGGGCCTTCGCCCAATTCTACAGGTATCGTAACTTTCTCAATCTCTTTGCCAATCATATGTTCAATACGCGAAAACTTTCGCTGGTCTTTGCTATTGATAAACGTAATCGCTGTGCCTGTGGTAGCGGCTCTCGCTGTTCTACCAATCCGATGGATATAATCTTCAGGATCCGGTGGCACATCAAAGTTGATGACCAAACTGATTCCTTCTACGTCAATCCCTCTCGAAAGAACATCTGTTCCCACTAAAATAGAAAGCTTTTTATTTTTGAATTCCCTCAGAATATTTTCCCTCTCTACCTGCTCTAAATCGGAGTGAATGGCTTTGGCCATAATACCAATTTTCTGCAAGGCCCGATCTAGCTTCTTTACATTTTCTTTTGTAGAGGCAAAAATCAATACGCTATTGTATTGCCCTGTTTTGAAAATATGGTTGATGAGTTTTTCTTTCTGCTCGTCATACACGACATACGCCTGTTGCAAGATTCCTTCGGCAGGCTTCGAGATGGCAATGTTAATTTCTTCCGGGTTCTTTAATATGCGAGTTGCTAACGCCCGAATCTTCGGTGGCATAGTAGCAGAAAATAGCAACGTTTGTCTGTGTGCAGGTAAGTATTTGATGATTCGGATGATGTCTTCATAAAAGCCCATGTCCAACATGCGATCGGCTTCGTCCAACACCAAATGCTCAACATCATCTAGTTTTATCACGCCTGATGCCAATTGGGCCATCAAGCGACCGGGGGTCGCAATAATGATATCAACTCCTGCCTCTAGTGCTTTCTTCTGTTGTTCCCATATGGCGCCATCTCCGCCACCGTAAACGGGTATGGAACTGACACCTAAAAAATAAGCAAACCCTTCAATCTGTTGATCGATCTGTTGTGCTAATTCGCGTGTTGGAGCAATAACGAGTGTGTTAAGGTGTCGTTTCTCAGAATGAATGATGTTGTTAAGAATGGGTAATAGATAGGCCGCTGTTTTTCCGGTTCCCGTTTGAGCGCAGGCAATTAAATCCTTTCTGGCCATGATGGCCGGGATAGCCATCTCTTGTATGGGGGTAGGCTTATTATAACCCATGGATTCCAAACCTTCTGTAAGCTTGGGATCGAAACTAAAATCCTGGAATGTCAAGTGCGGTGTTTGTTGTAGTGTCAAAAAAAAGCCTACCCCGATTCATCGGGGTAGGGCTTTTTAACTTTAAGGTGATCAGATATTAGTTTGCTAAGCGAACTTCTACTGCGTTCAAACCTTTCTTTCCTTCTTTAAGATCAAAAGTGATGGTGTCATTTTCACGTACCTTGTCAACCAAGCCCGTTACATGAACAAAATACTCTTGTCCTGTTGATGTCTCTTTTACAAAGCCAAAACCTTTCGCTTCGTTAAAAAATTTTACTGTTCCTTCTTTCATTGTGTTTGTTATTGATATTTGATAATTAATTCACAAAGATAACATAAATTTCAAATTAAGGCTATATTCTTTCACCTCCACAATGAACCAAACCACTTCTAACCCCTTTTCAATTGAAATTGTGGCACTCCCAGCCGATATTGATGAACTGAACCATGTTAACAATGTTGTTTTTGTTCGTTGGGTTCAGGATGTAGCCGCTGCTCACTGGATGGCGAATTCCACTGACGAACTGCGTACGTGCTACTCATGGATGCTATTGAGACACGAAATAGACTACCTGGGTCAGGCTTTTTTGGGTGATCGACTGATTGGCACTACTTGGGTAGACGAAGCCAAAGGAGCAACTTTCGAACGGTTTGTTGAGCTGAAAAAGGATGGCAAAGTGATTACCAAATCCAGAACTGTCTGGGCATTGTTAGATGCGAAAACACTGAAGCCAAGAAGAATCGATCAGGCAATGAATACGCTGCTGGCAAAAAATGCACAATAAAAAAAGCCGGGTTACCCCGGCTTTCAATTTCTTGATTTTGATTCCTAAGCTGCTTTGCGTACGCGCTCCATGCTTACTGACTTGTGCTGAACGAGCTTGATAACATTCAACTTATCCAATACTTTTATCACTTGATAAGTCGGATCAATCTCATGCCAGCGAATACCGCCAAAGTTGGCGCGTGAACCATACTTGTGGTGATTGTTGTGATAGCTTTCGCCCATCATCAAAAAATCAACAGGCAAAAAATTCTTAGAGGTATCTCCTACTTCGAAGTTGCGGTAGCCATACACGTGTGCAAACCAATTGATGATGGCTCCATGTATTGGACTCATCAAAAACTGTAGAGGTAACAAAAGCCATAAGTACCATACCGTGGCAAATTGCAAATAAAAGAGTACATACAATGCGCCCCAGAATAATCTAGATGGCCAAGAGCGTGCGAATTTATCGAATGAATCCCAACGAGGAACGCCATCTGTAAACCGTGCTTCAGGAACAACTCGTCCGCTGGCGATATCTGAATAAATCGTTTTCGTCTTCCACATCATGTTCCAGATGGTCTCGTCATACTTGGGTGAGTGTGGATCGTTCTCGGTATCCGCATAGGCGTGATGCATGCGGTGCATAGTACCGTAGCCAAAGGGGCTTAAATAATTAGAACCTTGGAATATCCAGGTCAATACAAAGAACACCTTCTCGGTGAATTTATTCATTGTAAAAGCCTTGTGAGATGCGTAGCGGTGGAGGAAAAACGTCTGAAAAAATAGCGATAAGTACCAATGCGCTACAAAAAAGATCAAAATTGCCTTCATGTCAACAGGTTAGGTTAAAAAAGTAACAACTGTAAAACAGCCTGATTTGGACTGATTTAACTGTAAGACAATCTCGAAACGGATTTGTGACAGAAAAAAGGAAAAAGATTATCCCAGCTTATTTGCCAGATAGAGAGCTCTGCTTTCTGGACGTGTATGCGTCTGCAATATCTTTCTTAAGATGACCAATAAGTTCTGTCGCATTGTCAACGGTACAGGCTTTTTTAAAGGTGTCAAATAAAGCTGACGCATCATTGAATTCGGCCTTGATCTTTGGGCTAGCCTCATTCAATTTCTTTTTTGCACGACTAAATAATTGTCGGCAATGGTCGGCCTTTTTATCAATTACTTTTTGGATGGATTCGTAGTCAAAATCAAAGACTTCCTTCAACAAATAGGTAGCCCGCTCGAGTGGCTCAAGCTTGCTCTGTATCACTTTAAAAGCAGCCGCTAATTCCTTTTCGAAATCAATATGAGCAAGGTCCGATTCTTTGAACTTTACTACCAATTCCGACAACATGATCGAATCCCAATATTCTTCTTTTTTTCGCTTTAATGCATTGAGGTGATTGAGGCAGTTGTTAGTTACCGCTTTGATCAAATACGCTTTTGTGTTTTGTATTTTGGTCGTATCGATGCTCAGCCATTTTACAAAAGTGTCTTGCACAACATCTTCAGCATCCGCCTTGCAACGAAGCAGATTATAGGCAATGTTGTGCAACATTGGCTGATAGAGAGTAATGGCTTGAGCTTGGTTCAAAATGATCCTATTTTCAATGTTACAAAGGTAGGCTCGTTTAACACGAAATGAAAGGAAAATGTTTGTCAATAAATAGAACTAACGGTTGTCAGCACCAAAAAACAAAAAAAGGTTTATGACTTAATCCTTTTGAGCAGCAACGCCCATTTATAGCCAATTCGTTAGGCAATTTTGTCAGAAAAAAGTTGATCGGTTTGCCGCTAAATTCTCAAGTGCTTTCCCGGCCTTTGTCTTTTTCAGTGTTTCTTGTTTGTTCTTGTTTTCTTCGTTCAAGCTGGGCTATATCTTCCAAGTCTTTTGCCCTGTGTACGTTTGCTTTGCAAGCAATTAAATCGTTGTACGAAATTACTGGTATTTCTAACCCCTCTACAGTTATTGAATCAGCTCTCTGTTTGATCGTTTTGAAATCTCCTTGGCCATCTAGGAAAGGTAACAATTCGATGTAAAACGATTCTAATAGGAGCCTTATTATCACTTCCGATAATTCCTTGGTTGAACTTTGAAATTCAGTAATATCATATCCCAGACTTACAAAAGCGGCTAATAGTTTTTGAAAATTATCATTCGTGGGGTTAAACCAAATATCAAGATCACCAGTAGCTCTCTGAAATCCATGGATATTTACTGCGACACCTCCAATTATCAAGTATTCTACCTGCTCCTTTTCAAGACCTTTTAGGAATTTGATGGATTCAACTAGATACTTATTCATGTTGCCTTCTTCTTCAGATTTATTACATGATAATCTGAGTTGCTCAAAGGTGTTATATCACTTTTGGAAAATGCTATACAAAATTCAATCAGATCAAACATCCGAATAAATCTTTGCGAGGGCGTCAATGAAATATCCTGAAGTATCTGCGCGTCTTTCTTTTTGTCCTTATCTATTAGTTGAATCTTAATCATTTTTCGATCTTAATCGCTTAGACAGAACAAATTTAATTTTTTTTAATTTACCAACTCTCCCAGCTCCATCCAACGAAGTGTTTTTAACTCAATCTGCTCGTTCAATTTTCCGATTTCGGTTGACCAACCAGCTAACTGTTGATGATCTGTGCTGCCTGCATTTAACAGTGTTTCGAATTCGGATTTCAGTAGTTCTAACTGTTCAATTTCTAGTGGAAGCTGATCGAATTCATTCCTTTCTAAAAAAGCTGCCTTCTTCTTTCCGTTGCTTTTCTCTTCTACTATTTTCTTTGATACAACAGGTGCTTTTTCAGCCTCTTCTTTCTCCTCAAGCCAGGTACGATAATCGGAATAATTACCATTGAAAGGCTTAATCTTTCCCTCCCCTTCAAAAATGAATAATTGATCGACCAGGTGATCCATAAAGTAGCGATCGTGTGACACCAACAACAAACAGCCGCTGAACTTTTCCAGGAAATCTTCTAGGACATTGAGCGTATCTATATCAAAATCGTTGGTCGGTTCATCCAGAATCAAAAAGTTAGGATTTGTGATCAGCACTTTCATCAACTGCAATCGTTTCTTCTCTCCCCCACTTAGTTTCTCAATGTAATTATATTGCTTTTCGGGTGGAAACAAGAAAGTATCTAAGAATTTAGATGCCGACATTTGAGTGCCGTCTGACATGGTAATGTATTCGGCTATCTCTTTTATTTCTTCAATCACCCTATGAGCCGGATTGAGTGTTTCTACCTCTTGAGTGAAATAGCCAATCTTCGTAGTGATACCCGGAATCATTTCACCACTTGTTGGCTTGGTTTTGCTGGTAAGCAAATCAAGGAACGTAGATTTTCCTATTCCATTTTTTCCTACTATACCAATTCGATCTTTCTTCTTGAATACATAGGAGAAGTTATCAACCATTTTGCGATCGCCATAGCTTTTGGTAAGATGATGGAGTTCCATAATCTTGCCCCCCTGCCGAGCTTCTTGAATGTCCAACTCTAGTTTGTCGCGCTTCAGATTTTGCGATGCGACATCCTTCAGTTCGTAAAATGCTTCGATGCGGTATTTTGCCTTTGTTCCCCTGGCCCGTGGTTGCTTGCGCATCCATTCCAGCTCCTTCTTCAGTAGGTTTCTGGCTTTGGTCACCTCCGTTTTCAGCATTTCCTCCCGCTCAGACTTCTTCTCAAGAAAGTAGGCATAATTGCCGTTGTACCTATAAAGTTTACCTCGGTCAAGTTCTAATACCGATTTGGAGACATTATCCAGGAAGTACCTATCGTGGGTCACCATAAGCAAGGTGATGTTCTGCCCACTTAAGTATGATTCCAGCCACTCGATCGCTTCCAGATCAAGGTGGTTGGTAGGCTCATCCATCACGATCAGATCGGGCTCGGTCAACAGCATTTGAGCAAGAAAAATCCTCTTCTTCTGCCCCCCTGATAACTCCTTAAACTTCTGATCTAGATCAGTAATACCTAGCTTTCCTGTTATCTCTTGAACTTTAGCATCGTAATCCCACGCATTGAGTTCCTCCATCAATTCAAGCACATGTTGCATTCGCTCAGGCGTGGTGTTGGGATCATGAATGCATTCTTCGTATTCACCTACTGTCTTGGCGATTTTATTCTTGTCGTCAAACAAGATTTCTTTGACGGTCAGTTGAGGGGCTACTTGTGGCTGCTGGGTGAGGTATCCCAGCTTAATACCGTCTCTCAGGCTGACCACGCCATCGTCTTGCTTTATTTGCCCGGTGAGAATCTTGATAAGTGTAGTTTTGCCCGTTCCATTCTCGCCAACCAGCGCAATTTTCTCGCCCTGAGCAATGCCGAGTGTTATGTCTTTGAAAAGCCAACGATCATTAAATGATTTGGAGAGTGATTCAGCAGATAGGTAATTCACTAATAAAAAATTAAGCCTGCAAGTTAGCAGAACCTATCCATGCCATCACTAGTTGGCTATTATTAAAATAGGGTACTTCGATTAACCTTTTTTATGCTGGCTTATATTGCTTCTTGTAAAAACAAAAAAAGCAAAGGCCTAGCTGAAAAGAAGTAATGGAAGCGATGGTAAAAAGTAGCTGCATAGCACACACCGTTTAAATTGAATTTAAACTTAATCAAGACAATACATAAAACCTAATAATCAGTCAGTTATGATTCTATATTTATTCTAAATTATTGATAATGAATTTATTAAAATTGATTCTGAAGGAACATTCAAAAGCCACTGCAAGCAAGATCGTTGGGTACATCGGATCTGACACAGTGCGATTTGCCTCCTTGGTCAAGATTTTCATGCAAGGTCCCTACCGTGTTACGCAACGTGCTGCTTGGCCTATTAGCTACTGTGTGCAACACCATCCTGAATTGGTCAAAGGACATTTGAAAAAGATTATTGACTTTGCCGACCAGCCAGAAGTACATGATGCGGTGAAAAGAAATATGATCAGATTGTTGCAGTTTATTCCGATACCAAGAAATCTACAGGGTAAGGTCTTTGATTTTTGTCTCCGTTGTCTAGCAAATCCAAAAGAGCCAATTGCGGTTCGCGTTTTTTCAATGACTGTATTAAATAATCTGGCAAAAGAGAATCCGGAATTAAAGAATGAAATCATTCCGCTTATTGAAGATCAATTGCCCTTTGCAAGCGCAGGCTTCCGATCTCGTGGCACCCGCGTGCTGAAAGAATTAAAGCGATAACTTTGCGGTTGCTCAGAATATGGGTTTACCTGATACATCTTTAATAACCTGCAAAAGTTGTGGCTCTACCTTTAGGGGAAACTACTGCAACCAGTGTGGGGAGAAAGTAATAAGGGCTTCCGAACGTTCCTTCAAAACATTTTTGAACAACGTACTCATCTCCATCACTTTTGCGGACAGCAAAATGATCAAAACGCTTTGGCTGGTCTTGAAAAAGCCAGGATTCATTTCGAGAGAATTTGCTGAAGGAAGACGGGTAAAGTATCTTAATCCCACTTCCCTGTTTTTTGTCTTAAACCTTATTTATTTTTTCTTTCCGCTGATTCAATTATTCAATGCTTCACTTAACACACAATTGCTATCGCCCTTTCGTGGTTTCTATCAATCGATTATTGCCCATAAGATTGTTAGCCTTGGCATGGAGCTAAGTAGTTTCAGTTTGGTATATAATCTAAAGACAACCGGATTTGCTAAGCTAATGGTAATGATTTTTGTGTTTATCGGCTCTCTTCCATTAAATCTCCTTTATCGAAAGAGAAATCGATTCTTCACAGATCATGTAGGCTACCTTGTTGAATTGGCCTGCTTTAACCTATTCGTAAATGCAATTGTACTATCCATTTTAGCGGCATTTTTTGGACTAGGCCAATATCTCAATGAAGAAGTACTTACAGCGATTTTTATTTCTACCAATCTCTATTTTCTACTCCGTTCCGGAGGTGTATTCTATGGCGAGCGAGGATGGCGGCTTTTTTTAAAAGCAGGTCTTATGATTTTGTTTCTAAAGGTTGCACTGGAGGTGTACCGGGCGATCTTGTTCTTTGTAACGATTTGGTCGTTATGACCCTTGCCCGGGAAACAAACTTAAATTGCCAGATGAACAAACGATGGAGTTCTATAAAAGGACTACAACTAACTTTTCACAATCAAAAATTCCACCCGCCTGTTGAGCTTTCTAGATTCTTCAGAGTCCCCTGTGGCAATTGGTTTCGTTCCTCCAAAGCCTTTGCCTTTTACCCGTTTCCCCGAAATTCCTTTTGAGACCAAGTAGGACTTAATTCTAGCGACACGCTCTTGTGACAAGGTCATGTTTTTCTTTGCATCTCCCCTATTGTCCGTATGACCCTCCAACTGGATTTCCACTCTTGTGTTTTCTTTGAGAAAATCAACCACCGCATCAAGCTCGGGGTACGATTCGACCAATAAGGTAGTAGTACCTGTGTTAAACAATACGCTTTTTAAGTTAACGACAGTCCCTACTTCGATAGGTTGCAATCTAAAATTCATTTGAAGTGAGTTAACCTTCATCGAATTGAGATCCAATCGCTCCACCACATTTACAAATCCTTTTTTTTGAACTTCGATTGTGTAGGCCTTGGTAGTAGGGATTTCAATTTGGTATTTTCCGTTGCCCGAAGAGTTGACAACGTACGTTGAATCAGTTTTGAAAGTAAGTTTGGCGGCTAAGCCGTTGCCTCCCTTACTATTTATGACACTTCCGGAAATCAAAACGTATTTGGAGCTTAAGGGCACATACTTTTGTTCAACTATTTTTATCACTGTATCTGCTGCCAGTGGTTCGTTGGCATCTAACAGTTGACGAATATCGCCATATCCATCGCTATCTCGGGTAGTTGCAAATAGAGTTTTTCCATTCGTGTTTCGATAGAAAAGTTCACGCGCTTCAGAGTTGATTGCGCTGCCCAGGTTGATTGGGTTAGACCAATTTTTCCACGTGTCATCTAGTCTTTCCGACTTGAAAATATCGAAACTACCAAAGCCTTGCCAACCATTAGAGGCAAAAAAAAGAGTCTTAGTATCGGCACTAAGCCATGGGCTCACTTCTTGTCGAGCCGTATTGATTTGTTTTCCTACATTCAAAGGCTCACTCCATTTTCCGTTTTGTATTGTGCTGATATAAATATCCTCTGCACCAATAGTCGAATAGGATTCAGCAGAATAAACAAGAACTCTTTGATCATCATCAATAGACGCGCTAAATAGGTCGGATCTATTTAAGAAATAAGGTATCGAGATATTTTTTGGCAATGACCACCCGCTGCTCGTTTTTTCAGTAAATGAAATTCCCTGAGTGTTGACAATACCATTTTTTGAGTAATGCCCTGTAAGAAACAAGATGGCACCGTCCCGACTAAAACCTATTGCCGCGTTATAGTTTTCGTTATTGATTTCACTGCCACCGTGTATTGGTGCTTGCCATACCCCATCTAAACTTAGCGAAACCCAAATATCTCCCAGGTCCTTCTTCCCGCCAAGGTTTTGTGGGTGGTTTGCAATGGTTAGGTAAAGTACTTTGCCATCGGGACTGATCAGAGGGCTTTGCTCGTCATATATGGAATTGACTAGCTTAAACGGATTTGATTCTTGTGCGTTTACTGAATACACTACGTGAAAAAGTAATATTCCTAATAAAGAGATCGATCTCCAACTAACATTCAACCATTCACCACTTGCCATTTTTCCCTTCATTATCTCATTTGCTTACCCATTCACTGTCTTTCAACGAAAATCGCCAGGGCAACAATGCTTCTTCCCCCGCATAGTCGATGCCAATGCGTGGCGAAGATACAACGTGCTGCCTCGAAATTGTGATACCTTGATCTTCAATCCAAATTTCGGAACCTTTTAATGATTGTCCATTCAACTTTCGACCAATGCCTAACGCTTTCGTCAGTTTTCCTGGGCCACTCGTTAGTCTCTTGATTGAATTTGCTTTCGCTCTTTCCAGCATGCGGTCAATACCTGCCAACGGCTTCAGTGCCCTGATTAACACCGCGTCTGCTTTTCCTTTCTCATTGGTCACCACATTCATCATTTGATGGATGCCATAACACAAATAAATATATGCTCTACCACCCACGTCAAACATCACTTTGTTCCGGTCCGTCATGCCATTGTAGGCGTGGCAACCACGTTCGTTGCCTGAATAGGCTTCGGTCTCTACAATCACGCCACTTGTTAACGTTTCGTTAACGTTGGTTACCAACACTTTACCAATTAACTCGCGCGCGATCTTCACAACGTCTTGCCGCTGGTAAAAGGAGTTAGTCAGTTTGGCCATTGGTAAAGTAATTCTTATAAATTTGCGGCTCAAATTAAACACACAAACGCATATGAAAAACATTTTAGTGATTGCATTACTGGTGGTTGGCTTAGCTGGTCAGGCACAAGTGCAAACTCCGCAACCCAGCACTGCCTCTACTGTTACCAACGTGGTAGGTCTTACCGAGGTGAAGATTGAGTACTCTCGTCCTAAGGCAAAAGGCCGCAAGATTTTTGGAGCTACGGGTGATTTTTTAACTCCTTACGGGAAATTGTGGCGCACTGCCGCCAACACGGGATCAAAAGTAACATTTAGCGATGATGTTAAATTTGGCGGTGTGGATGTTCCCAAAGGAACTTATTTGTTGCTATCTATTCCTGGCGCTGCTGAATGGACTGTAATTCTTTACAAAGACGTAGCTATGGGCGGAAACACTGAAGGTTATGACCAAACAAAAGATCAAGCTCGCGTTGTAGTTAAGTCAGAAAAATTAACCGAAAAGGTAGAAACGTTTACACTTGAGATTGCCGACTTCGCAGAAAACAGCAAGTCAGCCAACTTGCAAATCATGTGGGAGAATACCTCGGTAAAAGTACCAATCACTGTAGACTTCGATGCAAAAGTGATGAAGTCCATCGAAGCTAACACAAAGGTTAATCCAAACAACTACTTTAATGCTGCCGTGTATTATTTAGAAAACGGAAAAGATCTGAACCAGGCGTTAGCTTTTGTGAATAAGGCAGTGGAAGCTAACCCAACAGCTTTCTGGATCCTTTACCAAAAAGCCCGCATCCAAAAAGGACTGAATGACAAAGCAGGTGCTTTGGCCACATCTAAAGTTTCTTTGGAAGAATCAATCAAAGCAAAAAATGCTGACTATCAAAAGATGAACGAAGAGCTTCAAAAGTCATTGAAGTAATTTATTCAACTTGACAAGTTAAACCCCTTTGAGATGCTCAGAGGGGTTTTCTTTTTTAGAGGCGACTTGAATTAACAAAGCAAGTGTTACCACTACTACACAGCCAATGATATTGTAGTATAGAAAAGCGATTTCTTCATAGAAATAAAAGTAGCATACCAGCACACACGATTCGCCTATTAGTGCAGCAATGAAAATAGCATTGCTCTTGATATGCTTAAAATAGAAAGCCACTAAAAAGATTCCGAGGATCGTTCCGTAAAAGAGTGAACCCACAATGTTCACAAACTGAATGAGGTTTTCGGCAAAATTGGCCAATGCCGCAAAGACCATGGCAATGACGGCCCACAATATGGTAAAATACTTGGACACATTTAGGTAATGTAAGGCCGATGCCTCTGGCTTGAAAGATCGTTTGTAAATATCAACTGTGGTGGTCGAAGCAAGCGCATTCAATTCAGAGGCCATGGATGACATGGCCGCTGAGAACATGACCGCCAGTAGTAAACCAATAATTCCATGCGGCAGATAGTTAAGTACAAAGTTTAGAAAAATATAGTCGCGGTCTTGTGTCTTAGCTCCGGGAATAGCAGCAGCGATTTTCGCTTTCACCTCTTTTCTGATTTGAGCTTCTTCTTCTTTGATGGATTGATACACTAATTTCGATTCTTCCTTTCTTTTCAGATCGTTATCCTGAATACCTTGAACCAAACCATTTACAGCAACCTGCTTTCTATTATACAATTCATCATATCTCCTATCTAGCAAACGAAGTGAGTCTGCTTGCCCTGTTTGCATGGCCTGACCTTTTAGCGTTTGATTATGGAAAACAGGTGGTTGAACAAAAAGATAGAATACAAAAACCAACACACCAATAAACAAAATCACAAATTGCATGGGGATCTTCAACAGGCCATTCATGATGAGGCCCATGCGGCTTTCGCGAATTGATTTACCACCGAGATATCTCCCCACTTGTGATTGATCGGTGCCAAAATAAGACAGAAACAAAAAGGTAGATGCAATTAGTCCTGACCAAATATTAAAGCGATCGTTCCAACTGAAATTAGTCGTGATGATATTAAGCTTTCCTAACTCCCCTGCAATCTGAATAGTGTCGCCAAACGAAACATGATCTGGCAGAAGCCGATAAGCAATAATCCCGGCCAATATCATTCCCCCCATGATCACCGTCATCTGCTGCCGCTGAGTGAGACTTACTGCCCGGGTCCCTCCAGATACCGTATAAATAATAACCAGTGCGCCAATCAGGAAAGTAGTGAGGAAAATATTCCAGCCTAAAATAGTTGAGAGCACAAGGGCTGGAGCAAACAATGTTATTCCTGCTGACAATCCTCGAAGCATTAAGAACAAGATTGCCGCTAAAGTCCGTGTCTTCAAGTCAAACCTCGTTTCTAAATATTCATAGGCCGTATACACTTTTAGTCGATAGTAAATAGGAACCATTGTAACCGAAATAATGATCATAGCTAGTGGCAACCCGAAATAGAATTGAATGAAACGCATCCCGTCTTCGATGGCCTGACCGGGAGTAGATAGAAAAGTAATTGCACTTGCCTGGGTGGCCATGATGGACACACCAATCATCCACCACTTCATGGTGTTGTCTCCCTTAAGATAGCCTTCAATATTTTTCGAACCCCTTGTTTTCCACACACCGTATAGGACAATGGAAAAAATAGTTCCGAAAAGAACAATCCAATCAACTACATTCATTTGAAAGATTGGGTAAGGAAATAGAATAGTACCACCTGGAACGCCATCACCGCGAGCACTAACCAGTACCAGCTACTCCACGAGATAAAGACGGGGGGCTTTTCTTCCATAAGAACTACAATTTTAACTTCACCGGATCCTGATAAGTGTTCCAAAATGTAAGCAAGTTGATGAAGTTATCGCTCTTGATTTCGAAAAACAAAATAATCCGTTTATTGACGATGCATTTATGTACAGTCTTTGATGAACCGTTTGGTGGGTAAATATGAGGGTTTTGCTTAATCAAATCTAGCAACTCCTCTACTCGATCCAAAAAATCATTGGCAACCTGATCGCCCCACTCTTTAAACAGATAATCGGCATTTTGTTGAAGCGTTTTTGTTGCTTCAGGAGTCCATCGCAAAGAAAAACTCACAACTTATAGCGATCCCTAATCTCCGCGATTACTTCCTCATGAGGTCTTAACTCGCCTCTTTCCGCCTGCTGAAGACCACGGTTGATAGAATTTTCCATCTCATTATTTTCCAAGTTTTGTTTACTTAGTCCGAAATCAAGAAGGTTTCTTATCGCGCTTACCAAGGAAAGGTCATTGACTTGATCAAGGCGCTTCAAAATTTCCGCTTTTTCAGTGGTAATATCCATCTGCGTGAGTTTTTTCGAAGTTAAAGTTACTTATTTTAATCGATCAACAATTTACTTCGACTTTCTTTTAGCTTTTACATTGCCTATTGGCTGTTGAGGCTTCCCTAATGACACCAAATTTGCAAATAGCCTATAAGCCCCCGGCACACCTTCCGGCAACTCTCTAAAAAAGGAAAGACCTGTGTACACATAGTGTCCCAGTCCGTAGTTGGCGATTAGCAAGCTTCCATTCTTAGCTGGTTCCCCTGTGTCGTTACAAGAGAGCAGTGCATCGTAGTTCTCATGCCAGTTGGAGGGGAAATATAGTCCACGCTCTTGCACCCAGCCTTCAAAATCTTTGGGGGTTATCTTGTTAGGATAATTTAGCGCGGGGTGATCGGGCTTCAAAATTCGCACCAAGCTGTTTTCTTCCGTGACACGATCGCGCGAAAGCGTAATAGGGTATGGCGCAAATTTATCTTTCTCTATTTCAAAGTCACTATTCGTATTGTATTGAACCACCAACGTGCCTCCCTCTTTCACATAATCCAACAATTCAGGCATGAAGAACTTGATGCGCTCGTTGGTGTTCAAGGTTCGAACACCCAACACTACTGCGTCTACTTTTTTCAGATTTGCTGCGGTTATTTCTTCGTTCTTCATCTCCCACACTTCATAGCCCATATTGCGCAAACTTGCCGGTACATCATCACCAGCTCCGCGTATGTAACCGACAACCGACCCTTCCTTTTTCAAATCTATGCGCAATGCTTCTGCCTCGGCCTTTGGCATCAATGTTTGTGTCGGAATATGATCGTAATCGATTAGCTGGAGTGAATAGTCGTACGCCTTATCATTGATCTCTGCTACTGCTTTCAAGGTCGCATTCAATTCGTCCTTACTGGCAATTACACGGAAGGTTGCCGACTGTTCTTGTCCTCTTTTTGCCAAGTTAATGGGGATCGAGGTGGGCACTGATTTCCACCCTTTGGGCAACTCCAATTTAATCTTTCCGTCTACCCCATCTTTGGTTGCTTTCAATAGCACCGTAACTTCTTGTGGATCTTGATTTTTGAAAATATAGACCGGCTTGGTAAGATTGACAAACAGAGGAGGTACAATTTCAAATGGTCTCATGAGTTCGCCCTTAACGGGATCTGTCCATTTGTAGACGAGCGGAGTTGGAATAATGATTGTTTCGCCATTTATGACAAACCTAACACTGAAAACAACTGCCGGATCGTTTTCGGGCTTAGCAATCATTTTGCGATCGTTCACGGTAAATAAACCGGTTGTATGATCCTCCTTTAACCAATATGGACTTGAGTAAGGCAATGTGGCAGCCAGTGAGTGAGTTGACTTCTTAACAAAAGGAACATTGTTTTTAAGGACTGTCGAGAATGTGGTATCGTACAATATCGCATCGGAATGAATCCCTGTCATCGTAACCTCGGCTGGTGACCGATTAATGACTTCAAAATTAACGGTTGTCAATTCCCCAGGGGTGCCCCAATAAGTGGACGCCACTACTTCCACATACAATCCGGCACAGTCTTGAATGAGCTGATTCACCTCTTTCAACTTTCTATCACGCCAGACCGAAAAAGGCAACGCATTAATTTCTTTCCTGATTTGTGCAAGCAATGAGAGTGAAGCCGATGGGTTCTCATATTTATACTCTGCTATTGCTTTGTCAACCAATGGCTGGATCTTCTCACTTCCCTTCAAACGACTCCAACTTGTATTTACATTCTCAAAGAAATCTTTAGTAGAAGTAGTGCCTTTTACGAATTCAAAAAATTCCATCGCATCTCCCCTTCTGCCGGGTGAGCCAAATCCCTGACTCTTGTGTTGTGTACGGCTTTGGGCCGCAATCTCAGAGTAAGATTTACCAAGTAGCGTGTTATATCCGCCCACATTTACCGCGAGTATTCCGGGTGTGTTTTCATTAATGGTTTGATTCCACCAACGTCCTGTGTTGGTGTACATTCTCTTCACTTGCCAAACACCGAAGTCCTCCACAAGCTTAGGATATTTTGTAGCATCATTGGACAAGTCAAAAGCCTCTTGTGCCAGGATGGCAGAGGCGGTATGATGTCCATGGCCAGCCCGCTCATCGGGTGGAAAACGCGTGAGAATAACATCGGGTTGAAACTGCCTGATCACTTTCACTACGTCTGAAAGGATTTCCTCTTTATTCCAAATCTCAAAGGTCTCTTTCGCATTTTTTGAAAACCCAAAATCATTTGCTCTGGTAAAATATTGTTGCCCACCATCTATTCGTCTGGCTGCCAAAAGTTCTTGCGTACGAATCAAGCCCAATTGATCACGTATTTCTGAACCGATTAGGTTTTGGCCACCATCTCCCCTTGTCATCGAGAGATAGGCTGTGGCAGCCAGTCTATCGTTGGCTAAAAAAGCTATTGCTCTGGTGTTTTCATCATCGGGATGAGCCGCCACGTAAAGAACGCATCCTAAAAAATTCAGCTTATTGAGTTTGAGTTTAATCTCCGCTGCACTAGGCTGCCTTTGGTGCTGTGCAAACATCAAGTGAAAAGAACACAGCCCTACGACTACTGCAAGAAATCTCATAATTTATATTCTATATTTGTAACTAGTTTTTTAAATCGGGCGAAAATAGCAAAGTGAATCTAAAACCACTACGCTATTTATTCAGAACTTTCCGCGTTTCTCGCCATTCACGAAGTAGGATCCATCTTCTGCAATTTTAAAAACAACTTTTCGAATGGGCTTTTTTTCATCGTTTAAAAAGAGCAATACACGCTCAGCTCCTTCGCTGCCATTTCGAACGTCCTCAATAAATCCGATTTCTAATTTCATCGGGTTGGCTACACTTATCCTACTGACTCTTTCTGATCGGCCATTTATTACCTTCACTTTTACTTCGCCATTTGCCCTTAGCAATTTAAAGTTAATGATTAAGAAGGCAATAGGTGCGTCAGTCGTCTTCTTGGGCTGAGTTCCGTCTGAAAAGGTATAGGTAGAGTGGTCTGCGGATTCTCTCTTTTTAAAAACCATATCAATTTTTGATTCGAACTGATCAGCCGGCATAAAAGGAACATCATCTTGCGCATGAAGAACAAGAGCTGCTAGAGTACAAAATACCAGAAAACCTATGTTCATTTTCAAACGATCCATTGGCGGCATCGAACTAAGGATTTCAAGCTTGCAAATTAGATCAAGATTCCGCAGCATCATAATTATTGATAATTTTGAACTTGTTAAAGATTAGTTAACATCTTATTTTATGATTGACAAACGTGTATTGAACGCGGATGAGGCCGTTCGAGATATTCCGGATAATGTGATACTTATGTTAGGTGGCTTTGGATTGTGTGGCATCCCCGAAAAATGCATTTCGGCACTTCTCAAAAAAGGAGTTAAAGGCCTCACGTGTATTTCAAACAATGCAGGTGTAGATGACTTTGGCATCGGCTTGTTGCTAAAGACCAGACAGGTTCGTAAAATGATCTCGTCCTATGTGGGCGAAAATGCAGAGTTTGAGAGACAGCTCTTGTCAGGGGAATTAGAAGTTGAGTTGATACCACAAGGTACGCTTGCTGAGAGAGTGCGAGCCGGTGGTGCAGGTATTCCAGCGTTCTTCACACCAGCGGGTGTCGGAACAGAAGTCGCGGTTGGAAAAGAAACTCGGGTGTTTGAAGGAAAGACCTACTTGATGGAAAATTGGCTTAAAGCTGATTTTGCGATTGTGAAAGCGTGGAAGGGAGACGCGGCTGGAAATTTGATTTATAAGGGTACAGCCAGAAATTTTAATCCAATGATGGCCACAGCAGGTAACATTACTATAGCAGAAGTCGAAGAACTAGTTGAAGTTGGCGAATTAGATCCGAACGAAATTCATACACCGGGCATCTACGTGCATCGAATTTTTCAGGGCACTAACTACGAGAAACGGATTGAACAAAAGACGATAACCGAAAATTAATATGTTGGACAAAGTTGGGATTGCAAAAAGAATCGCACAAGAAGTGCGAGACGGAATGTACATCAACCTGGGGATTGGTATTCCGACATTGGTCGCAAACTACATCCCGAAAAACATGAATGTAGTTCTGCAATCGGAAAATGGGCTACTCGGCATCGGGCCATTTCCACTAGAAAAAAATATTGACCCCGATTTAATTAATGCGGGCAAACAAACCATCACCATGATGCCTGGCTCAGCCTTGTTTAGTTCCGCAGAGAGTTTTGGAATGATCCGCAGTGGCAAGGTTGATTTGACAATTCTTGGCGCCATGGAAGTATCTGAAATGGGTGACATCGCTAATTGGAAAGTACCAGGTAAAATGGTGAAGGGTATGGGTGGCGCAATGGACCTGGTTGCTTCGGCAAAAAACATCATAGTAGCCATGCAGCATTGTAGTAAGGAGGGTGCATCTAAGTTATTACGAAAATGTAGCTTACCTATAACGGGGTTAGGTTGTGTAAAGAAAATTGTCAGCGACTTGGCTGTGCTCGATGTTCTTCCTTCAGGCGGATTTAAGCTACTAGAAAGAGCACCCGGAGTATCTATAGAACAAATAAAAAATGCTACAGAAGGTAAACTATTTATTGATGGCGAAATTCCTGAAATGGTATTGTAATGATTTGCTTAATTTGCAGGTAAGATGAAAGTAGTAAAAACTAATTTTGAAATTCACCATCTAGGTGAAAATGAAGAAGCTTGGCTAAGGCTAACAGGAGAGCAACGCTTAGAACTAATGATGAAACAAAGGGAACTTACCAGAAAAAAAGGAGTGAATTATTCTTACGAGGGGCAGAAAGTTACTGTCAAACGAGTTGAACCACTACAATAAAAGTTTTAGTCCTTCCGGTTCATCTTTAAATCACCGAATCTTCAAATTTTCAAATTATAATGAAAACCTCCGAAATCAATTTTAGAGTAGAACTAGATAATAATAACATTCCCGAAAAAATTTGGTGGGATGCTACCGAAAAACCCGATCCGGGGCTAAGTGAAACCAAGGCCATCAGCATCTCTCTTTGGGATCACGTTCAAAAAAATACTATGCGCATAGATCTTTGGAGTAAAGAGATGCCGGTGGAAGAAATGAAACGGTTCTACATTGATTGCTTGGGCGGTCTGGCACAGAGCATCTTGAGTTCAACGGGCGATGAGCAAATGTGTGGAGAGATTAATGCCTTATGTGAACGATTAGCCAAACAAGTTTCTGCCGAGAAGGCCTAATTGCTATATCGTCTTAACATTTCCTCGCAAACGATTTAAAAAAAAGTTAATATCAATCGTTTGTATGTATCGTTTTTCTTGTAGTTTTAGGCATTAAACCAAATATACTGTATGAATAAAATCTACTATAAAGCAGTTGTGCCACTACTTTTTATGGTGTTCGGTACGGCCAGCCTCATGGCACAAACGACCATATCGGGCAAAGTAACGGATGGTACTACTAAGGAAAAGTTAGCGGGTGTAAACGTGGTGGTTAAAGGCAAAGTGATCGGCACAATTTCCGATGTGAAGGGCGAATTCAATCTAAAACTCAATCAGGCACCGCCCCTTACGCTGGTGTTCTCATTTATAGGGTTTCGGACGCAAGAACTTGAGATAAAAGGCGGTACGGCTGGCGAAGCAAATGGAACCGCTACAACTGGGCTTGAAATAACAATGGAAGAAGAATCGCTTCTTGGGCAAGAGGTTGTGGTAGCCGCCTCGCGCGTTGAAGAAAGTATCCTAAAATCGCCTGTAACTATTGAAAAGATGGATATTTTAGCGATCAAACAGTCTGCTGCCCCCGATTTTTATGACGCGTTAGCAAACGTAAAAGGCGTACAAACAGCATCTGGAAGTTTGAATTTTACGGCTGTCAATACCCGCGGATTTGCCAGCATTGCAAACACCCGATTTGTACAATGGGTGGATGGAATGGACACACAAGCTCCGTTGTTGAACTTCCCAACAGGTAGTATTATGGGAGTGAGTGAACTTGATGCTGAAAGCGTAGAGTTGATACCAGGTGCAGCATCTGCGCTATACGGACCCAATGCCTTCAATGGGATTTTAATAATGAATAGTAAAAATCCTTTTGACTATCAGGGCCTTAGTGCACAGGTAAAAGCGGGTATCACCAATTCAACAGCCGCTGGGAGTGATCCTATGACTCAATATGGCATACGATATGCAAAGGCATTCAATAATAAATTCGCCTTTAAAATAGGAGCATCATTATTGCAAGCAAAGGATTGGCTGGGGAACGACTATAAAACAGATAGAATAAACACCGCATCGACCACCGATCTAAGTGGGCGTCCAAATTTTGACGGACTTAACTTATATGGAGACGAAAATCAAATTGCATTGGCTGCTCTCGCAGGGTTACCTAATTTACCTACAGTTACGCGTACTGGCTTTCGCGAGCAGGATTTAGTCGATAATCGCGATGCAAGAACGCTTAAGCTTGATGCTGCTTTGCACTACAGAATTACCGATAAGATAGAAGTTTCTTACACTTATCGCTATGGTGGTGGAAGCTCCATCTATCAAGGCGCGGAAAAGTATGCCCTCCGCGATTTCAACCAACAGTTTCATAAGATTGAATTTAAAGGAGATAACTTCTTCCTACGCGGTTACCAATCTGCGACAGATGCAGGCAAATCGTATAACCTTACAGCGCTTGGCACATTCATGAACGAAACCTACAGCCCATCTGGCACAGAATGGGTTCCATCTTTTATTTCCGCTTTTCAGGGATCTGTTCCTGGAGTTGGAGCAGCTGATGTGAACGCGGCACGTGCATTCGCGGATAGAAATAGACCCACCCCAGGAACTCCCGAGTTTACGAACTTGGTAGACCTTATCAAGGCTAACTTCTTCCAAAAAACACCGACCGGAACGTTCACAGGACCAACGGATGGAATAGCCCGTATTGCAAGAGGTGGTGGTTCCTTTTTTGATAACTCAAAGTTGAACCACATCGAGGGTAATTATAAGTTCTTCAACCAAATTAAATGGGCCGAGATACAAATAGGAGGTAATTTCCGTCAATACGATTTGTTTTCTAATGGCACAATCTTCAATGAAGCACCCTCTGACGGTGTAAATTTCTCTAGGGTGGTAATCAACGAGTTTGGCGGATATGCTCAAATTGCCAAAACGTTTGCAGAGAAACTAAAGATCACTGGTTCCTTGCGGTATGATAAAAATGAAAACTTTAACGGCCAGTTGTCGCCACGTTTGTCAGCAGTTTACGAGCTTGATAAAAACAACAACTTACGCGCTTCGTTCCAAACTGGCTTCAGAAATCCTGATACGCAAGCACAGTTCATTTTCTTCCCAACTGCAGGACCTACACTTCTTGGTAGTGCCGAGAAAAATGCAGGAAGATATGGAGTGCATAATGGTGGGTCGTGGACTCAAAGTTCATTCACAGCGTTCAGAAATGCGGGCGGCACACTTGCCGCAGACGGTACTCCAACAGGAAGTGCCACAGCAATCGCTTTACTTGAAACAGCAAATGTGGCTTATGTACAACCTGAACAACTTCGATCATTTGAATTAGGTTACAAAGGACTTGTTTTTTCAAAACTACTTGTTGATTTGAATGGCTATTATACATCATATACTAATTTCTTAGGATCTCAGATTGTGGCCGCCAAACTGCCAACTACCCATCAGAACGTAGTATCTGCTCCAGGCAGGCTCTTCTCTCTCTACAACAATTCACCACAGGAAATTGAATCTTATGGCGTTGGTCTTGGATTAACTTATAGCCTTCCCAAAAATTTTATTGTGAATGGAAATTACAACTGGGCAGATCTTGATGCAGAAGAAACAGATGAGTTCAATGCCGGTTTCAATACACCAAACAACCGCTTTAGTGTTGGAATTGGCAACCGAAAAGTGGCAAAAAATTTAGGCTTCAATATCAACTATAGGTGGCAAGAAGATTTCATCTGGGTGTCTTCATTTGGAAACAACTTGCCTGCTGTAATCCCTTCGTTTGGAGTTTTAGATGCCCAAGTAAACTACAAAGTTTCGGCTATCAAGTCTATGATAAAACTGGGAGCAACAAACCTCGGAGGTGGCGACTACCGAACCAATTTGGGTTCTCCTTTTGTGGGGCAACAGTACTACATCTCGATTACGTTTGATGAATTTTTAAATTAATCCACGTAGAAAAAATTAAGCTATGAAAAAGACTAAACTAATATACATCGCGCTAACAGCCTCGCTTATTGTCGGGTCATGTAAGCAAGAGCCAATCAAACTAACTCCTCCGGAGGTTGTGACACCACCAGTCGTAACACCTTCAAAGGGTACAGCTGACTTCACAAAGTTTGTAGCTATCGGTAATTCGATTACTGCAGGCTACCAAGCAGGGGCACTATATACCAATGGTCAACAAAATTCGCTTGGAGCCATTTTGGCAAAGCAGTTTGCAACTGTAGGTGGAGGTGCATTTAATCAACCAGACATCAATTCAGTAAATGGTTTTAACACGACCACTACAAATCCACCAGTTCCGGGCGGGCCAATTTTAGGCAGGTTGATCTTATTTGATCCAGATGGCGCTGGACCAAGAACACCCGGGCCAGCAGCCTTGGGAACGCCCGCCAGAACGGTCACTTGCCCCTCGACTGTAACTACCCCCGCAGTACCAGGCAGCGGTGGTGAATTACCTTCTGCATTTACGGGAAACAAGGCTGCCTTAAACAATTTTGGAGTGCCGGGAATACAGCTCATACAGGCGTTGATTCCACAAACAGGTGGGCCATCTTCTGGAAATCCCGCCTTCAATTCATTTTATCAGCGATTTGCTACAATTCCTGGAACTTCAACAATTTTAGGAGATGCTGTTGCGGCAAATGGCTCTTTCTTCATGTTCTTCTTGGGTAATAATGATATACTTGGATACGCTACAACTGGCGGATCAGGTGCTATCCCATTAACAACACTTGGAGGCGCTCCAGGACCAGGAACGGGTTTTCAGGCTGCGTATCAATCCGCTATTGGTACACTGCTTGCCGCCAATCCAAATTCAAAGGGAGTTGTGGGCAACATCCCTAATATAACAACCATACCTTTCTTTATTACTGTTTTATTTAATGCCATCACAATTACCGCAGAGCAGGCTACAGCTCTAAATGGAGGTTTTGCTGGATATAACTCAGTACTTGATGCAATTAAAGGCAACCCAAGTCTACTAGCATTATCCGGTTCGACCGCAGCAAACTTAGACGCTCGAAAAGTTACTTATACCGCAGGGGCAGGCAACAGAATCCTCATCTCAGAAAAATCTCCTGAGTTTCCTGATCTAGGAGCTACTTTCGATGCACTACTAGCTGGAGGAGGAATCACAGCTACTCAAAGAGCCGGTCTGGAGCCATACAGGAGAGTAAGACAAGCCACAGCCACTGATTTAATTACTCTTTCGGCTGGGGCCGTTCTCGGCTCATGCTTTAATAATATTCCAACTGCAATTATAGGAACTTCAGTGCCTCTGGCGGATCAGTTTGTTTTGATACCCTCTGAGATACAAGCTATTCTTACAAGAACTGCCGAATTCAATAATGTTATCAAAGCAGCTGCGGATAATAGTAACAATCGGATCGCTTTAGCAGATGTAAATGCTGCGTTCACAAAACTGATCACCGATAGACTTCAGATTATTGACGGAGTGGCAATCTCTCCTAGTTTTGCTCCCCCAACAGGGGGCTTTTCTGAGGATGGCGTTCATCCTAATAATAGAGGATCAGCTTACCTGGCGAACATTTTTATAGATGCCATCAATAGTAAGTTTAACGCAACGGTTCCTCGCGCTAACCTCTCACTGTACAATGGAACATACTTACCAATCAATCCTTGATCACCACGCAACATCAATAAAAAAGGGCTTCGGCCCTTTTTTTATTGCTCAACTATTTTCAAGTCAATTACGTTTTGCTCAATACTTTGAGTATTTTTACTCAACACACTGATCAAAATGTCAAAATCATTCATTCGTACTCATTATCAAACAGTTACAGATAGGCTCAACGAACCAAGAAAGCTCATTCAGGCTATCTATGGCCCGCGTCAAGTGGGAAAAACCACTGTAGTGACACAAGTTTTAAGAGACTTAAAAAATCCGTATTTGTTTGTCTCAGCAGATGACACCAACTCTAATCCTGTATGGATTGACCAGCAATGGAATGTTGCTCGTGAGCGCGTCAAGCAATTGGAGTCAGCTGATTTTATATTGGTGATTGACGAAATTCAAAAAATTGGCAATTGGAGCGAGGTGATTAAAAAGAATTGGGACTTGGATACGCAGCAAGGAACACAAGTCAAAGTTTTGTTGCTGGGCTCTTCGCGGTTGCTATTGCAACAAGGCCTCACTGAGTCATTGGCAGGTCGCTTCGAAACCATTTTTATGGGGCATTGGACGTTCCCAGAAATGAATGCAGCTTTTGGCTGGGATGCCAATGTATATACTTGGTTTGGAGGCTATCCGGGAGCTGCCTCGCTGATCAATGACCCAGAACGATGGAGAAACTATGTTTTGGACTCCCTCATAGAATCCAGTATTTCACGCGACATACTAATGCTCACACGTGTTGACAAGCCCGCCTTGATGCGGAAGCTCTTTGAATTGGGATGCACGTATTCCGGTCAGATTTTGTCTTACACCAAAATGCAAGGACAATTGCAAGATGCCGGAAACACCACTACGCTCGCCAACTATTTGCACCTGCTTGATACGGCAGGGTTATTAGGTGGACTTGAAAAATTTTCTTCTAACAAATTGTCCGTGCGCAGCTCCAGCCCGAAATTTCAAGTTCACAATAATGCCCTATTAACGGTGCAACGCTCCGAAACACTAAACGAAGCTCTTGCAAAGCCTGAATTGTGGGGTCGTTTTGTAGAGTCTTCCATCGGAGCATTTCTGATCAACGAATCGCTTCGCGACAAGTTTAATGTGCATTATTGGCGGCATCGAAACCACGAGGTGGATTTTGTGTTGGAACAACGCGGCAAAGTGATTGGATTGGAGATCAAAAGTGGCGCAAAACAAAAGAACTCTGGGATGGCAGCCTTTCAAAAGGAAATGAAGCCCGACAAAGTCTTTTTGATCGGCAGCGGAGGTATGCCATGGCAAGAATTTTTACGAATGCGTCCTGCCGAATTGTTCTAGAATAACCGCTTGGCTATTTTATAAATAGGATCAGATTTGCCCATGGAGTAAAAATGCACCAAAGGCACACCAAACTTCATAAGTTCTTTTGATTGATTTACACACCACTCTATTCCTAATTGCTTAACCGCTGCATTATCTTTGCATTTCTCAATTTCATCGGCAAGCTCTTCGGGTAGATCAATGTGGAAAATCGTGGGGAGCACGTTAGCTTGCACCTTTGCCGTAATTGGCTTAATGCCCGGAATGATTGGAACGGTAATCCCGGCTTCCCTGCACTTATCAACAAAATCGAAATAGGCCTTATTATCGAAAAACATTTGAGTAACAATGTACTCTGCGCCCAAGTCCACCTTGTTCTTTAAAAATTTTAAATCCGTTTTCAGATTCGGAGAGGAAAAGTGCTTTTCAGGATAGCCTGATACACCAATGCAAAAATTAGTGGGTGTGGCGTGCTGCAAGTCTTCGTCAATAAACTTGCCGTTGTTCATGTTTACAATTTGCTCTACCAACTCGGATGCATATCGGTGGCCATCCGGTTCCGGTATAAATTTAGCTTCAGATTTAATGGCATCACCTTGCAGCGCCAACACGTTATCAATGCCTAAGAATTGCAAATCGATTAACGCGTTTTCCGTCTCTTCTTTATTAAAACCTCCACAAATAATGTGAGGCACGGTGTCTACTTTATAATGGTTTTGAATAGCTGCGCAAATACCCACCGTTCCCGGTCTCTTGCGTGTTGATCTTTTCTCTAATAGCCCGTTCTCCTTTTTTTTGTACACATACTCCTCTCTGTGATACGTCACATCAATGAACGGAGGTTTGAATTCCATCAATGGGTCCATATTATCAAACAAGGTTCTGATATTCTCTCCCTTCAAGGGCGGAAGAATTTCAAGACTAAAAAGAGTTCTGCCATTGGCGTTTTTTATATGATCAGTTACTTTCATGTGCTGATGTGTTGATGTTTTTAAGTGTTGATGTTACTTTTTGTTTCGTAGATAACGAATGAGACCGAGAGTTATACTTTTGGTTTCTTCTGCTTTCTTACTTATCTCTATTATCTTATCTTCCGGTAAATAGTTCAAATCGATCAATACATAGGTAATGCTTTTTACTTCCATCGCGGAACTTTGTGCAATCTCCAAGAATCGGATAAACTCTTTATCGCTTCCCCTGCCAAATCCCTCAGCAATATTATTCATTGTCGACAAGGCTGCCCTTCTCATTTGACTTTTGGTATCAAAGTCCTTAACGAACTTCCCTTCTTCACAACCTACATAGACCATTTTCACTAGCTCTCTGGCTGCCTGCCAACATTTCAAGTCTTCAAACTTCTCAATCTTTGCCACGACTAAAGACTATTTTTAAAACATGAACATTTTGCAACCTCAACACTTCAACACGTCAAAACATCAACACTTTTCAATATGCTAAATTCGGACTCAACCACCTTTCCATTTCCTCTAAACTCATCCCCTTACGCTGAGCGTATTCTGCTACTTGGTCTTTCTCGATCTTACCCAGTCCAAAATATTTTGATTCGGAGTGTGAAAAATAATAACCACTCACTGCCGCAGTTGGAAACATGGCGAATGATTCCGTTAATGTGATACCCACTTCCTTTTCGGCTTCCAATAATTCAAAAATTGTTCGCTTTTCTGTGTGGTCAGGACAAGCGGGGTAACCCGGGGCAGGACGAATACCTTGATAGGTTTCTTTGATCATTTCTTCCGATGTCAGGTTCTCATTGGCAGCATAGCCCCAGTACTCTTTCCTGACTTTTGCGTGTAACAGTTCAGCAAATGCTTCTGCTAATCGATCCGCAAGCGCCTTTGCCATTATCTCCGCATAGTCATCTTGCTTTGCCCTGGCTTCATCTACTAATTTCTCTAATCCAATTCCCGTTGTCACTGCAAACATTCCAATGTAGTCCTCTTTTCCAGAACTCTGCGGGGCAACGAAATCTGAAAGGCAGAAATTGGGTAGGTCTCTCGCCTTCTTGTTTTGCTGGCGCAAAAAATGAAGAGTTGCAAGCTGATTCAAACCGTCTTTTGCATACAACTGCACATCATCCGTTTCAGTGCTATTGGCAGGATAAAAAGCCAATACTCCGTTTGCTGAAAGTTTCCTTCCGGCTACAATTCTTTTCAGCATCACTTGTGCATCGTCAAAAAGTTTTTGCGCCTCTACTCCTACTTTCTCATCCTTGAAAATATCCGGATAGCGACCAAATAGCATCCATGTCTGAAAGAAAGGAGTCCAGTCGATGTATTTTGCTATTTCTTCGAGCGGATAGTTAACCAGTACTTTTTTACCCAAGAAGCTCGGCTTACTAATGGAGGTATTACTCCAGTTTATTTTGACTTTATTTTTTCTTGCTTCAGGGAGTGAGATGTAGTTCTTAGCTTGTTGCCTGCCCTCATGCTCACTTCTCAGTTTAACGTATTCGTCTTTGACTCGTGACTTAAATGCTGCTCTTGTGTCAGGATTGATAAATTCGCTCGCAACAGGAACCGAACGAGAAGCATCTAATACGTGAACTACTGGGCCACTATAGACAGGATCAATCTTCACTGCAGTGTGAATACGCGAAGTAGTAGCCCCTCCTATTAATAACGGCAAAACCATTCCTTCTCGCTCCATCTCTTTGGCCACATGGACCATTTCATCTAGTGAGGGTGTAATTAGACCGCTCAATCCTATGATGTCCACTTTCTCACGCTTGGCGGCCTCAATGATCTTTTCAGTGGGCACCATCACTCCAAGATCAACTACATCGTAGTTATTACACGACAATACAACTCCTACAATGTTCTTTCCAATATCATGAACATCTCCCTTTACGGTGGCCATGAGTATTTTGGCTGCTGCCTTTCCAACCTGGCCACTTCTAATTTTTTCTTCCTCTAAAAATGGTGTCAGGTAGGCTACCGCCTTCTTCATGACTCGGGCACTCTTCACGACCTGCGGCAAAAACATTTTTCCCGCACCAAAAAGATCACCCACTACATTCATTCCATTCATTAATGGCCCCTCAATCACATGCAGCGGCTTGTCAAACTTATGCCTGACTTCCTCAATGTCAGCTTCAATAAATTCAATCACCCCTTTCACCAACGAATGTGTCAATCTTTCTTCCACTGTGCCCTTCCTCCATTCATCATCTTGCTCTTTCTTCTTGGCTGAACCTTTCACAGTTTCAGCAAACTCAAGCAGGCGCTCGGTGGCATCTTCTCTCCTATTGAGCAGAACGTCTTCGACACGTTCCAGCAAATCTTTAGGAATATCATCGTATACAGCAAGCATGGCCGGATTGACAATGCCCATATCCATACCTTCTTTGATAGCGTGATACAAGAAGACAGAATGCATCGCCTCGCGGACTAACTGATTTCCCCGAAAACTGAATGACACATTGCTTACTCCGCCACTGACATGTGCATGGGGCAGGTTGGTGCGAATCCATTTGGTGGCTTTAAAAAAATCTAATGCATAGTTTCTATGCTCATCTATTCCTGTTGCAACCGGAAAAATATTAGGATCAAAAATGATATCCTGTGGAGGGAAATTTATCTTTTGAGTGAGAATGTCATAGGCACGTTTACAAATATCAATTCTTCGTTGATAAGTGTCTGCCTGCCCCACCTCGTCAAAAGCCATAACGACAGTTGCGGCACCATAGCGCTTCACCAATTTTGCCTGACGAAGAAACTCTTCCTCTCCTGCTTTTAAGCTGATGGAATTTACAATGCTTTTCCCTTGCAAACATTTTAAGCCTGCTTCGATTACCTCCCACTTAGAGGAGTCAACCATGACAGGTATGCGACTGATCTCTGGTTCGGAAGCCATCAGGTTTAAGAACCGCACCATGGCAGATTCAGAATCCAACATGCCTTCGTCCATGTTTACATCAATTACCTGTGCCCCACCCCTTACTTGATCTAAAGCGACAGACAGCGCCTCATCAAATTTATCTTCTTTGATTAATTTTAGGAATTTGGCCGAGCCCGTAACATTGGTTCGTTCACCAATATTAACAAAGTTAGACGCAGGGGAAACAGTTACTGCTTCCAGTCCACTGAGTTTAAGAAAATGATCAGGCATTGACTACCACCTCCCTTGGTTTATACTTCTTTGCTAACTCCGCAATCACTTTAATATGGGCAGGCGTTGTGCCACAGCATCCGCCAAGAATATTTACCAACCCTTCTTTCAGGAATTCATCAATCTGACTTCCCATTTCATCTGGTCCCTCATCGTATTGACCGAACTCATTGGGAAGGCCGGCATTCGGGTATGCGCTCACAAAAAATGGAGACTGCTCATTAAGAATTTGTAGATATGGTCTCAATTGTCTTGCGCCCAAGGCGCAGTTTAAACCCACACTTAGCAAAGGCACATGAGAAACCGAGATCAGAAATGCTTCTGTAGTTTGCCCGGAAAGCGTTCGTCCGCTTGCATCGGTAATAGTTCCTGAAACCATGATGGGTAACGTTTTACCTTCTTCATCAAAAAGTTCTTGAATACCAAACAGGGCAGCTTTCGCATTTAACGTATCAAAAATAGTTTCTACTAAAAGGAGATCTGCCCCTCCATCCATCAGCCCCTTTACTTGTTCTTTGTAGGCGACTTTGAGCTGATCAAATGTTACGGCTCTGTACCCGGGATCATTCACATTGGGAGAAATAGAAAGAGTTCTGTTTGTGGGGCCAACTGCACCCGCCACAAATCTGGGCTTGCCGGGTTCTCTCTGAGTAAATTCCACTGCAACCTCTTTAGCAATTTTAGCGGATTGGAAATTTAGTTCGTAAACGATATGTTCTAAATAATAATCAGCCTGTGCGATAGTTGTTCCGCTGAAGGTATTTGTTTCAGCGATGTCTGCACCAGCCTCAAAATATTGAGCATGAATATCTTTAATGATGTCCGGCCGCGTAATGGATAACAAGTCATTGTTACCCTTCAACAAATGCGAATGATTTTTAAAACGATCGCCCCGGAAATCTCCTTCTTCTAACTTGTGGCGCTGGATCATCGTGCCCATGGCACCATCCAAAATAAGAATTCGTTCCTTTAAGATGTCTTCAATTTTCTTCACTCTTTCTCACGATTTAGTTTCGTGCTTATCCAGAAAGAGCCTTTGGTGAATGGCCACTTATCTTCTCCGCATTTCGCAGAAGGGAGTTAGCACCAAGTTATTGGCAAGGTTGCTAAGACTTCATCGGGCCCTGTCCCTCGGTCTTTCTGGATAAGCAGTGCAAAGAAAAGCAATCTTGTAGTAATTAAAAAGTCATAATGCGTAATTTGCGGTCTCAAACAACCGTTGCCTGTGAAGCTTGCCGCCATCGATATCGGATCCAATGCCATCAGGCTTCAAATCTCGACCATACTAGAAGGTGGAGAAAAAATGCTTTTTAAGAAATTGGAATACGTTCGTTTTCCTCTTCGTCTTGGACATGACGTATTCACTACCAACCGCATTAGCGATGCGAGTTTAGCTAAGTTCAAAAAGCTGATGAAGGCATATAAACTTCTGCTGGAACTGTATGAAGTAGATGATTATATGTTTTGCGCTACTTCAGCCATGCGTGAATCAGAAAACGGAGAAGAGGTAGCCCGGCAAGTGAAAGAAGAGCTTGGCATAACCATCAATATTATCGATGGTCACCTCGAGGCGGAATTCATTAACAAGGCGATCTTCTCCTATCTAGGGAATGAGACCTACCTACACATTGATGTGGGCGGTGGAAGTACCGAGTTGAATCTTTTTGTGAAAGGAAAGAAAATAAAAACACGGTCGTTTAAAATCGGTTCCGTGAGGATACTCGAGCATCATGACTCACCAGTGATGTGGGAAGACATGGAGCATTGGGTACGCGAGAACGTAAAACTTTCTTACGGCAAAGTCACTGCCGTTGGTACGGGTGGAAATATCTCGAAGATTTTTGAGTTAGCTCAGAAAAAACCGGGCTCAGCAATGTCCCTCAAAAAAATAAAAACGATTAAAGAAGAAATAGAGCTACTGTCAATCGACCAAAGAATCTATCAGCTTCAAATGAATCCCGATCGAGCGGACGTAATCGTTCCTGCCAGCGGTATCTACATCAAAGTGATGGAGTGGGCTCACTCTAATAGTATCATTGTTCCTGATGTAGGATTGAAAGACGGAATCCTTCTTCACGTACTGGAGAGAAATATCCAACAGAAAAAAATTGAGTTCAAAAAATAGATCAGCGTGTTCTAGAATAACTTTACATCCTGAAATATCTCTTTTGTTACCTTGTAAAACTCTTTATGGATGTTAAAAGGAGGCTCGCCATTTAATTCCTTGATCTTATAAGTACCGTCTTCGCACATCACATACGAATTGACATTGTCTTTCAAGTTATATCTTAGGATATTCATCGCTTGTTTGCGAAGCATATCCGATTCAAGACGAAATAGCGACTCAATCCTTCTGTCAAAACTTCGTACCATTGCATCGGCACTGCCCACGTACACTTTAGGGGCACCATCGTTATGGAAATAATATATCCGTGAGTGCTCTAAATACTCACCCACCACTGAAACGACTTCGATATTCTCACTCAGTCCCTTTCTTCCTGGTCGCAAGCAGCACATCCCGCGCACAATCAACTTGATTGAAACTCCCGCCATTGAAGCCTCATACAAGCAGTTGATAAAGTCGTTATCCTGTATTGAATTGAGTTTGATGACAATGCCTGCTGTTTTTCCATTTCGGGCATTCTCCGCTTCGCAGCGAACCAGATACATTAGCTGATTACGCATATCGCGGGGCGATGTAATCAGATTTTTGTAAGTAGTTGGATGGGAATGACCCGTTATGACATTGAAAAACTCCGAGACATCATTGGCATAGGAATCGTTGGTACTCAAGATGCCAACATCTGTGTAAAAGCGTGAAGTGGTCTCGTTATAGTTACCACTGGATAAGTGTACGTAACGATAGACGCGATCCGGTTCGTTACGAACGATCAACAATAACTTTGTATGCGTCTTGAGACTGCTAACTCCATAGATCACAAAGCAACCCGCCTGTTGCAATTTCTTTGCTTCCCGAATATTATTCTCTTCGTCAAACCTGGCTTTTACTTCAAAAAGAACAGATACATGTTTACCATTCTCAGCGGCTTTAAGCAAAGCGGCACTCACTCTGGAATCTCCCTTGGCTAATCGGTAGATGGTAATCTTAATGGAAAGCACAAATGGATCATCAGCGGCCTTTTCCAACAACTCCAACACTGGTTCCATGGAGTTGTAGGGGTGATGCATCAGAATGTCGCGTTCCTTTAGCACCTCAAACAAATCTCGTGTACCTAATTCCGGGAACGAAACCGGTTTTACTTGAGGGGGAAGTTGCAGCCGCTTGCTCTTAAACTCGGGATGCCCCACTACTTGGTTGAGGCCAGCATAGTCGATCATTCCATCACCAGGAATCTTGAAGATATTGAGGTCGTCTAAATCCCACTGTATCTTCAAAAGCCTTATCAGCCAAGGATCGGGATTTTCCTGAATATCCATTCGTACTACTCGGCCAGATCTTCTGGTTTGTAGTTTTCTCTTTAACTCTTCGAGAAAGTTAGACTCTATGTCCTCGCTTTCTTCCAGCGTAAAATCGCCATTTCGATTAATCCTAAAAAGGTTGATACTTTTGATCTCCACATTTCGAAATAGGTGGTGAATGTTGTATCTGATTATTTCCTCAACTGGAACAAATTGCAGCACATTATCGAAACTCAGTATTTCATAAAACCTCGGGATATTGCTGGGCACCTGAATGAAAGAAACACGTAACTGATTATTTACATCTTGAGGTGCTACCGTCACTACGCCAAATAAAAGTCGGTTATTTTTTAATATGGGAAATGTATGGTAGTTGTCAAACAGCATGGGCGTCAACATCGGATAGATGGTGCGCTGAAAGTATTGATCTACTCGATCTTGATCTTCTTTTGAAAGCGATGGGTAGGTAGATATCTTAAAATTATTTTTTTCAAATAGGGGTTTTAATTTTTTGATAAAATAATCATGCTGCTCGTCTACGAATTTGTGTATTTCGCTTAAGAGATATTCGCGGAATGGTGTTTCACGCAAACCGCTATAATCGAAGCGTTCTTTGCCATAATCTAGATAGTTGTAAAGGCTACCAAGCCTGATCGTACAAAACTCATCTAAGTTGGAAGCTGTAATGGCCAAGAATTTCAAACGATCAAAAACACTTCGGTCAATGTGCTTCGCCTGATCTAACACACGGTAGTTGAATTGAAGCCAACTCAAATCGCGGCTTATGAAACGACTCTCAAAAATCTGATTGACAATGGACGTTTCATTTTGTCCGGTTAGAGGCACACTTTCCATAATTCTACAACAAAGCTTTTACCTCCAAAGATGAAGATTTTTCCAATTAAAATAAGATTTCGAATGTTACCGAATGGAGAACTTCTTTTTCAATCTCCATCCTTCTCTAAATGTCGATTTTTGCGTACTTGGCGTTGCGTTCAATAAAGTCGCGTCTTGGAGCTACCTCGTCTCCCATCAGCATAGAAAACAAATGATCTGCCTCGGCTGCTGATTCAATGTTCACTTGCTTTAGTGTCCGCTTTGTTGGATTCATCGTAGTCGTCCACAATTGTTCTGGGTTCATTTCACCCAGACCTTTATAGCGCTGAACACCCACGCTATCCTCATTGCCGCCCTTGCTCATTTCTTTGATCAATGCATCGCGCTGCTCTTCGTTCCAGCAATAGTTTTCTACCTTTCCTTTTTTTAATTGATACAAAGGTGGCAGGGCAATGTACACATAGCCCTGCTCGATGAGCCCGCGCATGTAGCGAAAAAAGAACGTGAGTATTAGGGTGCGTATATGACTACCATCCACGTCAGCATCCGTCATGATGATTACTTTGTGGTATCGCAACTTACCTAAGTTTAGTGCCTTACTATCTTCTGCATTTCCAAACGTGATACCAAGTGCAGTGATCATGTTCTTGATCTCCTCGTTCTCATAAATTCTATGTTCTTGTGCTTTCTCAACATTCAATATTTTTCCGCGCAATGGCAGAATAGCCTGAAAATTTCGGTCGCGACCTTGCTTTGCTGAACCACCAGCAGAGTCACCTTCCACCAAATACAATTCACAGATAGCGGGATCCGAACTGGCACAATCGGCCAATTTGCCGGGCAGGCCGGTGCCGGAAAGGACATTTTTACGCTGCACCATTTCACGCGCCTTCTTTGCAGCAATCCTCGCTTGTGCTGCTAGAATAACTTTACTGACAATTAGCTTTGCCTCTCGCGGATTCTCTTCTAAAAAGTTTTGAAGCATCTCGCCTACCGTTGTGTCAACCACGCCCATGGCTTCTGAATTGCCCAGTTTGGTTTTGGTCTGCCCTTCAAACTGAGGCTCTTGAACCTTAATGGAAATCACAGCTGTCAAGCCTTCCCTAAAGTCATCACCTGATATTTCCACTTTTGCTTTCTCCAACAATCCAGACTTGTCGGCATACGCCTTTAACGTGCGCGTGAGTGCTCTGCGGAAACCAGCTACGTGAGTACCTCCCTCATGGGTGTTAATGTTGTTCACATAAGATACCAGGTTCTCACTGTAAGACGTGTTGTAACCCATTGCCACCTGAACGGGTATTTCTGATTTGGTGTTCTCAATGTAAATCGGATTGGCAATCAATTTGTCTTTCGTAGAGTCCAAATACTCAACAAACTCGCGCAAACCCCCAATAGACAAGAAAGCAGTTGACTTTGGCGCGCCATGCTCGTCCTTCTCACGCATGTCTTTCAGATTGAGCTTAATGCCCGGATTCAGAAAGGCCAGTTCGCGCAAGCGGGACGCAATGGTCTCGAAATTGTATTCCTGAGAAAGGATAAAAATCTCATGATCTGGCTTAAAATGAACAGTGGTTCCCCTTTTTTCAGACTCTCCGATTACTCTTACCGGATACTGAGGTACGCCTCTATGATACTCTTGCTCAAATATCTTCCCTTCGCGGTAGACAGTGGCAGTGAGAACGGCAGACAGTGCATTTACGCACGAAACACCCACACCGTGTAATCCACCAGAAACCTTGTAGGTGTCTTTGTCAAACTTTCCACCAGCATGAAGGACAGTCATAACCACCTCTAGTGCACTTCTTTTCTCTTTTTCGTGCATATCGGTGGGTATGCCCCGACCGTTATCTTCCACGGTAATAGAATTGTCCTCATTGATGACCACATGAATATCATCGCAATAACCTGCCAAAGCCTCATCAATGGAGTTATCAACTACCTCATATACCAGATGATGCAAGCCTTTTACTCCAATGTCGCCAATGTACATGGCTGGTCGTTTCCTTACCGCCTCTAAACCCTCTAAAACCTGAATATTATTCGCTGAATAGTTCGATTCGTTTCTTTCCTTTCCTTCGTTCATTTCTGTTATTTAAAATACCCGCGAAAATACGTTTTTTAATAGTATTTACCGCATTTTTTTAGGGCTAAAACAGCAGATTTTCGAGGCCAATTTCAACGAGGGAATGACCACTTGGAATTGTGCTTTTAAATAAATAAATTTCATTATAAACAAACAAAACATGAAGCAATTTTCAACCCTTGTTATGGGGCTACTCATTTTTGCCTACGGCTATTCGCAGTCGGTAGTTGAAATTATTTCGGTAGACGAAAAAGGCAATAAAAGGTCGATCAAAACAAATCGTCCGGATACGTTGATCAGGAAAGGAACTAAGGTTTTTCAAACTGCTAACCCGTCTTCTAGCGAACAGCCAATTTTTAAAACCGCTTCAGACTCTATTCAATTTCATTTGATTGACAAAGCCTTTCGCGAAAGCATTGATAAGATGGATGCGAAAGCGGCTGATAGTCTTTCTGAATTGCTGCGAAAGCAGTACCAGACAGGAATCATTGGCTTTCGGAAAGTCTATCATGCTAACGAGTCATTTTTCGTCTATGACAGTCTTGCGCAGATCAAAGATCGATCGTCCATTACCAGATTGAGCATCGGTAAACTAAAATCTAATCGTGTCCCTGCTGATGTGCTGACCTGCAAAAATCTGGTAGAATTGGAGCTGGTAAATACAGACATCTCCCGTATCCAGCGAAAGTTGAGAAAATTGCCGCACCTACAAACCATCTATATCATCAACAACAAGGCAAAGCAACCGCTTAAGCTGGCAAAAAATGCGACTATCAAAAATTTGATTTTTAGAGGAAACAATTCTTTGAGTTTGCCGAAAGACTTTAGCGCTTTGCAAGAGCTAACAAAACTTGATTTGGCTCAGAATACCTTGGTCTATTTCCCGAAGGGCCTTGCCAAAAATAGAAATTTAAAAGAACTGATTCTGACCGAAAATGCGCTCACTCTTGAAGAAAGGTCGATGCCCATTTACCCTTCCCTTGAAAAATTAGACGTAGGCAAAAATCATATTAAAATACTTCCTTCCACCATTGGTGGGTTTGTTGGACTGAAGCAATTAAAATTCAACAATAACAGCATCTCAAGGATACCTGAGGAGATCGGAAATCTAAAAAAATTAGAACAGTTGTCGTTCTACAATAATCAGGTGGCTGAGCTACCAAAAGGCATTTACCAACTTCCATCTCTGAAAGAAATTGATTTGTATTACAACCAGTTGAAGAGGTTGGATTCCGAGGTTAGTCAATGGAAAAAATTGGAAGTGTTATACTTGGCATTCAATCAGCTCTATTCGTTACCCGAAAATCTGGGAGAACTTCAGAATCTCGAAGAGTTATACTTACACAACAATCGCCTAAGTGAAGTACCTACAAGCGTGGGGCAGTTACAGCGATTGAGGGTACTACGGATTAACAACAATCTGATGACCAATCTACCTCCATCACTATCTCAACTGGCTTTATTAGAAAACCTAGATATTTCAAACAATAACCTTACGGAGACACCTGAAAAGTTCTTTCAATTTCAAAAACTGAAAATTCTTTCGCTTGTTGCCAACCCCTGGGATACCGAAGCTAAAAAGCGACTTGATTCAATTGCCAGCAAATTCCGTGAACGTGGTACTATTGTTAACCTGACCACGTTTGGCGAGATTGGCGATTGAACGATTCCGCAGCTACTTTTTCAATATCACCTTATTCTTTACCACTTTCTTTTCGTCCTCTGAGCCGTCAGCCAGCAACTGCACCTTTGCCTTTTGTAGTTCCTCCTTTTGAGCAGGGCTAACTGTTGGGTAACTTGCATCTAATCTAGAAAACTCTTTGGATATAATTTCTGCAATAGCAAGGCGAGCATACCACTTATCATCAGCTGGAATGATAAACCAAGGTGCTGAATCTGTCGCAGTTTCAAAAAGGGCTTTTTCATATGCCTTTTGGTAATCATCCCAGAACGCTCGCTCTTTCAAATCACTCAATGAAAACTTCCAGTTCTTTGAGGGGTCATCGATACGTTCTAAAAAGCGTTTTTTCTGCTCTTTTTTAGAAACATGCAAGAAAAATTTCATAATCACAGTCCCATTTTCAGTCAGGTTTTTTTCGAATCGTCTAATCTGCATGTAGCGCATATCCCAAAAATCATCATCTATTTTTTTAACTGTTTCAATGCCCGGGATATTCTCATTCAATATCCACTCTGGATGAACTTTAGTTACCAATACATTTTCGTAATGAGACCGGTTGTGAATGGCTATTTCTCCATGCGCAGGGAGTGCAAGCTGGTGTCTCCACAAATAGTAATGATCCAGTTCTGCAGAATTGGGTGCTTTGAAACTATACACTTTTACACCCAAGGGATTAAACCCAGACATGATATGTTTAACTGCCCCGTCCTTTCCTGCTGCATCCATCGCCTGTAGAATAATTAAAACGCTGTACCTGTTGTGAGCATATAATTTGTCTTGCACCTCGGCTAGGTGCTTTCGGCTAGATTCGAGCATCTCCTCGGCTTCTTGCTTCGAAAGAATCTTACGTTCATACTTGGTTGGGAAATCTTTTAGTTTAACCTTTTTACCGGGTATTACCTGATGATCTTTGATTACTAACTTGCCTTTAGCCATAATTGGGTTGTGTAGTAGTTGAAAGCTATACATTTCGTATTAATTCACATATGACAAAGATCAGTTTCTTAAAAAAAATAGATTCCTGACTAGCTCTGGAATTGGTTTTTTACTAAATTTCTCTAGTCTACCAAATAACCAACACTCCCCATGAATGCAATTACAAAATTCCTCATTTTGGCCTTCTGGATGTTCAGTCAACTGTCCTCCACTTTTGCTCAAACCAAAGAAGTAGACGCCATTAAGGCGGTGATTTCGAAAGAAACTTCATCCTATTTTAATGTGGATTATAAAGGCTGGGCGGACACCTGGCAGAAGGTTCCTTATGCGTACTGGTCTTATTCGGATTCTACCAATACAAGTTTTGTTGAGGGATGGGATGCACTCAATAACAGTAAAGCAAGTTACTTCAAGAATTCAAAACCTTCTCGTGCCACTATCACCAATGAGTGGCAGGAAGTAAGGATATATGGAAATGGTGCTTACGTCCGTTTCATTCAACGGGTGAAAGACGATATCGATCGAGATGAGACCTCGCAAATGCGAGTTTTGGAGAAGACAAAAGAGGGATGGAAAGTAATTTGCGTGGCCGCTATCGCTCGTTACCCTAAAGAGTAGTCTGCCCTATCTACTCTACTTTTACTCCCAAGTTATCGCCCAGTAAATTGAATTGACTGATCCATTCTTCTGGAAGATCTTGCATCTTACTACCCTTGTTTTCTACAGACATTTCAAAATAGAGATTCTGGCTTTGATGAAGGTTTGGGTCGAGTTTAAATTTCTTCATTACCGGGAAAAGTCGGTTTAGCCGCTCAATTCTTTTCACATTGTGGCGCTCAGCTCTTACTCTTTTTATCTCTTTGAAAATACTATCGCCAGCCAATCGCTCGACTTTGTCTGTGTCTTCAATTTTTAAATTCCAATGATCCAGTTCTGTAACTATTCTCTCCAACGATTTTACATTTATTTTATCAGGCTGAAAGCATTTCAATAGATCTGCATTGAGAATATACTCAAAAGTTGTGCGGTAAGCTTTTGGAATAGGAATATCATTATTTGATAGCGCATTAACCAAAGGGTAATCTCTGTTATACGTTCTACGAAGAGAACTTTCTAAATCTTCCATCCCCTGAAAGGAAATGGCATCAAGGATTTTTCGTTTCTCTTCTTTGAATAGTGACCAAATCGAATACTTCTCAGATCCAAAGTAGGTCTGCATAATGCTTATCACATCTGCCAAGCGCCCTTCCTCGAATGCGTTCACCATCCGAAACTGCATCCCAAAGAAATTGTCCAGTTCAATATCAAGCGAAAGGTTACCTATCAGATCGTGCTTGCCAAGATAGATTACGGCAAACGCAAATTTCTTTTCAGAACGGGTTACCAGCGACTGTACTTTGGTTATACCCGTAACGAGCTTCTGTTCTCCAGCTTCCTTTTTTACAAAAAACTCATTGGTTGCTTTGTAATTAAATAAGGGAAGGTTTTCAGGGTCATCTTCGAAAATAGAAGAAACGGCATAGTGCATTCCCACTCTTGTCAAATTTGTCTTTGAAGGTAATACCAGTTTGCGAAAAACGTTTCCACCATTCTCGTAGGTGGCCACATTACTTGGGGCTAACTCCAATCGTGTTAAAAATTCAGCCTCTAAATCTTTTTCAGTAAGCTGCTTGGAAAGCTGAATTGCGCGACAAGCATATTGAATAACCTGCACGGTTTCAATACCCGAAATTTCATCAAAGAACCAACCGCAGCTCGTGTACATCAGCATCGCGTGACGCTGTAGCTCCATCAATCGCAGTGCTTTATTCACATCAATCTGTTCGTTGAGACCATGCAATCGAATAAATCGGTTGACGTTCTCATCGGTTCGCTTCAATACAACTTTGATGTATTCATTTCGGGCCTCCCAGGGATCTTTAAAAAAGTTGCTCGCCTCAGACTCAAAAATAACAGACAGAGTATCCCTCAACCAATCGAGCGCATCCCGCAGTGGCTTGCGCCACGTTTGTGTATACCCTGGCTTTCCTGAGTTGCATCCACAGTTTTCACGCCAACGCTCCACACCATGGACACAACTCCACGAACTATCTTCAATGATCTGAGCTTCTAACTCTGGCTCGAATTGCGCTGCATAAGAAGCGTAGTTGATTAAACTTACATCTTTATGCTTTTCAATAAAATCGAGAGCGAAAGCAAGTGCCATTTCCCCATGCTTATGATGGTGACCATATGTTTCTCCATCTGTAGCGATGTGTACCAATTGATTCGATTGATCGCTTTGATCCAATGCGTTAATCAATCGCTCTGCAAATGCACGTCCATCATTGAGCAATCCATTAAAAGCCACCGACTGAGAGATATTACCATCATAAAAAAACAATATGATACTTTTACCCGATGGTAAATTGCAACGGTATGACTTGCGTGTGTTGATGGTTTGATCATTCACACTTGTCCAATCCTTATCTCCGATTTTTCGGATGGATTTTGCTTGACGAGGGGCCAGCACCGTAAATGAAATTCCCTGCTCCGCCAAAATCTCGAGTGACTCCGTATCAACCGCGGTCTCAGCCAGCCACATACCTTCCGGTTTTCTTCTAAACCTCTTCTCAAAATCGCGGATACCCCAAATCACCTGAGTCTCCTTATCTCTGCGATTAGCCAGCGGCATTATCATGTGATTAAATACCTGTGCCATCGCTGAACCATGCCCATCAAAACGTTCGATACTCTCTCGATCCGCTTCCAAAATGCCCTCGTAGGTTTCTTTGTCATACACTTCCATCCAAGAGAGAAGTGTTGGTCCAAAGTTAAAGCTGATGCGAGCGTAGTTATTGGTAATGTTCTTTATCACGCCTCCTACTTTATCCAGAATTCGGGAAGCGGTGTTGGGACCATAGCACTCTGCACTAATCCGTTCGTTCCAGTCGTGGTAGGGATGTGCGCTATCTTGAATTTCAATCACCTCTAACCATGCGTTCTCGCGAGGTGGTTGGTAAAAATGACCATGTATACAGATAAACTTATTGGAAGCCACTCGTAAAATCAATTAGGTGAAAACAGTACAGAAAATGACGTCATTACTCAATCTAAATCGAATTCAGCCATTTCCTCATTGAGCTTTAAAATCGTCATTCCCAAGGGTGGCAGGGTGATGGCAACCGAATTATCCTTTCCGTGATACTTAACAGGGGTTGTGTACAGCAAGCCAGAGTTTAACACTCCACTCCCACCATACTTGCTATCGTCTGAGTTAAATACTTCTTTCCAGGTGCCACGATAGGGTACCCCAATCCGATAAAGTTGTCGTGTGGCTGGTGTGAAATTACAAACCACCATCATCAACTCCTCTTTGCTATCCGCTTTCCGGATATAAACGATCACACTATTTTCACGATCTCCATAGTCTGACCATTCGAATCCTTTTCCATCGAATGAATATTTATAGAGCGCTGTTTCATTCTTGTAAAGAGCATTTAGATCTTTGGTTAGCTTGAGAATTCCCTGATGAGGCCCATAGTTCAACGCATCCCAGTCTATACTTCGATCATGATTCCATTCGGAGGTCTGGCCAAATTCGCCCCCCATAAAAACCAACTTAGTGCCAGGGTGAGTAAACATGTAAGAAAACATCAACCGCAGATTGGCAAACTTGCGCCATTCATCTCCCTGCATACGGCCTAGCAATGAACCTTTTCCGTGAACTACTTCGTCATGCGATAGCGGGAGCATGAAGTTTTCGGTAAAGGCGTAGATAATACTAAACGTAATCTCGTCCTGATGGTACTTACGGTGAATGGGATCTAACTTAAAATAGTGGAGCGTATCATGCATCCATCCCATCATCCATTTCTGTCCAAATCCTAATCCTCCCAAATAGGTCGGCTTTGAAACACTGGGCCATGCTGTTGACTCTTCTGCGATCGTTACCGCATCAGGATGATTGGCATAAACCACTTCATTGAACTCTTTCAAGAACGAAATCGCTTCCAGGTTTTCGTTACCACCATATTGATTAGGGATCCACTCCCCTGCTTTTCTCGAATAATCCAAATAAAGCATCGAGGCCACTGCATCAACACGCAGTCCGTCTGCATGGAAAACATCTATCCAAAATAAAGCATTGCTGATCAAGAACGATCGCACTTCGTTTCGCCCGTAGTTGTAAATGTAACTACTCCAATCGGGATGAAATCCTTTTCGCGGATCGGCATGTTCATACAAGTTGGTTCCATCGAATTTATACAAACCATGTGCATCTCCTGGAAAATGTGAAGGCACCCAGTCCAAGATCACTCCTATTTCAGCTTTATGCAATGCATCAATGAATGCCATGAACTCTTGCGGATTTCCAAATCTGCTGGTTGGAGCAAAGTAGCCTGTCAATTGATAACCCCACGAACCAAAAAAAGGATGTTCCATTACAGGAAGTAATTCAACATGCGTGAAGCCTGCCTCTTTCACGTAGTACACCAATTCATCGGCAAGCTCTTTATAGCTTAGCGAACGATTTCCGTCCTCTAGTTTTCTTCGCCAACTTCCTAAATGCACTTCGTAAACGGAATAAGGTTTCGGTTTTCCTATCGATTTTTTCCGTTCATCCAACCACACGCTGTCTTTCCATTTGTATTCATGATCCCACACAATGGAAGCAGTGGCAGGAGCAATCTCTGCATAGAAAGCAAAGGGATCAGCTTTTTCCAAATACTCACCTGTATTTGAGTGAATCGCATATTTGTAGGCTTCACCTTTGCCGATGCCTGCGAAAAAACCTTCCCATATTCCCGACTCATCCCAACGTGGAGTAAGTTGATGATCATTATTGTTCCAGTGGTTAAAATTTCCGATTAAAGAAACGGCTCTGGCATTAGGCGCCCAAACCGCGAAGTAGGTACCGGACTGATCTTTGAAGGTGGCCGGGTGGGCACCCAGCTTTTCATATAACTTAAAGTGTTTGCCAGATCTGAACAAATGAATGTCAAAATCAGTCAATAAACTGAAGTGTTCCGGCTCTTCAGTCTTGCTTTTTGATGCTGCTTTTTTGCTCATAATATTGGAGTTAACACTATTTCTTTTTCTTATTCAGCTCTTTCGCTTCCATGTATCTTCGCATCTGATAACGAATACCTCGCAGCGGTATATTTACCCAATCAGGGCGGCCGTTTAATTCATAGCCTAATTCATAGACAGCTTTTTCTAACAGGTACGTTCGAATTAACACTTCATCATCCGATGAAAGGGATTTCCCCATCCCCATTTTTTCGAGATAGGCGCCCAAATAGAACCGACTAACATAATGCTGCCACTGCTCGGCCCATTGCTCTAAAAACTCAATGTCTTTTTCCCTATAATTTTCGTTCAATAGAATTTTTCCAAACGCAGCATAGTGAAATGAACGCATCATGCCAGCGACATCTTTCAGCGGGCTCTTCTTTAATCTTCGTTCACTAAAACTAAATCCTGGTTCGCCTTCAAAATCAATAATAATGAAATCCTTTCCTGTAAAAAGTACCTGCCCCAAATGGTAATCTCCATGGATACGGGTTTTGATCGCATTAATTCGGGTTTGATAAATCAGGCTAAAGCATTCCAAAATGGTATCTTCCATCTCCAATACTTCCTTACCTAGCTTTTGTGTCTCTTGATCCAACTTGGGCATTGTTTGCTCCAAAAGTTTAAATCGATCGCGCAATAATTTTCGCAAGGTTGAATAAAGCGAACGTTGGTAGTTCGCAGTGAAGTACTCTGGTGAAAAGGGTGGAGTCGATTTGTCAGAAGCGAGCGCTAAATGCATCTCAGCAGTTCGTTGACCAAGACGCACAACACGTTCATAAAAACCTCGTCCAATAAACTCTTGTATCAACTCGGGAGCTTCTTCAAATGTAATGGCATCTCGATTGATCAATTTAGGCAACTTCTCTTTTTTGGCTTTCGCCATTATACGTTCATAAAAACGACCAACAGAATCGATGGTCATTACCCATGAGTCGCCTTGGTTCTCGACCTTTTCCTGTAGGAGCCCAAATACCGTTGTCTTGCCCTCGTTGTCGCGATACTCAATGCTACCTGCATACTTTGGCGCATTTCTAAAGTTAGTGTTCTCCGAAAGGAACCGGACAATTTCCAAATCCGGATTTATTTCGTTCTCTATCTTCCGGTAAAACTTGAAAAAGAACTGATCATTGTAAATAATGGCCGTGTTACTTTGATCAGCTTTTAGAATTTTTGATTCTATCTTGTCGGCATTCAGTTTGGTATAAACGCTTGAGTTAAACTCGAGCGTGCCGCCCTCGTCTTTGATTCTTACTTTGCGATCCATACTTCCGAACAAGAAATCGCGGAACGTACGATCGTAACTACTATCCAAAATAAATCCTGCTTTACCCTGTATCTCAGCTCGGCTGATTACACTCTGTGCGGTGTATTCTACCTTATCAAACATGCTGTCCGAGGGAACAAAACACATGGGCAAGAAATACAATTCCGGCAAGCGTTGCACATAGTCAACTTGAATGATCGTCATAAAATGAGTCTCCCCCTCCACCTTCACGGGAATAACCTTGTGAATGTTCATCTTGCTGATCACCTTCGCTTTGCCGCCAAACCACCGGCATTTCTTCATGAAGGGCTGCAAAATTTTTCTCTCAAGTACTCTTACCTCGTTGTAATTGTTAAACAGCTTCTCCCAGGAGATGTCCGTTTCAAACAGAAACAATTCAGTATTGGAAGTAGATACGTTTTTCTTTTCAGATACATCTGCCTGAAACCAAAAGTAACCGTAGGGGCCAATTGTAATCGGATATTCTCCATCCCCCACATTCAAGAATCTGTTTTGGCTAAAAACTTCGGTGACATCACAATCTTTATAATCGGAGAGATTGAGCGTTGTTGCCTGTGAGAATTGAGACAAATTCGCAACCACAATAATTTTCTGGTCCTGGTACGTTCGTGCAAAAGATAAAACCTTGGCATTGGAACTCTCAATGAACTTCAAATCTCCGCGCCCGAAGACATTCAAGCGCTTGCGCATGGCTAGCACATTTTTCACCCACCAAACCAAAGACGATGGGTTTTCTTCCATCGTAGCCACGTTGAGCGACTCATAACGATAAACAGGGTCTGTGATCACTGGCAAAAACAGTCGCTGTGGGTTGGCGTCTGAGAAACCGGCATTGATGTTAACATTCCACTGCATAGGGGTCCGTACACCAAATCGATCGCCCAGGTACACGTTATCGCCCATACCAATCTCGTCACCATAATACAAAACGGGTGTACCTGGTAAGGAGAACATAATCGTGTAAAGCAATTCTATCTTGCGTCTATCGTTGTTAAGCAATGGTGCCAGCCGCCTACGGATACCGGCATTATGCTTTGTGTTGGGATCGTTCGCGTATGCTTTAAACAGGTAATCCTTTTCCTCTTCCGTCACCATCTCTAAACCAATCTCATCGTGGTTTCTAAGGAAAAGTGCCCACTGACTGTTGGGTGGTGTTTGGGGCGTTTGCTCAATGATATCAATGATCGGGTAACTATCCTCTGTACGCAAGCCAAGAAATAAACGTGGCATCAGGGGGTAATTGAAACTCATGTGACACTCCTGCCCTTCGCCAAAATACTGAGCAGCATCCTCCGGCCAAAGATTGGCTTCTGCAATCAGAATGCGATCTTCATAGTGCTTATCGATGTGTAAACGCAGCCTTTTTAAAAAGGCATGAGTCTGTGGGAGGTTCTCGCAATTTGTTCCTTCTTCTTCAAACAAAAATGGAACGGAGGGCAAACGAAATCCATCCACACCCAACTTCATCCAGAAGTCAACCACCTTAATCATTTCCAACTGTACCTCAGGATTGTCGAAATTCAACTCGGGCTGGTGTCGATAGAAGCGATGCCAGAAGTACGCTTTGGCTTCGTTATCCCACGACCAGTTAGAGGCTTCCTCGTCCTGAAACATAACCCGTGCTTCTTTGTACTTGTCCGGTGTATCACTCCAAACGTAATAGTCTTTATACTTCGAACCTGATCGCGCCTTTCTCGACTTCTGAAACCATGGATGCTGATCGGATGTATGATTCAATATCAGCTCAGTGATAACTTTGAGTCCCCTGCGATGGGCCTCTTTCAAAAATAATTTAAAGTCTGCCAGCGTGCCATAGTCCGGATGAATATCACAGTACTCGCTTACATCAAAGCCATCATCCCTCAACGGGGAAGGAAAGAACGGCAAGAGCCAAATGGTGTTTATACCAAGATCCTCAAGGTAATCGAGCTTTTGAACAAGGCCTGGAAAATCACCAATACCGTCACTATTACTATCATAAAATGCCCTGACGCTTAGCTCATAAATGATGGCATCTTTAAACCAAAGCGGATTGTTTTTTCCAGTCGGCATACATTACATGTTTGACTCGTGAACTTCCAACTGCAACACATGGAACGGGATCTTACTCGGATTTAGCTCCACGAAATTCCACTCTTGGGTCCATGTATAATATTCGTCTGTAATCAGATCTCGCAATTTTAGATTGATTTTATCGCCCAACCTCAAACGAGCTTTAGGCAATTGAACAAACCCTGATTGCTTTCCAACAGGATCAAGGTTTACCACCACCAAAATGATATTCGATAAGTCATCAGTGGCTTTTATGTACGCGATCAATTGATCATTTTCAATTGGACAAAACTGTAGGTTCCAGGTAGATTGAAGAGCTTCATTTTCTTTGCGAACCTTGTTAAGCAAGCTCATAATATCGGTCATCCGATTGGTTCTTTTCCAATCGTAATGACGCACTTCGTATTTCTCAGAATTGTAGTATTCTTCTTTGCCTTCTATCGGCATGTTTTCCAGAAATTCGTAGGATGGTCCGTAAACGCCATAGTTAGAGGAAAGCGTAGCTGCCAGGGCGTAGCGAAACAAAAAACTATTCTCACTTCTCATCTGCAAATGATAGGGAAGAATGTCAGGAGTATTAGGCCAGAAGTTCGGACGGAAATAATTTCTTGACGGTCCGTTCACTAAATCATTCATGTAATCAATGATTTCAGCTTTACTAACTCGCCAAGTGAAATAAGTATACGATTGAGTAAACCCAACTTTCGCCAACGAGGCCATAATTCTTGGTCGTGTGAATGCCTCCGCGAGGAAAATAACATCAGGATGTACTTTTTGCACTTCGATGATAACCCAATGCCAAAATGGAATCGGTTTGGTATGCGGATTGTCTATTCTGAAAATGGTAACTCCTTGTTCTATCCAGTAAAAGAACACCGACCGAAGTTCGTCCCACAAATTTTTCCAATCGTCTGTTTCAAAATTGAACGGATATATATCTTGATATTTCTTTGGTGGATTCTCAGCATACTGAATGGAACCGTCCGGTCGCTGTTTAAACCAATCTGGATGTTCCTTTACATATGGATGATCGGGTGCACACTGAAAGGCAATATCCATCGCAACATCAATTCCCAGTTTCTTTGCTTCTTCAATTAATTTTTTAAAATCCTCCAATGTGCCTAACTCTGGAAGGATAGATTTGTGCCCTCCCTCGTCACTGCCAATAGCCCACGGTGAACCCGGCTCGCCCTTCTGTGCCTTAACATTATTATTTTTTCCTTTTCTATTGAGTTTGCCAATGGGGTGAATGGGTGGAAAATACAACACATCAAAACCCATGGCAGCTACCCTTGGCAAAAGCCGGACGCAATCTTGAAACGTGCCATGCTTGCCAAGTTCGAATGAGCTGGATCGTGGAAAGAACTCGTACCAAGCGCTGAAGTTTGCTTTTTTATGCTCAACCACAATTTCAACCTCCTCATCCAGGCGTGTTTCATTTTCCTTGAGCGGATAATCTTTAACAATCTGTGAAAAACCCTCGCTGAGTACCAGGTCAACCGCTTCTTTGTATTTACTGGTGTCCTCCAATTTCGTGGCTAGGTTAAGCAAATTCGCTTTTCCATTCTCCGCCAGTGTCTTTAGGAAAATGGCGCCCTCCATCAACTCCACTTTTACATCAATCTTGGCGGCTGCCTTTTTCTTGAATCCATCATACCACGTGTCAAAATGATCAACCCAGGCATGAATTGTAAATAGGTAAGTGCCTTGTTCATCTACCAAAAAAGACGCAGACCAATCATCATTAAATGTCGGCTGCAGTTCAACCGTATTCCATTGACTAGCGCCTGCCTTCTTGTAAAGGACAGAGGCACGAATATGATCATGGCCATCGCCAAATATTGTGGCAGAAACACTAACTGATTCACCAACGGTTCGCTTAGCCGGAAACAATCTGCCATCCACCGTTGGTTGAACATTTTCAATAATTACTCTAGACTTCCCTTGCATGAACTATTTAATTTTTAGTATAAAAGAACTATAGGCTGGCAGCTCGAACTCGGCAATCAAAGATTCATTGAATCCGATTTCCGCGCCACTTCGTAATAAATCTCGACCCACATAAGCTTTTCCTTTTTCCAATTTCATGGCCGAAGCCAAATCATCAGGTATGGAAACTCTAACCTTCTCTAGTTTTGAATTAAAGTTTGAAATGATGACAAGATTTTCCTCTCCCTCCCACCGAGCGAACACGCTTACAAAAGGCGAAATGGCAGACTGCTGCACACCCTGAATCGTGAGATCGTAATAATTCCCACGGGCAATCGCTTGATTTGTTGAACATAGTTTTAAAATATCACCATAAAATTGACGCAGTTGCTTTTGCTCAACACTCAACTGGCCTCCATCAAACTTTCCATTGTTCACCCATTTTTGATGTTGAGGCACACCCCAATAATCGAAAATAGTTGTGCGGCCGTCTTCTCCACCAAATCCTTCGGCTCCTGCGCCAGGCTCACCCACTTCCTGACCAAAGTAAATCATAACAGGAGATTGATCGATAGTTGCACTTACCACCATCGCTGGTACCGCCTTCCACGGGTCACCGGCAAAGGCTGGGGAAGCGATTCGCTGCTCGTCATGATTTTCCAGGAAATGTAACATTTGATGGTTCACACCTTTCAAGCTTTCTTGAATTTGCGGAATACCAACAGCATGTGCGTGTTGATTGACAAGCAAACGAAGCGTATCGTACAACTGCACTTTGTCGTACAGGAAATCAAAATGCCCGTTTATTAAATAGTTACGGTATTCATTCGGATTATAAATCTCCGCAACGAAAATGATGTCTTGATTAATCGCTTTCACCTGAGGTATTGCCCAATGCCAAAACTCCACAGGCACCATTTCGGTCATGTCGCAGCGAAAGCCATCCACTTTCTTATTTGCCCAAAAGACCAGGATGTCTTTCATTTTAACCCATGTATCGGGAATGGGGTCAAAGTATGTTTTTCTATTATCTTGAATATCAACACCGTAGTTGAGCTTGACGGTCTCAAACCATTCGTTGATTCCCGGAGTAGCAGTGAATTGGTCATTACCGGTTACTTTAGCAGGCTGTTCTGTGTATTTCTTATCCTTTGTAGGAAAAGTATTCGGGCCCAATGAGTTATAGCCCACTGGCGGTTGAAAAGATTGACCGGGCAAATAGTAAAAGTTATTGGCTGGCTTGAACGAAACGGTTCTGTCGTCCTCTTCCCCTAAGTCTTTTGTGCCTTCGGGGCGCGCATCACTGCGATAGGTACGTGCCACATGATTGGGGACAAAGTCAATGATGACTTTCATCTGTGCTTGATGCGTGCGCTCAACCAATTGCTCAAATTCCTGCATTCTAGTCTTCACATTTACAGCAAGATCAGGGTTGATATCATAATAGTCTTTAATGGCATAGGGCGATCCGGCCCTTCCCTTGACCACATCTGCGTCATCTAACGGAATTCCAAATTCAGTATAATCCGTGAGCAATGCATGCTCGATTATGCCGGTGTACCAAACATGGGTAACTCCCAATTCTTTTATACCCAACAGTGCAGTCTCGTTGATCTCATTCATTTTCCCAACGCCATTCTCCTGCAGAGTTCCGTACGATTTGTTGGTGGTGTTGGTGTTAGTAAACAAGCGAGTCATCATCTGGTAGATGATCATCTTTTCTGATTTTCCGGGCATAGCAGGAGTTTCTGGGATTCTTTCTTTGCGGCTAGAACAGGCGGCCATCAACACAAGCAACCCGACTAGTAAATTTGACTTTGACATAGGCTTATCAAAGTTCCAAGATAAATAATACTTGGAGATTACAGCAGTACTTCGTCCAAAATTATAGGATATCTATAGCGTCAGGTACCGGAAGAAATGACCTTGATTTCCTAATGAACAAAAACCGCTTTTCAATAGAGGCTAAAAGATTGCTCCAGCGATAGTAGCCGTCATCATGGTCGCAAGGGATGCAGCAAGCATAGCTTTCAATCCTAGCTTCGAAAGATCTCCTTGTCGCCCGGGAGCCATGCCACCAATGCCCCCAATCTGGATGGCTATAGAGCTGAAATTGGCAAAGCCGCATAATGCGTAAGTGGCTATTCGAATAGATTTTTCATCAAGCAAACCAGCTGTTTTCATTTGCGACAGATCCACATAAGCAACAAATTCATTGATGACCATTTTTTGGCCAAGTAAACTGCCCACTTGTAGCGTCTGGCTCCACTCTACCCCCATAGCAAAAGCAAACACCCTAAACACCTGACCCAAAATATATTGTAACGAGAAGCCATTGAATGCACCGTTTGTACTCGATACCACAAACTCATTTAGCCCAGTGACTGCTCCCACAAAATCAACGAGTATCCAATTGACTGCATAAATAATAGCAATGAAAGCGATCAACATGCCGCCAATATTCAAAGCTAGTTTCAAGCCGTCAGCCGCACCGGTAGCAAGAGCATCGACAAGATTCACACCAATCTGTTCTTTGTTTACCTTAAGACGGGAGTCAATTTTCTCGGGTTCATCTTGAGGACAGAATATCTTCGATAAAACGATCGCAGCGGGTGCATTCATGATGGAAGCACAAAGCAAATACGTTGCGAAAAGCGTCTTCTCTTCAACACTTCCTCCGCCCAGCAGGCCAACATAAGTTGCCAACACACTTCCCGCAATGGTGGCCATCCCTCCTACCATCAAACAAAAGAGCTCAGACTTCGTCATGCCTGCAATAAAGGGTCGCACTAACAAGGGCGCCTCCGTTTGCCCCATGAAAATATTGGCAGCAGCGGAGAGACTTTCACTTCCTGACAGCCGCATCGTTTTTGTCATCACCCACGCAAAACCAAAAACAATTTTTTGAAGAATCCCCAAGTAGTAAAGACCGGCTGTTACAGCTGAAAAGAAAATAACGGTGGGCAATGCCTGAAAAGCAAAAATGAAACCCGTGTTAGAAGTATCGGTAGCGAGTGAACCAAAAACAAATTTGCTACCTTCTCGTGCGAAGCCGAGAAAAAGAACAAACTTCTCGCTGGCAAATTCAAACACATAACGAACGAAGCCTACTTTTGCAATCGCCAAGCCTATTACTATTTGTAGGGCGATGCCAATGGCCACCAATCTCCAATCTATTTTTTTTCGATTTCCGGATAAAAGGAATGCTACACCAATTAAGAAAAGTAATCCGAGAAGCCCGCGTACATAGTCCATTTAAAGAATTTCAAGTGCGATCAATACCTTTCAATTTCTCTTCCCCAACTCATCTCTGATTTTGGCGGCCTTTTCGTAATCTTCTTTATCGAGCGCATCGTTTAGCAGGTCTTTGAGTTTGTCCATGCTATAATTTTTGTAGTCATCGCTACCCTTCCTCACCGTTTCTTTCTTTGCTTTGGGTTTGGTCTCTTTTGGTTGCGCTTTTTCTTTATCGTCCTCCTCCTCTTGATCTGTCAATACAATGCCTGCCTCGGCCAATATCGTCTCATACGTATAAATGGTTGCATCAAAACGCAGCCCGATAGCAATGGCATCTGAGGGTCTCGCATCAATTTCAGTTTTATTCAATCCATCGCTGCATACAATTTTCGCGAAGAATACACCCTCTTTCAAATCGGAGATAATTATTTCCTCCACATGGAAATGAAAGGAATTCGAAAATGACTTAAACAAGTCGTGGGTCATCGGACGGTTTGGAATGATCTTTTCAATTTCGATCGCGATGGCCTGTGCTTCAAACATTCCAATAATGATGGGCAACCTGCGATTTCCTGATACTTCGCCAAGCACCAATGCAAAAGAACCGGTCTGTGATTGGCTCGATGATAATCCTAAAATCTCTAATTTAATCTTCTTCACTAAATCTAAATTACTATTTCGCCAACACTATTTATGAATTACTCAGAAATTCTTTTTGCTAATGGCTGGCTTTGATAGCGGCCGTTAATTTGGGCAGAATATCGAAAGCATCTCCAACGATGCCATAATCCGCTGCCTTGAAAAAGGGCGCGTCCGCATCTTTGTTAATCACTACAATTACTTTTGACGAGTTAACTCCTGCCAGGTGCTGAATCGCACCTGAAATACCCACTGCTATATACAGCTGAGGAGCCACCTTTACACCTGTTTGTCCAACGTGTTCATGATGTGGCCTCCAGCCTAAATCAGACACCGGCTTACTACAACCTGTGCCAGCATGAAGCGCCTTGGCGAGGTCTTCCAAGATACCCCAGTGTTCAGGTCCCTTCAATCCACGACCACCAGACACAACGATCTCTGCTTCGGGCAGTAAAATATCTCCTGTTGCTTTTTCGATGGCAGTAGTGGTCGTGTTAAAATCAGCGTCATTTAATGAGATGGCGTAGGGAGTTACTGCAATTGTGTTGCCTATTTCTTTTGCCTCAGCCGCATTCTTCTTTAACGCCAACACCTTGTTTTGATTTCTTAATTCAACAAAGGAAAATGCTTTACCTGTATAGATGCTGCGCTTCACTACAAAGCCATTGGCCGTGTTCGGCAAGTCCACTACATTCGATACAAAGCTGGCATTGGTTTTAATTGCAACCTTGGCAGCAACTGGCGTACCGAGTGATGAATTCGCGAGAACGAGTATGTCTGCGTTCTCATCATGCATCGCCTTCGTAAGAACAGATGCGTAAACCTGAATTATCGGCTTATCTAATCGAGCATCGGCTACGTGAAGCACTTTCGTGGCTCCATATTTTCCAACAGAGGCCAACTCCGCTGCTTCAATTGAACCCAGTGCCACGGCAACTACCTCACCCGCTTTGAGGGCATTTGCATACGCAACGGCTTCCAATGAGGTCTTTCTTATTTTTCCTTCTCCTACTTCTATAAATACTAAAACTGACATATCAATAAATTTAATATTTTTTAAACTCTATTTTTTCTGACGATTCATTAAAGAACTTTTGCTTCTGTCTTCAATAGGGTTACTAACTCGGCCACATTATCAGCGCTGATCATTCGGATAGCGCCTTTGGCCGGAGGCAATTCAAATTTTTGAACGACCACCGTCTTATCAACCGCTTTTGGTTCAACCACTTTTAGAGGCTTGGTTCGTGCCGACATAATTCCACGCATATTCGGGATCTTCCATTCGGCAATAGGCTCCTGGCAGCCGGCCACCAAAGGCAAGTTAGCTTCTACGTTTTCATGCCCTCCTTCAATTTCGCGCTCCATCTTTACTTTAGATCCGTCAATTTCCAGTTTCATTACAGGAGATAAAGACGGGATGCCTAACATTTCACCTACCATTGCGTGAACTACTCCGCCATTGTAGTCGATCGATTCCCTTCCCATCAAAATAAGATCATACCCCTTGGCATGCTCTGCAATTTGTGAAGCCACAAAATAAGAATCTGTAGGGTCTGCATTGACACGAATGGCATCATCAGCGCCAATCGCAAGCGCCTTCCGAATGGTTGATTCTGTTTCAGCAAGCCCAATGTTAATGACTGTAACCAGCGTTCCGGGTGTTGCTTCTTTCAATTCGATCGCACGCGCCAACGCGTAATCGTCATAAGGCCCAATAATAAATTGGACACCCGTAGTGTCGAACTTCGTACCATTTTCAGTAAAATTGATCTTTGAAGTGGTGTCGGGAACATGAGAAATACAAACTAAAATCTTCATAAAAAGGATATGGGAAATGATTATTAGATGTTTAACAAAGGAAACTTAAATTTGGCTCAAGATAAAGGATAAAATTTTAATAAGAGTTGTTGGAAACCGAAAAAATGAAATGAACTACGAGCGGGTGAAAAACTTGGAGCAGTGGATACTAGAAGACCCTACCGAGCCCTTCAACAAGTATGCGCTGGCGATGGAACTTAATGGCAAAGATCCTCAACGCGTTGGTTTGTTGTTTCAGGAATTGCTGACCCAACATGCTGATTATCTGCCGACCTACTACATCGCGGCTAGCTTCTTCTTAGCTCAAGGGAACCAGCCAAAAGCGATACAAACACTTGAATCAGGAATCATTGTTGCTAAAAAACAGAACAACCTAAAAACCGAGAAAGAACTTCATTCCTTTTTGGATGAACTTCAATTTGAATGATCAAATTGATATCAATACTGCCCGGTACTTAGCATGACCAGCGTACAAGCCTCGAGAGCTTCTGCGCCTGATTCCTCTACCTTTTTTTCAAATTCAGCATTTTCGGTACCGGGGTTGAAGATAACACGCTTTGGTTTCAGACTTAGGAGATACTCGTAGTGTTCCTGTTGGTGTTGCGGGCCAATATAGAGCGTAATTGTATCTACATCTCCGATCAACGGCCTGCTTCCGATATTCAAAATCGGTTCTCCAAAAACCTCTCCCGATTTAACACCAATCGGCACTATTTCATGGTGGTTTTCAACGAGCTTTTCGGCAGCCATAAAGGCATACCGGCTTGGGTTCATTGTAGCACCCACAATCACCGTTTTCTTGTTCGTCTTATCCATTCACATTCAGTTCAAAAGAGTAACGACAATTCATTGAGAAGAGTTCTTTTTGTAATACAACTTGGCCATGGCCTCAGCACAACGTTCGCCATCCATTGCTGCCGACACAATACCTCCCGCATACCCTGCCCCTTCACCGCAAGGAAAAAGATGCTTCACAGACACGTGCTCAAGTGTTTCCTTATCTCTTGGAATGCGCACGGGAGAAGACGTTCTGCTCTCCACTCCTACTACCTGTGCTTCGTTAGTTAAGTAGCCCCTCATTTTGCTTCCAAAATTCTTGAACCCTTGCCTCAAACCATCTGCAATAAATGGCGGTAATACATCATCCATGGTGATGCTCTCAAGTCCCGGTTGATAGGATGTTGGCAACAAACTTGATGAACGTTTACGATTTACAAAGTCAATCAGCCGCTGGGCGGGAGCGACCTGCGTTCCGCCTGCTAGTGAGCATGCTCTTTTTTCAATTTCAGACTGAAAGTGAAGACCCGCCAAAGCACCATACTTGCTAAACTTCTGATAGTCGGATTCTTCAATCGACATTACTATTCCTGAATTGGCAAATTTGGAGTCTCGCCTCGAAGGGCTCATTCCGTTGACGACCACTTCACCGGGGGCTGTTGCTGCTGGCACAATGAACCCACCAGGGCACATGCAAAAAGAGAATACGCCTCGCTCTTTGCCAATGACTTTTGCTTGGTGAACCAGAGAATAAGAAGAAGCCGGCAAATAGGGACCACGATCTGTCTTACAATGATATTGAACCTGGTCAATCAGCGACTGCGCATGCTCCACCCGCACGCCCAGTGCAAAAGGTTTTGCCTCAATAGTGACGCCACGCTGGTTGAGTAATTCAAAGATATCTCGTGCTGAATGACCTGTGGCAAGAAGCACCGAGGCCGCTTCCCATTTTGTCCCATCTTCGGTGATAACGCCCAACATTTCATTGCCTCTCAGTAGAAAATCGGTCACTTTGGTATTGAAATGAATTTCTCCTCCCGCATTCTTGATACTCTCACGAAGCTCGGCCACCAGCAACGGCAACTTGTTCGTGCCAATGTGTGGATGGGCATCGTACAAAATTTCCTCTTTGGCACCGTGGGCAACCAGGATTTCCAAAATGCGCCTGATATCGCCCCGCTTTTTTGAACGGGTGTATAGTTTGCCATCAGAATAGGTGCCGGCACCCCCTTCTCCAAAGCAATAGTTTGATTCAGGGTTGACGATATCGGCTTTGTTGATTGCCGCAATATCCCTTCTTCTCGATTGTACATCTTTTCCCCTTTCCAGCAAAATCGGTTTGATCCCTAGTTCAATTAAACGAATGGCAGCGAACATTCCGGCTGGTCCCGATCCAACAATAATTGCTGCAGGAGCATTGCTCACATTGGGATATGATTTTTTATAGGCAATGACTGAACCTGCCTCTTTCTTTGGAATAACTTCGACTAAGAAATTAACAATTACTTCCTTGCCTCTGGCATCGATCGATCTTCGCAATGGCTGCAAGAATACTCCTCCATCATCTGTTAAATGTAGTTTTTGAAAAAGAGCTGGTTTGACAAGTGCCTCGTCAAATGCCTCCTCGGGGCTTAAATTAACTTCAACTTTCTGATTCATAGGAAAGGTATTTATCCCTTCAATTGGATGACAGATTAACAAAGACGCAATTTACGAGTTATTGTTGGTGCTGGATGATGTTTGTTTACAAATCGTTCGCGTTATCTTCTTCCATCAAAAGAAAAAGAATACCCAAAGTTGATTCCGAAATTAGTACTGGTGGAAAAAGACGATTGGTTCAGGGATGAAAATGAATTTTTGTACAAATCATCGACATCAAAACTTCTAAATCCAATGTTGTAAGCACCAAAAATGTCGATGGTGAATCCATTGCCATTGTTTCGTTCCATCAGGCGCAGCCCTAGCAACACGCCCCACTCAGCTCGTTGTTCAGAGGCACTCGCGGTCACTTTCGTTAAGGGGGAAATGGGTGAGAAAACATTGTTGAAATGACTGATGTTGGTGAACCGAACCTGATGTCCAAAATACCACATCCCGGTTTTAAGTGGATTGTAAAATTTCTGCCGTACCGAGATCACATTACCTCGTTGATAAACCCTATTCTCAGGAACTTCCGAGTCGGCCGTGAAAAACGGATCACGTAATCCTTCAAAGGCGAACTCATGCCCAAGTCGCTCTTGATTATAAAATTCAATGGAAAGTGGAATCGATCCAATGAATGCAAAAACAGGATTGCCACCAACAACCACCCCATGATACTCGGGAAATAGAGGTGCAAAATAATTAAAGCCCTTACGCTTCGTTTTTTTGGGAACAACGATGGTACTGTTTTTATTCCGTTTCAGGGCAGCATCGACCTCATTGGCCAATGTCTTGTCTTCGTAGAACGGCTTATAGTATCCGGCTAGTTTCCCATCCGGTTCGTAGAGCTCCCAGGTACCCACTCTTAGATCATCTTCAATCTGACCTGTTGTTTGCAATGATCCATTTGGGAAAAAGCCCGAATAGGTTCCTTTTCCACGATCAAACGTACACTCTCCTTCTATTTTGCCATCTTGAAAGTAATATTGCCACTTTCCCTGATTTTTCTCATCAACGATTTGTCCCTTTACTCGCAGCTTACCGTCTTGATAGTATTCGCGGTATTCCCCCACGCCATTTTGGTAAGTGATCTCGCTTCGCTTACTGCCACCTTTGTTGAAGGTTGACCAATACCCGTTCTTTTTACCATCAACAAATTCGCCTCCTGAGAGAGTGGTACCATCTTCAAAGAAATAACTCCATTTTCCGCTCGGTAAATCATTCGTGTACCACCCTGAAGCCGACAGTTTGCCGGAGGGATAAAACTGCTTCCATTCACCATTCTTCTTACCGTTCTCAAAATTGCCTTCACTTTCTAGCGTACCATCTTCAGAGAAGAAACGCCATAGCCCCACATTTCGCGCACCCGCTTTCGGCCCTTCACCCAATACTTTACCTGAGTGATAATACTCTGTAAATCGACCGTAATCATCTTTGTATTCGATCTCTCCACGTAGCGTGCCGTCTTCAAAGTACATCTTCCATAAACCGGTTCTGCTATTTTCTTTGTACTCTCCTGTTTCCTTTAAATCACCATTTTCGTAATAGAATTTCCAAACACCTTCCTTCAACTTTCCATCAATAGTCCCCTCCATACTTTTTTGTCCGCTTTCGTAAAAGTATTCCCACAATCCATAGTTGGAATTAGCGCGAAGAATTCCCTTCATGCGCAAATTGCCGGTCTCAAAATAAAACTCCCAGGCACCGGTGGTCTCGTTGTTAATAAATTGACCCTTGGACTCAATATTGCCATTCAAAAAGTAAGAGATATAGCGACCTTGCAGAATGTTACTGATGGTATCTTTTACCTGATACACTTCCTTCACATTTTTCTTGGCGGCATCATGATAAGTCGTGCGGGTGATCCCCTGCGCGAACGCAAGAATGGGAAGTAACCCAAAAAAAAGAAAAGCGCACTTTTTCACTTGACAAAGATAGATAATCGGGATGATTGGCTGCACGCACGGGTTCATGCATAACCGATACGGCAGATCGCCTAACGCGCCATGTTCTTCACCACGCCTGCCTTGCCCCAATCTGCCTTTTCCTGATCCGTCCACAGATAGGGGAAAAACATTGTCTTCTGAAAACGAGGTGGTAAATACTTTTGCCAGTTTGTACCGCCCGTTGCTTTGATATCTTCCGGATCGCGTTGTAGGTACCGGCCAGCTGATTTCAAATGCGCCAGCGGCCACAACACGTTTGCCAATTGATCAAACTCGCGCAAACGAGAGATCACATCGGGCGAGCCTTTGAAATGTTGTTCGTACAGTTTCGACAAATTTCGGTCGCGAAACTTCATACCAGTCGACTTAAAAAGCTGCAGGTATTTTTCTTCAAACTGCTGCAGTGTCAATGTCTTTTTTCCAGATGCAAGTTCCGTAGCACCACTTCGCCAGTATAACTTCTCTACCTGGAGGTCGAAGTCGCTATATTCTTGCAACGCCTCACGCTCTCGCGGGTTGACCAGGTTGATCATATCCGTTGCACAAATTTCGATTAGCCGATATTGTGCTGATTGAAAGCCAGACGAAGGCAGCAATGACATTCGAAATTTCAAGAATTGCTCGCGTTCCATGCCATCGACCATTACTGTGAAGGAGCTCTCCAACAATTGAAAATAGCGAATGACCCGATCCAGTCGGGCAATAAAGAAAGCTTGATCCACAGGTTGCTTCTCTGAAATCTGTTCAAGCTCCCATAAAATCAGGTTAAAGTAAAGCTCAGTGATCTGATGGTAGACGATAAATACTTTTTCGTCAGGAAATTGTGTCTTGGGGTTCTGCAAACTTAGCAGGGTATCGAGGTGAATATAATCCCAGTAAGTCAGGTAGTCGGCATGCAACAACCCATCCAGATAGGAAGAAAGATCTTGCCCCATCACCGCATACTTTTGCTGCAGTTTTTTTACTTGTTCTACTAAATTAGGATCGAGTGGTTTTTCCATTAAACAAAAGATGAATGGTGTTCTTTATTAGCGGCTCAAAATAGGCTGTACTTTGGACTTTTGTGTAAATTTGATGCTTTCAATAAGAATAACCAAACAGCCATGTCAAGCACCACTTCAGCCCCTGCTTCCGCTAAAAAATCCTTAAAACAAGATCTGTACGATCATCCTGATTTTTATCAAATCGATGACTTGCTCACCGAAGAGCATAAGTTGATTCGCAGCTCTGTACGCGACTTTGTCAAAAAAGAGATAAGCCCCTACATAGAAGATTGGGCCCAGCGTGCACACTTTCCTTACGAAATCGTGAGAAAGTTTGGCGAAGTGGGTGCCTTCGGACCTACCCTGCCTGTAGAATATGGCTGTGGCGGCCTGGACTATATCTCCTATGGGATTATTATGCAAGAGATCGAACGCGGAGACTCGGGCATGAGGTCTACTGCGTCCGTACAAGGATCACTCGTGATGTATCCTATTTATAAATTTGGCAATGAAGCACAACGCAAAAAATACCTACCGAAACTGGCCAGCGGAGAATGGTTGGGTTGCTTTGGTTTGACGGAGCCTGATCACGGTTCCAACCCAAGTGGAATGGTTACCAACTTCAAGGACATGGGCGATCATTACTTGCTGAACGGAGCCAAGATGTGGATTTCAAATTCACCGAAAGCAGATGTAGCTGTTGTGTGGGCGAAGAATGAAGCGGGGCGAATTCACGGACTTATTGTCGAACGTGGAATGCCCGGTTTTACCACACCAGAAACACATGGAAAGTGGAGCCTTCGGGCGAGTGCTACGGGAGAACTAGTGTTTGATAACGTGAAAGTTCCAAACGAAAACTTGTTGCCAGGCAAAAATGGTCTAGGCGCACCGATGATGTGTTTAGATTCCGCGCGCTATGGAATAGCGTGGGGCGCATTGGGGGCAGCTATGGATTGCTACGAATCGGCCAGGCGATATGCGGCTGAGCGCATTCAATTTGGAAAACCGATTGGCTCCTTTCAATTGCAACAAAAAAAGCTGGCTGAAATGCTTACTGAAATCACGAAAGCACAACTACTTAATTGGCGATTGGGCGTGTTGATGAATGAAGGCAAGGCGACAACCCCTCAGATATCATTGGCGAAGCGTAACAATGTGAACCTCGCTTTGGAAATTGCGAGAGAAGCACGCCAGATGCACGGAGGCATGGGCATTACCGGTGAGTACCCTATCATGCGCCACATGATGAATTTGGAATCAGTGGTAACCTATGAAGGCACGCACGACATTCATTTGTTGATTTTAGGAAATGAGATTACCGGGATACCGGCTTTTGTATAACTCGTCTGTCGTTGCTGGCTATTAGTTGATCGAGCACGAGCTTTCCAATATCCAACAACGAACTACCAACAACGAATAATGAAAATAGTAACCGTACTCGGTGCTCGTCCACAATTTATAAAAGCCGCTACCGTATCGCGCACGTTAAAGAAGTCTGGCATTGAGGAAATCATTGTTCACACGGGGCAGCACTTCGATGCCAATATGAGCCAGGTTTTTTTTGATGAGATGGAGATCCCTCATCCCCACTATAATCTCGAGATACAAGGTTTGAGCCATGGCGCCATGACCGGGCGAATGATGGAACAAATTGAACATGTATTGATCAAAGAAAAGCCAGTATGCGTATTGGTTTATGGAGACACCAACTCAACTCTTGCTGGCTCTTTGACAGCTGCTAAACTGCACATCCCTGTAGCGCATGTGGAAGCGGGGCTGCGGAGTTTCGAAATGAAGATGCCGGAAGAAGTCAACCGAATACTGACAGACCGCATCAGCCAATTATTGTTCTGCCCTACGGAAACCGCAGTTGCCAATCTGGAGAAAGAAGGCTTCAAGAACTTCCCTTGTGAGATTGTCCAACCTGGAGATGTGATGTACGATGCTGTACTTTACTACCAACAAAAAGCAGAAACAGTAGCAACGATAGTAAAGAAGCTAAACCTCACCCCTAACCACTTCGTGCTGTGCACCATCCACCGCGCAGAAAACACCAATGACCCAGAGAAACTTCGAGGCATCTGCGATGCCTTGAATGAAATCAATAAAGAAATTCCGGTGGTACTCCCTTTACATCCACGCACAAAGGCTTACCTGAATTCACTGGCAATCTCACTGGACGTTACGACTATCGAGCCACAAGGATATTTTGACATGTTGTCGCTATTGAAAAACTGTAAGTTGGTAATGACAGACAGTGGGGGTCTACAAAAGGAGGCTTTTTTCTTCCAGAAATTCTGCCTTACGCTGCGCGATCAAACAGAGTGGGTGGAGTTGATCGATGCAAAAGTAAACTATATCGTGGGCTCAGAAAAAGCTGCCGTTCTTTCTATGTTCAATAGGTTAGAGCACGAACCCTATCCTACTACTGGCGCGCTGTATGGCGAAGGCAACGCTGCAGAGTTGATCGCAGAAAAATTAAAAACGAAGTTCAACTAATTGTTTTTTGAGAAAAATTCCTCTCTGAGAATTTCAATTTTCGATATACCCTTTTACCAGTATTCGTTGAACGGGGTTAACGGGGTCATTTGCATAAATGGTAAGTGCCTTGTTTTGCAGCCCTTCACGTCCGGTCGGATCGAAACGAAACTCAATCGTAGCTTCTTCATTTGGTTTTAGCTTCATACTGCTAAAATTGACGACCAAACAGGTGCAGTTGCTTTGAACATGTCGAATGATCAGGTCTTTTTTACCTTTGTTTCTGACTTTCAACAACCTTGACACTTCTACCCCGTTTCTTATTTTCCCAAAATCCAATTGATAGTCATTAACAATTAGCGAGGGCGCTTTTGACTGCTCTTCTGGCGTGAGTGAGGCAAAATATTCTTCTACCGTGGCATAAACAGGAAACTGTTTTTCAGGCAGCATCTTGTCGGTTGTTTTGATCGTTACGCTATTGGTACAAAATCCATACTTCCCCTCGACATTGGCGCGGTAAACAATACTGAATTTTGCCGATGACTTTGGCGGCAGCACTTTAGGATAAAACAACTTAATGTGTGGGGGCGCTATCACTTCTAGAATCTTGATCGAATCATTGCCATTGTTGTAGAGTGGAAACTCAACACCAGGGTTCTCTCGATTGATAAACACTTTGCCAACGTTAAAGGACGTATTTCTAAACCGTAGATTCCCCTTCTCCACCACCAAGTCGTAAGGCCCAGTCTCAGATTTCTTATCAATTACGTTTCCTTTTATCTGGAGAATGATCGTAGCACCCTCAAAGTCTGTGGAGACGGTCAGTGATTTATTAAAATAGCCCGGCCGTCCTTTCGGGTCGAAGCTGGCCTTAATCAATCCTGACTTACCTGGGGCGATAGGTTCCTTTGTCCATCCGGGTGTAGTACAGCCACAAGATGGCTGAACAGATAAAATTGTAATAGGCTGCGTGGATTTGTTAAAAAAAATAAACTCGTTCATTACAGGGCCATTTTTTTCAACAACATCGCCAAAGTCATGGCTCTTGTCTTGAAAAAACAACGGCTCCGCTACCTGGCAAATGCCTACCTGATAACAAACGAAGATGCAAACTTGCAAAAACAGTACTCTCGCTACACTCATTTTTTATTTATTACCAACAAAGATAAATAAGAATTCCCACCCCGTAGGCGGTTGCATTTTGGTTAGTTCTGTTTTTGCTTTACATTTACTACTACCGCCTAACTTTTGATTTAATTGAATCCACAAAAATTTTATTGGTTCGTCCAAAACTACAACTCTCTGTTGCTTGAAGATGCCAATCAACTGATCGAGTTAGAAGGCCAATTTCCCTATAGCCAGGTCATACGCCATATGGTAGCGCGAGTGACCCAAGATTTGAATCTATCCGAAAAAGACAACGCCCTTAGGCAAAGTGCGATTTATGCCACCGATCGAGCGGTGCTTAAATCTATTATGACTACCCCACGGGCTGCACAACCGATACCGAGAACAGAAGAAGTCTTTGTTGAGCTTTCTACGCCACCAATTGAAGCCCAACCTATTCGCGCAACAGCCATTGAGGACGAAGCTGTGTTACCCGATATACCTTCGCAGTCAGTTGATATTTATGAAGAAGTGGAGCAAGACTTGGCCCAACTCCATAACTCCATGCATCGATTTGAACAAGTGGTGGAGCAGCTGGAGCATTCTGCTCGTCCCCTTTCGGATGGCATCACTACCCATCCCATAGAGAAGGGCGAGTTAAAGGAAGCCGACCTGATCGAACATATAAAAAGCACGAAGGAGATTAAGTCGGAGGGCGTAAAGCAAAACGAACAAACGGAGATCATCGATCATTTTATCAAGACTCAACCCACTATTAATAAGCTCAGGCCCGTGTCCGAGCCAACCGATTTGACAGAAAAAATTGAGTTGCAAGTGACACACATCGTTTCTGAAACTCTAGTGGAAATTCTACTCAAGCAAGGAAAAAAGGAGAAGGCAGTTGAAATGCTCAAAAAGTTGATTTGGAAGTTTCCACAAAAAAAGGCTTACTTTGCAGCCCGAATTGAAGAGCTGAAAAAATAAGTTATGTGGTATACGTTATTCATTATCCTGGCAATTGTTTGCGCTGTGTTGTTAGTTCTAGTGGTATTAGCCCAAAACTCAAAAGGTGGAGGTCTATCTAGCCAATTTGGCGGATCGGGAGCAAGTAATTTGATTGGTGTAAAAAAAACCGGTGACGTTTTAGAGCGTCTTACTTGGGGTTTTGCAATTGCAATCATGGTTTTTTCATTGGCAACAAATTTTACAGCACCTAGCACAGGTGTGGTTACTGACGAAATTTTGGAGCGAGCAAAAGAGCAACAAGCGGCTCCCGGAATTGATATTAAGAAGGCTGCACCTGCAGCGGATAGCACCAAGAAATAAGGCGTCCCTATCCTGGTCTGGATAGGTCCTTTTGGAAAAAATCTATTCTTTGCTCTTCTATTTTTAAAGGCAACTTGGTTGTTGGTGCCCTACATAATTTAGTTACTAAGTGCACAGCGTTACAATTTCAACGAAACTAACAACGGCAACTAATGGATTACCCAAAAATGCGATCCATGTTACGCTGCCGTCAACTTACTGCCAATCTGCCAATAATTCCATTTTCCTATACAGATTCTGTCAAAAATATCCACAATTGCTGCCGCTTTAGATTAATTGTGTCAAAAAAAAACGACTAAACACCTCTGGCATAATAGTAGCTACGCCATGAGAGACTATAAGTCACATTCACAACTAAACAACTAAAATAGTTATGTCAAAAATCAATTTCAAACCTAATGAAGATCGCGTGCTGATAGAAGCTTCTGCCGCAGAAGTAAAGACTGCTTCAGGGCTCTACATACCTGATACCGCAAAAGAAAAACCGCAACAAGGAAAAGTAATTGCCATTGGCGATGGGCTGAAGGACAAGCCTGTTACTGTTAAAGTGGGCGATAAAGTACTTTACGGAAAGTATTCAGGTACTGAAATCACTATTGATGGAAAAGAATATTTGATCATGCGCAACTCCGATATATTCGGTACTATTTAATTCAAAATCACTACTAAACAAGATATACTATTATGGCAAAAGAAATAACATTTGACACAGCAGCACGCGACAGAATCAAAAAAGGCGTGGACAAATTAGCGAATGCAGTAAAAGTAACGCTAGGGCCGAAAGGACGCAATGTGATCCTTGACAAGAAATTCGGCTCCCCTACCGTAACAAAAGACGGAGTGTCGGTAGCTAAAGATATTGAATTGAAAGATGCGATTGAAAACATGGGTGCTCAACTCGTGAAAGAAGTAGCTTCAAAGACTGCCGATGCAGCTGGTGACGGAACCACCACAGCCACCGTATTGGCTCAATCTATCTATGGACATGGAATCAAGAACGTAGCGTCTGGTGCCAACCCAATGGACTTGAAGCGCGGCATCGACAAAGCGGTAGAAGCGGTTGTAGAAAGTCTGAAAAAACAATCTAAGCCTATCAAAGGCTCACAAGAAATCACACAAGTAGCTACCATTTCATCCAACAACGATCATGAAATTGGAAAAATGATTGCTACTGCCATGGAGAAAGTAGGCAAAGACGGAGTCATCACGGTAGAAGAAGCAAAAGGTACTGAAACCGAAGTGAAGACGGTAGAAGGTATGCAATTCGACCGCGGTTATTTGTCACCTTATTTCGTGACCAACACAGAGAAGATGGAAGTGGATTTAGATAGCCCCTACATTTTGATCTACGACAAGAAAGTATCGTCTATGAAAGAGCTTCTTCCAATTTTGGAGGCAACAGCTCAAACAGGAAAGCCTCTTTTGATCATTGCTGAAGAAGTAGAAGGCGAAGCCCTTGCTACCCTGGTAGTGAACAAGATCCGCGGTGCCCTACGTGTGGCTGCTGTGAAGGCTCCAGGCTTTGGTGATCGCAGAAAGGCAATGCTAGAAGACATTGCAATCTTAACCGGTGGCAAAGTAATCAGCGAAGAGACTGGAATGAAGTTAGAAGATGCCAAGTTAGAGTATCTTGGAAAAGCCGAGAAGGTAAACATTGATAAAGACAACACGACTATCGTAAATGGTGCTGGCAAGAAGTCAGAAATCACAGGTCGTGTTAATCAAATCAAAGCTCAAATTGACGTCACTACTTCAGATTACGACAAAGAAAAGTTGCAAGAGCGTTTGGCTAAGATTTCCGGTGGCGTGGCCATCCTATACATTGGTGCGGCTACCGAAGTGGAAATGAAAGAGAAGAAAGATCGCGTGGACGATGCATTGCATGCCACACGTGCTGCGGTTCAGGAAGGTATTATCCCCGGTGGTGGTGTTGCTTACATTCGCGCTATTGAGGCGTTGAAAAACGTAGCAACTGACAACGATGACCAGTCTACTGGCGTAAACATTATTCGTCTGGCGTTAGAATCACCGTTAAGAACCATTGCTGAGAATGCAGGCCAAGAGGGCTCGGTGATAGTAAACAAAGTAAAAGAAGGCAAAAAGGACTTCGGCTACAATGCAGGAGAAAATAAGTTTGAAGACTTCTTTAGTGCAGGTATTATCGATCCTACGAAAGTAGCTCGTTTGGCGCTAGAGAATGCTGCTTCTATTGCTGGTTTGTTGCTTACTACTGAAGCGGTTGTCTCTGACATTGCTGAGGAAAAAGAGGCGCCTGCGATGCCACATGGTGGCGGAATGGGCGGAATGATGTAATTCTGATAAGAATATGTTCTTTGAACCCTTTCCAACTTGTTGGAAAGGGTTCTTTTTTTGAATTCCGCTTCAATCGTTCAATCAATTGAGTTTTTGATTAGCTTGCATTTATAACAACTCACGCACACTATGGTCATCCATAACAACTTTCAAGACTTTGTTCTGTTTCTGTATATCCACATGGCTTTGGCAGATAACTATTTACATCCGTCTGAAGAGGAAGTAATCCTTGGTAAGATGGCAAAGCTATTTCCGACCGAGACGAACCCAAAGCAAAAGTTTGATGCGGCCTTGCTACATTATAAGACATTGCCACACAATGAAGTAATGGACATCATACGTGATACCTTCAAACAATTTGATCACGTTAAATTTGCACAGAAGTACAAAGTGTATACAGACATGTATGACGTGATTAACGCGGACGGAAAGGTGGAGGAATCAGAAAAAAATGCACTAGACTTACTGAAAGAAATAATCGATTTGAATGCGGAAGTAAAGCATTAGACCAGATTGTCATGTAGCGCCATTCGCGTTTTTCTCAGTTGAATAGTGGAAAAATAACTTAACTCAAAAGCAAAAAGCCTCTATTCTTTAAGAATTAGAGGCTTTTTGCGGTCTGGACGGGACTCGAACCCGCGACCTCCTGCGTGACAGGCAGGCATTCTAACCAGCTGAACTACCAGACCATCCTTTTTAGGAGGCGCAAAGATAGCCGTGTGTTTGATTAATCCAAAGAAAATAACAGTTGGAAGACCATTTTACGCAACAAATTATCCACTGTTTGGCTTTATCATTTCTGAAGCGCGCTTTCTTGGCGCACCTACCTCGCGAAATCGGTAACCCAAAACAAATCGAAATCATATCCAACAAAGTAAGGCGATTCAATAAACGTAGGATGTACTCCTACTAAGTATACAAACCCATCGATCTCAATCACTTTTTGATCTTTTCGATATCCTCCTGATCAATGACCCGGGATCGTATTTACAGGCTATCAAACCATCTTGCGCACGCAAAAGTTGACCTGTAACTTTATCCTTCAACATAGCCCATCGTTTGATGCCCTTCTTGACCAAACAAATTAAACCCAAATTTTGAAGTAGCAAAATTTGCATGCGATTGACGCAAAATGCTTGGCATTTTGGTAAAGTAAGATGCCTGCTACAGTCAAATTAGACTCGTAGGGAGTTAACCCTGAGAATACAGACGGTATCAGTTCAAAATGGCACCCACGAAGAAGTGTTCACCTTTGCTTTGATATCATGAAGCAAATTGTACAGACCAAAATAGGTGCGATTGATGTAAATGGCGTGCTTCACTCCCCTTGCTTTTTTCGAGTCGCGTAGCTCCTTCATGCCAGTCAAACGCTCACCAAACTGGTAGATGGATTCAAAGTACTCTTTGTTGTCAAAGTCGAACTCTGCACTGCGGAAAGGCCTTCCCAGAAGGTCTACCAATTCGGAAAATATACCAATGAAAAACTTCTGTTCAGCAGGTGAATCATCATCAAAAATAAAGCGTAAATCAGAAAATGCTTTTTCAATCTTTGACTTATTGGTCAGGATATCCTTTTCCAATAATTGAAAGTACTGCGGGTAAAAATCAGCCGGTATGACCTTCACGCAACCAAAATCGATGATGCCTAGTTTCTTGTCTTTCGTGATAATAAAGTTTCCGGGATGTGGATCAGCGTGCAGTTCTTTTAGTTGGTGAATTTGGAAATGATAAAAATCCCACATCGCCTGGCCAACTCGATTTGCCTCTGCTTTAGTCAGAGTTTCTGTTTTCAGAAATTCGCCCAATGGTTTTCCTTCCAACCAATCCATCGTTAAAATTTTATCCGATGACAGTTCGGGATAATAGGTTGGGAAAACCAAATTCTCAATCTCACCGCATCTCACGGAAAGATTCATTGAACGTTCAAGTTCGAGAGAATAATCGGCTTCCTCCATCATTCGGCTTTGCACCTCTTGTATGTACTCGTCATATTCAGTCGGGTTTAGCTTGAACATCCGTAGCGCAATTGGCTTCACCATGGCCAAATCACTCTTAATGCTGTCTCCTACCCCCGGGTACTGAATTTTTACTGCTAACTTCTTTCCATTCAACGTTGCTTCATGAACCTGCCCCATGGACGCTGCATTTCTGGCTGATTGACTGAAGGTGTCAAAGATTTCGTTGGGTCTTTTCTTAAAAGATCTTTCAAATGTTCTGACCACCAATGGGTACGACAACGGAGGCGCGCTATACTGCGCCATGGCAAATTGATTTTGATAGGCGGTGGGTAGCAAGTTCTTGTCCATGCTTAGCATCTGTGCCACCTTCAGTGCGCTTCCTTTCAACTGGCTGAGCGATTGATAAATATCGGTGGCGTTGTCCTCGTGCAGCTGATCTTTCGTCAGCTCAGGATTTACTAACTTCTTTCCGTAGTGCTTTAGGTAGTTTCCACCAATCTTCGCTCCTGTGGTGATAAACTTGGTAGCACGTTGAACTTTACTAACCGGAATACTTTGCTGCTCTTTTACTTTTGCCATTTTGTCAAATTTTTACGCTCCTTTCCTTCCCAAATGGTCTTTATGACTTTGAATTTTGATACAAAAATTTTCCAAAATCGAGCGCATTATCTAAAACGCCTTTGCCGATCAAGTCAAAAGCGAGTGTTACTGACTTTTCAATCGCCACATCGGTCTTTTCGAAATTTGGGCTATCGTCACGCACCCAAAAATTGAGAACAAACAGTAGATGCATCCAAAAAACATTCGAATACCGATCGTCAATAAAGGGTCTTTTTGCTATTTCTCCAGTTGATTTTCCTTCGTTCAAAATACCTTCAATCCATCCCTCAAAGGCAGACTTAAAACTTTTCAAAAAAATTGGGCTACCGCCAGAAAATTTTGCGCCCTTTAGTTGATGAACCACAAAACTGCGATCTGATTTTAGCAATTCTGCCAATGAAAAATAGAAGGTCAATAATTTTTCGCGTGCTGTGAATAGTGCGAAGTCTTTGTCTCCGCCTAAACGATTAATCGTATCAACTAAATAACTTTCCCAAATTGATTTCTCGACTCCTTCAAACGAACCGAAAAAGGCATAAAAATCCGTCTCAGCCATTCCGTTTTCTTTGCAAAAGGCAAATACAGAAAGGGGCTTCTTACCCTCTGTTAACACATATGTACGATAGGCATTTCTAATCTCAATCGCGCTGACTGGATTAGCGTTTTGTGCCTTGACTTTTTTCTTAGTGGTTTCCATGGTATCAGAACAAAAAAATTCAGAAAAGGTTGGGGTTTTACCAGGCAATTTGAAAGGAAGCCTGAAAGCTCATTACTTCATCAACCTGAGTTTGATGGAATGGCGAATGAAAAGTTATCGGCAGGCAGTAGTCAATTCAGACTCACTACGGTGGCGGGTTGAATGAGCAATTAGAAAAAGCAATAATGCAACATTTCATTGATACCTTAATGCCCGATGTAATTTCTCTTGAAGAAACCCGTATTTGTTTTGAGGTATTCAAAATAGAAAAAGGATTCTCCCTTTATTCCTGCTTCTCGATTTGCCTTTATCATTTTTAAAAGCAGTTCCTCATCTATCCGATAGCCGTCAGCCAATGACACCAGAATGCCCGGAAACACCTTTCGCAGTTGGTGACGCCCAACCTTTTCAACTGTCTCATTCAGAATAAATTGATACGCCTCGAGGTTATACCTATAAAGCTGTGGCATAACAATATCCGCATAACCCTCCATTAGCCAAACAGGCCAATCTTGAAGGTAATTTTGCTTGCTCCAAGGCCAAATACTTGGCGAGTAGCTAACTACCACTTCGGGTTTTAAGTGCTTTACTTCGCGATACAATTCTTTAGCAAAATCATTTAACTTTTTACACCGCCATTCCACCCAGTCACTATCCAAATGATTGGCTGGCGGATAGCGTCCATTATGTTCGCCTCCGTAAAGACCAACAGTGTAATCATCATAGCCACCCTTAGCCGGAAGAGCTGGTAAACGGTCATCACCCTGCACACCATCTACATCATAATTTTTAACAACCTCCAGCACCAGTGAAGCAATAAAGTTTCGAACCTGAGGATGGAATGGATTCATCCACGTAAAGCCATTTTCTTCCAGTACTATTCCGTGGACGTCTTTACTTGCCCAATGAGGGTACTTACTTAAAATATGTTTACCTGAATCCTGGTAGGCACTGCTAAAGCCAAATTCAAACCAGGCGATTACCTTTATGTTCTCTTGATGTGCTTCCTCAATCAATTCTTGCAAAGGATCGCGACCCAAGAAAGCGGGGTCAATGGCACATCCGAAATAGGTAAGCATGGCGTGGCTGGTGTATTGCGTATAGCCTCTGTTCCACGCAACGGTAATTAGGGTATTCAATCCACACTCCTTGGCCACCAGAACAGCATTTTTAATATTCGTCCTGGAAGCTAACACCTCACTCCCTACATTAGTAAGCCAGGCAGCTCGAACAGGCTCATTATTAAGTTGAGCCATGCAGCTAATACTGACTATAACCAATTGTGCGATGGATACAAAAGCTGCAAGCACGACCCTCACTTAATTTGACAGTTGAGCTACATCATTCTCGAATGCAGTCTTTTTGAGAGGCTGAGTATGTCCTAGTGTACTGTAAACCTGATACAACCCGCGCGGTATATGAAAGCACCCTTTCCATTTTCCACCTTTCAGTGGCAACAGTACTTCTCCTCTTCTGTTGAGATAGCCAAACCACTCCAAATACTCAGTATCCTTAAAGTGATGCCAAGTATATTTGTGAACTTTTTCAAACCAATACTTAGCCCTTGCGTCACCTGTAAGGGTGTGTGCCTTGGCCATGCACACCAATGTTTCCACATGCACCCACCAAAGTTTTTGATCCCACTCTAACTGCTGAGGTGGGTAACCTTTGCTGTCGAGAAAATAAAAAATTCCTTCATGTTGGTTATCCCAACTATAATCTAAAATGGAATAAGAAATAGCTGCAGCCTTCTCAATAAGCCTTTGGTTTTTTAAGCGGAGGCCCAAGTCCATGATAAACCACATGGCCTCAATGCCATGGCCAGGATTTAGAAGACGGCCTTCGAAGGAATCTGATAATGAGCCGTCCGAAGTAACATTTTCATAAATGAGGTTTTCATCTTTTTTGTAGAAGACTTCCATCACTTCAAAAATCACCTCCTCGATAAGGACACTGACGGTATCTTTTTCGAGCAGGTGTTCTAACTCAAGCGAGAGATTGCATAATATCATTGGCAATGAAAAATTCTTCAGATGCCGTGTGTAAGGATATGCCTTGTTGTAAATGCCCTTTGGATTATCTCTTCTTTTAAGGATGTTAGAAAAGGTTCGCTTTGCGACCTCTGCATGTTGTTCATCTTTAGTGCATTTATACAAAGTGCCAAAGGCCATGGCAGCAAAGCAATCAGAGAATATATTGTAAGGCTGCGTAAGGGGCTTGCCGTGCCTGTCTAGTGAAAAGTACCAGTTTCCATCTTTATCGCGGCCATGTTTTTGCAAAAAATCTGCCCCATGCAAGGCTGTAGCCAACCACTCTTGCTTTTTTTCTACCTTATCGTAAAGCATCGCAAAGGTCCAAACTTCGCGCCCTTGAAGCCAAGTGAATTTATCGGTGTCGAAAACTTTACCGTACCTATCAAGGCAGGAAAAAAAACCACCATACTCATTATCGATACTATGCTTTAGCCAAAAAGGAATAATATTAGAAAGAAGCTCAGATTTATATTGTTGTGCATATTCACGCATAGATTCAAAGATTAATTTAGATGGCAAGGCGATATTCTTGATAGCGGTTATACAGGTGCTTAGCTTGCAAATAGGCACTATTAGGGCTCATAAAATGAGAGAACTCGAAGGTTATAGCATTCGATATACCTGCCTGTGCCGCGGCCTCTAATTTAAGTTTTAGCTTGTCCCACTTAATTGGCAAAAATTTGATTGGCATATCGCGGTCAAACGATTCGGTATTCGTCCAACATTGCAAACCATAAAGATCAGCCAGCCTCTTGTTCACCCTGAGAAAATCTGGCAGCTCGCTATATTCTACCTGACCATCTTGAAACGCAACTACATCTACTACTTTTTGTAACGCATCGAAAATTTCGTTCCACTCTTTTTCGTGTGTTTGCAGAGAAACTGATTCGGTGCGATGGGTAACATTGCTGTATTGCGATACTTGTTTTACGCCATCAATATAAGGCGAGATAAGCGTAGTGAGGCCATTTGAAATACCCTTACAATGCCTGCCTAATTCAATGTAAGTATTAACAACGCCAGTATTCTTTCGGCTCAGTTCCTGTGTGATATACCAACCATTAAATGCAGGGGAATGTCCATACTTGCCCCACACTTCATCTATTACCTTCTTATTGATGTCGACCTCTTCGAGAAATTTACCACTCACCCAATATTTGCCGGAATCGTAGAGGCCAAAATAAAAGTGCATCGAATATTTTTCGCAAAGGCGCAAAAACATTTCTACTAAATCAACGGAAGGCTTATACCCCATTTCCTCATTCATCAATACTTTAGATGGATAAGTCAGCCAACGTTGATAACCACATCTTATCAAAATGACACTTTCAATGCCCATTGATTTCATCGACCTAAAATCTGAGTCCCACTCCTCTTCTCCCCAATTCTGATGTGGTATATCGTGCGATATCTCGTCTAAAAATGTTGCTTTGATTAACGTCTTCATTCTATCCTTTATTCATCGAATATTTGTTCATTCAATCTTTATTCATCTGCCAACGGCAGTTTATCATACCAATTCAATTTAAGCGCTACAGATGTAACCACCCAGACACACAAACAAGTAACGGCCTGGGGCCATTGGCGGAAAATTACAAATAGAGGCAAAGCCACCATCGCCATTTGCCAAGTAATGCCGATCAAAACGTTTATCATATCTCTGTATGGATGTGTCTGAAAATCCTGGGCAGGCATCACTTCCAGTAACCGTGCTTTCATCTTTCCCCAAAAGCCCCAAGGCTTAGTTTTAACATAAAATGCAAGCAATGCGCTTTCGTCTACCGGAGATGTGAGTTTACACGCAATGATGCTGACAGCCGTGGACAACGCCAAAATAATGAAGAAGGCAAACAAGGGTTGCACTGAACTATTCACCCACCCACCGTAGGCAGGGAAGTAGGCTGTAACAAACCATTCCAAGCAAGGAGGGGTAACCAAAGCCAGCACGATCCCGCTCATCATGCCATAAAAATAACCGTACCCATTAAACCTCCACCAAAACCATTTCAACACATTGGCCGCACAATAACCTCCATATAGTGCAGAAGTAATCCAGAGCACTATACTATTCAGCGACTCAATGAAAAAGCCAACGAAAAGACCAATTGTCACCACTACTATTGAAAGTAAGTAACTCCACCTGATGTAATGCCGCTCAGTTTGATATGGCCGCCAATAGCGCTTATATAAATCATTCACCAAATAGGCGGGCGCTACATTTACGAATGCACTGAAGGTACTCATAAAGGCTGCCAATAGGCCGGCAATAATCAGTCCCTTCATGCCCACAGGTAAGTACTGCGATACTACTATACTAAGGATACGCTCGAAGTCGGGTGTAGTCTGTTGCTGCATTAGGGGCAGCACATATTGAAAAGCAATCAGGGCAAGCCCTCCTACCATCAAATAAAGCGGTATGAATAAAACCAAAATAGTAAACCCACTCATGCGGGCAGCATCGCGGGGCGACTCTGCACTTAACATGCGCTGCATGTCGAATCCCGGAACAGGCCCAGCCAGGCTGGCAAAAATCCCCTTGCCAATCATCATAAACAAAACTGCCTGAAATAAACGAAACCCGTCTTGATCAATTTTAATGTCGGCAAACGGAAGCTTGTCTTGCCATGCAATGCTCAAGGTTTTCTCAGGCCAGAAATTAAGCCAATGGTCGGGCAAAAGGCCGTTGATGTAATCTATATCTACATGGGTGAAAGCAAATACCACTATCAGAATGCAGCTGACAACCATAATGGCAAACTGCATTACTTCTGTGGCTACCACACTATAGATGCCCCCTTTGATGGTATACAGTGTGGTGAGAAAACAAATCAATAAAGAATAGGAATGCTCACTGCTCATGTGATAGCTGCCTATTGAAAAGGCCATGTTCCAAGGCAAAATGCTTGCAGCAAAGGGGCCGATACCCACGAAAAAATAGGCGATAGAAGCCACAACTGTTAGCACGGCAAACACTACAACTATCAGGTGGCTCAGGCGGGCACCCCTGCCATCGCCAAACCTGAATTGAATCCACTCGGCACCTGTCATCACTCCACTCCTGCGTATCCAAATGGCCATAAAGATCATCACAATAACCTGGTTCCACACCGGCCATATCCACGGTATCCACACACTTTGAAGACCGTAAATAACAAGCACGGCCACGCGCCATGCTGCCCCGTTTATGTCGAACATACCAGAACTATTACTAAACCCCAACCAGTACCACTTCATGCTATTGTCGCCCAAAAAATACGACCGCATGTCGCCCTTGGCTTTTTTAGATATCCAAAAGCCCAGAAAGATGCTAAGGAAGATGTAGGCTAATACAATAGTTGTATCCAATAAAGAGAGTGCCACAGGATATTTTTATGTGTTATGAAAGCGTTGTTTATTCATTGACTGTACTGATCTCTTTTGCGTTGATAGAAAAAGACCTGACTTTATGGTTCATTATGCCAATCAACAAATTAACATTTTTGGGAGAGCGGATTATCTTCAATCTTTGGATATCGCCCATCACAGAAAGACCACTTTTGGTGGCGGGCAAGTCTTTGAAGTTACCATTACCATCGTTGATGAGAACTGTTCCATAAGAAGCGTCTGATTTGCCGATGCGCACACGCACCATTGTTTCATTGCCACCTAAAACAACATCCAAATCGCCATCATTGTCTATATCGGTGGAGCACATGGCGTGTATAGGTGAAAATTGAGTACTGATTGGTAGGTTGCGTTGAACAAAAACTCCGTTCTTATTTTCTAAGTATACTGTTTCTAAAATGTTCGCTGAAAGAGTTTTACTGTCCTTAAGTTCCTCTGAAGTAAAAACATCCTGAAGGGTTACCTTCGAATACGAACTATAGTCAGTAAAACGCTTTTGAAGAAAGTTTACCTGCCCCAAAGCTTCATCGCGGCTTGCGTAAGGGTATGATTTATCACCGATGTAATAACAAAAGAATAGATCGGTTTTTCCATCTGCATTGAAATCTTTGAAGGTAAGGGAACCCGGGTGGGTATCTGAAACCCTATAATGACTGTTTCCCCCGTAGTTCCCCACCAACAAATCAATATCCCCGTCACCATCAAAGTCCCCTCCCGAAATACAATTCCACCAGCCTTTGTAATCGTGATCAAGAAACTTCTCCGTGCTCTTTACTAGCTTCCCATCCTTGTTTATAAAAAACTCTATGTTGGTCCATTGGCCCACAACTATCAAATCCATTTTCCCGTCTCTGTTCAAGTCGGTAGATAGTGCATCTGTAACCATACCGATTTTTTCCAGTTCGGGAGCAACGGTTGATATTGAATTTGTAAACTTTCCTTTTCCATCGTTTATTAATAGCTGACTGAGTGGCGCTTCTGGATAACGGCCCGGAACGAAACTGCTGCCAATAAAAAGGTCATCATATCCATCCATGTTTACATCCAGTATTTCAATGGCACACCCTGCATTCGTTTCGGCTGGCAGCGCATTTGATGACTTGGCAAAATTTCCCTTCCCGTCATTTAAGTAAAGGCGGTCTTGCAACAGCTTATCATCTGGTTCGAACATATAGCCACCACTCGCCACGTATAAGTCTAAATCACCATCCTTATCGACATCTACAAATTCTGCATCTTCATCCTGAGCTTCTTTATCCTTTAAGAAATCCATAATCACTTTTTCTTTCATGGCACCATCGGGCAGTTGCATAAAAAGCGTACTGGGTTGATCTTTGGCTCCTCCCAGATAAACATCATCCCATCCATCGGCATTCACATCGCCCACAGCCATTGCAGGACCTGAATAAGAAAACATTTTGGGAAGCAGGCTCTGCCTTTTGAAATCATTCACCTCCGCAGAATGGTGAGCCCAGGAAATCAAACCAGATTCTTCCAACAAAGTGCTTTGCTTAACTTCTGCCGATGGAAGGCTGAAAGAAGGACGGCTGATGAATACTGGTGTACTTAAATCATAGGTTACAACCCGCTTTCCATCGGGCCAGGTAATTTGTATAGAGTCAACTTTAGAAGCTGTTGCAATGCTAATGGGCACGTACATACAAGACTGATATCCGCGTGTGGGTGAAAACTCAAAGTATTGAGCACTATCCCTTTGAAAAACCTGCACTTTAGTTCCGATTATATTTTGACCTGCACTCCACTTGGCTAAGTCAAGGACAAAAAACTTCTTGTGGTACTTCTCTACCGATTGGTTTTGGTGTATGATAGCCGTTCCGTTCATTACGTTGGCGAGCAAGTCAATGTCGCCATCATTATCCAAGTCGGCATAAGCCGCCCCGTTAGCTTTGTAGTTTCGTCTGGCAGACCATGCTGACCCCATATTTTTGAAGGTAACGTTGCCATTGTTTTTAAAGAGATGGCTTTCCCCAGGAATCGTTGGCATATTTTCTAATATCTGGCTCACGTTTGGGGCGATACCCGTCTGGCGGGCTTTCACCTGTTCATCTACAGTGTACTTAAGAAACTGCATGTTGGTGTAGTCCTTTTCATATCCGTTCGTCACGAACAAATCTTTGTAGCCATCCCCGTCAAAATCGGCTAACAATGCTGACCAACTCCAATCTGTGTTAGCTATGCCAGCATATTGACCGATTTCAGAAAATGTGCCATCTCCGTTATTAAGCTGAAGCATGTTGCGCATAGATTGAGGGTGAAACCCAGCCTCTACCAACATCCGATATTTGTCATAGTTATCATCACCTGAAGAAAGCTTTATTCGCTCGTTTGTTTCAGGTAGCATATCGAGGGTAATTAAGTCGGGCAAATTATCGTTGTTAATATCTGCCACATCAGAGCCCATAGAAAAAAGCGATACATGGCCTATCGATTCCTTAAGCTTATTGGTAAATGTGCCATTGCGATTATTGATATAGAGATAATCCTCTTCATTGAAATCGTTAGAGATATACAAATCCAACCAGCCATCACTGTTAATATCTGTTACTGCTAAACCCAGTCCAAAACTCAATACATTATTTACCAATCCTGCCTTATCGGTGGCATCCGTAAATATTCCGTTTTCATTCTGAAACAACTTGCTTCCAAACTTAGAAGACCGCTCTACTTTATGGTTTGCTAACAGGCGATTGAAGCCTGCGTATTGCGGCAGGGAATGGTTCAGCACAAACAAGTCGAGGTCGCTGTCATTATCAAAATCGAAAAATGCGGCTTGGGTAGAGTATGAATTGTCCGCAAGGCCATATTCCTTTCCCCGCTCAGAAAAAGTTAAATCTTTATTATTGATGAACAGTAAATTTTCCCTTAGTGTTGAATCCTCCATTGCCGAACGGCAAACGTAGATGTCCAGCCAGCCGTCTTGATTTATGTCGGCCATGGTAACTCCCGTCTTCCAACCGATAGGTGCTGCAACGCCAGCCTTCTCGGTGATGTCTTCAAAGGCCAAATCCCCTTTGTTAAGATAAAGCTTGTTAGCAACTTGGTTGCCTGTAAAATAGACGTCCACCCATCCATCATTATTGATGTCTCCCACAGCTACCCCTCCCCCATTAAAATAATAAGGGTAATTCATCACGTTGTTGTCGCCAGATTGCACGACACGATTTACAAATGTAATGTTAGAGCGTGTTGAGTCGACCTCTGTAAAGAGATGCGTATTCTTCTTCTCCTGGCATGCAGTGAGCATTACAAGAAAAAAAAATGAAAACATTAACCTGTGAACCATAGGCGTGCAAAATTGCTATTTAAAATAAGGGTCAGCATTGTGTGCTGACCCTTAATATACTAAATCAAAAATCTTACAACTTTAGTTTTTATCCCACCAAAGTGGGGTCGTTACTTTGTCACCACCGGCACCTAGTAATTGCTTAGCTCCCTCGACTCCAGATTTGTTTGTCTCAGACTCACTAATAAGGAAGGTAATGCGTCTTACTCGTTGCGTAGCCAAATCAGGAACTATGATATCGGTGTTTTCGGAATTAGCAACGGGATATAGTTTAAGATGCCCAGATCTTCTCAAATCCGCCCATGCCTCCATACCGTCAGGATAAAGGGCTAACCACTTTTGGGTCGCAACCTGCTCTCTTGCCCTTGCTGCATCATACTTGATAGGTACAGTAGAAATGGCAGGTGAAGACAGTAAATCGCCAGGAGCAATCGGAACCGCGGTTGAGCTAATGTAACCATTGACAGCTGCTACATCGGTAATGCCCCACTGCGACATTGAACTCTTAATACCATTCTCATAGTTTCCTTGGGCCGTGCCATTCATGTTCCAACCATTCAAGGCACCCTCTGCACGTAGAAAATACGCTTCAGCGGTAGTCATTATCACTTGCGGATATGTAAGCCTTGAATCTGATGTCCACCTCGTTCCTGGCTTGGAAAATACTTTTGCAGCGCCATCTGTACCTCCTTCCGTTCCAATCTGCGCCACACTAAGTCCGTTTCTAATTCCCTGAAACTGATTACTTTTTTCGGCCGGTTGAAAATATTCTCCCATTCTTGGATCAGAATAACCCTTTAGTACGGACTCCATACTAGCACTCATACGAAACTCATTCCAAGGAGTCATAATCGATAGACCGTTGTAATCATCTCCCTTGAGGGATTTTGTTAACCACGCATCGTCAGTCGCTTGTGCAGTCATAACGCCATCTGCGACAGCTGTTTCTGCTTGTATTTTTGCTTTAGCCGCATCCACTTTGGAAATCCGTAGGGCCAGTCGAAGCTTTAAGGTGTTGGCAAATTTCAGCCACTTGGCTGCATCTCCGCCAAATACAAGATCTGATGAACCGTAAGGCCTAGCAGAGGTATTAGCCTTTAGCGTGGCAATAGATTGATCTAACCGCACAAAAAAGTTGTCGTATATTTCCTGTTGAGAATCATATGCAACCGTAGATCCTGGCAATCCTGCCTTCGAGTAAGGAATGGGGCCCCAATAGTCCGTCATTCGATGAAAAGTCCAAACCCACCACACATTTGCAACGGCATACTCTGGCGTATTTGGATCAAAGGAGGATAATAGTGTCTGCAACTGAGGCAAGACCTGTGAATAAGTGGGTTCCCAAATGCCACCTTGCAGCCAGCCGCTTACAATAAAATACCGATCGGATCTAAAGCCGGAGGTTATATTGGCAAAATATTGCGCATACAGGTCGGCAAAAAGATTTTGACCTATCTGATAAAAATAAAAAGTCATTGCCGATTGCGATTGTGCTTTACTAAATGCCTGTGCCAGTTCAGCTTTGCCAGGATTTGAAATTGCATTTGGGTTCTTATTGATCTCCTCAAAATTAGAAGTACACGAAAAGCCGATCAATAGACCACTAAGTAGTAAAACCGAAATTAGTTTCCCTATTCTTATATTGGTTATCATAGATTTGATTGTTAATTAAATTTAAAATACTAGATTCAAATTAAACCCAACGCTCCGGGTCGATGGCATAGCACCATACTCTACACCTTGGTAATTCCCGTTACCCAAAGTCATGTCAGGATCGAACCACATAGTTCTCTTTCCGATCCCAGGGATATCCAGCTTGGATTCTCCTCTGTAAAGCCAAAACAGATTTCGGCCTACTATGCTTATCCGGGCAGACTTAATAAAAAAGTTGCCTGGAACCGGAATATCATAGCCAATAGCAAGTTCACGTACCCTAAAACTCGTGGCATCATAAATAAAGAACTCAGCAATATTATCACGCTTGCCTGTGGCAGTCTGCCAAAACTGCTGCGCAGTAATTGCTTTGTCAACCGCAGCACCAGTGCTATTGACGCCACCTAAATTTAATCCACCGCCTCTAAACTTGGTAGTCTCTTCAGTAATACCACTGAATGCCAAATTACTTTCTGTGCCCGAAATCATTTCGCCACCAATACGACCATCAATCAACACACGTAACGATAAAGAACCAAACGTAAATGTATTGGTTATGCCCATTGTAGCTTTCGGATTGAAGTTGCCGAGGATAGATCTTTGAGATGATCTAACAGGGGTACCGTCTGCAGTTACCACATATCTTCCATCCTTTCTTTCCCAACTATAGCCTTTTATATCTCCATAGCTACCGCCCACCTTAACTACGGGGTCTGCGACCCTTTCAGGGGCATTATTCCTAAGCGTGACCTCGTTCAATTCAGGGCTTAGCTCAACAATTTTGTTTCTATTAATTCCTAAATTATAGCTTACATCCCATGAGAACTTACCAGATTTAACAGGAGTGCCAAAGACTACTAATTCTATACCATTGTTCCGTATAAGGCCGGCATTAATAAACTTATTTGCAAAGCCAGTTGCTACAGCCTGCGGAAGCACCAGCAATTGGTTCTCGGAATCCGTAGTGTAATAAGTTAAATTAACTCCGAGACGGTCCTTAAGGAATCTTGACTCAAAACCAACTTCAAAAGTAGTAGCGAGTTCTGGCTTTAAATTAGTGATAGCTTCTGTTGTACCTCTCGAAACAAATCCATTTCCTGCACCTTGCTGAAAGTTATAGACATTAAACCGAGCCTGCGGTGCTCCCCCACTGCCGGTGCGCGCATAGTTAGAATTTACCTTTAAAAAAGAAATTGGCTCCGGCAAGGTCATTAGCTCAGATAAAACAGCAGAAACACCGACCGAATAATACGAAAAGTTATAGGGAGAAGGTAGTGTAGAAGACCAATCAATTCGGTACGTTCCTTCGAAGAACAAGGCATCTTTGTAACCTAACGAAGCCTGTGTAAATCCTGCATTGAGTCTAGACTGCACAAAATTTGACGAAGGGGTTGGATTGGTCATGAAATTAAGGCTGAACTTATTCACTACATTAAGCCCGTTTGACTGAACCCTGTCAATTGAATTAATTATATCCTGATAAACTGCGCCAATCTTATAGCTTAATTGAAAATCACTCGAAAGCTTATTACTGCCCTCCAAAATGACGTCAAACCATTTTTGGGTAGAAGTATTGTACTGCTTGGCGAAGAATCCCCCCGAATTATTCACATAAAGTTTAGTTCCCTGAGAGTATGATTCATCTACCTGATCGGCAATTCGATCAATACCTGCACGGCCCTGTACATTAAGCCAGTCCGTTATCTTATACTTAACCGCTAAGAATCCTATCGCCCTGTTTCTTGACTCATTAATACTCGTTCTGTTAAGTAACCAATATGGGTTTTGATAAATTGCATTATCAGTTGCGGGCCATGCCGTTGGCTCGGGGATTCCGACACTATTGATCGTCTCATATCGCTTTGCATCATCAAGACTCACATTTCGAGGTATTTGATAAATATCGATAACGGGTGCATTTTCCTCACCGGTTCTTGGCTTATTGTTGATGTCTTGAAAAATGTAATTCACTTTGGCGTCTATCGACAGCCTATCACTAACCTGCGAAGACATACGAACATTAAAATTATGCCTATCCAAGTCGTTTCTTGGAATAATACCTTGCACTTGATTGCGAGCGTATGAAAAATAAGTCTGAACTTTTTCAGAACCTACCGAAACACCCAGTGAATTATTTACGCTAATACCTGTGCGGAAGAAGTCGCTTACATTATCGGGCTGGGAGGTATAGTTTCTCTGCTCTCCGAGATAATTTGTATAAGACTGACCGTTTAATGCGGCACCCCAACTGTCGCCAACAGAAGGATTTAGCACTCCACCTAAACCTTGTCCAAAAGAATTTTGGAACTTGGGAAGAGAAAAAGGGCTCTCAGAAGTCACGCCAGTATTAAGTACGACCGAAACACCGTTCTTTTTGGCTTTCTTTGTAGAAATCAAAATTACACCATTTGCACCCTGACTGCCATAGAGCGTAGACGCAGCTGAGCCGGAAATCACCGATAGGGATTCAATATCATCTGAATTGATATTTGAAGCACCATCCGAACTTTGGATAGAACCAAAATCATTTGCTGCCGCACTGAATGTTGGGTTCAACAATGGAATACCATCGACCACAATTAAGGCATTATTAGTACCTTGAATAAAGCGGTTGCCACGCAACACCACTCTTGCCCCGCTGCCGGGTCCACCAGAACCCTGTGAAACTACCACGTTGGCAACTTTACCCTGCAATGAATTCAGCACATTGTTGGCGTCCCTCACTTCAATTAATGTCTCGGGCTTTACCAATTGTGTTGAGTAAACCAGAGTTTTGGTCTCACGCTCAATACCAAAGGCAGTAACCACTACCTCGCCCAAACTTTCTGCATCTTCTACCATGGCAACATCAATCGAGGTTCTGCCGCCCACAGCTGCATCTTGCGTAGCAAAGCCGATGAAAGAAAAGATCAGCACAGGTTCACTGCCTGAAACCGAGAGAGAGTAAACTCCCTCCGAATCGGTAGTCGTTCCTGAAGTTGTTCCCTTTAAAACAACGTTAACACCTGGCATCGGCTGCTGTGTGGCCGCGTCAGTAATTTTACCTGACACCACTCTCTGCTGAGCAAGCGAAGGTAAGGAGCATGCTACCATTAGTAGCAATAGCGTAAATTGCTTGGCGGACACACCAGTCCACCAATTGTGCACCATTCGGGCTTTGTAACGAATTAACATAGGCGATTTTTTTAATTGAGTTAAATGAACTAGCTGTAAGTAAACTATTTAGTTTGAATTATTAAAATATTTTAATAAGTTAATGTTAATAAATCATTAATGATTTTTTAACTCACAGTAATTCAACAAGTTAAATTTTGAAAAATTTAACCCGTTTGCGCGCAATCGATTGATCTAAAAAGGGATAATTGCCAATCTTGACTTCAGTTGGGTGTCTTTCATCTCTGAAACCAACTTGGTCGCTGTTATCCAAGAAGCTTAAAACGTGTTGCTGGTGTCCGATAAAGTACAACTAAATCTTATTTCAAGACTTTCTCCGTAACCAGTGAAAAAGAGCCTAACATTACTGCCTGCCCGCCCAAGGACGAAATCTCAACCTCACAATCTGCAATTAGCTGAGGCAAACCCTGCAAAGAAAAACCTTTTATAATCGAGTACTTCATAAACTCTGCCACATGCGTAAAGCTCCCGCCTATCACAATCATCTCCGGATTGAAGATATCCACCACCGTGCCTAAAGAATTGCCTAATTGCTCGCCCATAGATGAAAGAATCGCTTTTAAAACCTTATCACCAGTTTCCATTTTCGATAGTATTTGCTCGTAGGGTAAAGACATGTTATACCTTTCCTTATAAATTTCTTCTAATGCCAAACCAGATACTACTGTCTCGAGGCAGCCCTTCTTACCACATACGCAAATACGCTCATTCTCTAAAGCATGAATATGTCCAAACTCTCCCGCAAAGCCTGAATGGCCCCCGTGGATTAATCCGTTTGAAATAATACTAATCCCTAAACCCTGGCTCAAGTTCACAAAAATCACATCAGACTTGCCTTTTGCCATACCAAATCGCCTTTCGCCAAGAGCCATAAGTCTTGTATCATTTTCAATAAAAACGGGTATACCCCACTCATTCTCCAGCGATACAGTCAAAGGGGAGTATCTTTGCAGGTAGGTATAACTGATGCCACTTTTGGAGTCTACTCGGCCCGTAATAGCTATAGCGATTCCCAATATTTTATCTCGCGGAACTGCCGAAGATTGAACTAATTCCCTGATTTTTTTTGCCAAAAATCTATAAGCCTCATCCTCCTTACTTATATCAAAGCTGTCATTCTTAAATTCAAAAACTACTTCATGGCGCAGGTTGAGAATGTTAATACGGATAGAGTTAAGCAATAGCTCCACCCCAATCACATATCCAATGGCGGGATTCAAATCAAAAACAGTTGGCTTTCTTCCGCTTGCTGAATCTCGCTTTCCTGCCTCCAAAAAAATCTCTTTATCGATCAATTCCTGCACTAACTTCGTTCCTGTGGGCACGCTCAGGCGCATGTGTTTGCAAAATTCAGTGATGGATTTTTCCCCCTCGTGAAGAGAAAACTTAATCGCCTGGCGAAGCATTTGATTCTTTCTGGACCTGTTACTTCCGTTCTGCTCAATTTCCTTTAATAATGCCCGCATGCTTTTGAGAATTTGTTACCACCTGGATCCCTAACAATTACTTTGAATGCTAAAAAAGAAATTCATTGCTTAGGAAGTTTATTAAAAATATATTTGAAATTAATAAAAACATTTATTAACTAAAATGCATTTCTCAAAATACCTTCCACTGATTTTGCTTACACTAATTCAGTGTAAGTCGACAAAAAATAGTGATAAAATAGCAAACTACGTTCTCCCTCTCATCGGAACCGGAGGTCACGGTCATACTTACCCCGGTGCCACGGTCCCGTTTGGTATGGTTCAGTTAGGGCCAGACAATGGAACTCAAGGCTGGGATTGGAGCAGTGGCTACCATTACAGCGATTCTGTAATTAGGGGATTTAGCCATACCCATTTGAGTGGAACGGGAATAGGCGATTTGCTGGACATTAGCGTTATGCCATATACTGGGTTAATACCAGACACCTCTATAATACGAAGCAAGTTTTCGCATTTACAGGAGGAAGCCCATCCAGGATACTATTCTGTTTTCCTGCAAGATTTTAAAGTGAAGGCCGAGTTTACAACCACAGAGAGATGTGGGTTTCATCAATATACTTTCTCTGATTCGGGAAAGGCGATGATTAGATTTGATTTGGGTTTGGCGCTGAATTGGGACAAGCCAACGGATACCTATATGAAAAAGGTGGATGACAGCACGTTTGTTGGATATCGTTTTTCAACAGGTTGGGCTAAAGACCAAAAAGTGTACTTTGCTGTGAGGCTAAATCGACCCGCGCAATCAACCACCTTCATAGCCGATAAGATAGCAATCGCTAAACAGGAAGCACAGGGTAAAGACGTAAAAACATGTCTATTGTTTTCCGCTCAAAGTCAAAATGTGGTGCGCATGAAAGTCGGCTTATCATCTGCAAATATTGAAGGGGCTATAAAAAGCCTGGACGAAATCAGAGGCTGGGACTTTAATGCTGTCCGAAAATCTGCAGAGGAAAAATGGGAAAAGGAACTATCGAAAATTACTATAAAAACCCAGGATGAAAGCACGAAACGGATTTTCTATACCGCACTGTACCATACATTTTTAGCTCCTGTACTTTTCTCGGATAGCAATGGCAATTACAAGGGCACTGACGGACAAACCAAAGAATCAGCAGCCGACATGTACACCACGCATTCGCTATGGGACACATTCCGTGCAGCCAGCCCGCTGCTTACCATCACACAACCCGAACGTGTAGATAATATCATAAATTCATTTTTAGCTTTTTATGATCAGTATGGGTTGCTGCCAGTATGGGATATTAGTTTTAATGAGGCTAATACGATGACGGGGTACCATGCAATACCCGTTGTTGCAGATGCCATATTAAAAGGGCATAAGGGCTTTGATATTACAAAAGCCTACGAGGCCATGAAGAAAAGTTCAATGCAGCAAATCAGAGGCACGGATTCTTATATGCAATACGGCTATTTGCCCCACGATAAACACACTGAAAATGTAACCATTACGCTGGAGTATGCTTTTGATGACTGGTGCATTGCGGCCGTGGCCAAGCATCTTGGCTACTCCAAAGATTTTGAATATTACTCAGGCAGGGCAAAGAATTTCAAAAACCTGTTTGATCCTTCAACTGGCTTTTTCCGCCCCAAGCTGTCCGATGGAACCTGGCTTACACCATTTGACCCATTCCGATCTGAATTTGGTGTTAACCCTTACACTGAAGGAAACGCCTGGCAACATACTTTTTTCACACCTCATGATGTGGAAGGATTGTCAAGGCTTTATGGAGGGCGTCAGGCTTTGGTCGCCAAAATGGATACGTTGTTTACGATCGATTCAAAAATAACAGGAAACGCAGTGCCTGATATTAGCGGACTCATTGGCCAATATGCACATGGCAACGAACCGAGCCATCACATACCTTATATGTACACTTATTTGGGGCAGCCCTGGAAAACAGCAGACCGCACCCGTGAAATTATGACTACTCTTTATACCGATAAACCTGATGGCTTGTGTGGCAACGAAGATTGCGGACAAATGAGTGCTTGGTATGTCTTTAGTGCTTTGGGGTTCTATCCATGTAATCCTGCCAGCGGTGAATACATTTTGGGTAGCCCACTAATTGATGAAGCAACCATACGTTTGCCAGGAGAAAGGAGCTTTAAAATAAAAGTGAGGAACAATTCCAAAACTAACAAGTACATACAAGAGGTTAGACTAAATGGCAAACCCTACCCCAAAGTTTTCATTAACCACAGCGCCATATTATCAGGCAGGATTCTTGAAGTTACCATGGGGCCTCAGCCCTCTAAAACGTGGGGAGTTTCACCAAATGATTTCCCCCGTTCAATGACGGCAAATCATTGAGATTTTATGCTTCCTGAAATATCACCTTTCATGCTGACTTCAGTTTTTAGTAAGTTGGAAATTACGTAGTCTGAAAGGGCTGCCAACTCTTTTCTCTTAACTGGCCTGCCCAATTCATAGTGTGATAGATTTAAAGTTTGAACCCAAAAAGTTTGAGTGCCAAAACCAGAATCGTATTTCTTAATCTCACGATTGTTCTTTAACCCAGATTTTGCAGTAGGCTGCAAAATCTGCCCGGAGGGCTGAAGAAAGCACAAAAAGGGCTTTTTCAGGGTTAACCTTGACCAAAATGCAATGCATTTTGCGTCAACCGTAGGCAACTTTTGCTACTGCAAAATTTTGGGTTAAACATTGCGTTGCATTTTACAAAAAAAATATTTCAAAACGTCAGCCACGCTATCGGCTGCCGTGCCGCAGGCCTCATCTCAAAAACCGGGCTGCATGGAGGCTTGTAGAATTGGATGCTTAATCAATCAATCAAACCACTTGGCTTGCAAAAGCCCCTGACTTGTATCTACCGGATAATCGCCAACAAAAACGCCCGTCCGAACTAATTTTTCGTAGGCGCAAAAATTGGAGATTAGGATTGACTGGAAGGTGACGAATGGTATCTGCAAGTAAGACTTCTACGTCACCTTCAATCTCGCAAAATCACACTTTTTGTCAACCCACTTTTTTGACATCCTTATGCCGAGTTCAATATGTGAATCAACATACGCTTTCCTAAGTTTGGATTTAGACAATGGTCGCTCTCTATGCAGTACTTGGATTAACCTATCTACATCCAAAGTAATGCGATTTAAATCCAAGATTGCTAAAATATGAAGTGTTGATAGTACCTTGATATTTGGTTCTTTCATTTTTAAAGCAACCGTAAATCTGTGGTCGTCCGATAAAATATAATTTGCGTTGACTTTCAAAAACTGTGCGACTGCTTTCGCTTCACCAGCATCGATATCTTTTACAGTTTGAATTGTGCATAAGACAACACTATCGTACCGAGTACAAAAAGAGTAAAATCCAGTATTGGGCTTTAGCTTTTCTAAAAGCCAAGCTCGTTCAGGTTTATGGCGAAGCATAAACTCGTACTCGCTTTTTACCTTAGAAGGAATATGTATCTGGAAAAAAAGATTCTTTAGAAGATTGAATATACTAAAATCCCCAAGAATCGTTAGGTTAATCAGAGCTGTATTATCAACGACTACAACCTTTCGCATTCAAGTTTTAGACGGCAACGCGCTTCAAGGATTTCTTTGATTTCTTTAGGGGTTTTCTACGAACTACCTTTGGTTTTTTTGTCTATTAGGAATTTCGGGGGAATCTAGTGCACTGAGAGTAAACAAAGCAATGCCAGTCAAGAGCAAACCACCTAGAACAGATAAAAATCCGTTCTCGGCATTTCGTTTTACTTGAACTTTCTTAATTTCTTCGAAAATTTTTTCAACAATTGACTCAATTCTTGAGGATCAATTTATGCCGACACAAGTGAATTTACCCTGATAGGTCTTACTTATACCAACGCTTTGATCATAGATCACTAAGATTCTCGCCTTGCTTTGTAGATGAGCATAAGCGAGTGATATTTCCTCATAAACCACACGACTTAACTGGGTAGTGGAAAAGAGAATGAAGTAGTCAGCTTGAAGTATTCTGCTTTTAGTCTCCGCTGACATAATTTTGTCATTCGCTATTCTATCTGGCAATATCATATTAAAGCCATGAACAGATCCAATAGTATGCAGCCGAACAGCTAGCGTTTGCTCAACGTCTGAATTTGGGTTGTAGGACACAAATACCGGAGACACCATTTTTGTTGCAATTGAATCCAAATCTACAAATTAACTCGATTAAGTTTGTTAAGTAACCCAATGCAGCGTTTGGGGCTTTACCGGATTCACAAAGGGTTCGTTGTTCTGTTGTGAGATGGCCCACAATCGCTTGATTTCATAATACCATCTGGCTTGCAAATCAGGTTCGCCAATGAGTGACAGCGTTGGCTTCGATTTTAGCCCCTCGTTGAGTTTCTTGAACACGCCCAAGTCTTGACCGATAAATTGTTTGCCTAATCTCTTTAATGGAAGCCACAGCATATTTGCTAACGCTATATCCGTATAGAAAATATGGGTTAGCTCCGTTTGGTTTTCATTTACCGGAGTGAGTATAGTTATCGAAACCACTTGGTTTTTCTCGCCCACCAAAATGTGTTCTGTACGAATGCCCGGCACTTCGAAGGTGATCTCTGTACTCGTCCCACCTTTAAGAATTCCATACCCCTTTGAGTTTCCAGATGGCTTATGTCTTACCATTTTAAAACCCCGTGCTGTGGGTTCAAATTTTTTCTCTTTCAGCTTTAGTTTTTTGGCCGATCGCCAATACCAGGATTGATGAACAAACGTAACATGTGCCGGATCGATCAACCCGATCACAGCATGGTCGATGTCGGCCGGCATCATTACCGTTTCCACGTGTTTAAATTTCTGATCAACACTCAAAATCAAACTGGGAGGCGGCTCGTTGAGTACCGTAATCGGCAGCTTTTTTTCAGGGATGTAAATCCAAATGGTGTCGTTGACTTCAGCAATCGGATATTGGAATACTTTTATTTTTGACGGGTCAAAAGTAGCATCGGGCGACATAGCAGGAATGCCGGTGCAAACTCCCTCGGTGTTGAACATCCAGCCATGATAACAACACTGAATCGTATTATCTTTAAACCATCCTTGTGACAGGGGCACTCCTCTGTGTGGGCAATTGTCTCGCAATGCAAAAGGCTTGCCTTGGGCATCTCGGCCGAAGACAATTTTCTCCCCTAACATCTCTTTACCTACCAGTTTCCCCTTCTTTAGAAATGAGCTGTGAAAAGCAAGATACCAGAGGTTCTTGAGATAGAGTGAAGCGTCAGCAGCCATACAATTGATTTGTCCGTAAAAGTAATGGTTTTTACTTTGTCGAAGGTGTCGCCAATTCAGTATGATCCAAACTTGGTTTGGCAAAAGAATTCAAATTGGATGGAACCTCTATTTTTTATTTGAGTTCGACCGACTTAGTGTAATTTGTCAAGTCCAAGGAATTTTCAAAATGCTAGGAAGCTATTAACCACCAAGAGTTTTTAATCCAATAAAAAACTGGTAGGATAAAGTTCACTTTACTTCTAGTTGAAGCCCGACAGGGCAATGATCAGATCCATAATACCCATTGTAAATCATCGCGTCTTTTAGCCGATCTTGAAGTTTTGTACTTGTCAAAAAGTGATCAATTCTCCATCCAATATTCTTTTCGCGTCCATTAAAAATCTGATTCCAGTATGAAAATTTTACTTCATCAGGATGAAAGTGGCGAAACGTATCCACAAATCCAGCTTCCAACAATTTGGAAAATCCATCAATCTCTTGCTGCGTATAGCCTGCTGATTTGTTATAGTTTTCCTTGGGTCGCGACAGATCAATGGGCTGATGAGCCACATTAAAATCACCACAAGCGATGACGGGCTTTCTTTTATTTAGCCACAACAAATAATCTCTAAACGCATCATCCCACGACTGGCGAAAATCCAATCGTGCTAACTCAGATCCCGAGTTGGGTGTGTAAACCGTAACCAGAAAAAAAGTTGAAAACTCAGCCGCAATCACTCTGCCTTCTTGATCAAATTCATCAATCCCCATGTCGTAAGATACAGAGAGTGGTTCTTCTTTCGTTAGGATAGCTGTTCCCGAATACCCTTTTCTAGCCTTTGATGAGTTCGCAAAAACATGATAATCCGGCAGCAACTCTAAGGCTGCTAGTGTTTCTTCTTTGGCTGCTTTCGTTTCTTGTAAGCAAAGTATATCTGGGCTCATCGCCTTCACACTTGTCAGAAAATCCTTCTTCATGATAGCTCGAACACCATTGACATTCCAACTGACTAAGTGAAGCTTGCCCATGCTAAAAATGATAACGTACAAATGCTTCCATCGCCTCGTACTCGGCTAGTCCTAACTCATTGTAGCCCTGAGCGGTGGCATGATTGCGATCTTCAGCGCGTACCCAAAATTCGCGCTTGTCGTTACCTGGAAACACCGCACTGTCTTTCTGTGATTGGTGCTTGAACACCGCCCTTCGCTTACGCATGAGTTCATCTGGGCTCAACGGAACAGCCATTTCAATTTGATCAATATCCCACTCCTGCCATGCCCCGCGATACAGCCACAAATAGCAGTCTTTCATCCACTCTTTGTTCTTGAGTTGATCTACTGCTTGAAAAATTGCAGCCAGGCAAACACGGTGTGTTCCATGTGGATCTGACAAATCTCCAGCGGCATAAATTTGGTGAGGCTTGATTTGCTCAATTAAGTCTACAATGATTTGAATATCTTTTTCTCCGAGTGGCTTCTTTTTCACCGCACCGGTTTCGTAAAAGGGCATATCCAAGAAGTGAGCCTGAGAATCAGGAATACCTGTATAACGGCAACCTGCTTTAGCCTCTCCCCTTCTTATCAACCCTTTAATTTTCATTACTTCTGGGCTGTCCACCTCCCCGGGTTTTTTCTCCTTAATGGCCTTGACAATCTTGTTGTAAAAGTTTGCCCCGTCCTCTTTGCTCAGCCCAAAAGAAACATCAAAGTCGCGAACGAAATCAGCAAACCGAATGGCATCATCATCGAACACAGCAATGTTTCCTGAAGTTTGATAGGCCACATGAACTTCGTGCCCCTGATCTACCAATCGAATAAATGTGCCACCCATCGATATCACATCGTCATCAGGGTGAGGGCTAAAAATAATTACTTTCTTTGGAAATGGTTTTGCACGCTCTGGGCGGTTGGAGTCGTCTGCGTTTGGCTTGCCTCCAGGCCAACCAGTGATGGTGTGCTGCAACTGGTTGAACACCTTAATATTTGCTTGGTACGCGGAGCCAAATTCCGTCAGGACGTCCCCCATCCCATGCTCCATGTAATCATGATTGGTCAATTTTAGAATCGGCTTTTTTACGGTTTGGCACAACCAGACAATTGCCTTACGAACCAACTTATCATCCCAATCGCAACTATCTACCAGCCATGGTGTATTGATGGCGGTTAGCTGAGAAGAAGCTGCGTCATCTAAAATCACCAAAGCATTTGGATGCTTCTGTAAGAATGTGGACGGGATTTGATCAGTCACCGGACCTTCAACAGCTTTCTTCACAATCGCACCTTTGCCCTCGCCCCAGGCCATCATGATTACCCGCTTGGATTGCATGATTGTACCCACGCCCATGGTGATCGCCTTTGTAGGTACATTCTCTTCTCCATAAAAATCACTTGTGGCATCGATGCGTGTTACTTGATCAAGTGTAATCAAACGGGTCGTTGACCTTTCAGAAGAACCCGGCTCATTAAATCCAATATGCCCTGTACGACCTACCCCTAATACCTGAAGGTCGATACCACCTAAGGAAGCAATCTTTGTATCGTAGGCTTTGCAAAATTCAGCAATGCGATCCTTCGAAAGTGTTCCATCTGGAATATGAATTTGCTCCTTCGGGATATCAATTTCATTAAACAGGTGTTCATGCATAAACCGAACATAACTTTGCAGTGAGTTGGGCAACATCGGGTAGTATTCGTCCAGATTGAATGTATATACATTTTGGAAGCTAAGTCCCTGTTTATGAAGAGATATCAATTCGGAATACACGCGTGTGGGTGTAGAGCCGGTTGCCAATCCCAACACACAGGGTTTCCCTTCCTTTTGTTTCGATCTGATTAACGTAGCAATTTCATTTGCCACGAAAATTGAGGCTGCCTCGGATGTCTTAAAAATTTGAGTCGGAATCTTTTCAATTTCTTTCTGTGAAAGCATAGTTTCGCGTTTAATTTAGAAGCCTAAAAATAGATACTTTTGTTTGTAAACGAATTGCCGTTTGCAAAAAAATCTGTGGCTGCGATGAAAGAATGGAAGACTGATTTGAATGTGCTATTGGCTGATCGACCGATTCACCTCAATGACCCAATCCTAACAATCGGCTCTTGCTTTTCACAGGCCATCGGCCAATATCTGAACGACAACAAATTTAACGTCACGATCAATCCTTTTGGAACTGTGTACAGCCCACTTTCTATCCACCACTTGTTGAAGGTAGCGTTGAGAAAAGGCGAGGTATCTGATGGGGATTTTTTGGTTCATCAAGAAGTTCATTACCACTATCAGTTCCACTCCAGTTTTGCGAGTCTCAGTCGACAAGAACTAGCTGAACAAATCAGTCACGCAGTCAACAAAGTGAATCATTTTATCAGTACGGCTCGTTTTGTTATTATCACTTACGGAACGGCATGGGCTTACAAACGAAAGGACTCGGCACAATGGGTAGCTAATTGCCATAAGGTTCCATCCACTTACTTTTCGAAAGAGCTTTTGTCAATAGAGGCTATGGAAGATTCTTTTTATGAAGTTCACTCTGCATTAAAAGAAATAAATCCCGACCTCAGTATAATTGTGACAGTGAGTCCAGTGCGCCATCTCAATGACACGATGGAACTTAATAGCGTCAGTAAATCCACTTTACGACTGTTCTGCCATAAGCTATCACAACGATCGGGGGTTGACTATTTCCCAGCTTATGAGATTATGATGGACGATTTGCGCGACTACCGATTCTATCAAGAGGATCGTATTCATCCAACTAACGAAGCGGAAGAATATATCTGGCAAAAATTTTCACAAAAATATTTCGAGCCAGAAACAAAAACATTTTTAAGCGAATGGCAAGAAGTCAAGCATGCATTAGCTCATCGATCGTTGTTTCCTTCCACTACTCACCATCAATCTTTTTTGAAGACAACATTAATTAAATTACAGGAACTACAACATATCGTCAATGTCGATAATGAAATTGCCTTGGTCAAGAATCAGATCACCACGCCATGAATTCGCCAACGCTTCAATATGGCAACAAAAATTACTTGTTGAAAGACTTACCCAAAATAAGTCAGCCTTTCACATTCGAAGAACGGACAATCGACTTTTGCCAGCGATGGTTGTCAGGTCAACAGCAATTTGAAATCCAAACATCCGGATCTACGGGTATACCGAAAAAGATTTTCATCAACAGACAAAGCATGATCGCCAGTGCCAACGGCACCATTCAGGCACTTGGACTACGAGCGAATCAAACTTCACTAGTATGTCTAGATACGTCATACATTGCCGGAATAATGATGCTGGTGAGAAGCTTGGAAATGGGCATGCATATCATTGCAGTAGAGCCCTGTGCCAATCCCTTCGAACGAATTGAACCCGAAAGAAAGATAGATTTCACAGCTTTGGTTCCGTATCAGGTGAAGGCCATTCTCCAATCACCTCAAAAAATATTCCTGAACCAATTAAGGTCTGTTTTAATTGGCGGTGCGCCTTTGGATCACTCGACCAAACTCGAGTTGCAAAACTGTAAGAGTCTATTTTTCGAGACTTATGGAATGACGGAGACTTTTTCGCATATCGGATTGAAACAAATAAACGGGTCGCTTAAATCTAATTTCTTTACCACTCTCCCTGGTGTTTCTATTCGGCAGGACGAACGTGGTTGCTTATGCATTGTAACATCCTACCTCGAACATGAAATAGTCACCAATGACATCGTTGAAATGGTAGACGTAAACAAATTTATTTGGTTAGGGCGCTGGGACAACGTAATCAATACAGGTGGCCTCAAAGTTTTTCCAGAAACAATTGAAACAAAAATCGAGGGAATATTTGTTCAGCTAAACATCACAAATTGGTTCTTTATCACCGGGTTGCCTGATGAGCGATGGGGACAAGCTGTCTCACTCATCGTTGAAGGTAAGTTATCAGAACATCAAGAAGAAGAATTGAAACAAAGCTTAAAAAGTAAGCTATACAAATTTGAAGTGCCAAGATCTATCATTTGCCTACCATCGTTTATACGGACTGATTCGGGCAAATTAAACCGCGTGAAAACCCATGCGTTGTTGAACGCAGCAGAATGATTGAACGAATTCTGCATGTAAAAACCCTCACTGCCTTCGTGGCTTGCGTGACACAAAGCACCGGAGAACAGATTTTGGCAACCCTGGAAAATCAACAAAAAAGAAACGACATCAAGGATTATTAATTCTACTTCATTTTCATCTGTGCAAAATACGGATGCTCGGGATTTACGATCAGTTGCTGGCGAAGTGGATCAATCAAAACGTCCATATCTTCTAACGGGATTGCACCTAATAATACCTCCGAATCTGCAGGCAGCACCATAGCATGAGTCAGTGTTCGTCTATTCTTGAATTTCAATTCAATAGGGCCAACCACATCACATTCTTTTATAGAACCATCTGCAAGTTGGGCTTTGCGTGTTTCTAGAATAGGTAATGAAAGCTGCTCTTGAATCGACTCATTAATGGCAAGCATGTATGAACCTGTATCGACTAAGGCGTTTACTCGAATTCGCTTTACGTCATCTACATCCATCAAGTTTCTTCTAGCCATCTCAACATCTCCTGCGTTGATAAGCTCTATTTCCGCATAAATTAGTCCCATACACAATTTAATAAAGTCGATTCAATACAAATATACAAACTGAAAAGTTTGCCTAACGATACAATAGTTCACCCAACAAGTAAACTAATTAGATTTAAAATCTTGAATCTAAGCACCCTCACTGCCTCCGTGGCTTGCGTGCACACAAACCACCGGAAAACAGATTTTGGCAACCGCTAAGTTAATTCTCTTTATTCTTACCTGACTTCAACTGAAAAATCTCTTTCTGCAAATCCAACACCACGCCTGCCAGTTCCTCAACTGACACATCTTTCTTGCTTTCAACATCCGGGAACTGAACACTGATATAAGCCTTCGCTGCCCACGCCTCGATTACTTCGTGACCATCTATTTGATAGGGGGAATAGTGCCTGTTATCTGAAACTAAAAAGAGCTTTCCACTGTCTTCGAGGTAGTTAAACACCCTTTTGTAGACGACTCCTTCTCGCTGTGAAACAAGCACGTAGGTCTTGCCACTTTTAATACTTCTGATATCTTCCACATACTCACCAATGACAATTGTACCCGAAAGCAGTGGCAACATCGAATCCCCACTAATTTCAAACGCACGGTAGGTGCCGTGTTTCAAAATGGGCAATTGAAACTTCGGAAGTTCTTTCACGTACTCTGCATCAGCGTATCCGTTAAGATAACCGGCTGCTGCTTTGATGGGAACCATTTCTATATTGTCTTTTCCGCCCGAATCAGCAGTGACAATCAAAACTTCTTTGGTTCGAAGCCCCCCGGTGGAGGCAGTCATCAAACCTTCTGAACTCGTTGCTGATAAGTCTTTACCGATGAGATCATCTACTGTAACATGAAATACTTCAGCGATCTTTTGAAGAAGTTCTAATTTGGGCTCGGCACGCCCCTCTTCGTAGGCACCAAGCAAAGATCGCTTGATATCCAGCTTTGCAGCAAACTGATCTTGGGTAAGCTTCAATCGCTTACGCAAACTTCGCATGTTTTCATTGAGCTTTACCATACTATTTTTGAAAGATTAAAATTCGCCCATTATTAACTTCTCGATTGCCGAGGGAAAACAAATTGCGTTGAAAATACCTTGGGCGATTACCCATTGAAGCAACATGGCGGTGTATTTTTTCAATCACTTCATTAAGGGGTGTAAATGGCTCAGCCAGCAGATATCCATAGAAAGTTGGCTGGCTTCCCTCGGTCGAAAAGTCAACTTGATACTTACCTGATTGCAACTTTTTGCTTTTTATCTTCAATTTTGCTTCCTCCATAACTAATATTTTTAGTGAAATAACAGTTATTCCAATCAAAAAGCAAGAATAAAACTAAATTAATTAGTTATTTGTCTGCTCGGGGTCAGGGTCAGGGGGAAAAATAGAGCTCAAATCCCAGTTAATCAATTGATTATAATGGAGCTGCCCTTTATGGACAGTAAGTGGAGATTCAATGTTGTTTTCATAAATCTGACCGGTACCCAAACCTTGGGGCAGGTTAATCGGATAGGTTGACGTGAATTGAGCAATTGCATTCAGTCCAACGGAAGATTCAAGTGCGGAGGTCATCCACCAGCCTATTTTTAATTCCTCGGCCAAGGCAATCCATTCTTGACAGGCAAAAAGTCCACCGTGTAAAGTGGGTTTGAGTATAATGTAAGCAGGCCGTAACTTTTCTAATAGCTGTTTTCTTTCCCCGCTGGTGTTCACTCCGATAAGTTCCTCATCCAATGCGATTGGAATAGGTGATTGCTCACATATTGATTTGGTTTCTTTGGCTCCTGCCGTTAAGGGCTGTTCAATTGAATGAATGCCAAAGCGCGACATATCCAATAGCTTGAACATCGCCTCCTCCGGCTTGAAAGCTCCGTTGGCATCCAGTCGTACAACGATATCTTCCCGATAGTATTTTCTTCGGATGTATTGCAGGATGTCACACTCCTTTTCAAAGTTTAGGCTACCGACTTTTATCTTAATGCATCGAAATCCATCCTTAATCTTGATGTCGATTTGTTGCAGCATGTAGTCCAATCCTCCAATCCATATCAAACCATTAATTGGAATTGGTACACCCTTCAGGAAATCCGTCTTAAATAGCGTTCGAACTCCGCCATTTACCAAATCAAGCAACGCAGTCTCCATGGCAAAGCAAATCGAGGAAACATCAGGCGTAAGTTGGTGTTGAAGCTGAAAATGATTGATATCGCTGAGGGCTGAAAACCCTGCCGAAGGCAACTCAATAGCCTGTTTGTTGATTTTAGATTCTAAGCTGGCGAGAAGTAAATCCATCTCAGCCTCGGTCTCTTTGCTCAGGCCCTCTAGCGGAGCACATTCCCCCAATCCAAAAATTGATGAATCGAATTCATTCCAAAGCTTAATGAACCAAGCCGTGCGATTTTTCATTGGGCCTCGCGATGTTCTGGCTTCGAAATTAAAGTGAAAAACTTGCTTGTGAATGCTAACTCTTAATGCCATCAACAAAATAGATTGGATAGCTAAAGTTCGCGTTAAAAACTGAATATCAAAACAAGTAAACATCTATGTTGTGATTGCAAACCATAAAACACAACTGCTACCTTTGCCTGCGCATGGAAAAAATGATTGATATTACCGAGTACAAATACGAACTCCCGCCAGAGCGAATTGCACTTTTTCCATTGCCACAGCGAGATCACTCAAAACTGCTCATCTACAAAAAAGGCGTGATCACTCATTCGCAATTCACCGACCTTGATGAGTTCTTGCCGGCAGATTCTATGTTGGTCTTCAACAACACAAAAGTGATCCCTGCCCGCCTCTTGTTCAAAAAGGAAACGGGTGCAGAAATTGAAGTATTCCTGTTAAATCCGGTTTCGCCCTCACCACTAGTATCGGTGGCAATGGAAGCGCACGGCTCTTGCGAGTGGCATGTGGCTGTCGGGAATGCTAAACGATGGAACGAAGGGATATTGAGAAAACGGGTCGGCAATCATCAGCTAGCCGCCACCTTCATTGATCGTGAAAAATCTATTGTTCGTTTCAAATGGTCGGATCAACTTTCGTTTGCAGAAATCATTTCACACATGGGCGCCACTCCTTTACCTCCCTATTTGAAACGAGAGGTTGAGGCGAGCGATAAAGAAAGATACCAGACAATCTACTCGGAAAAAGAGGGAGCTGTGGCTGCCCCAACGGCAGGACTACATTTTACCGAGCGTGTTTTTGAGAAGCTTCGTGAACGTAAAATTACCAATGATTTTTTGACACTGCACGTAAGTGCGGGGACCTTTCAGCCTGTCAAAGCAGAAAATGCTCTAGATCACACCATGCATGCCGAACAAATGGTGGTTTCAAAAACAAACCTTGAAAATCTGCTCAACCAAGAAAGCATCGTTGCGGTGGGCACAACCTCTTTGCGGACGTTGGAAAGCGTGTACTGGTACGGTGTAAAATTAGCTAGTGAACCTGATGCGGTCTTTCAGATAGCTCAAGATGAACCTTATCAAGAAAACAAAAGAACAAAAACCATTGGGCGCAGGGAAGCTTTTGAAAACGTGCTAAAAAAAATGATCCGCGATGGCGAAACCCAATCGGCTGGAGAAACATCAATCTACATCGTGCCCGGTTATCAAATAAAAACAGCCAATGCGTTGATCACTAACTTTCATCAGCCAGGATCTACGCTAATGCTGCTCGTTGCTGCTTTGGTTGGAAAGGACTGGAAAAAAATCTACCAAACGGCCCTTGAGAATAATTACCGTTTTTTAAGCTACGGAGATAGTTCGTTGTTAATTCCTTGATGGCATTATTTTAACTCAACCACGCGTACCTCTACTCTCCTTCCCTCTTCTTTGGCAGCCGTTTGATCTTTAGTAGCACCGTAGCCCTTGGCTACGATGCGCCTTCTCACGATACCTTGATGATTAAGATAATCAAGCACAGCTATTGCCCGCTTGTTAGATAACTCTCGATTAGCTTCTTCGGTGCCTTCTGCCGAAGCAAAACCAGAAATCTCAACCCCCAAAACCGGATTTTGATTTAAAGCTGTCAAAATGCCATCCAGTTCTTTGTTATAGATAGACTTGAGCTCACTTTTCCCCTGATCAAAAAATACTTTGCTGAATTTCGCCAGCGCATTTTTGTCAAATGCCGCAGTTGGCTTCAGACCCGCTTTCTTATTTTGTAGTTCTTCTGTGATGTTTACGGTAGGTAATGAGAACACCACCCTACCATCTACTTTTTTCTGTTCAAACTTACTTTCATCACTTTCGTCAAAGTAAAATGTGCGTGTCACCACATCAATTTTGGAGTTTTCTTTTTCGTTGAAGTTAACCCCATCAATCGGATCGGTGTGTTCAATCAAACTCACCAAATAGTCTATCCCCTCTTTATCATCCGCAGCCATTAAATCCAACATCATGTCATAGACGTCTACCTTTCCAGTTTGCACCAGTTTAGCTTCATTTGACTTGCGTAACTCGGTCTTTATATCAGCATCCGTATCATAGAAAGCATTTTTTACTTCCACTTCTTGACCTACCACCACATCAAATTGTTTAATTGACTTTAAACTCACCTGCTGATACAACTCATAGAAATAAGTCTGGTTGGGGATATTCACATTTAACGTGTAGGAAAGAAACCCTTCAGATTCAATGACGATATCGTAGTTTTTGGAAGGTGGCAAAATGATCAGATACTCTCCGGTTTTTGGATCTGGATTATAGACAAACTCCAACTCCTTTTTCGTGTCCATATCAACCACATACATTTTGGTAGGCATCGGTTTCCCTGTCTCCGTGTTTAACACTCTGCCTTTGATCATCGTCAACGGAATAGTCATCGAATTCTCAGGCATGTCTAGATAATAGATATCCTGTGCCCCTTGTCCTCCTTTTCGGTCTGATGAAAAATAGGCACGCTTACCATCCGCCAAAAGTGTGAAGTAATTATCGTTGGAAGTTGTGTTTACTGGGTAGCCCATGTTTTCAGGCTTGGTCCACTTACCATTCACCAAACTGGTTTTGAAAATATCTCGTCCACCCATCGTAGAGTGGCCATCAGAAGTAAAGAAAAGAGTCTTTTGATCAGGGTGTATAAAGGGCGCATCTTCATTATCTTTCGAATTTACATCAGGCCCCAAATTGATTGGTGAACTCCACTTGCCATCACTTTTCAATTCTATCTTCCAGATATCTAGGCCTCCCCTACCACCTTGCCGATCGCTGGCGAAATAGATCACCTTACCATCAGGCGTCAAACTAGAAGTTGATTCCAAACCCATTGAGTTAATCGTTGGCGACAAAATACTTGGCTTTGACCAAACATCACCTGACTTCGTGACTAAGAATAAGTTTCCGGGGTCTGCATTTCCACCCATAAAGACTACCATTTTCTGACCATCAGCAGATATCCCAGCCGTTCCTACGTTATATTCAGAAGCGATAGGCACAACAATTGGCTCCGTCCAGTTGCCGGATTTGTTGTACGACACATAAATCTCTTCGATGAACTTATCCCCTGATCTTGTTCTACCTGTATTGGGGCGGAGGGCTGTAAAGGCTAGAACGCTTTCATCCGCTGAAACCACCGGATTATACTCAGTATATTTCGTGTTGACGGTTGCCGAAAAGCTGTGTACGGTAAAGTTACGCGGCACCGACATCATGGCCATAGCATTTTGACAAGATCCGATAGATTTGTCGGCAGCTGCCAGCAACTTTTTGTCCATTTTTACCTTCTCACGATAATTTTGAAAGGCATCCATTGCTTTTTGCAACTGCTCGTCTTTCAGGTACAGATCACCAAGGTCAAAGTAGATCTGCGCAGAATAGTCCTTCTTTAAAGCCAGTGCCTGCTCAAAATATTGAATCCCTTTTATTTGATCTTCTACACTTTCTGATAGCCTGTAACAGGTAGCTAATTGATAAAAAACGAGTGGGTCCTTCACTCCCTGAATGCCTTCCAGATACTTTGGCAAAGCGGCCTGATAGTTTTTTGCTCCAAACAATCTCTGTGCTTCAATAATTGATTTGTTGGGCTGGGCGAATGAATTGATAGTGCCAGTTAGAACGATCGCCAAAATGAACAAAAGTCGAGTCATCATCTAAAAAAAATTAAGTTCAAACGGGTATTCTCTAAATATTTAAGCGCAAAAATACCCCTTTTTAGGTATTGCGTTGAAAATCAATTTTGTTTTCATTTGATGCTTTTCATACTTACAAAACTTCTCAGAGAAAAAAGAAGAAATCGATGAACAGAATCGGTGAAACAATTTCAAATTAGTCAACTATCTATAAATCAATAATAATGGCTATTTAAAAAAAACCTTTTATTCAATAGGTTTTTTCGTCTAATGTAATGAGATTTAACCGAAATAATCAAAAACCTACTCTTATGATGAAGCGCTTCTGGAATATGCTGGATGTGGAGCATGAAGAAACCGGTCCGGTAGGTTTGTTACTTGCCATTAGTTTTTTTATGGGGCTCTTCATGGCTACCGTGGCGGTTGCCTCACAAACGTTATTCCTGAACTTCTTTAGCGAAACAGAAGATTTGCCTGTTGCCATCTTTTTTTCAGGTGTTCTCGGACTCGGTGCAACTGTTGTTTACAACTTTCTGCAAGGTCGCATTCCGTTCCGTGTATTGGCCATTATCAATCTACTTGTTGTAATTCTATTGACCGGATTTATTGAGTTTGGTGAAAAGTACGTTAGTGATGTAAAATCTCTCTATCGTTATGGCTTTATGTTTGTATTGCCTTTTACATTTATCACCCAATTGGTTTTCTGGGGTGCTTTTGCCCGTATGTTTAATGTGAGGGTTGCCAAACGTCTCGTTGGCAGCGTGGATTTGGGAACGACCATCGCATCGATACTCGCTTTTTTCACTGTTCCCATTATGCTTGCATCCGGTATTTCAGTGCAATCTTTATATACGATCGGCCTAGGAAGTATTGTTGTCTATTTGCTTCTATTCATACGCCTGTCGAATAAATACTTGGTAGGTGACAAGAGTTTTATGAAAGAGACTGACATTAAGAAATTGTCGATAACCCAATATTTTAGCAACCGATACATCCTCACGCTTTCCCTGTTCATCATCGTGTCCACTGTAGCGTTACGCTTTGTTGACTATTCTTTCTTCAATATTTCGCAGGTTCAATTTGAGGGAGATTCGCTTCCCTATTTTCTAAGCTTTTTCGAGGCTACAGTGGTTATTTTTAGCTTTGTTTTTACCACGTTTTTTACAGATCGAATCAATCAAGATTACGGCTTAAGGATATCGCTTGTTATTAACCCGGTCTTACTAATTTTATTCACCATCTCTGCATTAGCGTTAGGCTATTTTTTCGGATTCGACCCGACCATAACGGGGAGAAGTTCTGTGATCTATTTCTTTATCGCCATTGCCATGGGTAAGCTTTTCCTCAACTCCCTTAAAGACGCCATCGATAACCCGACATTCAAATTTTATTATGTGCCGATTGATAAGGAGATAAAAATTGATGCACAAACAAAAATTGAGGGAAGTGTGATGGCGCTGGCCAGTATTATTGCAGGGGGCTTGATCGTTTTGATCAACCGAGTAAAGGCGTTTGACTTGTTGACGATTACTGCCTTTACCATACCGATCTTATTTATTTGGTACTGGGTTGTCAACCGTATGTACATTGGGTATCGTGAAACACTGCAATCCTCCTTGATAAAAAACAAGTCTGCCATTGAAAAAGAGGTTGTACGGGAATACACGATGGATAGTGTATTGGGCAAAGAAATAAAAAGCGGTGCCGAAGAAAAGGTGGTCTACGGCTTGAAGCTAATGGAGAAATTAGAGCCGGCCTTATTTGAATCTTCCTTGCTGCAGCTAGCTGAAAGTAAGATTAAAAAAGTGCGCCAATTTGCGGTTGACAAGATTCAGGAGTTGGGTTTGGCCGTCAGCGAAGGAAATGAAATTAAGGGACTGGCCTCGCAAGCTGCCGGTGCAGCAGAGGATAGTGATTTTTTGTCTATCTCCATTGACAAACTGATGAAATTGAGCAAGTCACCAAAACAATCCGATAGGATACTTGGTGCTAAGTTGCTTCGAAAACTAACGAATCAAAAGACAATATTCATTTTACTCGAACTCCTTAGGGATGCTGATCCGAAAGTACGAGGCGAGGCACTCCTAACTTCTCGAAAGGTGAAACGTCCGGAAACATTTGGCGTTCTGATCGAGTTACTTTCATCACCCGTTTATTCTCATCAGGCGTCAGCAGCGTTGAAAGAGGTGGGCGAAGCCGTACTGCCGCATCTCGAAACGGCTTTCCACAAATCCGGGCAAAGTGAGCTCGTCATGCTGAAGCTAATCCAGATTATGGGGCACATCGGTGGCAAAGAAGGAATGAGTTTACTCTGGAAAAAAATTGACTATCCGGACAAGCGTATTGTTCGACAAATTCTATACTCATTGCGATTGATCAATTACACAGCCAGAGGACGTGAATCGCTGGATGTGAAGGAGTTGCTGGACATTGAAATGAGTAAAACACTTTGGAACTTAGCCGCCTTAGAAGAATTGCCTGAAGAGTCTTACTTCTTGCTGGTACGAGATGCCCTTAAAGAAGAAATCAGGGAGAATTATGACCACCTGACGTTGTTATTGTCACTTCTGTATGAACCCGAATCGGTTCAGCTTGTGAAGACCAATGTGGAGGTGGGCTCGCCAGACAGCATTCAATATGCGTTAGAGCTTTTAGATCTTTTTGTTGAGCAAGACTTAAAGCCAAAACTCATACCCCTATTCGATGACAGCTCGGTGCAAGACAAACTGGAAAAACTACAGATCTATTTCCCAAGAGAAAATTATACTCCGATTCAAACGATCAACTATATTCTTAACCGTGATTTTAACTACAATAACCGCTGGACAAAAGTCTGCGCGTTACACTCCACCGCTTATATTCCTGATTTCAGAGTGAGCCGTGGGCTAGTGAGTCAAATGTTTAACCGCGATAAGTTACTGCAAGAAACAGCCGCATGGGTGGTGTATAATAAAGATAGGGAAGCCTACCAGTCCATCTCTGACCGCTTACCGATCCGCGACAAAAAATTCCTGGATTCTGCTATCGAAAACAATCAATTGCTCGAAGGCTTAGACGATGGTTTCTTTTTAGGGATTGAAATGGTGATGCTGATCAAGAAGTTGCCTGTGTTCAATGGTATTAGCGGACGGATCTTGAGCGACTTGGCGGATAAAATCAACCCCATCACACTGAACCATAGAGATAAGCTAGTGATACCCGCTGGCGAAAGTCCCATTTTGATTCAGGCTTTTGGAGAAATTACATTGAGAAACCAAACGGAAGTGGTACAGCAATTGAAACAAGGCGATGTGTTTGGAGATTTATTTCAAGAAGGTAGCATTCCTACAATCACGGAAGCAGAAGCAAATGGCCGGTCGGTGATTTTTAAAATTAGTATCCTGGATTTTTATTTTGTTCTGGCCACCCACCATGACTTGGCGCAAGGCCTGATTGAAAATATTACTGAAAAGAAACAACTTGTCAACTAAAAAGTTTAAACCATGGCGTATGAAATAGATGTACTCGTTACTTATGCGGAGAAGGACAATGAAGTAGCAAAAAAAAGTGAGCAAGGTTGGGTCACGCAATTCAAAAAGTTTTTGGAGCTAATGCTTTTTCAGGTATTGGGAACCAAGCCCAACATTGTGATCAAGTCGGAGTTTGATACAGCCACAGCTCCCGCATTAGACAATGCCGCGATCCTTGTGGCCGTACTCACCAAAGAATTTGCACAATCGGGTCGATGTCTCGATTTGATAGAAGCCTTCCATAAATCTTCTTCTCAATCAAAAACAAGCAGGGTATTTAAGGTGCTAAAATCTCCTCTTACGCTACAGGAACAGCCTCCTCGTCTGCGCGATTCGCTCGGTTACGAGATGTATCAATTGGATGACGAAACTGGTGCGATCAAAGAATACATTGACTTTTTTAGCCCTGAAGCCGAGAAACAGTATTGGATGAAGATGGTAGATTTAGCCTATGATATTCATGAAGCTCTTATTGTTTTGAAGGAAGGAGATCATCGAACAGAGGTAAAAAATCTTTTCAAGCGAAAGACAATTTATCTTGCCGAAACCGGATACGACTTGGCCATTCAACGAAACATCATAAAACGAGAGTTAATACGGCATGGCTACGTTGTTCTTCCAAATCATACGCTGCCTACCCGGCAGGACGAGCTTGAGCGATCGGTAAGAAAAGATTTAGAAGAATGCAGTCTCTCTATCCATCTGATGGGAACTTCGTATGGAGAGATTCCGGAAGGAGGCGATCGTTCTGTGGTAGATTTAGAAAACAAACTAGCTGCTGAGTGCTCTTTCGCAAAACGCCAGAATAAGCAGGAATTTTCTCGTTTGATTTGGATTGCACCAAATCTAAAAAGTGCGAGCGATAAACAGAAATCTTTCATTGACAATTTGAAGCGAGACGCAGAAGCCCAGGAAGGCGCGGAAATATTGCAAAATCCGCTGGAAGATTTCAAGAACATCATGCGAGAAGAACTGATTGACTCCCTTGAACGCAAAAATGTTGACGAATCGTCTACCAAATCCGTGTACCTGGTTCACGATCGCCTTGATCAAGCCGAAGTAAAACCATTCAAAGAAGCCATTGAAAAATCTGGCTATAAAGTTTTATCTCCTGCATTTGAAGGCGAGTTGTTGGATGTGCGGAAACATCACATTGAGAACCTACGAAATTTTGATTCGGCCATCATTTTTAAAGGAAAGGTAAATGACCAATGGGTTCGCATGAAAGTATTGGATTTGCTGAAGGCGCCAGGGTTTGGGCGAAAAAAGCCGATCAAAGGAAAGGCGCTGGTTGGCAGTGGAAACTTAGACGCTTTTAAGAGTCAGAATCTTACTGTCATCGCAAGCGACAGCGTTCGTGCCATGGAATCAATATCAAATTTTTTGGACGACAGTAAATAGTTTTTTTTAGTTGAATCAATCCAGTTAAATTACGAAACACCCAAAACAACAGTCAATATGAGCCAGCAAGTTGAAGAAATGCCAGGAGCGCCCTCTGCAGTAGATACGGGCAATCCATTTCCCGGGCTAAGGCCATTCAAAATCGAAGAGAGTCATTTGTTCTTTGGCAGAGAAGGACAAAGCGATGAGGTACTCCTCAAACTTTCAAAGAATCGGTTTGTTGGCGTAATAGGCCCTTCTGGAAGTGGTAAATCCTCTTTCATTTACTGTGGGGTAATCCCCATTTTGTATGGCGGTTTTTTAACAGACGCCAGCCCCAACTGGGAGGTAATCGTTACCCGCCCGGGCTCTGCTCCTATCGATAATCTTTCGGAAGCGTTATTGAAGTCAGCCAAAGACTACAACATGGCCGATACGGAAGACAAGAAAATAAAAAGAACGATTGTCTCAACTCTACTAAAGAGTAGCTCACTGGGTTTGGTAGAAGCGATTCAGCAATCTCGAAGATCAGCCGATATTAACTACCTGGTTTTGGTCGATCAATTTGAAGAGCTATTCCGTTTTAAAGATGGCTCAGACCCGAACTCCGTAAACGAATCGCTCGCCTTCATCAACTTGCTGATGGAAGCAATCAATTATGAAGATGCGCCCATCTATGTGGCCATTACCATGCGCTCAGACTTTATTGGAGACTGCGCTCAATTCCCTGACTTGACCCGCAAGATCAACGACAGTCACTACCTCATCCCTCAAATGACCCGCGAACAAAAGCGCAGAGCGATTGAAGGACCTGTCGCGGTTGGAGATGCAACCATTGCCCCTCGGCTGGTGCAACAATTACTTAATGACTTAGGCGATAATCCAGATCAGTTACCCATTCTGCAGCACGCGCTGATGCGCACATGGAGCTATTGGGGGCGGTATAAAGATTCTGAAGGCGAAAGCCTGGACTTGAAGCATTATGAAGCGATTGGCACAATGGCCGAAGCGCTGTCGCAGCATGCCAACGAAGCGTATGATGAGTTGGATGACGACCAAAAAAAGATTTGCGAGGCGATCTTCAAAGCCATTACAGAAAGGCGAGGAGAAAATTTTGGTATTCGCAGGCCAACCCGCCTCAACGAAATTGCATCTATCTCCGATGTTTCCGAGGCGGATGTAATTGCCGTTATCGACAAATTCAGAGAGCCCGGACGTTCGCTGCTAACACCTGCCTTTGGTATTTCACTACATGGCCGCTCGATGATCGATATCTCGCACGAGAGCTTGATGCGCATTTGGGTACGCTTGAAAAACTGGGTGGAAGATGAGGCCGATGCCGTGCAAATGTATTTGCGTTTGTCGGAAGCGGCCACGCAATACCAGGTAGGCAAGGCCGGTTTGTGGAGACCACCCGATTTACAATTAGCATTAAACTGGCAAACCAAGCATAAGCCCACTTTGGTGTGGGGGCAGCGATACAACCCTTCGTTTGAGCGTACCATCGTTTTTCTGGAATATTCAAAAAAAGAATATGACACCGAGCAACGCATTAAAGAATTAGAGCAGAAGCGAAAGTTGCAGCGCGCTCGTATCGTTGCCATTGTTTTGGGTTCATTTGCCGTAGTGGCTCTCATCGCCTTTGTATACGCCTTCGTACAAAGTGGTATTGCCAAGGACAAGGAAAAACTAGCGATAGAACAAGGTGAGATTGCCAAACAAAACGCAACCAAGGCAAAAAAGGCCGAAAGTGAAGCAAAGATTCAGGCAAAATTGGCACTAGAAGCAAAAACAAAAGCAGATAAATCTGCAGAAGAGGCACGCGTTGCTCAAGCGGCAGCAGAAGCAGCGAGATTAGAGGCATTGGTAAATCTAGATAAAGCAACCAAAGCAGAGCAGCAGGCAAAGATAGCACAAGCCGCAGCTGAAAAGGATCGTGCCCTTGCGCTGGCCAGCGAGAAAAAAGCAGTGGCAGCACAAAAAGATGCAGAGACCAGACGCTACCTTTCGATCGCAAAAAGCATGGCCCTCAAGTCGAAAGAGTTGAATGATACCACGCTTCAATCCTTACTTGCACAACAAGCTTTTGCGTTCAACAAGCGATATAGCGGCTATATCTATGACAATGATATTTACAATGGACTGTATGCAGCCCTTGAAAAATTCAATCATCCTTTGACTAGGAGTTTGCAGGGCCATACCAAAGCAGCCAGAGCGATCGTGAGTAGCACAAAGAGCAAATCCATTTATTCCGGAGGTAGCGATGGAAAAATATTCAAATGGGTTGAACAAGGTGGTATTTGGCGGGGTGAACAAATTGCAGAGTTTGCAGATCCACCTCCACTGATCAACACCAACTACCAAGTTTATTCGATGGACGTAAGTCCGGATGGAAGCTGGCTGGCTATCGGAGGTTTGTATCCTTCTGACAGAGACGCCAATTATGCGATGCTTTTGAATCTGAATAATCCATCTGAAGCGCCAAAGAAAATTCAAGGGTACCGTTCGGATATTGAGAATGTGATTTTCGCACCTGACGGAAAAGGTTTTTTTGCCAGAAGTAATTCAGGCCGAAGCATTATGTATTCCGATCTGACCTCATCGAAAGAAGTAGTAACGACAAAGGAAAAGATTACTTCTATTGACCTAAGTACAGATGGAAGCAAGCTCGCTGGTGTTGGCGAAGATGGGAATTTGTATGTCTGGGACGTGCGGAAAAACTTCGCGCCTACCGTTTACTCAATCTTGAAAGGCTCTTCGAATGACGTGCTGGCGGTAGTATTCTCCCCTACTAGCAATGATATTATTATTGGCGATCAAAAGGGTGAAATACGAATTATCACGGCCGGTCAGATAAGGCGTGTGCTTTCAGGTCACACTTCTCTCATACAAGAGTTAAAGTTTAGCCACTCAGGCAAATTCCTGGCCTCGGCCAGCTATGATAAAACATTGCGCCTATGGAACATGGAGAATTTGAAAGAACAGCCTACCGTTCTCACAGGTAACGACTGGGTGTGGAGCATGGCCTTCTCCCCTGATGATGAGCAGATCATGGGCGGTATACACAGCGTGACTGAAGGCATGCGGGCGTCAGACACTGACTACACGATTCATTCTTGGCCCACAAAGAATACGATCATGTCTACTGAATTGTGTGGGCGCATCACGAGAAACATGAGCAAAGACGAGTGGGAGCTGTATGTAGCCGATGATCTGCCTCGCGAGAAAACGTGTGAAAATTTACCATCAAACAACAAGTAAGGCATGAAGCGAATTTTAGTACTTGCATTTTTTGGACTATCCATTAACCTTTCGTTTGCTCAGAATTGCGCACAAACATTGCGACTGGCAGTTTCGTCATACGACCAGGGCCGGCTCCATGAGTTGCCCGGATTGCTAAAAAAATGTTTGAGCGAACCAAATGGATTTAGCATAGCCGATAAAGTAACCGCCTATCGGTTACTTACGCTTAGTTTTATCTACTTAGAGGAACCTGAGCAGGCAGATAGTACCATGATACTTCTCTTGCAGACCGATCATTTTTACGAACCCAATCAGGCGGTAGATCCAGCTGAGTTTATCGGGCTGTATAAAACGTTTCGCACGAAGCCGGTTTTTAGCTGGGGCATAAAGTTAGGCGCTAATCTTACACAGCCCAACGTAACTTCAAATTATTACATTGGAGGCAACGCAAAAGGGAATGGTCAAACAACGGGTCAGCTTGGAATTCAAGCTGGTGGCGTATTTGAAAAGGCTCTCTTTCAAGGTTGGAAAAAAAGTAAGTTGCAGAATTTCACGTTGGCCCCAGAAATCTTATACGTTACCAGATCCATAGACTACACCAATACGCCATTTCTACCCTATCCTCCCGCGAACGCGAACACTCAAACTGATTTGAAGGCTCCTGAATCGCAAGTTTGGTTTGAGTTGAATGTCATGCTACAATACAAATTGAAACCAAAGTCAAAGTTTAATCCCTTTGTTGAGATTGGGCCCGGCATTGGCCTTTTGAGTTCATCTTCGATTGCTGCAAATACTACGCGGGGTACAACAGGTAACGTGGTGAGTGGTACCAACGTAGATGTAACCAATTCTTATAAACAGTTGGTCTACTCGGTTATTGCCGGTGTTGGTGGGCGATTACGGGTTGGCCCTCTTTACATCACTGCTGAACTCAGGTACCAGTATGGATTAATAAATATTGTAAACGAAGCTACACGATACAATTCAGAACTTGCGCTCGACTATGCTGGCGTTATGAATGACTATACAATTAATAACATCGGGGCTCTGGTGGGTGCAAGCATACCCGTATTTAGGCCGCAAAAGTTGCACAAGAAAAAAAAGTAGTTGAACAGATAAAGACGTTTCGTAAAATAAAGGGTTAGCGTATGAACAGACTTTTCGTGATTTTTTTGTTGGTGCTGTGGGGATGTGCCCAGGAAAGTGCCGTGGACTCAGCAAAGTCATCCACTTTTGTCCGGTACTTTAACGGATCGTTTGAAGACGAAGCGCAGGCACTTTTGGAAACTGCCGATAAGGGACTGGTTATCCTAGCAAATACCGCTTTCGGTGGCTCTAAAAGGGTCAACTTGATTAAAACCGATGAGTTTGGCAATCTGCTTTGGCAAAAATTTTATCCGGAGACGCCAAGCGCAACCATTTCTTACAGCGGCTATAGCATAAGTTTAACACCTTCGGGTGGTTACGTTATTGTGGGAGAAAAGATACAGGATACTGCGTCCAGCTTGCTTATCATAACAACTGATGCAGACGGCAATTCACCTTTGGAGAATACGATGACACTTTCTAACAGAAAAGGGCTAGGTGTGGCTGTTAACTCATCTGGAAATTTTCTGGTCGTTTCGTCAATATCATCCCAACCATCGTTTAATATTGTTCTATCTGAATTCTCGAAAACATCCCTGAACCCAATTTGGTCAAGAACTTATGGCGCGGGTGCATTGACCGAAAATAGTTTACCGAACAAGCTTTTTGTAGATGCGCAAGACGTGGCCTATTGGGGCGGCACGGTGCTTAAAACAAATCAAAAATCTTCGATGAGGTTTATAAAAACCCCTCCTAATTCACCCAACGTATTGTTTGATCTAACTCTTGGCAAACCTACTGACACTGAATTTTCGGGAGATATGATCCGCTATGGCAACAACTTTGCTTTTGTTGGCACAACAAGAACAGAACCCTATAAAGATAGTATTACAGTGCGCAGGGTTACAGAAAGTGGTACACAAATATTCTCACGGGCATATAAGATAACAGGAAACACGTTCACTGGCGAAATAGTTGGAAACAGCCTCTGCGTGGCGCAAGATGGAGGACTGGTATTATTGGGAACAATTAGTTTGGGAGTACCGAACACTCCCAGCACAAACACAAACTACTGCCTGATAAAAATTGATGGCTTTGGCAATGCCACGCCCGTTTGGACAAAAATCATTGGGGGGCGCTTTAACGATAGTGGCAAATCAATCATCACCACCAGCGATGGCGGCCATGTTATACTTGGCACGACCAGTTTGGCAAACGTAAATTCGCTGTTGCTGATGAAGGTAGATAAAGACGGAAACATACCAGGGTTATAAAATATTTTGGATACTAAGATTTAAGGATTATGAAAAGATTTTTTACAATTTTGATTTGCTTGCTTGCATTAAACATTGCGCTAGTGGCTCAGCCTACTTTTACAAGTGCAGTAGCCACATCAACGACAAATATTCGACTTACTTTTAGTTCTACACCTATTATTACTGGTGTAGGTGCCTCGACAACATTTACGATCTCGGGAGTTACAATCTCTTCTGCAGTGCAAGTGGGTCCCACCAATCAGGTTGATTTAACTGTTAGTACGATCGCTGCCAATTTCTCATGCTCCGACTGTGTAACGTTGGCAGCTGGGGCAGTAACAAATGGTACTGCGATTGCCCCAACGGGACCCACAGGATTTAACGTAACAGATGGAATTGTGCCATCCGCCCCATCAGCGACCCCTACCGCTGCAGCGGGTCCACTTATCAACACGAGCGAAAATGGTACGTTTAGTATCGCTGTGGGAAGCCTTACGTCAACGGGAGCAGTCGTAGGTGATGTTTTGGAAATATTAGTCAATGGTGCTTCTTTTGCAACGCCCAGAACGCAGATTTTAACCGCTGGCCAAATATCCTCCGGTTTTACGTTCACCAGCGTTGCCTTACCCGCACCCGATGGTGCAAAAAACATCACAGCAAGGGTAACAGATCAAGCCGGAAACGTTGGAGCAAGCAGTACACAACTTGCGCTTACTTTAAATACATCAGCTCCTACCGCACCATCTGCTGCCCCTACCGCTGCAGCGGGTCCACTTATCAACGCAAGCGAAAATGGTGCGTTCAATATTGTGGTTGGAAGCCTTACTTCAACGGGAGCGGTTGCTGACGACCTGCCCCTACCGCTGCAGCGGGTCCACTTATCAACACGAGCGAAAATGGTACGTTTAGTATCGCTGTGGGAAGCCTTACGTCAACAGGAGCTGTTGCAGGAGATATACTGGAAATTTTAGTTGATGGAGTTCCCTTTATCCCCTCCAGAACAAAAACACTGACATCTGGTGAAGTGTCAGGAGGATTTACTTTTACCAGCGTTACTTTGCCTGGTGCAGATGGAATAAAAAATATCACTGCCCGCGTAACTGATCAAGCCGGAAACGTTGGGGCAAGCAGTACACAACTTGCACTTACTTTGGATACATCAGCTCCTACTGCTCCATCAGCGGCTCCTACCGCTGCAGCGGGTACACTTATCAACACGAGCGAAAATGGTGCGTTCAGTATTGTGGTAGGAAGCCTTACTTCAACAGGAGCTGTAGCTGGAGATATATTGGAAATATTAGTCGATGGAGTTCCTTTTGCCCCTGCCAGAACACAAACACTAACAACTGGTGAAGTGTCAGGAGGATTTACTTTTACCAGCGTTACTTTGCCTGGCGCAGATGGACTAAAAAATATCACTGCCCGGGTAACTGATCAAGCCGGAAACGTTGGAGCAAGCAGTACACAACTTGCGCTTACTTTAAATACATCAGCTCCTACTGCACCATCTGCTGCCCCTACCGCTGCAGCGGGTCCACTTATCAACGCAAGCGAAAATGGTGCGTTCAATATTGTGGTTGGAAGCCTTACTTCAACGGGAGCGGTTGCTGACGAC